>ERZ772971.626-NODE-626-length-21763-cov-2.656394_pt1 | contig 21763 bp, 17 predicted proteins | sample MGYA00511943_ERZ772971 | MGnify/ENA primary metagenome ERZ772971 (study PRJEB29015, sample SAMEA2737929) | human oral metagenome | biome: human oral; feature: human-associated habitat; material: dental | place: China | collected 2144 ... | reverse complement strand
ATCATGCGAATGTTGACGCCAGCGTTGCCCAGCGCGCCAAAGATCTTACCAGAGGTACCGGAACGTCTAGACATATTACGACCAACAACAGAAACAAGAGCTAAACGGTCTACCATCGTAATGTCATCAGGCTCAATCTCACGACGAATATCGCTGATGATGGAATAAACCGTATCCTTTACGTCGGAGGCATTTACCACGATACCAAACGAATCAACGCCTGTTGGAATGTGCTCAACAGAGACGCCGTAGCGCTCAACAATATTGAGTGCACGGCTGATGACGCCAACTTCGTTGGACATGTGAGCCTTCTTGACGTGAATAGCCAGGAAGTCCTTCTTACCTGCAATACCTGTAATCAAATGCTCGTTTGTATCGCCATCTGCAGTCTCACGGATAACCGTACCTGTATCTTCTGGACGGTTAGTATTCTTAATTTGAATTGGAATGTTTGCCTCGCGAACGGGGAAAATTGCCTCTTCCTGAAGAACGGAAGCGCCCATGTAAGAAAGCTCGCGCATCTCATCAAAGGTAATGCGGCCAATAGCGCGTGGATTCTGAACAATGCGAGGATCCGCAGAAAGGAAGCCAGAAACGTCAGTCCAGTTCTCATACAAATCAGCATCTAGGCAGCGAGCAACAATGGCACCGGTAATATCTCCGCCACCGCGCTGGAACAGCTTAATTGCGCCGTCAACGGTAGCACCATAGAAGCCAGGCAGCACAAACGAGCCGCTGCGAGTAACAACCTCTTTGAGTCTAGAAGCAGTGCGCTCCATATCAATGGTGCCATCATGATGGAACAGCATAACGTCAGCAGCATCAACAAATGGCAGTCCAAGATACTCAGCAAGAATCTGGCAGGTAAACCACTCGCCTCTACTTACTACATACTCTGGCGAGAAGGACTTGATGTTTGAAGCAAACTTCTCAAACTCTTCGGCGACAGGCCATGCAACTCCTAGCTTGTCAGCAATCTCCACAAAGCGAGCTTCGATATCTGCAAGCAAAGAAGTGCAGTCAACGTGATACTCAATATGAGCATTTACCAGCAGCAGAAGGTCGGTAATCTTATTGTCGGTTGAATGACGCTTTCCCGCTGCAGACGAGACAATAAAGCGTCTATCAGGGTCAGCCTCAACAATAGCTTTAATTTTTTTGAACTGCTCTGCAGAAGCAACACTTGAGCCGCCAAATTTTGCAATTTTGATCATTTCTAATTCCTCTTTTCAAGTGCAGCCATAAAGGTTGTAGGATCTTGCGAAAGTGCGTTGGTAAAACGTTCGCGGGCCTTCTCGGCACTTAGATTTTTAACCAACTGAGCACCCGGCTCCCAGAACGTACCGCCTGAAATATCGGCCTGTGTCCTAAACACATAGTCGGAAACAAGTAGCTCTGGATTATACGAAAGATCAGACGAGAAGGTCTGCTGGATTCCAGCTGGAGCGCTGGAACAGTCAATAATATCCTGCACGACGGCATTTGCCGTTGGATCGCCACCAGCGCCTTGACCATAAAACTTGAGCTCACCAATGGTATTTCCCACAGCGGTAGCAACGTTAAAGTTAGTTGGAACGTTGGCCTCAATGGTTGAAAGCGGCACAGCAACTGGCTCAACTGCTACCGCATACGATAATCCATTGGAGACACCTCGTCCAAAAAGCTTGATAGTCATATCGTGACTGCCAAACATGGCAAGATCGCGCTTAGTTAAGTTTCTGATACCAGACATAGGAATCTGGTCTGTGCAGATTACGTCGAAGGCAATGGATGCAGAGATCATTGTCTTAGAGCGAACATCAATACCGTCGATATCGCTTGACGGGTCTCGCTCAGCGTAACCCAGCTCCTGAGCCTTGCTCAAAACCTCGGCAAAGTCCGTTCCGTCTTTGAGCATGGAATAGACAATGTAGTTGGTGGTTCCATTCATGATTCCCCAGAACGCAGAAATCTCGTCAATACGACGAACTTTCTGAATTCCAGCAATCCAAGGAATACCGCCACACACGCAAGCTTCAATCTTAAAGTTGACTCCCGCTTCAGCGGCAAGGGTCATAAACTTCTCAAAATGAGCAGATACCACGGCTTTATTTGAGGTGACTACATTTTTCTTAGCAGCCAGCGCAGCTTTGATGTATTCATAGGCTGGCGAGAGGCCACCCATACACTCAACAACTGTATCGAGCGCAGGGTCAGACAAGAGCGCATCAAAATCAGACATTGCACGAGGGTCAACGTGCTCTTTACCAGCTCTAACCAAGATGGACATCAGATTAACGTCAGAAACGCGCTCATCAAGAATGCGCGCAACTGAAGCACCAACCGTTCCAAATCCAAGTAGGGCAACGTTTTGCATATAACTCCAAATCTAGCAGTCGTTTTGCGAGAAAACCAATTGCCAGCAAAGGTAATTGCGGAGCAAAGACAACCGCACGCAAAGGTGACTGCACTGATAACAATCTCATAGACAAAAACTACCAAAAACCTAGACAGAATCTAATCGACAGTTTTTCTCGTCTTCATAATGCTATGAACAATTCTATGTTACAAGCGACATTTACTTCTCACTGTTAAAATAATAGAAACGCAACACGCGGCTCGCGCAATTTGCGCACGCACAACACATGACGCGCAAAACGCGAAACGTTCTAAAGATTGGTGGTTTCATGGCCGTCGCATATCACAGCACAAGAAGCTCTGACCATACCGTCTTGGCTAAACAGGCCATTTTGCAGGGAATTGCTTCCGACGGCGGCCTTTACATACAAGATTCTATTGACGAGAAACCCCTCGATCTTGCAAAGGTTTGTTCGCAGGGCTTTAAGTCTATAGCTTTCGACGTGCTTTCCGCTCTGCTGGATGACTACTCTGCTGAAGAGTTGACTCGCTGTATTGAGGGCGCATATGGCTCTCAGTGGGATACCCAGGCAATCACGCCTGTCTCTGCCATTGGAGAAGACTGGCTATTGGAGCTCTTCCACGGTCCAACCTCTGCCTTCAAAGACGTTGCACTTCAGATGCTCCCCCGCTTGATGAGCGTTGCTCGCGGACGCGGCTGGCTCCGCAGGCAATGCTGGCACAGCTGATGCCGCCGATACACCTGGCAAGAACATCATGATTGTAACCGCAACTTCTGGAGACACTGGCAAAGCTGCACTTGAAGGCTTCAAGGATGTTCCTGGCATGGGCATTACCGTCTTTTATCCAGAAGGCAAAGTTTCTGATATTCAACGCCTGCAGATGGTAACTCAAAAAGGCTCTAACGTGGCTGTTTGCGCTGTTAAAGGCAATTTTGACGACGCTCAAAACGCCGCTAAGGCAATCTTTGCTAACAAGGAGTTGGCACATGAGTTGGCCGGTAAGAGAACCGTACTTTCCAGCGCAAACTCAATCAATATTGGTCGTTTGGCTCCACAGGTAACCTACTACTTTGACGCCTATGCCCAGCTTGTTGCCAAGGGCGCCATCACCCAGGGTCAAAAGATTACTTTCTGTGTTCCAACTGGTAACTTTGGCGACGTCCTTGCAGGTTACTTTGCAAAAGAAATGGGACTTCCTGTCGATCGCCTCATTGTGGCTTCTAACAGCAATAAGGTGCTGACCGATTTCTTGGAAACAGGCATCTACGATCGTAGACGTGCATTTGAAAAGACTATCTCGCCATCGATGGACATTCTGGTTTCATCAAACCTTGAACGACTCCTCTATCTTGCATCTGGCAAAGACACCGAGCTTGTCAGCTATCTGATGAACCAGCTAGTAACCAAGGGTATCTACACGGTACCTGCTCAGGTGATGGACGCCATTCGCGAAACCTTTGACGCTGGCTTTGCCACCGATGACCAGACGCGTGAGACTATCCGTTCTACCTGGGAGAATTGTCGTGTGCTGATTGATCCTCACACAGCCGTCGCAAAGCACGTGCTTGACAGGGTTTCTCGCCAGGCGGGTAACGTGCGCGTTTGTCTGTCCACTGCAAGCCCGTATAAGTTCTCGTCCGACGTGCTTGCCGCGCTGGGCCACTCGACCGCTGGCCTGGACGACTTTACGTGCATGCATACGCTCGCCGAAATCACGTGCACTAATCCGCCAATCCAGCTTTCATCGCTGAATGATAACGTTATCATTCATACTGACGTTCGCGAGAAGGAACAGCTTGCTTCATACGTTTCTGAAGCATGCGGGCGTATTTTTTGCTTGTTAGATTCTGAGAAAGCAGGTTCTACATGCTCGACAACACCATCTTGACCGTTTCTGTACCTGCTACCTCTGCAAACATTGGCGTCGGCTACGATACACTGGGCCTTGCATTTAACCTGCGCGCAAAAATTACGTTTAGGGAATCTCCTACGCTCATCATTGACGGCTGTCCCGAGCAGTTCAGAAACGACGACAACCTTGTATGGACGTCTTATGTTCGAGCCTGCGAAAAGCTGGGCGAAGAGCCTACTCCTAAGCACATCACCATTGACTCTCCTATTCCGCTTTCTGGCGGTCTAGGCTCAAGCTCTACCTGCGTTATTGCAGGCATTGCGGCCGCAATGACCGAGTCTCACAGCGGCTGGGATCCTGAACGCGCGCTCGACTTTGCCTGCCATTTTGAGGGCCATCCCGATAACGTTGCTCCTGCAATTTACGGTGGCCTGACCTCGTCATTTGTTGAGGGTGGGCATACCATTTGCACTCGAAGGCTGGTAGCACGCGGACTTTCTTTTGTTGCGATTGCGCCTCCTTACACCATCAACACTGAGGATGCCCGCAAGGTAGTTCCGCAGGAAGTCTCACTTGAAACGGCCGTTTACCAGATGGGACGTACCGTTGCTGTTACTCACGCACTTGAAACAGGAAACGGTGGACTGTTAGCAGCGGCATGCAACGATAAGCTGCACGAGCCGTATCGCAAAGAGCTCATCCCTGATTTCGAAGAGCTCAAGCAAGTTGCAAAGCTTGCTCGAGCATGCACGTTTGTCATTTCTGGTTCGGGCGCCACTATGGTTGCAATCTGCGACTCCCCCGTTACTGCGCGAGCGGTTGCCGAGAATGCCAAGCAAGTCAGAGGCGATCTCTGGATTCAGATTCTTGAGCCAGCGCTTCTGGGTACCGTCCTCACCTTGGACGATGGTCAGCAACACCACAACACTTTCGACGAAATCTAACGTAGCGTTTGCGAGCACCACGCGGCGGGTGGCTACGAACGCAGTTACGAGCGCGGTTCGGGCGCGTACACAAGTGCGGGTACAGGCGCGGTTACGAGCGCGGTTCGAATGCTCGGGTAGAACTACGGTTACGAGTGTTCGGGTTTCTCGGCCGCTGAGCAGCGCGTTTTTCTCGCCAAGTACCTATATCTAGTCCAAAACCGATGCTATTATGTGCGCCACACTACTGAATGTAGATTTTTGAAGCTCAATTAATCCAAAAGTACACTAATTATGTGTCGAGAAACCCAATTTTGATCCAAAACCCAGCTCCTACGTTGTGTGGGAGCCGGGTTGTTGTTTAAGTCACGTTTTCTGCAGTCACGCGTTCATCGCTGTGGCACGTCAACCGATGAGACGCGTTTAGCGCAGTGGTGCGTTTACTGTAAGCTGCGATTATGCGCCAAGGTAAGCCTTACGAACGTCATCGTCGTGGAGAAGCTCCTGGCCAGTTCCGTGCTTAGCAACCTTACCAAGCTCAAGAACGTATGCACGGTCAGCAACCTTAAGTGCCATATTAGCGTTCTGCTCGACCAGCAAAATAGTGGTTCCCGCATCGCCAAGTTGACGAATGATCTGGAAGATCTCCTCAATCAGAATAGGCGCCAGACCCATGGAAGGCTCGTCGAGCATCAAAAGCTTTGGCCTGCTCATCAGAGCACGACCCATGGCAAGCATCTGTTGCTCGCCGCCAGACAGCGTTCCTGCCAGCTGATTCTTGCGCTCACGAAGACGTGGAAAATGCTCGTAGACCATCTTGACGGTCTTAGCGTTCTGGGAATCGGGCTGCGTATAGCCGCCCATCTCGAGGTTTTCAGCAACACTCATGCGAGAAAACACACGGCGACCCTCAGGACACAGTGCCAGGCCAGCCTCAACAATCTTGTGAGCGCGCTGACCTACAAGGTTTTTCTCGCCAAGTGTAATGGTGCCAGAATCTGGCTTTACCAGGCCAGCAATGGTGTTCAGTGTAGTTGATTTACCTGCACCATTTGCGCCAATAAGGGTAACAATCTCGCCCTCATGGATGTCAAAAGAAATGCCCTGAACTGCATGGATAGCGCCATAGGAAACATTAAGATCCTTGACGGACAGCAGGGTCTTTCCTGCGCCAGCTGCCTGGGTATTTGTAGTATCAGCGGCCATTAGCGTACCTCCTGCTTTCCAAGATATGCCTCGATAACGCGAGGATTGTTCTGAACCTCTTCTGGCGTTCCTTTTGCAATGATGTTGCCGTGGTCAAGAACAGCCAAACCCTCGCAGATACCCATAACAAACTTCATGTCGTGCTCAATGAGAAGAACGGCAATCTTGAAGTCGTCGCGAATCTTAAGGACGTTCTCCATAAGCTCGTCAGTCTCTGCTGGGTTCATACCAGCAGCTGGCTCGTCGAGCAACAAAATCTTAGGCTGCGTTGCCAGAGCGCGAAGAATCTCAAGCTTACGCTGAGCACCATAAGGCAGGTTGCCTGCAAGGATATTTGCAAGATTCTCCATGCCAAAAATGCGCAGCAGTTCGCGAGCGTTATCAGCACTCTCTTTTTCCTGCTTCCAGTGAGATGGAAGGCGGAAGACATCCTCAAAGAAGTGAGATGTCATGTGACTACCCTGGCCAACCTGGATATTCTCCATAACAGTCATGTTGTTGAACAGGCGAATGTTCTGGAAGGTGCGAGCAATACCCATATGATTTGCCTCAACAACGCTCTTACCAGCAAGATCATAGCCGTCAATCATGACAGAACCGCGTGTTGGCTTATAGACACAGGTAAGCAAGTTGAAGACAGTTGTTTTACCTGCACCGTTTGGACCAATAATGCCAGAAATCTCGGTAGGACCAAGAGCAATGTTGAAGTCATTAACAGCAGTCAAACCGCCAAAATCAATGCCCAAGTGCTCAGCTTGAAGAACTGGAATTGCACCAAGGTCTCGCTCAGGAATGAGGTTAGGAGACTCTTGTCTAATAAGTTTTGTAGCGCTTTTAGTTGCCATTACTCTTACGCCTCCTTCGAATCAGTTGAGGCTTCTACCTGCACGTCTGTCTGCTCATCCGAGTCATCTTTGTTCCAAGGGAAATCCCTGTTCATGACTCGCTCGATGATGCGAGACAGCGAGAAATCATAAGAGCCAAACAGACCCTCTGGCCTAAAGATCATGACCAGAATCAATACGATTGCATAGGCAACCATACGGTAGTCAGCAAAGGCTCGAAGAGCCTCTGGAAGCACGGTCAGGACAGTTGCAGACACAACAGAACCAAACATAGAACCCATGCCGCCCAAAACAACCATAACCAAAATCTCAACAGACTTCATGAAGCCAAACTTAGCTGGTGCCATAACGCCGATGCAGCCTGCGTAGAGGCCGCCAGCAATTCCAGCAAGGAATGCGGAGAAAACAAAAGCGAGGGTCTTGTAGTAGGTGGTGTTAACGCCTGATGCCTCTGCAGCAATCTCGTTATCACGAATGGCGAGAATAGCGCGGCCATGCCTAGACTTCATCAGAGTGTGAATAGCAAAGATGGCAAGTGAAACCACAATGGCAGTATTCAGATAACCCGTATAAGCAGGAATACCAGTCAGACCCGATGCGCCACCAGTAAGTTTAAAGCCAAGAGCAGAGTCAATGTTTACCAGGACAACACGAATGATCTCTGCAAAACCCAGAGTAATGATGGCCAGGTAATCACCGCGAAGACGAAGCGCTGGAATACCAATAACTACACCCATCAGAGCGGCGCAAATGCCGCCAAACAAAAGGCCCACAACAAAAAGAATAACTGCAGGTGTAGAGCCTGAGGCCATGGACTGAGCGTCCAGACCAAAGAGTGGCATCATACGAATGATAAAGATAGCGCAGGCATAACCACCAATGGACATGAAGCCAGCGTGACCCAGAGGAAGCTGTCCCAGATAACCGGTAACAATGTTCAGAGAAACAGTCATCAAAACATAAACGCCAATTTGTTCAAAAACAACGGTCTGATAGCGAGAAATAAGACCCTCTCCTACCAGTAAATTTCCGCCAAAGACAAAGAGCGCAACAAGAATTGCATTGATGGCATAGCGAGCGGGCATAGTAAGCTCACGACGCTGACCATCTTTTCCTCCAAAACCAGTGACAATTACTGGATTGTGGTTATTATCGCGTGGATACATTTTAGTCATGTGAGCCTCCTTACACTTTCTCGGTAACTGGTCGACCAAGCAAACCAGTTGGTTTAACAATAAGAACAAGAATCAAGAGTAAGAAGACTACTGCATCCTGCCAGACAGATAGACCAAAGGCAGCGACAAAGACCTCGGAGAAGCCAACAATAAGACCGCCAATAACTGCTCCAGGAATGGATCCAATACCGCCGAGAACTGCTGCAACAAATGCTTTGGTGCCCAGCATGACGCCCATGGTAGGAGAAACCTGCTGGTATGCCATAGAGTACAGAATAGCTGCAATACCAGCCAGTGCAGAACCAACTGCAAAGGTAAAGCTAATAGTGCTATTGACGTTGACACCCATCAAGCGGGCAGCACCCATATCCTCGGAAACAGCACGCATTGCCTTACCAAGACGAGTCTTCTGAACCAAAAGAGTCAGAACAACGGTTGCAACAATAGTGACAGCAACGGTCAGAAGAGCGGTGCCAGAAAGCGTTGAGCCAAATACCTGCACGGTTCCCAGATCAATGATGCTTGGAACAACTTTAGCGTCAGCACCAAGAAGCAGCTGAACGCCATTCTCAAGCAGATAAGAAACACCAATTGCAGTAATCAGAATAGAAAGCCTTGGAGCCTCTCTCAATGGTGCGTAAGCAACCTTATCGATAAGGACGCCAAGCACAACACAGCCAAAAATGGCGAGAAGAGCGGCGATTGCAGGATTGAGTCCTAACTGAACAAGTGCAATCCATGCAACGTAGGAGCCAAACATGATGATGTCACCATGCGCAAAGTTAAGAAGCAAGATGATGCCGTACACCATTGTGTAACCAAGCGCCACCAGTGCGTAAATACTGCCCAATTGAAGTCCATTGAGCACCTGAGTCAAAAACATCTGAGGTTCTCTTTTCTATGAAGGATTGATCGTGTCATAGATGGACTCTTTGCCATCTTTAAAGGTAATGATCAAGGTGGACTTCACTGGGTCACCTGTTCCCTGATATGAAAGGGTTCCAGTAACACCTTCGACCACACCAGATGCAATAGCGTCAATGATTGCCTGCCTATGCTCATTGGAGTTGTAGGTATAACCGCGTTTCTCGGCAACCTTAAGAGCAGAGCAAAGAATCATTGCTGCGTCATAGCCCAAAGAGCAGAAGTTAGTTGGAGCCTCACCGTATTCCTCGGTGTAAGCCTTAACAAAATGCTGAACTTTTTCATCTGGGTTTGAAGCAACAAATGCAGAGCAATAGAAGCATCCTTCAAGGTCATCAGCAGAAGCATAATCCTGCTCGCCGCCAATAATGCCTGCCCAACCATCTGCGCCCATAAAAGGCTTCTTGCAGCCAAGCTGACGAGCCTGTGTCACAATCTTGCCGTTATCCTGGTAATAGTTTGGAGCCAAGATGGCATCAGGATCAAGTCCAATAATGCTGGTAAGCTGAGCGTTAAAATCAACAGCTCCCGTTGGGTAACCCTGTTGAGACACGACTTCAATGCCTAGTTCACGAGCCCTCTGAACAAAAGCGTTATTTACGCCAATCTCATAATCGCCGCCAGAATTGAAGATAGTTCCCACACGCCGGTAACCCTGCTTTTTAGCAAACTCTGCAAGAACAACACCTTGGAATGGGTCGGTGACAGTAGCGCGGAACATATTATTTCCGTGGGTTACGACATCTTCTGCAGTTGCAGATGCCGTTACGCAAGGAATGTTGTCCAGAACCGATTTCTGTGCCAAAGCAATGGTTGGCGTTGAGGTAACGTCTCCAAGGATTGCACAGACATTCTCATCAAGAAGTTTGTTGTAAACAAGAATGGCTTCAGTTGCATCGCCTTTCTCGTCCTCAACAATAGGAACAATCTGGCGTCCGTTTACGCCTCCCTTTTTGTTAAACTCCTTGAGGTACAAAAGAACGCCACTGCGCACAGCAAGGCCATACTGAGCAACGTCGCCGGTATACGGTCCCATCACGCCAACGTAAATGGAGTTAGGGTCTTGGTTCTTTGGCGAACAGCCTGCTAGAGCAAACGACCCCGCAATGGTCCCGGCCACCTCCAAAAAGCGTCGTCGCGTAAGCTTATGTGCCATATTCATCTCCTTTTCTCCATAGCGTTGAATATGTGACACAACACAATATGGCTGCAGTTCTTAAAAAAGAACCACAGCCAAAAAATGTTATCTAACTTGAAATAATTTTAGAGAAACCGGATGTTTCTACGAGTCCCGGACTTGCGTGACGATTGCGCAGTTGCCTTCTGACTGCCCTGCAGCAGGCCTACGTGCGCTCCTTACGCCTCACGTACCAGCGGAAGCTCACCTGCAAAGTGACGAGGCTTGTAAGAGACCTTATCGGAGCTGGTCTTCTCGCCAAGATCAAGCGAAGAAATCTTCTTCATCTTGCTGGTGCCACCCTCAATGAGGCGAAGCAACTCGCGTGTTGGTCTCTCGTCAGCCGCCTGAAGCTCAGCCGCCATCTCACGCTCAACCGCGTCAAAGATGTCCTGAACATGTGACGACGTATCATTTGTGGCCTTGACCAGCGGCATTGCGGTTGATTGTGCAATCACACCAGCGTAGTTTGGCTCGCGAGAAGGACGCATATGAGCTGCAGTAACCTTGTGAGATGCGGCAGGTTTTACACCCGACAACTCCACTGGGCTTGCAACTTCAGCCTCAACAGCAACCTGACCAATGAGCGGCAGCTGCACGAGATGATACTTGCGCATCTGCTGCTGATCATGGCGAGCCAGATGCTCGTCCATTGCAGCCAGTGCAAGCGTCCACTCATCAGCATGTTCAAGCTCGTCAATCGTACGCTTCTCAGGGAAAACTCCCTGGTCAACGTAAGAGATGCGGCTAGAAATATCAGCAGCATGGTTGGTAAAGTCTTCAGGAATAGCCTCGGCGCCAATCTCAGCAATACCAAAATCGCGCGTAATGGACTCTTCGCCTACAGCCTTAGTCCACCAAGCTGTACCAACATCACCAACTGTTCCGTCAGCACGCTCGATAATAGGCAGGCCATCCATAGGATCTTGTCCCAGGCGCTCTAGAAGTACCGCCGCAGCACCCTTTGCGCGTGCAACAGTGCGCTCACGCCAGCTCAAAAGCTTGGTGTAGTTCTCTGCAATCTGGGCGTAGTCGTTTGTAGAGTGTGCAGGAGCCTTCTTTGCACGAACTGGAAGAACGCCCTCAGTAGCCGTACTTACAGCCTGCGACTTCTTTGCAGGTAGCTCAGTAGACTGAACGCGGATGGAACCAGTCATATCCCACTGAGAAGCCCTCATGTGCTTTGGCTTGTACGCAGCAATCGAGCGTCTTGAAGAGTCCAGCGGAATCACAATGCTCTCTTCTGGCGAGAAGTTCGATGCAGCTGAGACTTGCTTTGAAGATAGAGCCTCATCTGAGCTCTGGAACGTTTCAGCTGATTGGTTCTTCGCTTCTACCTCATCGGTTTTCTCGCCACGATTTATCGAGCGAGAGACTACCAAGGCCGCACCAGAAATGACTGCAACCGCAGTAAGTCCCACTCCGATGCCCGTAAAGATTGCACCAAGAGGCGTTTGACGAATTTCATTAGCGGTAAGGGCATACGCAGATGCTGGCTCTGCTACCAGAATCAGTCCACTGAGCAGGCCGGCGACTACTGCCGGATTCCTACCTTCTGTCATACAAACTCCCCCTACAAACGCTAAGAAGATGTATGAAGACACACGCTAAATTTGCATATGCTACTAAACCCAATACGGGCGACGTGAGCAACGGGTGGGCTTCATTTCATCTTTGTGTAATCCGCTGCAACACATAATTGTGCTGTTAGAAATAACTATAGCGTAATTCATTATTTTTTACAGCGTTTTTAAAACTTTTTCATAATTCTTTGGCAGTTATTTAACAAAATTGGCGAGAAAAAAGAAGTGCCTCCCAGCAATAACTGGAAAGCACTTCTTACGTCATCTTTAAATCTGACTAATTCTGTGGATAGTCAGACTGTGCAGCCTTCTTTGCAGATCTAATCAGGAAGTCCTGGTTATTATCGGTCTGCTTAAGACCACTGATAAGAGCAGTAGTTGCACGCTCGGTGTTATTGAAGCCTGCAAGAATACGGCGAACGCCCCAAACCATAGGCTGAAGCTCTGGCTTAATAAGCAGATCCTCATTACGAGTACCAGAAGAAACAGGATCAATAGCTGGGAAGATACGGCGATCTGCCAGGTCTCGATCAAGCTTGAGCTCCATGTTACCGGTGCCCTTGAACTCCTCGAAGATAACCTCATCCATCTTGGAGCCTGTATCTACCAGGGCAGATGCAATGATAGTAAGTGAGCCGCCGTTCTCGATGTTTCGAGCTGCACCCAAGAACTTCTTTGGTGGGTACAGAGCTGCAGAGTCAACACCACCAGAAAGAATACGACCAGAAGCAGGAATAGCCAGGTTGTACGCACGAGCAAGACGTGTGATGGAATCCAAGATAACCACAACGTCCTGGCCCATCTCAACCAGACGCTTTGCTCGCTCAATGACAAGCTCGGAGACAACCGTGTGATTCTCTGCTGGCATATCAAAAGTTGAAGCAACAACGGTACCCTTGATCGAGCGTTCCATATCCGTAACTTCCTCAGGGCGCTCGTCTACCAAGAGGCAGAAGAGGTGAACCTCAGGATTGTTAGTGGTAATAGACTGACAAATGCGCTTCAAAATGGTGGTCTTACCTGCTTTTGGAGGCGAGACAATCAAACCGCGCTGACCCTTACCAATAGGAGCCACCAGATCAATTGCACGACCCGTAATAGAGTCTTTACCGTGCTCCATAGTAAGAGGCTGATCTGGGAAAATCGGAGTCAGATCTTTGAAGCGAGGGCGGTCCTTAAGACCCTCAACTTCCCCACCGTTAACCTGGGTAACCTTGAGCAGTGGTGGATACTTACTGTTTACACGAGCAGGTCCAACCATGCCCAAGATGCTATCACCCGGACGCAAGCCAAGATTTCTAATAATCTGCTGGTGAACAAAGGCGTCGTCATCGCCTTCCATGTAATTGCCTGTACGAATCCAGCCGTAGCCTTCATTGCTAATCTGAAGAATACCCTCAACGGTCTTAAAACCCTCAGCAGCTGCAGATGCGGCGTATACAAGCTCAATCAAATCAGACTTATGAACGCCTGCGTACTCAATGCCCAGCTCAGTTGCTTTAGCACGAAGCTCAGAAAGCTTCATCTCTTGCAGTGCCTCTTTGGAAAGCGAAGGCTCGCTCGCCTGACCCTGCTTGCGATTCTTGTTGCGCTGGTTATTTTGTCTACGATCGCGAGAAGGACGCTCCTGGTTGTTGGTGTGTGCGTTTTCTTGTGTCTTCTCGCCCTCCTGAGCCGCTTCTTTTGGCTCAGCATTACGATGCCGACGACGCGCTGCACCCGTACGAGAACGTCCTGGACGCTCTGCTGGAGCTGCCTCGGAATCTGCCTCTGCACCAGAAGTCTGCTCCTGAGCTGCACCATCCTGCTGCTCAACACTACCCTGCTCTTCAGTAAAGTTCTTCTGAGCCGCATTGTCATTCTGGCCAGCTGCACCCTCTGCCTCTGCTTTAGTGAAGGCAGGAGCAGGAGTTACCTCCGCAGAAGGCTGAGTTGCGTCCTGAACAATCTTGGTAAGGCGATCAGTGTCTACAACGTCAGAAGAAACCTTGCCGCCTGCCTGGACCTGAGCCAGGACCTCTGCCTGAAGAGCCTCAAGAGTCTGCTCCTGTAAAGCACGCTCCTCCATCTCTTCTTTGCTTGGACGGCCACGACGACGTTTAGGAGGCTCTGCAATGCCAGCTGCATTTAAAGCCTCAGCCATAACTGCCTCTACTGCACGACGAGCCTCGGTCTCTTTTTTAGTTGGACGACCGCGACGACGCTTTGTAGCAGATGAATTAGAGGCCTTTTCTTCAGTTGTCTCAGAATTGGTATTTTCTGAAGTTAAATTTTCTGAATTACTATTTTCACTCTTACGAGGTCTACCACGTCTACGTGGTGCTGGAGTATTTTCTACATCATTTAAAGAATCATTTTGGACCGAAGATGTTTCGTCCGACATGTACAAACCTCTCTGTTTGCTCATCAAAATAATCTGTAAAAATACGTGAGAAATATGATGAAAGGATAACAAACAAAATCAAATAGGTGCAAATCCAAAAGGAATATACCACGAAAATGCCCGCCTTATGATGAAAAAAATAAAATTCACCATAAAACGGGCAAATAGGGATTTATAACCACTAACCCTTAAACCTTGAGAAACCCATCTTCTAGATTTCTTTAATCTGCATAAATCATTTAAACAGCTGTACGGCTCTTTCTTTTAACAATAATGTCTTCAATTTGCTGAACAATTTCTTTGATATACGTCTTGCCTTGAGGTGTGAGCTCAACCATAGTTACTCTTCTTGAAAGAGCATCGTCATGTTTGCGCTGTACCAGGCCACTTTCTGCCAAAGCAGTAAGAGACATAGAAACCGTTGGCTGCAAAAGACCAAGCGCGTCAACAATCTCTGTAATAGAAAGAGCGTCTTTAGGAGAATCTAGAATTGCAAGAAGCACCATATCTGCTGCCCTGCAATACAGAGCTCCCATAGCGTCAACATACATGACTATACGCTCAAACGAAGTACGTGAAAGTGCCTGGCCGGGTGCAATACGAACACAAGTAAGCTTGGACAGCTCCTCAACTGCTTCTACACCCTTTTCTGTGATGATACACACTACGTTGCGTCGATCAATGGCTCCTTCATCTCTCTTGATGAAACCAAGCCTTGCCAGGTGCGAGGTACGATGAGTAATCGTAGGACGAAGAGCACTCTGATACTCGGCAATTTCTGAAGTCTTAACAGGAGCGCCCTTCACATTGAGGCGACACAAAATAGCAAACTCTTCAAACGTGAGTCGTCTGTTAGCAGGCACCACTCTTCTAACCAAGTTGTAAGACCTGCGAATGGACATGTACTCGCGAAGTTCCATAGAGACCTCCACTCTTATGCCCGAACCATTTACTATTTGCTCGCATGATGAGTATACCCCTAAAAAACACGTGTTAACGTGGGGACAAAACAATAGTTAGTCAAAAATATGTTAGAAAATGGTGCTTATATGACATCAAAATAGGCTTTTATATGCTGCAATATAAAATTTGAGTAATAAAAATTAATTTTATTATCTCTTTTATACATTAAAAAAGTTTTTACATAACGCAGAAATGTGTAAATTATCTGGAGGAATTCACTAAAGATACCGTGCAGGTATTCAATACTTGCACGGTATCATGACAAAACAACATAGTTAGCTATCGTTTACATTGCTTCAGGAGCAGAAACGCCAATCAGATTAAGGGCAATTGCAAGTACGCGACGAGTTGCATCACACGCAGCAAGACGAGCCTTAGAAAGCTCTGCGTCCAGTGGGCGTCCTTCGGAAGGAAGTACCTGGCAAACGGTATAAAATGCGTGGAACTGACCAGCAAGCTCTTCAATATAGTGCGTAATGCGAAATGGCGCCCTATCGCGAGCACAACCCTCAACAAGACCTGGGAACTCAAAGAGCTTTCGAGCAAGTGCCTGCTCAGCAGCATCAGAGAGCAGTCCAAGATCAACGTCAGAACCAATAGCCTTATCTACAACGGCGTCCATACCAAGTGCCTTTGCCTCATCAAGGTCAACACCAGCAGCGCGGCGCAAAATAGAACAAATACGAGCGTGAGCATACTGAACATAATACACAGGATTAGAACTATCCTGACGCTTTACCTGCTCAATGTCAAAGTCAATCATCTGGTTGGAAGACTTTGAAACAAGGGTATAGCGTGTTGCATCAACACCAACCTCGGCGAGAAGCTCGTCAAAATGGATACCAGTTCCCTTGCGCTTAGACATTCTGACGGCAACACCGTTTCTGAGCAGGTTAACAAGCTGACCAAGCAAAACCTCAAACTGAGTTGGGTAGCCAAGGGCTGTTGCGGCAGAACGAACACGCTGAATATATCCGTGGTGATCTGCTCCCCAAATATCAATAACGTGGTCGACACGCTGGAACTTATTCCAATGGTAGGCAACGTCAGAAGCAAAATAGGTATACTCACCATTTGTTTTGATAAGTACACGGTCCTTATCGTCACCAAAATCAGTAGAGCGGAAGAACAGTGCGCCCTCGTCAGAACGGTACAGGTAGCCAAGCTTATCCAGAGCATCAAGCGCGCGGTCAACAGCGTCTTTGCCCTGATCATCCTTAACGTACAGAGAGCGCTCAGAGAACCAAACATCAAAGTCAGCGCGGGCGTTGTGGCAGGTATTTTTGATGGACTCAAGCATCATCTTGTAGCCGCACTCGCGGAACTCTGTCATGCGCTCATCTTCAGATTTGTCTGCCCAGACCTCTCCGTCATTTTTGAGGAAGAAAAGTCCCAGGTCAACAATGTAATCTCCAGCGTATGCATTGCCGCCAAGAGAGTTAATGAACTCGTCAGTAAACGGATGCTGCTCTGGATGAGCGTCATCTTCATCTGCAACGTAAGCGTTGCGATCTTCTGCAAGCACTTGCGCAGCTGCATCAGCGTCAATGCCGCGCTTCTGCATAATGTCAATGAGCTGCAGGTAACGCTTAGAAATAGAGTGACCAAATACGTCCATCTGAGAGCCATGATCGTTGACGTAGTACTCGCGCTCAACCTCATAGCCTGCGAAGGCAAGAATGCGGCTCAGAGAATCTCCCAGCGCTGCCCAGCGGCCATGACCAATATGCGCAGCGGCGCAAGGGTGATCTCAAGAACTTCTATCACAATCTGGACTTCATCGAGCATGCATCTTCGCGCTACATCCTGCTTGCGAACGGTGTTAAAAATCTCATTGCCCGCAGCGGTTGACAGATAGAAGTTTACAAAGCCAGGACCTGCAACCTCAACACGCTCAATCTGAGCATCTTTGGCAATATGAGCTACAAGAGCTGCAGCGATATCACGAGGAGCTTTGTGTGCCAGCTTTGCAGAACGCATTGCAACTGTAGAAGACCAGTCTCCATTTGATGGGTCCTGTGGGCGCTCAAGTCCCACATCATCAATCTGGAATTCAGGCAACTCACCCGCAGCCTGGGCGTCTGCCAAGGCTTGACGTACGAGTTCCTCGATCTTCTCGCGCATGGTTCTCCTTTAAATTCAGTGCACGTGTGCAGCGTAATTACGTAGTCAGTTGTGTAGCTTCTAGAGGACTACTCAGTTTCCTCGGAAGATTTTACCTGATGTTGAGCAGCAAGTTCGTGACGCAAATTGGCCAGACCACGCTCAAGACCCACTGGATAAATCTGAGGGTTCAAGAAGCGCGTATACGCCGCGTCCAAGCGCATGAGTGCTGCATGACAGCGATCGCGAGCAACCTCAATAGACTCGCTCTCCCCTACGCGCTTGCCACCTTCTACCAGTCTTACCATCAGCTCGCGAGAAGTTCCTTCAAGCCTGTGAGTTGAATACGGGTCAATGATGTCGACAACAGTTGCCTTAGACTCTGGACTCTTGGTGACCAGGTAATCTGGGTCAAAAATCATGTCGCCAGCAGGACAGCCGTTTGCATCGTAGAAACGACGAATGTGCTGAATGCCTGGAACGGTACGCTTGTAGGCCATCTCAGACAGCTTAATAACAGGAGTCCAAGGCTCAGCAGCAGACTGACGACGAGCGGTGAGCTTGTAAACGCCGCCAAGCGAAGGCTGAGGGTCGCAGGTTGCAAGCTTGGTGCCAACGCCAAAGGCATCAATAGGTGCACCCTGAGCAAATAGTGACTGGATGGTGTACTCATCCAGATCATTTGAAACAGAAATCTTGATGTAAGGAAGGCCAGCTTCGTCGAAAGCCTTACGAGCTTCCTTAGAGAGGCGTGCAAGGTCTCCGGAGTCAATGCGGACAGCACTTAAGCACTCACCACGCTCTTCCATCTCTTTTGCCACAATAATGGCGTTCTTAATGCCCTCATGAACGTCATAGGTATCAAGCAGAAGTGAGCAGTTAGTTGGGCTAGACTTTGCAAACGCTCTAAAGGCATCAAGCTCAGTGTCAAACGACATTACCCAAGAATGTGCGTGGGTACCAAAAACAGGAATGCCGTAGATTTTGCCAGCAAGGACATTTGAAGTGCTTGAAGCTCCTGCAATATAGGAAGCGCGAGCAACTGCCAAGCCTCCATCTGGACCTTGCGCACGACGCAGGCCAAAGTCAGAGACGGGATTGCCCTGAGCAGCCTTGATAACGCGAGCGCACTTAGTTGCCGCCAAAGTCTGGAAGTTGACCAGGTTAAGCAGGGCGGTCTCAATGAGCTGACAGTCAACAATGGAACCCTCAACGCGGACCATAGGCTCACGTGGGAAAACAAGCTCTCCCTCTGGGATTGCATCAATGGTCACATTGAGTTTGTGGTTGCGCAAAAACTCAAGGAACGCTGGCTTAAAGAGGCGACCGCCACCAGGAGAGTTAATGCTTGCCAGGTAGTCAATATCGTCATCTTCAAAGATAAAGTTCTCAACTAAGTCAGCAATTTGACCAGTACCACAAGAAATTGCAAATCCACCATTAAAGGGGTTCTCGCGGAAGAATGCGGTAAAGCACGCCTCTGCATCAACAAAACCAGCTTCCCAATAACCTTGAGCCATCGTAAGCTCATACAAGTCTGTATTAAGGCTAACGTCTGAGGGTTTGGTACGATCAGTGAGTGACATATTTGCTCTTTTCGATTGGTCAAAAACTGACGGTGAGACGATATATCTAGAGTAGCAGTTCTACAAAATAAATTGGCTTACAACAAAGATAACTGCAAGAATTACCACAGTTCCAATAACAATTTTTTGCCCCAGAGGCATTCTGATGTCTTCGTCGTCTTCATCTGGCTCCATGAGAGCGCGACCCTTTGCGCGCTGCTCCTGAATGCGACGAATCTGCTCGGCCTCCTGCTGTGCCGCCTGACGTGCAGCACGCTGCTGAGCTGCAACAAGCTGAGCGTCTTCAGCAGCGACTGCCTCTGCTTGCGCTTGCGCTTCTGCTTGGACCGCACGGGTCTTCTCGGCACGAAGTACCTCAAGCTCGGCGCGCTCTTTTTCTGCGCGAAGAGCCTCGAGCTCCCTGCGCTCTTTCTCTGCACGAAGAGCCTCAAGCTCAGCGCGCTCCGCGTCCGTGAGTGCAGCCGCCTGTGGCGTTGGGGTGGTTTGGAGCTCTTCGGGTTTCTCGACAGACATGGTTACTCCTCGGATTGCGTATCGGGGATGCTTGTGGCGGAAGGTGCATCGATGTGGCCAGCGGCGCGACTATCGGCGCGGGCGTCGGCGGCGTTGCTGCGAGCCGAGCGAAGCTTGAGCGCAGGGCCTTCAACGCCCGTTGCGTCAAAAGCTGGCACAAAACTTTCGGAGACGGTTCCGCCCTCCTGCCACCACAGGTTTTCAAAGCCCAGGTCATCCGCGTGACAGAGCACCAACTCGTACTCCTCGTCAGAAAGCGTTCCAGAAAGCGGACCGCCAGCTGCACGCATGCGCTCGTTGGGCGTGTACTGGTTCATAATTGAGACGTCTACATCATTATGACAAAGATTCCAGACGCAGTTGAGCACCTCGCAGGAATCATCCGCGTGCGTAGGCATGACCAGGTGGCGCACAATGATACCCCGCAGCATGCGGCCGTCATCATCCAGCTTGCGCCCGCCACGACTGATCACCGAGTCATGCATAACCTCAAGTGCCGTCATGGACATCTCTGGATAATCCGCTGCGTACGAGAGCTCCTTTGCCAGCGCAGGGTCTGCATACTTGACATCAGTCAGCCAGATGTCAATGACGCTCGAGACTTTCTGGACGACCTCTGGCAACTCATATCCCGAGGTATTGCACACAATTGGGAGCGTCAGGCCCGCTTCTTTTGCCAGCGTCACCGCTTCAATTATGTGTGGCGAGAAGTGCAAAGGAGTTACAAGGTTAATGTTGAGCGCGCCTTGAGCTTGCAGCTCAAGCATCATCTGTGCAAGGCGTTCGGTTGTGACTGGCTTGCCAAAACCCTCCTGCGAGATTTGATGGTTCTGACAGAACACGCATCTGAGCGGGCAACCTGTGAAGAAAATTGCGCCTGATCCGGACTCGCCCGAGATGGGAGGCTCCTCCCAGAAGTGCAGCGCTGAACGAGCCACACGAATGGTGCTTGAAGCTCCACAAAGGCCCGCTTTACCAGCGTTTCTTTGAGCATGGCAACGCCTTGGGCAGAGTTCACAGACGTCGTAAGCAGAAAACGTAAGGGTATTAGGTGATGGTGCACTACCCAAGGGTTTCTCGCCTCCCGTCGTATCTGCCCAGGCAGATGGTGGTATAAAAAACGCGCAGGGTCTCTGCGCGCGTCAAAGTCATGGTGGAGATAAAGGGATTCGAACCCTCGGCCTCTGCCTTGCGAAGGCAGCGCTCTCCCAACTGAGCTATATCCCCGTTGCGGTACTTATTGTGGCAATCAGGGGCAGGTATGTCAATGATTATGCGAGCGGAATGAGTAGCTGTAGGCTTGCGAGGAGGCGCGTGGCGTTTCCGCGAACCGTTGGGATACTTCCGTGGGCCGCCGGGGTACTTACGTGGGCCGTCGGCGCTCCCCTAGACCATCGCGACTCTTCCGCGAGCCGTCAGAGCTTTAACACAGACTGCCGAGGCAGAAAAATATCCTTCCCCGCAGTCATCTATGAACCCACCTTCATAAGGTGGGTGCCCTCATCGTCTGTTCCAGCTTCCTCAACAAGGGAGGATCTCTGTACTGGGAAACGAAATACGGGCTCCCTCAAAACGCTTGTCGGTTCACCCAGTTGTTACCGCAGGGGGACGACACCTCACACTATACGGGAGTGACGCAGCGATACCAGTCTTGACTTGCTCTCCTCTATGAGTAACAGTTGAGGTTGCGTCTGGCCCCACGCCAGCTGCCGGGGTCCTTTTGGAGAGACGCCTCGCTGCACGGAGTGCACGTCCCCCTCTTCCTGTATCATTGCCTCCTTGGAGGGGTTCGCTTGCGGCAGGAGGGTGTGAGGCGGGGATGTTCAGGCCATGGATGCCATACCTCTGCCTCTTTGTCACGGCACTGCTCGTTGCTCTCGTGGCAACCCCCCTTGCCGGAAGGATCGCCTGGAAGGTTGGGGCCGTCGATTATCCCAACAAGAGGCGCATCAACAGACGCCCCATCCCCCGTATGGGCGGCATAGCGGTCTTCCTGGGGATCATTGCGGCCTTTGTCATCCAGTACCTGGGCACCACCCGGCTCGATTGGCCCGTCGTCCTCACCCCGGCACCCCACTTCGCATCCATGAGCTACCAGATGCTCGTGGTGGGCTTCTGCGTGATCTTCCTCACGGGCGTCCTCGATGACATCTTCCAGCTCAAACCACTC
>ERZ772971.625-NODE-625-length-21773-cov-5.964960_pt1 | contig 21773 bp, 20 predicted proteins | sample MGYA00511943_ERZ772971 | MGnify/ENA primary metagenome ERZ772971 (study PRJEB29015, sample SAMEA2737929) | human oral metagenome | biome: human oral; feature: human-associated habitat; material: dental | place: China | collected 2144 ... | reverse complement strand
GATGATCAAGGGGGCGAAAGGCGGTGGCAGCGGCAGCAGTGGGAGCAACAAGGGGGCGTCTGACAAGGTACAGACCATGTCGGGGGACCAAGGGATTGTGGGAGAAAGGAAAAATTCATCCTGAAAATACCTGAAACAAAGGTGCGCTTTTCGGTGGCATCAGGCTGCTCACTGTTACTTCCTTAAATGCCTTCCGTGTCTGGTTGTATTATTCCTCTAGTTATGGATATGGATATCTTGCCTATCCATCAGGCACTTATTCCGATCTATAGATAAAAATAGGATGTCGCATGCATCAAAGGATTAATAGATCAATCAAAGTGATCTAATGATAAATTCCAACATCTTTGGCGAGTTGTCTATGAAAGAAGAATTCATGTGAGGGGGCGTGCTGATAATTCCTCTGCGAATAGAATCTCGGACCTCGCTATGATAGCTTCTCGCAAAAACCTTACGTATATGTGTCGCAGCCTTCGGGTTCTCTTTGATCAGCACTTCAACAGCCACTCGGAGTGCGTTTAATACGACGGTAAGTCTATTATAATCATTTCTTTCCTGGTTAAAATCAGCCCTGAGCTGATCAATAATGGCATTAGCCTCATTCCATGCAATATCCGCCCCGATGCCGATGCCGCTGATCAGCCCTTCGTCGTTTCCGACGGATATCCCGGAGGAATAGCCATTGGAATAGCCTTCCTGCCGGCCGATTTCAATGCCACGGTTCCTGCCCCGGGCCTCGTATGCCCACGGATCCATCTCCAGCCCGAGTCCGTAGGTGCCGCTCAGGTTGAGCTTGCCGCCAGCGTTGTTTGACCCATTCATGATGTGGTTCTCCCTTGTTCATGACACGCTTGCTGGCAGCCAATGCCCGTGCTGCAGGCGCACCATCGTGTCGAGCTTAACTTATCACCATCGGTCCAGTCGCGTCAATGGAACGCGGTCATAACGCAAGAACCGCACAGGGAGTGCGGTTCTTGCGTTATGTAACAAGTGTTGCTATAAGTTTCCGGAGCCAGTTCTTTCGCGGAGCGGTTTTTGGCGCGCGACTGATTTTTCACCCCGTCGCTGTGCTTAATAAAAAAATATTGGCAATAACCGGTGTGCTCTGACAGGTTTTGTAAATGGCGAAACTGCCTTTCTCTGGAGCGGTCCTGTTCGTTGCTGTTTCTGACTGGGCCGCCATACAATAAGGTACAGGGTTTTTTATGGGCGTAATCGAATGCGTACCTCATGCTTTTTTCCAGATGCGCGGCCTTTCAGGGTTGCTGTTTCGGTTGCACTGGCGCTGTCTGGTGTCAGTGCATTTGGCAGTACGGCATCTACACCCCTGTTCCAGGCCCCATCCAGCGGGGTGGGTCTGAAGGCATCTTCCCAGTCCCGTCAGGGCAACAACGCACTCAGTGGTATGGTTCCGCTTTTCAGCACGAACCAGACAGGCGGGCAGGCTGACGGTAACACGGAGACAAATGGATCTGGCCTCGATCTTGCAGGGGGCGGCGTGGGACTTCGTCCCGTTTTTGCCGGTCAGCTGGGGGATGGCAAGACACTGGTTCTCTTTCAGAACCGTGAAGGGCAGTTCTTTGCCAGTGTCGTACCGCTTTTCAACCAGGCGCAGCTGCAGAGTCAGATGAATAGTGGGGCAGGGCAGGTGTCTGCGCAGACGGGGAATGGGTCTTCCGGACAGGCTGCGCAAATTGCAAATGGGGGTTCTTCCAGCCGGCAGACAGAAGGTGCCACTACTGCTCACGCCAGTACCGGTGCGCAGTCTGCTGGTGCTGACCAGGAGACCAGTTCCACGGGGGAGGAGGAACGAAGCGCCGGCGCGACGCAGCAAACCGGTGTGAATGACCAGTCACGGCGTTCGTCGGGCAGCTCCGGCAGGGAAGAAGACACGTCCACGGTGTCCGAGGGCAGCGGTGCTCAGGGCGACCGGGGCTCTGGGGATTCCGGCAGCAGCCATGCGTCCGACACCGCGTCCGGTACTTCCACCCCGGCTTCAGCGTCCGGGCAGACGGCAGGGCGTCCCGCCGCCTCGTCCTACATGGGGGTGACCGATGCCCCAGCGGACGATACTGCATCCACCTCGTCCAGTGACGGTGAATCCACGTCGGTTGCACAAAACGATTCTGCAGATACCGGTTCGTCGGATTCATCCGGTGGGGAATCATCTGCTTCGGAGTCCTCGTCCCGGGGCAGTGACCGCACATCTTCCGGCAGCCATGCCAGCGGCAGTACGTCCGGCAGCAGTGCGTCCGGTAGTGGCACGTCCGACAGTGGTACGTCTGACAGTGGTACGTCTGACAGCGCCGGGCATGCCGACTCCTCGTCCGGTACGGGTGGTGCTTCCAGACCGCTCTATACGCCTACGACATCGCCTTCGTTCGGCAGTGGCAACACGTCAGGTGATGATGCGACGGATGCCGGGCAGGGTGGTGAAACCTCGTCTGGTTCATCCGATGATGCCAATGGACAGGACGGTAGTACGTCTGGCAGCAGTGTCGGGAGTGATGACAGCGGCTCGTCGTCGGGTAGTTCCAGCAGCGAGAGTGGCAGCTCGACCGACGGAGAGTTGCCGGCAGGGACCACCAGCAACGTTCTGGACAAGGTCGAGAGCGCGATGAACGAATCTGGAGACAAATTCGAACAGACGCTGGGTGATCTCCATGACAATTACGACCAGTACAGCAAACCGGATCCAGCCGGGGATTCCGTCTGCGCCACCCCCGACGCAATGATCAAGCACCAGACCGAAAGCCAGGGCTATCTGGCCAACGTCAATCCGTCGTGGACGTGGTCGCACGCGGGGCACGCCAACAGTGCCCTGGGCGGGTGGGATCACTGGCCGGCCGATGAGCGGGGGCACCTGACGGAGTTCAAGGATGTGCCGGGCAAATGGAACCGGCTGATGCCGTGGTTCGTCATATCCCGTGTGTCGGGAAGCCATGTGGCTGCGGATATCGAGGTGCGCAACATGGCGGTGTACTGGTTCCCGAAAAAGGACAAGCAGTGGCACCTGCTGGCGGCCAATCTGCAGCCCGATGCGGCCATCTGCACGCCAGATGACGTCAACATGTCCCGCTGCAAGTCGACTTTCTCCGGCAAGGCAACGACGGGCACGCAGAATGCCATTCATGGCTGGTTCACGCATGTGGAAGTGCCGGATGGTGCACAGGCCATTTCGGTGGCGGTGGAGGCCAGGCTCGTGAAGGGAGGGCCTGCGCTGATGACGGTGGCGGGTGATTATTATCCGCCCGACACCGTCAGTCTGGGGGGCAAGTTCGTGCCCGGGGCTGCTGCTTCGGCGCCGCAGCGCCTGAAGGACAATGGGGAATGGACCGTCGTGACGATGACGACACTGACCGACCAGACCAAGGACGATACGGGTATTTCGCGCGACATGCTGATGAAGCGCTCGCCGCAGTGCAAGAATCCGGCGCGTTACTATCGTCCATGACAGGAAAGGCGGGCACGGATTCCATGAAATATGGCATCATTGAAACCTGCCCCCAGAGGAGTGATGAATCATGAAACCGGAACACGATCAGCCAGCGGCTTCTGACAATCGCAAACTGGTCGATGACATCTACGAGCGTGAAAACCAGGAGCAGGCTGAGCTGCTGAGGGTCTACAGAAGGCTTTATGACATGAAGGAGCCCGATGGTAAGGACGAAGGCCTGCAGTTTGGGGTGTTGCGGCCGTCCGAGGCGCTGAATGCGCATCGGGAGGAGGTGCGGGAGGTCATTGCCGGCTACGACGTGGTCAATCCACGTGTCTTTGGTTCCGTGCTCAGGGGAACGGATACGGTCCAGAGTGACCTGAATATCCTGGTCGAGCCCGGCCTGAATGCTTCGCTGCTGGATATTGCGGAGATGCAGGCCAGGCTGAAGTGTGTGCTGAATGTGCGGGTCGATGTGGTAACGCCCAATGCATTGCCCGAATCCTGCAGGGATGACGTGCTGAACAATGCGGAGCCGGTATGAACAGGGAAGAAAAATCACTTCGTATTGCCGACTGTCTGGAGCAGATGCTCGAGTCCATCAGGCGCATAGAGAAGTACACGGAGGATGTGTACCGGGAGGATTTTCTGCGCGACCAGCTCGTTCAGGACGGCGTGCTCATGCAGTTCTGTGTGCTGGGAGAGGTGTCAAAAAACGTCATGCGCGTGGACAGCGAATTTGCTGAAGAAAACGCGCATGTGCCATGGGCGGCGATGTACGAGTTCAGAAACAGAATTGCCCATGGGTTTCACTCCGTGGACCTGGAGATGGTGTGGGAGGTGGCTACCGTCGAACTCGAAGGGGTGCATGATGCGATAGGCGAGCTGCGTGCTTCTCTTTCCATCTCGATCAGCAGTCGTGATGAATCGACATACGACATGGGCTGGTGAAGGCCAGCCCCTGATTCCCCTCGAGCGGTTGATAACACCCGTCAAATGCAGGGTGCCTCCTGACGGAGGCACGGTTTTGTCGGCTGCTCCTATTTGAATTCCACTTCGACCCGCCGGTTGGCCAGGCGTCCCGGCGCAGTTTCATTGGTTGCCACGTAGCCGTCGGCCCGGCCTTCCGTGCTGATCTTGTCCCTGTCGATATCGTGTTTGACCAGAAAGCGCTTGACGGCCAGCGCGCGACGCTTCGATATGTACTGTCTGGAAGCCTTGTTGCCCTTGTTGTCGGTATAGCCGATGATGCTGATTTTCTGCGCTGAGCGCGCTGCAGACACCAGCTCGTCAGCCATGGCGGGGTGGGGCAGGAATCGGGCGCTGCTGGCGGCAAACGGCAGAATCATTCTGTCCGGGTGCCGGGCATCGCTGGCAGCGGTATCTGCCTTCTGGCTGGTGGTTTCCGTATCGTTTTGCTGCGGCTGAGGTTCTGGCCCGGATTGTGCCTGGGGCGGTGTCTGGGGGTGTGACCGGGACTGTGCCTGGAGCTGCGTCTGTGGCTGTGCCAGTGACTGTGGCGGTGCCTGCAACGGGGGCTGTGCCAGTGGGTACGGTTGTGGCTGTGGCTGTGGCAGCGGCGTGGCCTGCTGCTGTTGCTGTTTCTCCTCCAGTTCTTCCGTGCGGCGCTTCTGGTTGTTCAGGTCTCCCCGTAGCTGTACCAGCTCGTCCGAGAGCCTGTCCAGTTCCTGCTTGAGGCGGGCGTTTTCCTGGGCCTCGGTGACGACCTTGACGGGGCCGGACTGTGGTTCGCTGTTTTCGTTTTCGATGACCTCGAAGCCGGCCAGTGCACTGGTGGTGGACAGGAGCCCCGCAATGGCAAGGCTCGGGATGATTCTGCTGCGCATGGTGTTACTCTCCTGGCGGGTGGCAGAGCGTAGTATTGCACGTGCTGCCCACGGAAGATGGTTTGGGTTTCAGTTGAAAGGATATTTACCTCGGTGCAAAAGGTGCGGTGCGCTACTTTCGTGATGTGCACGGTGCTGCGCTGTTACCATGAAGTTTGGGCCAGAGGAGGAGCGTGTTGCGCACATGGATACAGGCATTTCAGGCAATATCCGGAACATGCTGCTTTACGAAATCGGCTCTCTTTACGAGCCCGACCGTTGCGGTGTCATTGCCGCCATGGGCCGGAACGACCCTTCCACGCAGCGGGATGTCCCTGCGGCGTTCGAGGCCTATTCATTGCTGCTGAACCAGCTAGACAGGACGGAACTGCAGAATGCCGCACCGGGCGCGCCCGTCGTCGATCTGTCTCCCAGCGTACACTGCATGCCGTGTGCGGATGTGGATGGTGAGCAGGCAGAATCCGTGAAGGGGCGCGTCGTCTGTCTGGTCGGAGTGGAGGCGGGCATGCTGGGCTATGCGGCGCACTGGCTGGTGGACAATCTGCGCAGCGACACCGTCAGGCGCATGGGCGGTATTCTGGCCGTGCCTTTCGAGATCAGGCAGATCGATGCCAGGGATCATCTGGTTCCGGACTGGTTCTGCATCTTCTACCAGTCTGCCAACCCTCGCCTGAACTATCCGCTGCTGTCGTTCAGGTCGATTCTGACCGATGAGCGCTTCAGGGGAGAATGGACGGACGTGGCCCGCCTGCGGGCCCCGCTCTATGGTTTGCCCATGCACGACCCCATGAAGGCGCCCTGAAAGGCAGAATGTTCAGTCTGCCGGATTCAGATGGAACACCACGGGCCAGTTGGAGCCTTTTCTGGAGGCGTGGTAGTTCCAGTGGTTGGTGTCGAGCCAGCGCCCGCCATCGAGGTGTTGTGCCTGCGATTCGGTGAATGCCGCGGGCCAGGTAAATCCGGATGAAGCACCATTGCGGTGATCTGCAAACTTCCATTCACTGCTGCCTTCTGCACGGAACTCCAGATCATAGGGCTTGCCTGCCGACAGTTCCACGTACTGCCCCGGCGGGAAGATGATGTCATACCACTTCAGGGCGGCAAGCTGCAGGCCCTTGGCCTCGACGGTTCTGTAATTGGGGCTGGCCGCCTTGATGTAGCCCCAGGCCAGCTCGCGGCTGCCCTGCAGCAAACGCCATTTGAGCTGCCCGGCCTTCGAGGCGGCTGTGGCCACGGAGATGGCATTGACGCGTTTTTCCGCGCCTGGCACAAAGCGCTCGCGTACCGGTTTTTGGGAGGTGACCGTATATACCCGGCCCGGGTCGACGCTGCCGCTTTCCATGTCGGACACACCCATGGACTTGCCATCTGCAAAGGTGAGCTGCAGGATGGGCGAGAAAAAGTGGTTTCCGGAACCGTCATGCGTGAGGTTCATCCAGCGGCTGAAGGTGCTGGAGCCGGGGGTGCGCTTGCCCATCAGGGTGCCCCAGTCGGTACTGCTGATCCAGCGGGAGGGGCGGGTGATCTGCATGTGCGTGGCGGCGTTGTTGCTGCTGACGTAGTTGGCCGCCGGATTGGCATCGGTGTTCTGCATCACCAGATGGTAGATTTTGCCTTTTTGAAGCGTTCCGTGGCTGGTGAGGGCGATTTCGGGGAAGATCGAGTTGCTGGCATGCATGTCCGGCACGAAGCTGGCCTCGGCCAGTGGCTGCTGGCTGAAGTCGGGCAGATGGCGTGCGGTGTTGTCGTCCGGCAGGACCGTGAGGCGGATTCTGCCGCCCGTGCCGGCAGAATAGCCCTCGCCTCCCTGCCAGTACAGACGAACCCTGGATAGCTGGCCGCCTTCCAGGGCACGGAACCGGTTGACCACGACGTTCTCCACGCCCTTGTACACGCCGATGATGGTGTTGGCGAGTGTGGTCTGGGTAAAGAGCCCGGGGCCGTAGAGGTGGCTGGCCATCACGGAATTCCACCTGAAGCCCGAGGGGTTGGAACTGATGTACTTTTGCAGAATGTGTTTCGGGGTGGTGGTGCCGGCGCCGGTTCGTGCTGCGGCTGCCGGGCCGCTCCGGGCCGTGGCCGCCGAAGACTGCCCGGCGGGCGTGTTGACCGTGACTTCCTGTGTGTCTTCGGTGCTGGCGGCGGTGTCGTCGGCAGCTGGCACACTGGGTTCGTCCGTCTCGGCCAGGTTGGGCATGACGTAAGGGGCAGGGTCTCCGTCCAGTGTCTGCCCGGCAACCGAACCGTTTGTCACGACCGGGGCGGGGGGTGATTCACCCGGGCCGGCATCCTGACCTTGCGAGGGTGATGTGGCCGGCACGGGGGTGGTGCCTGGCTGGGTGGCGGTGGAAGACGGGTTGCCGGCCGATGTCTGCCGGCTGCCTTCGGCGGTGGCACTTTTGTCGTCATCATCCGATCCGCATCCGGTCAGCATGACCGATACGCAGGCCAGGGTCACGAAAGCGGTTGTGCGCCTTGCTGAAAGGATGCCCATGATCTTTCAAGTTTCAGAATAATACTGTCTGATCTGTCTGCAAACGGCGTCTGCCTGCGTGCAGGGATGAATGGGTGTTTCATCGATGATGACGACGACGTGATGGGGTTTTTTCAGGGCGGCAGATTGTGCAATCACGTCGGCAGCGCGAAACAGGGTAAATATATACTGGTCATGCCCGGAAAGGGCGCTGATGTCATATTGCGTGACAGATGTATCCGGCGCTTCATCGATGGACGCTTCCCGAAACAGATTGGTCTTTTGCAGGTGCTGCAGCATGGTGGCGAGTTCGCGAAGTACGTCGATGTCACGGGAGGGCATGGGCATTTCCTTCAGCGGCATGGCGGCCAGTGCCTGGGCATAGTTCAGCAGGGCGGCGGTCATGGTGCCGAAGGCGGTATCGATGGCATCCATCCTGTCTGCGTATCGCGCCGGAACAGCGAATTTTCTGTCCAGGAATGAGGCTTTCCGGTTGATCAGGGTGCTGATCTCTCCCAGGCGGTTGTAGTGATCGAGCACTTCGTGCAGCAGCAACGATTCGTTGACGGCATTCGTCAGGTCCGCCAATGTCTGCTTCGGGGTTGTGGTGGCATCACCCGTGTCATGCAGGCAGTCGGCCAGAATGGCAAGAATGTCCTGTGTCTCCGCCGTGCTGTCCTGGCAGGCCGTGGTCAGGGCCACAAGAAAGTGCTCCAGCCAGATCATCTGCGCTGGCTGGTGTCCCCGCATGTCGAGGGACAGCCCCGGGATGCCGGATGTGTCGATGGTGATGATCCGTGACGCCGCCAGCGGCACCGGATGGCCCGTGGAAAAAACATGAAAATGCACCGGAGCCCTGTCGTTCTGTCTTTTGATGTCCGAGATGATGGCGGCAATTCTTTCGGCGGGCCGACCGGTTGCCGACGTTTCGTCGTGATGCGGTATGCCATGGGCGGCATCGAGCCACAGGGCAGCCTGTTCGGTCTGGCGGTTTATGCGGTACAGGTAGGTGGGTGTGTAGCCCCAGCGTCTGGCGGCGTCGCTGATGCTCCATCCCCGGGCCGCAAGCACCTGGCCGAGCGGGTGGTCGGTGGCTGGCGTTCTGCCGGGGGCTCTGTCGGGACGAAGGGGGGGGCGGGACGTGGTGGTGGTCTGCCTGGTGCCCTTTGTGGCGTCGGTCTGTTTTCTGTGGGTGGCCTGGGTCAGAAGCCCCTTGAGTGTCGTCGTGCTGGTGGTCTTCTTCATGCTGTGTGCTGCGCTGGAAGCGTCGGGGAGTTGGCCGGTATTCTGGATGATAGGGTGTCGACGAGGTTGATGTGATGTTGGCGATGTACATCGCCAACATATACGACTATCTGCGCCATATGTTGATTTACGGAAAGACATTGACCGTGGTGTTTACGAAAGCTACCATTTGGCCATGGGTTCAGTCACAGGGAGAAGGAGATCGCCATGGCACGGCAACGCGACACGATCACGGCGGATAACGGTCTGACGAACGGCCTGGAGCCCGGGGAGATGCCCCGGGATGCCACGACGGAGCACCGCCTGACGCTCAGGGAAGCGTCCCGGGACGGGGATGGCAATGTCAAACGGGGGGAGGAGGTGTACAGGCTTGCGCCGGACATGCTGGCGCTCAATCAGGACAATGTCCGTGACAGCTACGAATCACAGCGTGCCATTGCCCATATCGAGGGGCTTATGGCGGCCTATGAAAGAGGGGACTATGTGCCGCCGCTGCTGGTGCAGCCGGTTGCAAACGAAAACGGTCAGTATGTGATCATCGACGGGGCGCACCGCAAGATCGCTGCAGACCGTGTGGTCAGGGAACGGGGGCTCAAGCTGCGGCTCAGCTGCATGGCTTTCCGTGGCAACAGTACCGAGCAGCTGATGTACATGATGACATCGGCCAAGGGGCTTGCGCTGGACGAGATCGAAAAGGCCAGGGCGTGCAGAAAACTGGTCAACCGGGGCATGAGCCGGCAGGAAATTGCCTCGGCCATGGGGGTGACGGTGACCTGGGTGGACAGCCGTATCCTGCTGGCCGATGCAGAACCGGAGGTTCATCAGGCCATTCGCGATGGTGTCATCGAGGCATCCGTTGCCATCGGGATCGTTCGTGAATCCGGCATCCGGGCCGCGCAGGTCATCCGCAGGCTGGCCCAGAAGGCGAGGCAGCAGGGACGCCGGCGTGTGACCGGCTCCGTGGTCAACGGCCCCCGGCTTTCTCCCAAAACGGCAAATGCGCTGCTGGACTCGCTCAGAACCGCCTATGAGCAGCTCGACGACGAGGTGATCGGAAAGGTCAGTGACTGGGAGGCACAGCTGAAGTCCGAGGACATGTCCGATGACGAGCTGAAAAACACGCGCATCGAAATCAGTGGTGCCGCGCTGATGCAGCTCGTTCGGGGCTGGGGTGTCGTCAGGGCCTTTGAAGAGCAGCAGCAGATCAAGGAAGAACGCCGCATCAGGCGGCTCGAGGCCAGGGAGCAGGAGAAAGCGGCCAGCCAGCATACCGGAACCGGCGAGCGAGAACAGCCGGAAAATCATCATGCCGGGGTCACGGAACGGGCAGGGCCGGGAAACCATCATGCCGGGGTCCGGGACAGGGAAGAACCGGCAGGCCATCACACGGGTGACGGTGCCGAAGAGAATGATATTTTTGGTGTGGTGCCGCTGGCTGCGCACCAGAGGTCCGGGCAGGCCATGGCGCTGCACTGAACGTCATGGGCGATTTCGACAGGTGGCTGGCTGCCATGCAGCGTCTCGTACGCGGCAAGATCGAGCTGATGAGACAGGCGGGGCATCCCGCATCCATGGCTGGCGTGACGGATGATGCCGGACGGATGGCCTCGGAGCTGGTGACGAGTTTCGTCTATCTGGGCGACGAAATGGCCGTTCTTTGCGGCCTTCGGGGATTTGGCCTCGAGTACCAGATCCATGGGACGGGGGATGATGCAACGATTCATCCCATGCCCGGACAGACGCCGCCTGCGGCCATGCTGTCTGCGCCGTTCCTGTCGTGGGTTGTGGAAAATGGTGTGCTGCAGCATGGCCGCGACATGGGCGTGATTCGCAGAATGGCGGCCGCCAGCCTGATGGCGCGTGACAATGGGGGGCCTGCGGGCATGCATGGCAGCGCCCATGAGCCGCCATGTGAGAGACCATAGTGAACAGGGGGTTGGTCAACGAAAAAAAGGGGTTGACCGGTGTACCGGGCGCTGGTGAACTGAACGATAATAATGGCATATGGGCTGGGTGCAATCGATTTGGCATTTTTACAACAGCCCCAGGAAGCAGAGGTTCATGAACAAGCCCGGAAACAGGCCGTACACGGAGGGCATGAGTTTTCCTCCCCGGTCCATGGTTGAAATCGATGATGTGGCAGGCGCGCGGCGTACCGTGCTGGTCCGGCTCAATGCCATGACCTTCTCGGAGCGTGGCATGCAGGATGGGGCAACGCCGCGGGCGCTGCATCCGGTTCTCGGACCCCGGTTACTGGGTACGTTCTGGGAACACGTAAGCCGCAACGGCCTGCAGGGGGTTCTGGATGCCGCGGTGGGCTATCTGCGAAAGACCGGGCAACACGATGTGGTGGCCGATCCGGTGATGCTGCCGAAGATGATCCGCGCGCTGGAGCAGGGCGGCAATCCGGGCGATATCACGGAGAAGCGGCTGAAGGATGCGCTGGACGGGGTTCGCCGTGATGAGCAGGCCGTCCGGTCTGCCGAGCGATTGATGACGCAGTATCTGGATGACCTGCGGAGGGATGTGCGCCCGGACGCTGGCAAGATCATGCGTGCCGGGAAAAATGATCGCGTCGGTGAAACGCCTGGCGAGAACCTGGGCGATGTCAACCGGCTCACGCCCTGAGCCTGATGTCCCTTGTCTGCCTTTGGTGTTGCCGTTCCTGAGCCTGATGCTCCTTTATCTGCCTTTGGTGGCGCCGTTCCTGAGCTTGACGCCCCATTATCTGCCTTTGGTGTTGCCGTTCCTGGGCTTGATGTCCCTTATCTGCCTTTGGTACTGCCGTTTCCGGTGTTGTCTTCCGGTGGTTCGAAACTGAATGCTTCGGGCATTTTGGGTTTGGCCTTTATTTCGTAATGCTCGGTGCGCAGGGGGCCGCGAAACGGGTTGTTCTGCTGCTCCGGATCGAGCCGGTAGCCGTTGGGCTTGAGCCATCTGTCGGCCCTTTTTGCCCAGTACCGGATGGATTTGGGAACCGAGCGCACACCGTTGGCGCACACGGTGTATGAACGCCCGGATTCGGGACGGATGGACAGGTCACGCGTGCCGATCTGCCGGTGATAGACATTGTCCAGACCGGGAGAGAGCTGCGCGACCCGGCCGACCGTTTCCATGTTCTGGCCTTCGAAGAGTGCGCTGTATTCGACGAATGGTCCGTAGTCGTCCGAATTCTTTTCCACCGCGATCGTGCTGACGGGCTGGTCGAATACCTGTATGGGAGACGGCAGTGTGTATGTGGCGCGCTGGTCGTCGGACGTCAGGCCGTGTGTGACGGTATGTCCCTGCAATGTGTGGACCCATGACTGAATGTCGTCGGGAGAGGCGTTTTGCCTGCATTCCAGTGCACGGCTGAGGTTGCGGGTGGCGTGCGCGTTCGGGGTGTCCCTGTCGGTGCTGGCGCATGATGCAACGAGCACGGAGGCCATGGCGAGGGAGAGGGAAATACGGGTCATGATGGACACGCGGTGGCAAATATATGCAGACGGGGCGGACCGCCTGTTTTGATCCATGGACGGGTGGGGCACTCACGCCTGCCTGATCACCTCATCCACCGCCCTGCGTGCCGAAAAGGGCCGCACCTTTGCATACCCCAGCCGCATCAATATTTGCGGATACCGGTTATGTGCAGAAAATCCGACGCCAATCCGCTCCCGCAGGAAGGGCACTTCGCACGGCTGGTTCAGATAGGCATGGGCAATGCCGTGCTGCGTGAGCAGCAGCAGGGTGCGCTGCAGGACGCTGCCGGTTTCGATCCAGTCGGGGCGCGTGTCGCCGCCGGTGCTCAGCAGCATCAGGTGGGAGGAGGAGGCAATTCTTTTGCGTTCGGCCGTGTTGAGAATCTCGCCGTGCAGCGAAAACCGGATGATGGGGCGGGTGATCCACTCCGGCAGGCTGGGGGCGCCCATCACGGCGTAACTCAGCCCGTCCCGGGTTCGTTCGCTGTGGCTGCGGTTGTAGCGGATCCACGAAAGCAGCTCCTGCTTGAAGGGGGCGTCCTTCATCTGGGCGGTGTTGCCGGCCAGGACGCGCTCGGTCAGACGGGCATGCTCGGGGGTGCCGTGCGTCCATGTCCGGATGTGTACGCGGCTGGTCTGTGTGGCTGCGATGATGCTGGCAAGCAGCGTCTGGGAAATGGGTCGACCATCGTAGGTGGCGCGGTTGGTCTGGCGATGCGGAATCTGTTCGAACAGGGGGTCTGGCGTTACGCCATCCTGCCGGGTCAGGGAAATGACGATCTCGCCCGCGTCGCTGACCCGGGTGTTGCAGGTGTAGCCCTGGTGGCTGGCGGCAATGCGCAGGTTTTCGGCGGCACAGCCCAGGCTGATGAAAAGCTCGCGATCATCCGGATCGACCACGGGCAGGCGCCGGCCGGGATCGGGGCTGATGGTGATGTGATCGCTGCCAACGGTAAATAACCACGGCTGGGTGTTGTGCCCCGAGGGAGCCCGGACCGCATGGGCGATCATCTGACGGAAATCGTTCAGGCTCATGGAACATCTACCTCCTCGTGGTTCCGTCGGGTTCATTCTGCCATCTGCCCTTGGGGAGTCTCTGCAAAAGTCCTGCGGCACTTTGGCTTCCATGCCCGGGCGATCCAGTGCGTTGCCATCTGTCGGCAACAGCTCTGCTATTACCGACAGATGACGCCTTCCGGCTCATCCCGATCCTGGGTCCAAAGCGCTCGCAGACTTTTGCAGAGGCTCCCGGGCGCGTGTCAGGGACTCACCATGGCACGCCATGATGATTCAGCAGGGAAATTTACTACGAAGCGATGGCTTTACAGGGGAATGTTTGTTCTGTGATTTGTTCCAAAACATGCCAATCATCGACATGTTGTTCGGTTTCGTGATGGCGGCATGAATATGATAGCCTGCCCACTTTGATCAGCGAGAAGAAGAGGGACAGGATCATGCCAAGAAAACTTGGAGCCGACACGAAAGCATACAACCTCGGGCGTCTGGAAGGGGCCATCGAGGTTCTGGACGATCTGGGTATTACCTGGGAATCCCATTCTGCACAGATGCTCAAATGGGCGATCGAGGACATGGAGATGCGGGCCAAATCCGGTCTGGGCATGCTGCGGCGGGGCACGGCGGCTTTCTATCTGACCGACCGGCATTTCATTGCTCTGGTCTGTGAGGAAGATTTCTATTCCCTGGATGTGCGTCGCCTGGTGCCGGAGTGGCGCCGTGTGGTCGAAGACGAAGTGGGCGAGAAGCGCTCTGGCCGGTGGTTCATTACCCACGACGGGCATGAGCTGGCACAGAGTCCCCTGGGGCGGGACAGTGCGTATGACGCGTTGCATGGCCACCTGCTGCGGTTGCCGAAGGATGACGGGGCGGACGAGGAGGGCTTCCCCCTGGAGCTGGTGTTTGCTGCCATGGACGAGGAGACCGGTCAGATGGATGAGGAGCCCGAACTGCGTGGCATGTTCATGGTTTCCGAAGAACGTGGCCTGAGCATGATTGCGGCGCGTGACGATACGGTGCTGCTGGCGGATCTGGTCGATCAGGGGTTTGATGGCTGGTTGCCGGTGGAGCGGGAGGAGCTGGTGCTTCAGTAGCGGGGCACGGCACGCGGCAGGGGCGCGCGTTTGCCACCTGGCCAGCCACGACCGCCAGCTACCGGCCACCGGCCACCGCCTGCCGGCTGGTGCTGTACACACCGGTGCGTCATTTTCTATAACGGCCTGTCCAAACTTTTCGGGGCGGTCTGCCCTGCGCGGGGGCGTGTGTGATGCACGGTCTGCGCAGGGTGCTGCTGCGCCTGCATCATGAAGCATATCGGGGCTGTGCTGTCGGGGTTGGTGGTCGTGCTGGCTGCGGGCTTTTCCGGGCAGGCGGAGGCCGCCATTCATCAGTGCCGTGAGGGTGGCCGGATGACCTATCAGGCGCTGCCGTGTGCCGGTCAGTCGGCCGATCTGGGGGTGAAGGGCAGGCGGGGGCACGGCCAGGCGCTGGATGAGGCGCAGGCGCTGGCCGACGAGCTGTGGACGGGGTTGACGGCGGGGATGCCCATGGCGGCGGTGCGCGGTTCTGGGTGGATGCCGGAGGCTACGCGCAGGGCTGGGTGCTGCTGAAGGCCGCGCCACAGCAGGAGGGTCATTCACAGCTGACCTTTGGCTACTGGCCAAAGGGCGCGCAGGATTACGAACAGCTCAGGGCCAGCGGGCGTGAGGTGGGGCAGCTGGTGGTGGGCAATGAATGACGGCAGGCAGCGCGGCCATTGGGGGGCGCCACCGGCTGCGTGATGGCTGGCGGTGCGATGGTGTCATGTGAGGTGCCGGACTGGGTATGGTTGGGCGGGGCTTGCTGGCCCGGTCATTCCTTCTTCCCGTTCCGCTTTCCCGGGCAGGGTTGCTGGAAGAGCTGACGGGTTTCGAGGCGAATGGCGGTGAGGCTGCCGCCCCAGACGCAGCCGGTGTCCAGCGCGATGAGGTCGGGCTGCAGCTTCAGGCCCAAGGAGGACCAGTGGCCGAAGATGATCGGCCGGCCGGCGGAACGGCGGTTGGGGGCCAGGAACCACGGAATCAGCCCGTCGGGGGCATTTTCCGGTGACTCGGTGCATTTGAATTCCATGCGGCCGTCGGTGTGCAGGTAGCGCACGCGGGTCAGGCCGTTGACGATGCAGCGCAGGCGGTCGTCACCGCGCAGGTCGTCGCTCCAGCGGTCGGGTGTGTTGCCGTACATGACGGTCAGGAAGTCCTGCCAGTGGGGGCCGGCCAGCACCTTCTCCACTTCATGGGCGAGGTCGCGTGCCTGGTCGTATTCCCATTCGGGCAGCAGGCCGGCGTGCACCATCAGGAAATCGCCCTGGCGCAGGGCCAGGGGCCGGGTGCGCAGCCAGTCGATGAGTTCGGCGCCGTCGGGGGCCTTGAGGATGGGGTCGAGGGTGTCGCCGGCGCGGGGGCTGCGGATGCCGGCAAACTGGGCCAGCAGGTGCAGGTCGTGGTTGCCCAGCACGGTACGGGCGCGCAGGCCCAGTTTGCGGATCTCGCGCAGGGTGCCGAGGGAGTCGGGGCCGCGGTTGACGAGGTCGCCGCAGAACCAGAGGGTTTCGGTGGGGGCAGGGCCGATTTTCCTGAGCAGCTGTTCTAGGGGCTGGCGGCAGCCCTGCAGGTCTCCGAAGGCCAGTGTCACGGGGGTTCCTGTTGGTTGGGGGAGGGGGAGATCAGTGCCTGCGTTTGCGCCCGCGGCGGCCCCGGGAGGCCTTGCCGCGTGGCGCCGGGCGGGCAGCGGTGGCGGTGCTGTCGTTGCAGCCTTCGTCGCTGGCTCCGTCTTCGCTGCCTGTGCAGTCGTCGCTGGTGCCGCTACAGTCTTCGTGGTCGTCTGACCCGTCTTCGGTGCAGGGAGCGGCTTCTTCTGCAGGGTCGTCGGCGCAGGGGATTTCGGCGCAGGGATCTGCACCCGTGCTGGCGTCAGAAGCGGCTGCAGTGGCATCCGTCAGGGCCGAGGAGATCTCTGCCGTGGCGGTGGTGTCGTTGCTGGATGCCGTCTTGCCGGGTTCTCCGGCGGTGATTTCGCGGGGGGCAGCTGTTTCCGTCGTGCAGTCTGCCGTGGGGGCTGCGGCCCGTGTGCCGGCAGGCGTCCGTGTGGCGCTTTCTTCGTCGTGCTCCGTGCCGTGGGTGGCCACCTGGGCCAGGCGTTTCAGGCGGGCCAGCAGGTCGTCGTTGTCGGGCAGCAGGGCGGCCAGTTCTTCCTGCGACTGTACCTCGTCGTCCTGACGGCTTTCGGCCAGGAGGGCCGCGGCCATCGTGAAGCTGGCGGCTGCCGGCGACAGGGCCGGGCGGGCAGGCGGTTTGGCGGGCTGTGACCCGGCAGTGGGACTGGCCGGGGATGTGTCGGTCGTGTTGCTGGCCATGCTGCCGGCCGGGGTGATGCCGGTCGTACTGCTGGCCGTGTTGCCGGTGGATGCAGGGCTGGTCGTGTTGCCGGGTGGTGCAATGCTCGCGTTGCCGGCCATGCTGCCGGCCTGGGCGGCGGTGCTTGCAGCGCTGGTCATGCTTTTGGCAGGCGCGCCGCCGGCCATGTGGCTGGTGGGGGCGTTCGAGAGGTCTCGCTCCGGCATTTCCGCCAGGAAATCGGCCGGGGTGCTGACAGTCATGGTCTCAGGGGCGCTGGCCGGGAGGTGGATGGCCCCGGTTGCCTGGGCAATGGCCGGGATGTCTGCCGGTGTCCCGGAGGTTCCTGGCAGCGGGCCGAACGGAGCGGCCGGCCGGAAGCCCGCGGTCGTCGATGCCAGGGCGGGCTGTACCCGGGGGGCTGGCCGGGACGGCTGGAACGGTTGTGCCGGTGCCGGCTGGACGCCGGGGGCGCCTGCGGCCTGTCTGGCCGTCACGGGGGCCGTTTTGGGCGTGACCGGCAGGCCCGCAGCTGTCGCAATGGCTGCACCCGTCTCTGCCGCCGCGTCTGCCGCAGCGGCAGCACTGGCTGGCATGGCTGCTGGCAAGGCTGCACCGGGGATGATGACCGGCTGTCTGTCGCTCTTGCCGGCCGTGAGGGACGCAGCAGTGATTCCTGCAGGTACCGGCGTGCGGGCGGGCGGGATGCTCGCGCCCGGTGCATCGGTGGCGGCGGGGGCTGTGTCGCCTGCGGGCTCGCTGCTGTCATCCGGGGTCGGGTTGTGCAGCGGCGCCGGGCGGTACTCGGGCACCCACAGGCCCAGCATCTGGCGCACTTCGGCGTCACCCACCGAACCGTTCGATTCCAGCCAGCGGCGCACCGAGATGTCCCAGCTGGTGCCGGGCGGGTCGATGGGGCGGGAGACGCGCAGTTTGGGGTGCGGGGTGGGGAGCGTCTTTTCGTTGTCGGCCAGCAGCTCCTCGAAGAGTTTCTCGCCCGGGCGCAGGCCGGTGAAGGCGATGGGAATCTCGGCTTCGGTGTAGCCCGACAGGCGCACCATGGTGCGGGCCAGGTCCACGATGCGGATGGGCTGACCCATGTCGAGCACGAAGGTCTCGCCACCGCGTCCCATCAGGCCGGCCTGCAGCACGAGCTGGGTGGCCTCGGGGATGGACATGAAATAGCGGGTGATGTCGGGGTGGGTGACGGTGACGGGGCCGCCGTTGGCGATCTGTTCGCGGAACTTGGGGATGACGCTGCCGCTGGAGCCCAGCACGTTGCCGAAGCGCACGAGCACCATGGGCAGGGTGGCCATGCTGTGCTGGTACTGCAGGATCATCTCGGCCAGCCGCTTGGTGGCGCCCATGACGTTGGTGGGGTTCACCGCCTTGTCGCTGGAGATGTAGACGAAGCGTTCGATGTCGAAGCGGGCCGCCACGTCGGCCAGCATGCGGGTGCCGAGGGCGTTGTTGCGCACGGCCTGCCAGGCGTTGTTTTCTTCCAGGATGGGAACGTGCTTGTAGGCGGCGGCGTGGTAGACGATGGCCGGCCGGTGGTGCTCGAAGATTTCTTCGAGGCGGGCGCGGTCCTTGATGTCGCCGACGACGGGGACGACCTTCTGCTGCGGGAAGGTGCGTTTCAGGTCTTCGGTGATGCGGTAGAGGGCGAATTCGCTCAGCTCGAAGATGATCAGCTCGCCCGGCTTGAAGCGGGCGATCTGGCGGCAGAGTTCGGAGCCGATGGAGCCGCCGCCGCCGGTGACCAGCACGGACTTGCCCTCGATCATGTGGCGCAGGCCACCGGTGTCGAGGCTGACGGGGTCGCGGCCCAGCAGGTCGTCCACGTCCACATAGCGGATCTGCGAGACCTTGACCTGCCCGCTCATCAGCTCCTGCACGTCGGGGATGACGAGCAGCTTGATGTGGGCGCGTTCGCACATCTCGAACACGCGGCGGCGGGTGGCGTGGTTGGTGGCGCCCACGGCCAGCACGGCGTGCTTGCAGTTGCTGTCGCGGGCGATCTGTTCGAGCTGCTCCCAGTTGCCCAGGATGCGCACGCCGCCCAGCTGTCGGCCGACCTTGTTGGGGTTGTCGTCCAGCACGCCGATGACGTACCAGTACGGGTTGCGGTTGAGGTCGTCGATGAGCGAGAGGGCGGTGTTGCCCGCGCCCAGCAGGATGACGGGCTGGGGTTCGACGCCCTTGGTGCCCATGGCCTTTTCCTTCCACCAGCGGTAGAGCAGGCGCCCGGTGCACATGAAGAGGATGAGCAGCAGCGGGTCGAGGAAGTAGATGGAGCGGGGCACGCCCAGGCCGTTGCGCAGCAGCAGCAGCAGGATGGGGATGATGATGCCCGACACCCCCACCGACAGGGCGATGAGCCGCATGTCGTGGATGGAGGCGTAGCGCCAGATGCCCTGGTAGAGCCCGAAGTAGACGAAACACCCCACCTGTACGGCCAGCGCGACCGGCAGGGTCTGGAACAGGATGATCTGCGTGGCGTGGTCCAGCTCGAAATTCCAGCGCAGCGAGAAGGTGAATGCCCAGACCAGTGCCGCCACGACGATGTCGTGGCCGATGGCAATGAAGGTCCGGGGATTGACGTTGAACAGTCTCATGTCGGGAAACGGGCTTGGCGCGGCTGGCGCGGAACAGGGCCGCCGGGTGGGGCGGTACGCATGGCGGGGCCGGTCGGGACGGGAATCAGGTTCCCGCCGGTTCCGGCCGGCCTGCACCCAGCAGCCAGGCCAGCAGGACGAGTGGCACATAGGCCAGCAGGACCATGCTCATGCCGGCACCGGGCAGCAGGCGCGCCAGGGCGGCCAGCGGCAGAAGCCAGAAAACATTGATGAGGCAGTATACAAGCGTGACCCGGGCGTGACTGCCGAAACGCCGGGCAAGCCGCTGGTAAAGGTGGCTGCGGTGCGGATCGCCCGGGCGTTGGCCCGACAGGATGCGTCGCATGAGGGTCACGGTGGCATCGGTGATGAACAGGGCGCCCAGAATGAACCAGCTGGCGGGCGGGACGCCATGGATAACGTGGGCCACGCCGTCGGGGTTGACGGGGCGGGTGAGCTGCTGCTGCGTCTCGCCCAGCCAGACCATGGCCTCGATAGTGGCCAGGATGAGGATGACGTTGCCGAGGAACAGGCTGCCGGCATCGCCCATGAAGATGCGCGCGGGTGCCCAGTTCCACATGAGAAAACCGGCCACGGCCGCCGCCACGATCAGGCTGGCGGCGGAGAAGGGGTCGGTCATCAGGTTCTCGAGGTGCAGGCAGGCCAGCAGGCCGTCGGCCGCGAAGAGCTGGCCGGCGGGGCCGTGGGGGGAGCAGTGCAGCGGTGCGGTGTCGGGGACGGTGCCGAGCGCCGACACGAAGCCCAGGCTGCGCAGCAGGACGGCACCCAGCAGCATGAAGAGGGCCTGGCTGGCGGCGATGCCGTCGATGCCGTCCATGAAGTTGTAGAGGTTGATCCACCAGACGCCGGCCAGCAGCAGCGCCGTGAAGACCAGTCCTGTCAGCAGCAGGGGAAGGAAACTGTGGCCACTGGCGAAGGCCTGGCCGAGCGGCAGGGACATGCCGGGCAGACCCAGCCGTCCCAGCACCTGCCAGAGCTGCTCCACGAGGAACCACAGATTACCCATGCCGCCAATGAGGACAAAGGCGCTGCCCAGCAGCCAGGCCACCGAAAAAAGCTGGAAGCCCAGCCGCAGTTTGATGGAGAGGCCGCGGCGGTCGTCCTGCAGGCCCAGCAGGCCGAGGACGAAGGCCGGGGTGAACAGGATGACCGCCAGGCCGCCCAGCCCGGAAATGCCCTGCAGCCAGCCCATGTCCTGGTGCAGCATCAGGGCCCACCAGGAGGGGGCCGTGCCCGACGTGCCGGCGGCGGCCGGCGCCAGCGTGGCAAGCGGATCCGGCGCGTCCAGCAGCCGGGGAAGGGCAAAGGCGGCCAGCGCCAGCAGCAGCGCGCCGGCCAGGCTGGCCGCCACGATGGCCGCGCCGCCCCCCCGTGGCGTGATGCGGGTATGGGAGGAGCGGGCGTTGGGCACGTCCTCCAGGCCCCAGCGCACGGCATGGCGGATGATCAGGCCGGTCCCGGCCCAGGAGAGCGCCAGGGTCGCTGCGAGAATCAGCAAAAGCGTGATGGAGGTCACCTAATACTTCCTGCGGATGGGGGTGAATACACGGGGGCGAGCGGGCAGACCGCTTATACTCCCCAGATTATGCGCCCGTCGGATGGCGCCCCCGTTCATATTGCAAGGATACTGAATACATGATTCTCGTGACAGGCGGTGCCGGTTTCATCGGCTCGAACTTCGTGCTGGATTGGCTGGCTGGCAGTGACGAGCCGGTAGTCAACGTCGACAAGCTCACCTATGCCGGCAACCGGCAGAACCTCGCCTCGCTGGACGGCAATCCCAACCATCACTTCGAACAGGTCGACATCTGTGACCGCGAGGCCATCGATGCGCTGCTGGCCAAGTACAAACCGCGCGCCATGGTGCACTTTGCGGCCGAAAGCCACGTCGACCGCTCCATCCACGGCCCGGCCGCCTTCGTGCAGACCAACATGGTGGGCACCTTCACGCTGCTGGAAGCCGCGCGCCAGTACTGGAACGCCCTGCCCGCGGGTGAGAAGGACGCCTTCCGCTTCCTGCACGTGTCCACCGACGAGGTGTATGGCTCGCTGGACGCCTCCGATCCGGCCTTCACCGAAACCACGCCCTACCAGCCCAACAGCCCGTATTCGGCCAGCAAGGCCGGTTCGGACCATCTGGTGCGTGCCTACTTCCACACGTACGGCATGCCGGTGCTGACCACCAACTGCTCGAACAACTACGGGCCGTATCACTTCCCCGAGAAGCTCATCCCGCTGGTCATCACCAACGCGCTGGCCGGGAAGAACCTGCCCATCTACGGCGATGGCA
>ERZ772971.623-NODE-623-length-21821-cov-5.069834_pt1 | contig 21821 bp, 17 predicted proteins | sample MGYA00511943_ERZ772971 | MGnify/ENA primary metagenome ERZ772971 (study PRJEB29015, sample SAMEA2737929) | human oral metagenome | biome: human oral; feature: human-associated habitat; material: dental | place: China | collected 2144 ... | reverse complement strand
CAGCATAAGACTTCACTATAAGCTTAGCAGAACCGACATTACTGGACTGTGCTAGAATATCGCTAATTTCATAAAGCCCGCCGCCATGTCCATCACTTATTTTCTGTCCTGCATAGTTCCAAGTCCCATCCCCTGTATCAACTTTTGTATTTTCATCTACGAAACCATCATCCATCGCTGCCAATAGAGAAACAACCTTAAAAGTAGAGCCTGGTTCTGTAACATCTTTCAGTGCATAGTTGTAGGCATCTACATACTGCCCTTCTTCATTTCTTCTAAGATTTACCATTGCCCGAACTTTCCCTGTTTCTACCTCCATTACCAAAACGCTCCCATGATGTGCCTGAAATGCAATCAACTGCTTTTCCAAAGCCGAATGGGCAATATCCTGAATCCTTAAATCCAATGTAGTATAAACATCCTGTCCATCAACAGGCTCTTTAACTTTCCAATAATCAATAGGCTTCCACTGTGTGGCATTGACCCGCTGAACCAAACGGAAACCATCCTGCCCTGAAAGATATTTGCTGAACGCCCCTTCAAAACCAGATTTTATGCTACCTCTATCCACACCTATAGTTCCCGACCCAATCTGATTGGTCGCCAAAATTCTTTTATAATTAGGCTCTATGATTAAGCATCTGTTTTTTTTATATTCTTTTGTTTTTGGATTATAAGAACTAAAAATAGGAAGTCTTTTCAGTCTATTCATCTGCTCAAAATCCAAATTGGTAACCAATGAATAGTATTGATTATTCTTCTTTTTCTGTTGGTCAAAAACACTTCTATACTGCCGCCTTGGTTTCCCGAAGATTTTATTTAAAGAATCTGTGAGCTTTGCAATATTTCTTTCGTATGTTGTATCTTTAATTACCTTAAAATCAATGAATATATTATACTTTATAACCGTAGTTGCAAGGATAGAACCATCTGAGGCATAGAGATTTCCGCGTGCTGCTTTTACAGTATCTTCTTTGTAATTGGGCTGAATATAATTTTTTTCTATATCTTTTACATTAGAATCGTTCTGTAAGGCTACAATCCTCCCAATAAAAACCATAAAAGTAACCAGCACCACAGCAACGAAGATATAACCCAGCTGTAGAGCTTTGGTTCGTTTCTTTTCGTATTCATTTTGTTTTGCCATGCCGTGTTGTGCTATCTAATTTTACAAAAATTTTCAATGGATGGGTTTCCAGAGCCATTAGGGAATCTTTTTCTACTTCTTTACTCAGCTCGGATTCTAATTTTATTTTTATCAATTTACTTTGCGCATAGGCATTCTGAGACTTATATTCCTCAACTTGGTTTTTAAGTTCATTTATCCGTCCTATTTTCTGATTAACCAAATGATTACTATAAATGATAATCATAATCAGTATAAAAATCAGCAAAAAGTATTTATAATGCGCCTTTACTTCATCTCTGTTCAAGAAATTTCCCTTTAATATATCTACTAAAGTCAGTTTCTTTCTTGTTTTCGGATATGTTGCATTACTTTTTGCCAAAATATGATATTTAAAGTTATAATTTTACTCCGACTCTCATCTTTGCGCTTCTCGCTCGGGAATTTTCTTCTATTTCTTCATCCGAAGGGATAATTGCCTTACTATGAGGAAGATGAAAAACTTTATCATAATTTCCAAAAATATCCCTTTCTGGCTCTCCCTCAAACATTCCATTTTTCAGGAATTTTTTAACCAAACGGTCTTCCAATGAATGATAAGAAATAATTACCAATGCGCCTCCTTTTTTCAAAATTCGGGAGGATTGCTGCAGCATTTCTTTTAACGCTTCCAGCTCTTGATTAACCTCAATTCGCACCGCCTGAAATATCTGCGCAAAAAACTTATTGCTTTTATGTGCTGGGATATAGGAAAAAACTTTTTTCAAATCTTCCGTTGTTTCTATCTTTTTTTCTTTCCTTTTATGGACTATTTCCCGTGCCAGTTTTCGCGCCTCCCTTAGCTCACCATAATAATAAAAAATATCCGCAAGATGCTCTTCCTCATAATCATTAATAACTTCTTGTGCATTAAGCCTCTGCATCACATTCATTCTCATGTCCAAAGGCGCATCACTCCTGATGGAAAAGCCTCTTTCTGCTTCATCAAACTGGTGAGAAGAAACCCCTAAATCCCCCAAGACACCATCCACCTGAGTAACACCATACATTAAAAGAGGGTTTTCTAAAAACCTAAAATTTTGATTAATCAATGTAAATCTTGGGTCATCAATTGTATTACCCAAAGCATCCATATCTTGGTCAAAAGAATACAATCTGCCTTTTTCCGACAGCCTGCTCAATATCTCCCTTGAATGTCCGCCGCCGCCAAAGGTAACATCTACATAAACCCCATCTGGATTAACCAACAGAGCATCAATACTTTCCTTTAATAAAACTGGTTTATGATACATCTTCTAATTTTCTACATCTATTCTGCCCATTACTTCTTCCGTGAGTTTGCCAAAATCATCTTCACTAATTGAAATAACACTCTCATAAGCTTCCTTATCCCAGATTTCAAAAAAAATTCCTGCACCCGAAACAACAACCTCTTTGTTCAAGCCAGCAAAGATTTTTAAATCTTTTGGAACTAAAATCCGCTCCGAAGCATCCACCTCTATATTTTTGACACCCGCAGTGAAAATTCTTATAAAATCTGCATTTTTTCTTACGAAACGGTTTAGCCCATTGAGTTTTTCCATAACGCCATTCCACTGGCAGAGCGGATAAACTTCTAAGCAATTCTGAAACACAGAACGCTTTATCACAAAAGTTTTTTCTGTGATATTTTCTAGATGATTTATCAGAGATTGTGGCAGTTTCAGCCTTCCTTTATCATCTATTTTGCACTCATATGTTTCATAAAAATGTTCCATTTGGGGACAAATTTATATATTAATTTCTAAAAATTCCCACTTTTTCCCACTTTTAAAACTTAATGTTAATAACTTTTAATCAAACCTTTATCTAAAAACGCTCATATAGCTTTGTTTAGATAAATCTAAATTTTAGCATTTTTTATTAAAATACTTTTCAATTAATATTTTTTATTTCATTTTTTTTGTATTTTTGCGAGTGCAGGATTTGTGTAAAGTATGATTTTTAAATCTATCATGTTTAAAAAGGAAAAAAACTTCACTTTTTTAGAAAAAGGGGAAGGACATCCTATGGTTCTTCTGCATGGGCTTATGGGGGGGCTCAGCAACTTCGAGGAGATGGCAGATTTCTTCGCAGACAAGGGCTTCAAAGTGTATGTCCCTCAGTTGCCTGTATATGATTTGCCCGTGCTAAATACTAACCTCACAAGCCTTGCAAAATTCGTAGGAAAATTCATCAAACATCAGATAGGAAAACCTGTGACTTTAGTAGGAAACTCCATGGGAGGACACATAGGACTTATACTTACTCTAGCTCGTCCAGAATATGTTCATTCTCTTGTTCTTACAGGAAGTTCAGGACTTTATGAGCGTTCTTTCGGAGATAGTTTCCCAAGAAAAAGCGACAAAGAATACATCAAAAGAAAAACCCAAGAAGTTTTTTATAATCCTAATGTAGCTACAGATGAACTTGTGGATGAAGTTTTCGGTATTGTAAATGACCGAATGAAAGGCATAAAAACAGTGATGCTGGCAAGAAGCGCCATCAAACACAATATGCAGAATGAGCTGCCTAACATCAAATGTCCTACCTGTATCATCTGGGGAAAACAAGACAATGTAACTCCACCAGATGTGGCCATAGAAATGAACAGGCTGATACCTAATTCTGAGCTGTTTTGGATAGACCAATGTGGACACGCCGCAATGATGGAAAAACCAGAGGAATTTAATGAAATTCTCTACAACTGGTTAAAAGATAAAGTTTAACAAATGGAAGTTAGTTACTAGCTTCCATTTTTCAAATACAAAATTTAGAAATGAAAATAAAATCTGTTTCATTCATAAAAAGCAGCCAAAAATGGCAGGATTGCCCAGAGCCCAATCTCCCTGAATACGCTTTCATCGGGCGAAGTAATGTAGGAAAATCCTCTCTGATAAACGCCCTGATGAACCAAAAAGACTTAGCGAAAACCTCGCAGACACCAGGGAAAACACAGCTTATCAATCATTTTTTGGTCAATGAAGAATGGTACCTTACCGACCTGCCTGGCTACGGCTATGCAAGGGTTTCTAAATCGCAGAGAAAAGATTTTGAAAAGCTGATTACCAACTATATTCTCAACAGAGAAAACCTCGTTCATCTGTTTGTTTTAGTGGATATCCGCCACCTGCCACAGAAGATAGATTTGGAATTTATAGAATGGTGCGGAGAAAACCAAATTTCTTTTTCCATCATCTTCACTAAATCAGACAAGATGAAAACCCAAGCTGCCGCAGAAAAAAGCGTCGCAGAATACAAAAAAATTCTTTTGGAAACTTGGGAAGAACTACCCAATATTTTTGTTACCTCAGCAGAGAAAAAACTGGGCGGAGAGCAGATTTTGGATTTCATAGAAGAAACCAACAAAATCATTTCTGCTAAATGAAATTCATAGAAATTCTTTATTGGCTGTTGATTGCTTTATGCCCAATAATAGTGACCAGTATTATCAGTTTCTTCATATGGAACTTATCCGAGTCTTTATTATGGTGCATCATTACGGAAGGATGTGGGATTTTAGCGGGAATATGTTTAGCAGAATACATTAGGAAAAAATATGGTTGTTCTAATTTCTACTCCAAACTAATGAACACCTCAGATTTAGATGAAAAATAATATAATTAAATTTGTCATTATAGGATTAGGACTATTAGCCGCAGGTATATTTTTGAAAAATTTATTCAAAGATAAACCTGAACAAAATGAAGCGATTATCAATGACTGGAAAAAAGACCAATACGGCTGTCTAAAACTAAGAACAGAGAACCTCGCCATTGAACTAATAGCAAAACACAATCTAAACCACTCTTCAAAAGAAAAATTTATCAATGTTTTTGGAGAACCCAATGAAAAAAAATTTATCAATGATGCAGAAGTGTTAGTCTATTACTTTGATACTTTATGCGATGCCCAAGAGCAAGATAAATGCTATGCTGAATTCTATTTCAAAAGTGGGTTATTAACTTCAACAGAATTTTTATGTGAATGAAAAACAAATGAGTTTATAGTATTATGGGATTATTCTATAAAGTTTCTAACAAGCAATCCTTAAAGGATAGAAATCAAATTTTTAAAGAAATAGGTATTCCTGCCCTTGAAAATAATGGTTTTATTCACCCTGTTTTTAAAACTTCTTGGGATGGACAATACAACCATTCTATAAAAGGCTATTGCTATGAATTTGCTCGATTACAGCAGAATAAATATCTTGAAATCATAAACACTTATATACTTAGTGGCGAATCTCGGATACAAATTTATCTGAATATTTTTGAGATTTCTCCCCAATTAGAATCAGTAACTGAATTAAACAAATATGAAGGATTAAATTTCAGTATTCCTCCCAATAATATAACAAGAATGCTGTTACGAAGTGATGATTATAAAGGTCCTCCTATATTCTATATGATTTTTCTTCCCGAACACAAGATAGGAAGCTACTATACAAAGTCTGGATACGAGACAAAACTTAAAAAGCTAAAGATTTTAATCCAATCAGACATGAAAAATATCAATGAATTTATAAAAAGATGGCATGAACTCCACAGCCCCAACACTGTAAATTTGGATAACAATACGCATTAGTTATTATATAGACAAAGTCGCTTTCTCTCTATCCTTTTCGAAAGAATAATGTAACTGATTCTATTTATACTCTCCCCAAAAACGGCTGGGATTTAAGCAAAATCCCATCAGAATAGACACTGTCCTCATTAGGAAAGAGATAAAAGAAATTTAGTGACCAAAAAGCCCCCATCTCCATACACAAAATTTTAAAGATTACCACAAAAAACGGGGCTTATCGCCCCAAATTGTTATCTTACCACTAAAGAAACTTGGATAACCTTCCAAAAACCATTTCTTACCTACTTTTTCTTCTTCGTGGTCGCCTTTAATCCAAGCATTCCGATGATGGCCTTCGCTCCCTCCCGCATAAGGGTCTTCCCGAAGGTCTGCGCCATGGAACTGCTCAGTATAGTCTCAAAGACACTCGGCTCAACAGGTTTAGAGACTGGTTCGGCTGGTTGTTCCATTGAGGAAACCTCTTCGCCATTCATCCTCCTCATCAGGATTTCATAGGCAGATTCTTTGTCTATGCTTTGGTTATACTTCGCTGCCATTCGGGATGTGCTTACCAAATGGTCTATTTCAGCAGCAGACAGCACATCCATACGGCTTTCTGGTGAAATAAGGTAAGTGTGTGCCAAAGGCGTAGGAATCCCCTTTTCATCTAATGCAGTGATGAGTGCTTCACCTATCCCCAATGCCTGAATAAGCTCCTCGGTCTTATAATAGGCTGTCGTAGGATAGTTCTGTACCGCTTTATTGATTTCTTTTTTGTCTTTTGCTGTAAAACCTCTCAGGGCGTGCTGTATTTTCAGCCCCAGCTGGCTGAGGACATTCTCTGGCACATCACCCGGTATCTGTGTGATGAAATAAACACCTACTCCTTTAGAACGGATGAGCTTTACCATCGTTTCTATTTGGTCTAAAAGAACTTTCGGAGCATCTTTGAAGATAAGATGGGCTTCATCTATAAAAACGGCTAATTTTGGTTTATCTAAATCTCCTGCTTCTGGAAAAGTAAGGTAAATTTCCGCAAAAAGAGACAACATAAAAGTAGAAAACACCGCCGGTTTATTCTGAATATCTGTAACTCTCAGAATATTTATCACGCCCTTGCCATCGCGGGTTTCCAGTAGGTCTTGAACATCAAAACTCGGTTCCCCAAAAATATGTGAAGCCCCCTGCTGCTCCAGCGCTACGATGGAACGCAGTATTGCTCCCAAAGAGGCAGGAGAAATAGAACCATAAGCATCTGCAAGTTCTTTCTTGCCCTGAGGATTATCCGTTACAAACTGCAAAACCTTCTTCAAATCTTCCAAATCAATGAGCGGAAGCCCCTTGTCATCACAATATTTAAAGATAATGGAAATAATGCTGGATTGTGTTTCATTCAACCCTAATATCTTACTGAGCAGAACAGGACCAAACTCGGTAACTGTGGCCCTCAGCTTTACTCCTTTTTCCTCAGAAACAGACATCAGTTCCACGGGAAACGCCTGCGGTAAGTAAGGAAGTTTGGTTTTAGCATACCGCTCCTGAATTTTTGCATTTTCTTCTCCTGCCGCAGCTACGCCAGAGAGGTCTCCCTTGATATCCATCACAAGTGAAGGAACACCTGCATGAGAGAGCTGCTCTATGAAAACTTGCAGGGTTTTAGTCTTTCCTGTCCCTGTGGCACCGGCAATCAGCCCATGTCGGTTCACGGTTTTCAAGGGAATATTGATATCAACTTCTGGCAGGACTTCGCCATCTAAAATTGCTTTCCCCAAAGTGATAAATGCGCCTTTGGTCTTATACCTTGAATTTAATTCTTCTATAAATTGTTCTTTCTTTGTCATCATATTTTATTTTTAATGATTTGCTTTTATTCAAAATCTTGTAATTCCACGAGTTTTTTGTAAGCTCCGTTTTTCTGCATCAGCTCTGAATGTGTTCCCTGTTCTAGTATCATTCCTCGTTCCATCACTACTATCCAGTCCGCTTTTTGGATTGTAGAAAGGCGGTGGGCAATAACCAGCGAAGTTCTGTTTTCCATCATTTTTTCTAATGCTTCCTGCACGAATCTCTCGCTCTCGGTATCCAGCGCTGAAGTTGCCTCATCTAAAATCATAATCGGAGGATTTTTCAGCACGGCACGGGCAATGGATATTCTTTGTTTCTGTCCGCCAGAGAGTTTGTTTCCATCATCGCCTATATTGGTTTGATATCCTTCTGCAAGCCCCATGATAAACTGGTGGGCGTTCGCTATTTTAGCTGCTGCTTCTACTTCTTCTTGGGTGGCTTCGGGCTTACCCATGAGAATATTATTATAAACACTATCATTGAAAAGCACGGATTCCTGAGTAACCATACCTATAAGCTTCCTGTAATCAGATAGTTTTAAGTCTTTAATGTTGTGTCCGTCTATCAAAATCTGTCCTTCAGTAACATCGTAAAATCTCGCTAAAAGATTGGCAATGGTGGTCTTACCGCTTCCACTCTGTCCTACAAGTGCGATGGTTTTTCCCTTGGGAATGCTGAGTGAGAAGTTTTTAAGGATAGTCCTGTCTTCACTATAATAAAAACCAACTTCCTGAAAACTTATCCCTGTTTCTAGGCTTTCTATCGCGATTGGATTGGCTTTCTCTTCTATCTTGACATCGGCATCCAGAATATCCATCACCCGCTCTAGTGCCGGCCCTCCTTTTTGTATTGAAGAAGTTGCGTTTGCAAGGCTCTTCGCTGGAGGCAAAATTTGGAAAAACATGGCTAAAAATACCAAAAACTCCTCAGGCGAAAGGCTTTGGTTTTCAATAATCTGCTTACCGCCGTACCAAGTAATAATCAAGAAAGTGATTGCTCCTAAAAACTCACTCATCGGAGAGGCAAGCTCTCTTTTTTTGGCTGCATTTACGGAGGCTTTCAGCCATTTGTCTATCGTGTTTGTGAAGCGGTTATTAAGCAGCTGGTCAGCATTAAATATTTTAATAATCTTGGTAGATTTTAAGGTTTCATCTATAATAGAGAATAGATTTCCTATTTCGTTTTGAGCTTCATGCGCATCCTTTTTTAAACTTTTCCCGATGAGGGCAATGATTGTCCCCATTACTGGCAGCACAATCAGGGTAAATAATGTAAGCACAGGACTTACAAAAAACAGTGTAACCAAAGTGCTTATCAGCATAAAAGGAGCATTGAACAACTCCACCAAACTGCCTAAAATACTGCCTTCTACTTCGCCTACATCATTGGACATCCGCGACATCATATCTCCTTTTCTTTGTTCCGTAAAAAAAGAAACCGGAAGGCTGAGGATTTTCTTATACATGGCTCTTCTCAAGTCTTTGGTTACTCCTACTCGGTAATAAATCAGCATTAAAGAACCGATGTATCTGAATAAATTTCTGACCAAAAACGCCACAGCTGTAATGATGCAAAGCCATGCTAAAACCGTAAGCGCCCCATGCTGATGAACTTTTAATTCTATGAAATAGTATGCATAATCTTTCAGATAACTAAAATATTCCGAAAAACCGCCTCCAATATATTCTGGTTCTATGGGCGTTTTCTTACTGTTTATAGTCCCGAAAAGCATCCCTAAGACAGGAAGTATTGTTCCCGCAGAAGCAATCTGGAATACAGAATACAGAATGTTAAATAATAAACTTGCAAAAATATATTTCTTGTGAGGGTTGGCGAAAGCCAAGATTTTTCTATATGGATTCATAAATTCAATTTCAGTGGTCCAAATTACACATTTCTAAGTAAAAAACAAAAACCAGCCAAAAGAGACTGGTTTTTCACTCAAAATAAATCGTTGTAAGATTATCGGAGTCTATCTACTGATTTTACGAGCCTTTCATCTTTACGAATGTTTTTATTTGCCAAAAACAGGCAGATAATAGAAATAGATGGAAAAACAGGCTCAATACCTTTCTCAGGAAAATGTATTCCTCCAGATAAATTTAGCATCCAGTAAACCAATAAACTAACCAACAAAGCGTTTATAAAAATGTTCAAATAATTGAACAAAATTTGTCTCGTTCTGTTTTTAAAACTAAAAATTGTAATTGCAGATAATAATGCAGAAATAGCTGCTAACCCTTTTACAACAAATGTGCTTCCAAAAACCTCAATATCAGCAGCATAGGCGAATAACACCAATCCACACAGAACGGTTGCCAAAAGATATGCAGTTTGTATTCTCTGTAACACGATTTTTAATTTTAAATAAGAAATAAAGCACAAAAGTAAAATAATTTTTTGTATTTATCAAAAATAGTGTAGATTTGCAGCATATTTTTCGATTAGAGGAGCAGTGGACTTCTATCATTTGTTCCTATTTACATCTTAATTTTACATTGATTTTAATTACATTTACTAAATATTTATATGTTTAACATTGAAAGCCTACAGTCAAAATCTACAACAGAATTGACTAAAATTTGTAAAGATTTAGGCATTAAAGTAGCAAGAAACAGCACAGAAAATGATAAGGTTTTCGCTATTCTTGACTTTCAAGCTGCAAATCCCAAAGTAGCAAAAGAATACTATAATGCAACCGAAGAAAAACCTGAGAATACCACTGAAAACCAAACTCCAGAGAAAAAAACTACTAAAAGAAAAAGAGTAGAAAAACCTGCAGAAGAAAATATTTCGGACAAAAAAGAAGAAACAGAATCAAAAACCGAAAAACCTGCAAAAGAGGAGAAAAAAACTACTCCAAAAGCCAAAAAATCTCCTAAAAATACAAAAGAAAAAGAAGCTAATATTCCAGCTTCGGCAGTAGTAGAGGAAAATATTTCGGAAGAGAAAACCAATGAAGGAGAAAAACCTCTAAAAAAGAAAACCAAACAAAAAGAAAACTCTAAACAATCAGAAAACAAAGAACCCGAAAACGAAGAGCAAAATCCTCCTAAAAAGGAATTTAATTTTGACAATATTGTAATCGTAGAGGGTGTTTTAGAGATTCTTCCTGATAACTATGGATTCCTCCGTTCTTCGGATTTCAATTATATTTCTTCCCCAGATGATGTATTTGTCTCCACCAATCAAATCAGAAACTATGGTCTAAAAACTGGTGATACCGTGAAAGGTATCGTCCGACTTCCAAAAGAAGGAGAAAAATATTTTTCGCTCCAAAAAGCATTGGAAGTAAATGGCAGAGACCTGCATTTCATCAAAGACAGAGTAGCTTTTGAATATCTTACTCCGCTATTTCCACAAGAGAAATTTAATTTAACTGGAAAAAATTCCACCCTTTCTACCAGAATAGTAGATCTATTCGCTCCAATAGGAAAAGGACAAAGAGCAATGATAGTAGCCCAGCCTAAAACAGGGAAAACTATGCTCCTGAAAGACATTGCTAATTCCATCTCGGCAAATCATCCAGAAGCCTACATGATGATTCTTCTGATAGATGAAAGACCAGAGGAAGTAACTGATATGCAGCGAAGTGTGAATGCAGAAGTAATCGCTTCTACCTTTGATGAAGCGGCAGAAAAACATGTAAAAGTAGCCAATCTGGTTCTGTCTAAAGCCCAAAGAATGGTAGAGTGCGGACATGATGTAGTGATTTTACTAGATTCTATCACTCGTCTGGCGAGAGCCTATAACACGGTAACTCCTGCCTCTGGGAAAATCCTCTCTGGTGGAGTAGATGCCAATGCACTGCACAAACCAAAAAGATTTTTCGGAGCGGCTAGGAAAATAGAAGGCGGCGGTTCTTTGACCATCATCGCTACAGCTCTGATAGATACAGGTTCTAAAATGGATGAAGTGATTTTTGAAGAATTCAAAGGAACAGGAAACATGGAACTCCTGCTGGATAGAAAAATCGCCAATAAAAGGGTTTTCCCTGCGGTGGATTTGGTGGCTTCCAGCACGAGAAGAGACGACCTGCTGCATGATGAAACTACTCAGCAGAGAATGTGGATTTTGAGAAAATATCTTTCTGATATGAATCCTGTAGAAGCTATGGAATTTGTAGAAAAACAAATGAAAGCAACTCTAAACAACGAAGAATTCCTAATGTCTATGAACAAATAAAAAAACCTCGGAAATTCCGAGGTTTTTCGTTTTTAGGAGTTTTATTTTGTTGAGATTTTATCTATCCATTCAAAAAGTTCTTCCAAATCATAGTCGCCTCTGTGTACTATGTCCCAAGGCATAGCAAAATCTACAGCTTTTTTATGATTTCTAAGAGTAGTCGCTAGAATTGTAGAAATCGCAAGGGAAGTATCCGCATCTTTGGCGCCGTGTCTTATTCTCCAGTTTTGAGTGGAGGTGTTTTTAATGAAATTCATCGGATTCATCATTTTTACGATATCCGCATCCGCCATTTGGGCTTTTGTATATTCATATGTTCTGGCTCCACCTTCGACAGGATATTCCGTTATGAAAAACTTGGCTGTATTATTATCAAAAGAAAATTTTGTAAAGTGCTTATTATCAACCGTTAAATCTCCAAACAAATTGTTCTCTCCAGCGGATAAATCCAAGGCATCAAACGCAGGAGCGGATTTACTTCTACGAAGATATTCTTTGGAATAAGTTTTAAAATCCAGCCCTACTACTTTTTTATTTTTAAACTCAAGCCAAGAATATTTACTCAAATCATTTCCTTCCGAGATGGCTTTATTAGCTGAATTTATCACAAATTTTTTCACATATTCTTTGAATGTTCCTTCTCCTTTATCATTGAGCGTCAATGTTTTTCCGTTTTCATCTTTTAGTTTTAAGGAATTCACATATTTAGGAAACATGGAAGCTAATTTGGGCTGAACAGCGATTTGTTCCTCAGTCAAGGTTTCTGTGAATATCTCAATATAACCAGGATGGACAAGATTTATTACCTTATAATCCTTCACATGTCCATACTGCCATTCGTAGGCTGCATCAGCATTGTCAAGATTGGTAATTGGGCAATAGGCAGAGACCGCAAAAATATCATCTCTCGCAGCAGCAGCGCCTAATTCATTCAAGTAAGAATGATAAATTTTCTGATTTCCACTCGCTCCCAAAAGCGCAGAAAGGGCTCCGCCTGCGCTTGTCCCATTAGAAATGATTTTTTCGGCATTACCCGGCATTATTTTATCATTAAATCTAAGATACCTCACCGCCGCCTTCAAATCTACTATCGCAGCAGGAGCTTTGCCAATGTATTGTGCTTTATCATTAGTAAGTTTACGCCCTCTTACTCCTGGAGATGCCACTACGTAGCCTTTGGACAGGGCGACAAGGATAGCATTGTCCTTGCCTGTTCTTCGGTCTTTTATTGGCGCTCCTGCTTGGGAGGACATATATCTACCTACATCATTTGGGAGGAAAATAGGCGCTGTATCAGCATTATACTTTCTGATGTTTTTCCCTTCATAGTATTCCACAGGGATATAAATGTTCATACTCTGATATCGTACATCCACAGGATGGCTGACATAGACTACATCTTCGTAAGCTCTGAAAGAAATTTCTTTTCCTGCGACCTGAGCCGTTTTTATGGTGTATTTTTCTGAATCAAAATTCAGAGAATACTCTTTGGACTGGGCGTGCATCATAGAAGCCGCCACTGCCATAATTCCTATTGCTGTTTTTTTCATCTTAATGAAATTTTCTCAATGGTCTTTATCAAGAAACTTTTTCTTCCTTTCTTACTCTTCCGATGAGGGAGTCTTTATTTTCATTCACCTCCAAAATTACCGTATCTCCTTCCTGCATTTCCTTATTCACCAGCATCTCGGCAAGAATATCCTCTATGTATTTTTGGATAGCTCTTTTCAGTGGTCTCGCACCGAAATCTTTATCCCAGCCTTTCTCTACGATGAATTCTTTGGCTTCATCTGTCAGCTCCACTTTATAGTTCAGTTTTTCTAAACGAGAATATAGTTTGCCAAGCTCCAAATCTATTATTCTGTGAATATCTTCTTTTTGTAAAGCATTAAAGAAAATAATATCATCTATTCTATTAAGAAACTCTGGCGCAAAGGCTCTTTTCAAAGCGTTTTCTATCGTGCTTCTTGCTCTGGCATCAGAAGTGGATTTTTTCGCTGCTGTTCCGAAACCTACTCCATCTCCGAAATCCTTCAAGTCTCTTGAACCAATATTAGAAGTCAAGATAATAACCGTATTTCGGAAATCTACTTTTCTACCCAAAGAATCCGTCACGAAACCTTCATCCAAAATTTGCAATAAAATATTGAATACATCTGGGTGTGCTTTTTCTATTTCATCCAAAAGAACCACTGCATAAGGCTTTCTTCTTACCGCTTCTGTAAGCTGTCCGCCTTCTTCATAGCCTACATACCCTGGAGGCGCACCTACCAGCCTAGACACCGCGAATTTCTCCATATATTCGCTCATATCTATTCGGATAAGGGCATCATCAGAGTCAAACAACTCACGAGCCATCACTTTTGCAAGTTCGGTTTTTCCTACTCCTGTGCTTCCCAAGAAAATAAATGTTCCTATTGGTTTTTTAGGGTCTTTCAGACCTGCTCTGTTTCTTTGGATAGCCCGAACAACTTTTTTTACGGCTTCTTCCTGCCCGATAACTTTTCCATTGAGCACATTGTCCATTTGTGCCAATTTGTCCAGTTCGTTTTTACCCACTTTCGTCACAGGAACACCACTCATCATAGAAACCACCTCGGCTACATTTTCTTCCGTAACGATTTGTTTTCGCTCCTTGATTTCGTTATCCCATTCCTGCTGTGCAAGGTTTAGCTCTATCATCAGGCGTTCTTCCTCCTCTTTGTATTTTCTTGCTTCCAAATAATCTTGGGCTTTTACAGCTTTTTGTTTAAGCTCCTTAACTTCCTCTATTTGTTGTTCATACGAGGTAATTGCCGTAGGAACTTTCATGTTTTTGATATAAACACGAGAGCCCGCCTCATCCATCGCATCGAGGGCTTTATCAGGAAGGAATCTGTCCGTGATATACCTTGTAGTAAGGTTTACACAGGCTCTGATCGCCTCATCTGTATAAGTTACATTATGATGCTCTTCGTATTTTTCTTTTACTTGATTTAGTATTTGGATGGTCTCTTCCACGCTGGTAGGCTCTACCATCACTTTTTGGAAACGACGCTCCAGCGCTCCATCTTTCTCTATATACTGGCGATATTCATCCAAAGTAGTTGCCCCAATGCACTGGATTTCCCCTCGTGCCAAAGCAGGTTTGAAAATATTAGAAGCATCCAAACTTCCTGTGGAGCTTCCCGCCCCTACGATGGTGTGCAATTCATCTATAAATAAAATGACATCTCTGTTTTTTTCCAGCTCGGTCATTATGGCTTTCATTCGCTCCTCAAACTGCCCACGATATTTAGTTCCAGCCACCAAACTCGCCAAATCAAGCGTTACCACTCGTTTGTTATAAAGAACTCGCGAAACTTTTTTCTGATGAATTCTCAGCGCCAAACCTTCTGCGATTGCCGATTTCCCTACCCCTGGCTCACCGATGAGCAGTGGATTATTTTTCTTTCTTCGGCTGAGAATCTGGGAAACCCTTTCAATTTCGTTTTCACGACCAATCACAGGATCCAACTTCCCTTCTTTTGCCATCATTGTCAAATCCCTTCCGAAATTATCCAGCGTAGGCGTTTTGCTTTTTCCTGTTCCGATATTTCCAGTTGGTTTATTGGTTTGTGGAAATGCAGCGTCCTCAGCATCATCTTCCTCATCATCAAAAGAAGCTTTTGGCAGCTGTCCGCTGTTTTTGAGCATTGCTCTATATTCAGCCGCTACACTTTCATAATCAATATCATACGCCTCCAAAATATGCGTAGTAGGGTCATCTATTTTATATAAAATACCCAATAAAAGATGAATCGTATTCACCTCATCAGAACGATACTGCTTACTCTCCAAAGCCGCTCTTTTCAAAGAATATTCTGCCAATTTAGTAGGCATAATGCTTCTATCAGGATTTGAATTAAAATTATTATTGATGCTGATATTTTCTATCTTTCTACGAATTTGAACCAAATCTGCTTTCAATGCTTCCAAAATATTTCTTGCAGAATTCTCCGTGCCGATAATTCCCAGCAAAAAATGTTCTGTATTTAGAAACTCGCTTTTCAGTCTATTTGCTTCAAGTCTACTATGGCGAAGCACCCTATCCATTCCCTCCGAAAACTTATTTTCCATAATCTTGATAAATTATATTACTAAGTTAGTAATTATTCAACAAACAATATCAAATATTTTACCATTTTTTTATCTGACTTTATGTCATCCTAAATTATATTGCACACCCAAAACTCCAAAAAACACCCCCTATAAAAACTAACTGAAAATAAAGTAAAAGATATAAAACACTGATTATCACGCACAAAAACAAAAGAGACCTACATTGCTGTAAGTCTCCTGCGCCTTTTGCTGGGCTCGAACCAGCGACCCTCTGATTAACAGTCAGATGCTCTAACCGACTGAGCTAAAAAGGCTTATTCTATCTTTTTAGAATGGTGCAAATTTAACAACATTTTTTATATCCACCAAATTTTTATAGCACTTTTTACAATTATTTTTCTTAAAATTTGTTCATGATTAACTTAACAATGTCATTTCCAAAGATTAACACCATTAAAGACAATAGGAAAATAACTCCAATCATCTGAGCGTTTTCCAAGATTTTTTGTGGAACAGGCTTCCTTGTGACTATTTCCCAAAGCGTAAATACCACATGCCCACCATCAAGACCAGGGATAGGAAGCAGGTTTAGAAATGCTAACCAAACGGAAAACATAGCCGTAAAACTCCAGAAGAAAGTCCAGTCAATTGCATAATTTCCAGCTGTGTCTTGTCTTACATGCATCTGATTAACAATTGCAATAGGACCACCTACTTTTTTATAGCCTTTTACTGTTTTATTAAACACAAGTTTAAATTGTTTTATCTGGTAGGTCAGTTCCTCTATAGAGCGTGTGAAACCTCTTGATACGGCTTCTATTGCGGTAAAGTCCTTTTTTGTTAGAAAGTTTCTGCCAACAGAGATACCTATCGTTCCTTCTTTTGATACAGGAAGTTTTAAATCTACCATATTACCTGCTCTTTCTACTTGAACCAAAGCTTCCTGTCCTGCGTGTTTTGATAATGCAGAAGGCAGTTCATCGTAAAAAGTAATATTTTTATCGTTGATTTTTAGTATTTTATCTCCTTTTTGTAATCCTGCATCTATTGCTGTTTTAGCTATCACAGTATCTACTATAGGTTCTATTCTAGGAACAAGAAATCCCTTTGGTGTGTCTTCTTGAAATACCATAGCTTTGCCTTCGTCATTGGTGTCAAAAGTCACTTCTTTTCCACCTCTTAGCACAGTAATATGGTCGCTTAATAAAACATCCAGAGATAGTTTTTCTAAATTTTTCTGTTCTTTTCCATCTACTTTTAGAATTTTATCTCCATCTTGGAACCCCATTTTCTTGGCTGATTCACCATAAGTAATCGTTACATTTTTATCAGGATTAAAAATCATTTCTCCATTAAAATAGGAAAGACAAGAATAAATAAACCAAGCTAAAAAGAAATTAACAGTAACTCCGCCAAGCATGATGATAAGTCTCTGCCATGCAGGTTTGCTACGGAATTCCCAAGATTCAGCAGGTTTTTTCAGTTGTTCTGTATCCATGCTTTCATCCACCATTCCTGCTATCTTTACATAGCCACCCATAGGCAGCCAGCCGATACCCCATTTTGTGCTGTCTTTGTGCTTTCTCCAGTCGTCATCAGGCAGGTTTTCTGTATTGATAGGAACTTCTTTTTTTTCTCCATCTATCTCGATGATTTCTGTATCAGGTTGATTTTTAGAGAAAAATTTGTATTGCCATTTTCCGTTGATTTTTTTCATTGAAAATAAAGAAAACCAAGGGTCAAAAAATAGGAAAAATTTCTCTGCTCGGGTCTTGAACCACTTTGCAGGAAGATAATGCCCTAATTCGTGTAAGAAAACTAAAATAGAAATACTTAGAATAAACTGAAATATTTTTAATGCTAATTCCATCAAATTTAAAATTAAAATCGTGCAAAGGTACTAAAAACATTATTAAATATTTTTGGATTTAAAATAAAAATGATAGCTTTACAAGCAAAAATCAAAAAAAATGAAAATAACAGCGTTAAATTTGGATATTCGATGGAAATCTCCAGAGGAAAATATCAATATCATTGAAGAAAAATTAAAAGATGAACAAGCGGATATATTTCTTCTTCCAGAGATGTTTACTACTGGATTTTGTGTTGATACGGAAGAGGTAGCGGATAGTAAAGGAGAAACTTTTGCATGGATGAAGCGTTTTGCGGAGAAGAAAAAATCAGCAGTAGGCGGAAGTGTTTCAGTGAAGGAAAATGGGCGGTTTTATAATAGATTTTATTTCGTGGAACCTTCTGGAAAAGTCCATCAATACGATAAAAAACACTTGTTTTCTTTTGGTGGAGAGGATAAAATCTATACACCAGGGAAGGAGCGTGTAGTGGTTGATTATAAAGGAGTTAGGTTTTTACTTCTGGTGTGCTATGATTTGAGATTTCCTGTATTTGCCAGAAATGTAGATAATTATGATGTAATGATAGATGTGGCCAACTGGGCTGAACCTCGTATTTTGGCGTGGGAAACTCTTCTAAGAGCCAGAGCTATTGAAAACCAGTCGTTTGTGTTCGGTGTTAATAGGATAGGGGTAGATGGTTCAGGGCTGAATTATCCAGAAAGCACCCGTTGTTTCTATGCCGATGGGACAGAGATTTCTGAGAAAAAGGGAGATATAGTATCAGCAAATATAGATTTAGAGAAACTAAATTCTTTTAGACAGAAATTTAAAGTCCTTTTAGACAGAGATGATTTTGAGCTAAAATAAAGGGATTTAGAAATAATTCTAAATCCCACATAGTTAAAATTTAATAATTGAAATACTCTAACTTATGAAAAATCTATTTAAAAATCATCATCAGAATCTATGGTAAAAGAACGAGATTTAAAATCCTTGTCATGTCTTTCTGAAATCACATCCTCCCCTTTCTGCTCAATGATAAAATTTGTAGATTCATTGAACATTTCTAAAAAACTTTTGAAATCTTCTTTATAAAGATAGATTTTGTGCTTCTCAAAAGTTGCTTCACCACTTTCATTAAAATTCTTCTTACTTTCTGTAATTGTAAGATAGTAATCTCCTGCTTTGGTTTCTCTCACATCAAAGAAATAAGTTCTTCTCCCTGCTTTTAACACCTTTGTAAAGATTTCGTTTTCTTGGCGTTCCTTGTAATCACTCATGTTTCAAATACTTTTAAAATCTACTAAGGCAAATTTAAAATTTTTCTTTAAAAGAAAAAAGAATTATTTTAAAAAAGCTATGAAAAATCATGTTTTATAAGCAGATACTATTTCCCTGCTGGGTAATTTCTCTGTGCGTGATGATAATGGCAGTGCAGTTTTGCACCTCGGTTTGTATATTTTTCAAAATATTGTCTTCTGTTTTGGTATCCAATGCGGAAAGACAATCATCAAAAATAATAATCTGCGGCCGTTTTATGAGGGCTCTGGCGATGCAGATTCTTTGCTTCTGTCCTCCCGAAAGCATTACTCCCCTTTCGCCTACAATTGTCTGATATTTATCCTTGAAATTAATGATATCTTTATGCACATCTGCTATTTTTGCGTATTTTTCTACCATTTCTGGGGAAGGATTATCTACCGCAAAGCCGATGTTATGCTCTATTGTATCAGAAAACAAGTAGCTCTCCTGCGGGACATAACCGATAAAATCACGATAAAGGTCTAAGTTATGCTCCTTCAGATTTTTGCCATCTATCAAGATTTCGCCTTCATCTGGGTCTATCAGCCTGCAAAGGAGAAGAGCAATGGTAGATTTGCCGCTTCCTGTTTTTCCTGTGATGGTAATGGTTTCTCCTGCTTTCACTTTGAAACTTAGATTCTCCAATGCTTTTATGCCGGTATTGGGATAGGTGTAGCTCACATTTCGGAACTCTATATCGCCTTTTATCTTATAAATTTCGTGATTAGTATTGATGATTTCAGAGCTGATGTCCATAAACTCATTTACCCGCTGCATAGAGGCTTCTGCCCGCTGATTGATGGAAGTTACCCAGCCTACCGTACTGAAAGGAATCACTAAAAAGTTGGCATACATAAAGAAATTGGCAATCGTACCAATGTTTATTTCCCCATTGATGTATTTCTGCCCGCCAATGTAAATGATGGACACATCCAAAATACCAATTACGAAAACAAGAGATGTATGGAAGAAATTTTCATACTTGGCTAAATCTATCGCTCTGTTTTGGTATTCCCTTACTCTAATGCCGTATTTCTTTTCGATATATTTTTCTTTGTTAAAAAACTTTATCACCCGTACTCCAGAAAAGCTGTCCTGCACGAAAGTAGAAATCGCCGACTGGCTCTCCTGCAGCATTTTTGATTTCTTTCCGACAATCCCGCTTACTTTATAAACAGAAAACGAAAGAACCGGCAAAAGAACAAGAATAATCATCGTCATCTGAACATCAGTACTGAACATATATACGCTGGTAATCATCAGCAAAACAATTAAATTTGCTACATACATTACCCCAGGCCCCAGATACATTCTTATGGCAATAATATCTTCACTCAGACGGTTCATCAGGTCACCCACTGTAGTTTTCTTGAAAGAAGTGAGGGACAATTCCTGATAGTGTTTGTAAATCTCGTTTTTAAGTTCGTATTCTATTTTTCTGGAAGCCACTATGATGGTCTGCCTCATCATAAAACGGAAAATACCTGCAACAATGGAAGAACCGATGATAATCCCAGCATTAAGCAGTAAAACCTTCAGTAAGGTTTCATTAGAGATGTCCTTACTATTCAGTACTTCTTTTATTACATCTACTGTTTGTCCTAAATACTGAATCCAATAAATATTAAAAAAATTGCTGAGAAATATGAATAGCAATCCTAAGGAAAACATCCTGCGGTGTTTCCAGAAATACGGATTTAAAGTTTTTAGAGCTTTCATAAGTTTCTAGCTAAGAAACTGCAAAAATAAAATAAAAAACCATAATGAGAATGTTCATTATGGTTTGATTTTATCAGCCAGTATAGTTTTCTGCTTTTTCTTGGTCAAACTCCCCTTCCCATTTGGCAATAATGACAGAAGCCATACAGTTGCCGATTACATTCAGTGAAGTTCTCCCCATATCCATCAGTTCATCAATTCCTAAAACTGCAGAAAGGATAATCAAAGGCAGTCCGAACTGGTCGGCTGTTGCAGTTAGGATAATCAGCGCCGCTCTTGGAATCGCTGCCACACCTTTACTCGTAATCATCAAGGTAAGGCACATCAGCAGCTGCTGTCCTACCGGCATATCTATTCCTGCTGCCTGTGCCACAAAAACAGCCGTAAGAGAGAGATACAATGCTGTTCCATCAAGGTTAAAGCTATATCCCGTAGGTACCACGAAAGAGACTATTCTCCTCGGAACTCCGAATGCCTCCATATTGGTCATTACCTTCGGCAGGGCTGCATCTGAACTTGTTGTTGCAAAGGCGATAGAAACAGGCTCTTTAATTGCAGAAATAAAATTCTTAATAGGAATTTTCAAATACAAAGCCAAAGGAAGCAATACTATCAGTATAAACCCTGCCAGCGCAGCATAAAGCGTAAGGAGCAGCAAGAAAAGGTATTTTAGGACATCTGCCCCCAAATATCCCACTGCAAATGCTATAGCTGCTCCCACACCTACTGGTGCAAAATACATCACAATGCGGGTATATTTAAACATCGTTTCCGAAAGGCTTTCTACAAAATCTATTAGAGGTTTTTTCTTTTTTTCATCGAGCATTGCCAGCCCTATCCCAAAGAATACAGAAAAAACAACAATCTGCAATACTTGGTTTTCGGAGATGGATTTAATGATGTTCTCTGGAAAAATATCCCGAAAGAAAGATGTCGTCTTATAAATCCACTGGTAATTTTCTGGAATATTCTCTAAAGCTTTTATATCGCTTGCTCTTGCTTCTGTGTTTTTAGGTAATTCATGTTGAGGTAGTTTACTGAGGTCTATACCCACCCCTGCTTTAGAAATATTAATGGCCGCTAAGCCTATAAAAATAGCAAAGGTAGTTGCTACATTAAAGTATAAT
>ERZ772971.622-NODE-622-length-21829-cov-2.789060_pt1 | contig 21829 bp, 18 predicted proteins | sample MGYA00511943_ERZ772971 | MGnify/ENA primary metagenome ERZ772971 (study PRJEB29015, sample SAMEA2737929) | human oral metagenome | biome: human oral; feature: human-associated habitat; material: dental | place: China | collected 2144 ... | reverse complement strand
TAAGTCAGGACAAAATATTTTTTCTTACCGCGGCGGACGATGACGAAGCGTTCTTCGAAGGAATGTTCTTTCGTCCATTCGAATTCGAGGTCGGTTACTTTTTCCCCGTTGATAGAAATCGCGCCGTTTTGAATGTCTTCGCGTGATTGTCTTCTTGAAGGTTCGATGCCAAGGTCAACAAGCCATGTCGCTAGATTTTGAGATTCTTTTGAACTTTCAAATGTTGGCATGTTTTTGAAGCCTTGTTCGATTTCGTCGGCTGTTAATTGTTGTACGTTTCCTGTGAAGAGCGCGTTTGTAATTTTCTTCGCGTCTTCTAGGGCTTTTTCGCCGTGAACGAAGCGAGTGACTTCTTCTGCAAGGCGGATTTGTGCTTCACGTTTATGTGGTTCTGTCGCCACTTTTTCTTCGAGCGCTTCGATTTCTTCACGGTCTAAGAATGTGAAGTACTTGATGTATTTAATCACGTCGCGGTCATCTTGGTTTAACCAGAACTGGTAAAATTCGTATGGTGTTGTCTTCTCAGGGTCGAGCCATACCGCACCACCAGCTGATTTTCCGAATTTGGTGCCGTCTGATTTTAACATCAATGGTATTGTTAGACCGTACGCACGAGACTCTGCGCCTTCTACTTTACGGATTAACTCAAGCCCTGAAGTGATGTTTCCCCATTGGTCCGCACCGCCGATTTGAACTTGCACGTCTTCTGTCTTGAATAAATGCAAGAAGTCCATTGATTGTAGGATTTGGTATGAGAATTCAGTAAATGAAATCCCCACTTCTAGACGGCTTGCGACAACGTCTTTTGCAAGCATGGTGTTCAAGTTGAAATGCTTCCCGAAGTCACGTAAGAAGTCTAATAATGATAAATCTTTTGTCCAATCGTAGTTGTTTACAAGGCGTAATGTTGCTTGGTCTTCATCCGTTGTGAAGAATAATTTCTTCATTTGCGCTGTTAATTTTTCTACATTGTGTTGAACTTGTTCCATTGATTGAAGAACACGCTCGCTCGTACGACCACTTGGATCTCCGATTGAACCTGTTGCTCCACCAATCAAGATAACTGGTTTATGTCCTGCTAATTGGAAACGACGAAGAATCATAAACGGAATTAAGTGTCCAATATGCATGCTATCTCCTGTTGGGTCTACCCCACAGTAGAGGGATACAGACTTTTCGCTTGTTAAGGCACGTAAGCCTTCTTCATCTGTCATTTGGTTGATGGCGCCGCGCCATTCTAAATCATCGATAATGTTCATCTTGTTTCTCCCCTTCTTTCTTGTAAATAAAAAATCCCTAATAGCCAAAAAGACTATTAGGGACGATTTTCACCGTGTTACCACCCTTGTTGACGATGCATGGCATCATCCACTCGAGCATCCTTATCGCGGATGAGACGTCCTGACGGATTGCTCCCAAGTGTACTTCGCGGATGTGGGGGATTGTCTTGCACCGACCGACAATTCTCTTCTTTCTCCCGTGGACAACCACTACTGCGCTTGTTCATTGCTTCTATATGTGCATTTAGTATACGGCTTATCCTACTTGATGTCAATGACTACATTTCATCTGGAGCAGCCACGCCAAGAAGCGCTAGGCCTTGTTTGAGGATGCTTGCTGTTGTTTGTACTAAAGCGATACGGCTGTTGAAGGCTTCATCTTCAACAAGTACTTTTGTATGTGCGTAATATTTATTGAACGCTTGTGCTAAATTGATAACGAATTTTGCAATCACTGATGGTTCGCATTTTTCTTCAGCAAAGCGGACTACGTTTGGATAGTTTTCGATGAGTTTCAATACTTCCCACGCATCATCGTCTGTTAATGAGAACGCCTCTTTTGTATCGATAGTATGGTTGGCTTTACGTAAAATACTCATTGCACGAGCATGTGTATATTGTACGTATGGCCCTGTTTCACCTTCGAATTGCACGACTTCTTCAAGCGCGAAGTCGAAGTTGTTTGTACGGTCGTTCTTCAAGTCGTGGAAAATTACCGCGCCCACCCCAACAGCGTGTGCCACAGCTTCTTTATTTTCAAGCGATGGATTTTTTGCTTCGATTTGTTTCAAAGCAAGTTCTGTCGCTTCTTTTAACACGCCTTCAAGAAGGATGATTTTTCCTTTACGAGTCGATAATTTCTTACCGTTCAATGTGATTAGTCCGAATGGAATATGCACGATATTTTCAGACCAAGGTAAGTTTAATTCTTTTAAGACAGCTTTTAATTGTTTGAAGTGGTTTGATTGTTCCATCCCCACCACGTAAATACATTTGGCAAAATCGTAAGTATTCTTACGGTAGTTTGCGGCTGCTAAGTCACGTGTCATGTAGAGTGTTGCGCCGTCTGATTTTTTAATCAACGCTGGTGGTAAATCATATTTTTCAAGGTCTACGATTGTAGCACCATTATCCACTTTTAGTAAGTTGGCGTCTTCAAGCATGTCGACCACAACGTCCATTTTGTCGTTATAGAATGCTTCACCATTGTATGAATCAAAAGTCACGCCGAGTAAGTCATATACACGGTTAAATTCTTTTAAGGATTCACTTCTGAACCATTCCCATAGACGAACCGCTTCTGGGTCTCCATCTTCTAGTTTCTTGAACCATGCACGACCTTTATCATCGAGTGTTGGGTCTAGTTCTGCTTCTTCATGGAAACGAACATATAATTTAATGAGTTCTGCGATTGGATCTGCTTTTACAAGCTCTTCGCTTCCCCATAATTTGTACGCTTCAATCAATTTCCCGAATTGTGTTCCCCAGTCTCCTAAGTGGTTGATACGAATTGGCTCATAGCCCACTTTTTTCTCAAGGTTCGCAATCGCGTTCCCAATCACTGTTGAACGTAAATGTCCCATTGACATTGGTTTCGCGATATTTGGTGAAGACATATCGATGACCACTTTACGGCCTTGACCGTAATCCCAGTCCCCGTAATGTTCGCCAAGTTCTAAGACTTCTTTTAAGACTTCATCGGCAAAAGCGCTACGTTCTAAGAAGAAGTTCGCGTATGGTCCCATTGCTTCTGCGCGTGCGATGTGCTGATCACTAACGGCTTCCACAATTTCTGTCGCGATGGCTTGCGGTGCTTTACGTAATACTTTCGCAAGCGTAAATGCAGGGAAAGCAAGGTCCCCTTGGTTCGCGTATTTAGGAACTTCAATCATTGATACGATTTCGTCAACGCTCAAATGCTCGCCGACTGTTTTTGCGATTTGTTCTGCAACAATTTTCTTATAATTCATCTTTGTTCTCCTTTTCTTTGGTTTTTATACTCGGATATCCATTTATACAAAAAAATCCCTATACGACGACAGTCATATAGAGACGAGAATTCCCGTGGTACCACTCTGCTTGCTCAAATTGAGCCACTTTAATCGGTAACGGCGAATCCGGATTATCCTACATTTCAAATAATCATTTCAAAAGTGCGGTTCATTTTTAATGAATGGTTGGCTTTCACCCTTCCAACTCGCTAATACATTCGGTTAAAAACTACTCTCTTTTTCATCAATTTTGCTATTTAACTGTCATCCACTGTATCATAACTAGCTTCATTTTGCAATTTTACTTCTCTTTGAAATAACGAATCCCATTGACCACTGATGAAATGGCAAATAATACTGCCACAATTCCGTAGAGAGGCTTCGAAACGAACGCTAAAATCACAAACGCAATCGCACAAATGGCGTAAACAATACATTGATATAAGTTTTGATTCATCCCTGTCACCTACTTCAATTTATCATGGCCATACGTGTGCACGAGTTCAAGCCCTGCAAAACGTTGTTGACGAAGCGCTTCGTACACGACAATCGCTGCCGTATTCGATAAGTTCAATGACCGCACATGCGTATCGTTCATCGGAAGACGTAAGCATTTCTCTTCGTTTTCACGCATAAATTCTTCAGGAAGACCGGTTGTTTCTTTCCCGAACATGAAGAATTGCTCCTCATCGCGGGCTAAATCCACCTCATCATAAGTATGGTTGGCGAATTTTGTAATTAAATATAATGGACGTTCTCCTAAATACTCTAAGAACGCTTCGAGGGATTTGTGATACGTAATATCGACATCATGCCAATAATCGAGCCCCGCGCGTTTTAAGTGTTTGTCATCTGTCGAGAATCCAAGCGGTTCAATTAGGTGCAATGGCGAATTCGTCGCCGCACAGGTTCTTGCGATATTCCCCGTATTTGCTGGGATTTGTGGTTCAAATAATACGATATGATTCACCGTCATTTGGTTGCCTCTTCTCTATATTTTTCTTGTAAGACTACAATTGCTTTGTCTAATTCTTCAATTAACTCGATATCTTCCTTCGATGGATTTTCGAGTGATTCGAGTTTCTTCGTCGCTGCTGCTTTTTGCTCGTTAAAATATTGAATCATTTCTTCGTTCGACTCATTCACGATTTCTGCAACGGCCCATGCAGCGGTTCCCTTCATCACGGGACGCATATCTTCTTTCATAACACGAAGAAGGAGTGGCACAGCCGTTTTATCACGGTAGTTGGCCAGGGCGATGATCGCATTTCGCTGCAACGGCTTCTTCCCACGCCACGATCCGGCCATTTTGCCAAAGCGCTCCTTGAATTCCTTGTTCGAAATCGTCACGAGCGGCTTCAATAGCGGATGCGTCTCCTCAACGGATGGCTCCATTTCAGGATGCAAGTGGAAATCTTTTCCCTTATTATACGGACACACTTGCTGGCAAATGTCACAGCCGTAAATTACATGCCCGATTTTTTTACGAAACTCTTGCGGCATAAAGCCCTTCGTCTGCGTCTGATACGACAAGCATCTCATGGCATTCATACGCCCGTCTCCTAGGAGCGCACCAGTCGGACAGAAATCCACACAGCGCGTACAATCGCCGCAGCCGTAGTCCACCATCTCGTCGGTTGGAAACTCGATATTCGTAATCAGCTCCCCTAAGTAGACATACGAGCCAAATTCCTTCGTAATGAGAAGTCCATTTTTACCTACAAAACCAATTCCCGCACGCTCAGCCACGCGCACATCGATTAATTCACCCGTGTCCACCATCGGCTTAAACCTAGAATCTTCGTCTTGAACTTCTTCTTTGATGTAGTTAATCAGTGCTTCCATGCGTCTTGAAAGAATAAAGTGATAATCCTCACCCCACGAAGCCCGTGCAAAAGCCCCACGACGCTCTCCCTTCACACGTTCCGGCTTATTCTTTGGAAGTGTTGGATACGCTAGCGCAATGGAAATAATGGTTTTTGGAGTGTCGAAGATTTTCTCAGGATAAATACGCTCTTCTAGCACTGGATGCTCGAATCCTGTCGTATGGCCGAGTTCTTTAGACCGACGCATGCTCTCTTCTAAGTGCGTAAACGGCTCGGCAGAAGCAAAACCAATCTTATCGATGCCAAGCTCTTTACTTTTAGCGATAATTTTCTGTTTTAAGACTGCTGTATCCATCAAAAACCTCCTCTCTTTCTTCCTATCTATTGTACTATACTTCTCTTTTATCACAAAGTGTCTAAATTTTGCGCAAAAAAAGAACGCTAGCCTTCGGTGTAAACACTGCGAAAGTTAACGTTAGTCGAACATCTCTTGCCGTGCAAAATGAATTACAGAGCAAAAGATTATTTGTATAATAGCGCTTTTCTCAGAAAAAATCAACTGAAAAGTTAAGAAATTCTAACGTTTTTGAAAAATTTTTTATCTCTCGCCAAGTTATCTTGAATTTTCATCAAAAACTCCTTCTGTGATGCATTTTAAGAGTGTTATAAATAAAGAAAAAGCAACTCAAGGAGTTGCTTTTCTTATACTGTTTTCACTTCACTTCATTATACAATTCTTCCGTAATCGTAGCAGCTGCCATCGGATGGTCTCTCGGATTAATAACGACATCATGATATGCTAATTGTTCATTAAGCGTCACAATTAATGCTTTACAATCTTCTCCATAGTGCTTACGAAGTCTTTTCCAGTCCGTATACACTTTGAGTGTCCACTCTTTCGTTTTTCCTGGTTGCATTGCTAAATCAAAAGGAATATTGGGTTCTACGTCCGTTTGCGGGTTCTCTTCAAGCAGTTGGTCATACCCATGAAGTCTCATTGGTGCAATAAATTTTGCTGTTTTTAAAGCTTCATAAAACTGATATAAATAGACTTTGCTTAGTGTTTTTTTATCTTTCGTATTCAGTTTACCCAATTGACGTGCCAAATATAACCACTTAATCACGTTCGGATTCGTTACAGGGATTTCTTTTTCATCCATCCCTTTATACCGCGGAAGATCCACTAGTTGTTCCGCAAGAATCGTTGTTTCTTCTCCACAATATTGAATTCCACGTATTCCATCATAGATGCATAAGTCTCTTATGAAATTGCGAATCCCTTCTTTATCAGGTCCATTCTCAATGCGTTTAAAATCAAATTTCTCATTTTTTCCAAACATCCCTTTAAGATTATGGATATACGAACTTGGAATCAGTTGAGCCATTGGCATTGTAACAGAAAGTGAACCCTTCTCATCTTCTGATGCATGAGAAAACAGATACGGCTCATCTGTTTCTACTGAATACACTACATAAATATCATCTAATAAAAACAGTTTTTCTCGAATCAGTTTATACAATTCTCGTCTTTTATACTTTAATAGTACCTGTTTGGCTTCAAATCGCTTAGCCTCTTCAGCATGAACTTTATAATATAATTGCCAAATTTCCGAAATATCTGAAGCAGTTAATTTTTCACAATCCTCTTTAGTAAGTTTGCCCTCTTGTTCATCCACAAAAGCAATTCCCAGCGCAACAGTATAAGCATTATATAATTCGACATCTGGAGCATTTTCCGAATGCAACACTCTCCCTTTATAAATATCAAGTTTAGCCCCATCTTGGACTATAGCCATCACTATTGTGTCTGAAGCTTCTTGTACCTTACCTTCAGGAACTTCAAGTGATAAAACGGTTGTTTTCACAGGCGCTTCCGTTACACAACTCATATTTGTTACAATAATTTCATCCCCTACTTTGATGGACCCCTTCACAAAGCCAACTACCATTAAGTCTGAAGGATTGTCATTTCCCTTAAAAAAATTAACAACACCAAGAGTAAAACTCGGATCCTGTTTCTTCTTTCCAAATAAAAAATCGAATAATCCCATTCATATTCCTCCCGTTTGCTAATCGCTGATACTTCAATTATAACATAGCTCTTTTCACGAATGTAGAGACAATAAATATCCACCGACTAATGAAGTGCACCCAAAAAGATTAGATTTTCTGTCTATCTTTTTGGGTGCACTTCAGCTTTTCTTATAACTATTTAATCTACTTCATTAAAGAATTCTTCTGTCATCAATACAGCTATCGTGTATTCTCCATGATTAATAACAACATCATAATCTTTTATCAATTCATCAAGCGTTACAACTAACCCTTTATACTCTTCACCAAAGTGTTTACGGAGTCTCTTCCAGTCCGTATACACTTGAACGGCCTTCTCTTTTGTTTTCCCTTGTTGTATTGCTAAATTAAAAGGAATATTAGGTTCTGTGTCCGTTTGCGGGTTATCTTCCAGAAGTTGTTCATACCCATGAAGTCGCATTGGCGCAATAAATTTTGCGGTCTTTGTAAATCTGGCAAATATATAAAAATATGCGTTACCGATATTCTTTTGTTCTTTATCTTCTTTTCCGTCCGATTGACTTGATAGATGCAAAAACTTCATTAAATCTGGATTCGTTACAGGGATTTCTGCTTCATCTACCCCTTCATAATTCGGAAGGTCCATTAATTCTTTTGCAAAAATAAACGTATCTTCTGTGAAATATTGAATCGATTCTACTCCATCATATATAAATAAATCTCTTAGAAAATTACGAATCCCCTCTTTTTCAGGTCCGTTTTCAATCCTTTTAAAATCAACTCTCTCATTTTTCTTATAAAAATCTTTACGGTAATGCATGTATGAGCTTGGAATCAGATAAACCCATGATTTTGAAACAGTCATCCCCTTATTTCCATCTAATGATGTATTTGCAAACAAATAAGGTTCGTTCGTTTTTACTGAGTATATTACATAAATGTCATCTAATAAAAATAGTTTTTCTCGAATCAGTTTAAAGAATTCTCGTCTTCTCTGATCCACCTTCAGTTCTATTTCTTTTACCTTTTTAAATTCTTCAGAATGAGCCTTCCAATATAAACTCCAAATCTCCGAAATATCTGAAGCGGCTAATTTTTCACGATCCTCCTCAGTGAGTTTTCCATCTTGTTTCCTTACAAAAGCGACCTCCAGTGCAAAAAGATAAGAACGATGAACCTGAATATCTGTCACGTTTTCCGAATGCAACACGGTACCCTTATAAATCCCCAGTTTATTCCCATCTTTAACTTTTACCTTCACCACTTTTTCTGAGGCTTCTTTAACCTCCTCTTCATTAACATAAATGGATGTAATAACGGTTTTTACAGGCGTTTCGGACAAACAACTCATCTTTGTAACAATCATTTCATCTCCTACTTTGAGGGTTCCTTCAACAAAGCCCTCAATGATTAAGTCTGTAGCATTGTCATCAACACCGATTACATCACCTACTCCAAGAATACAGCTTGATTCTGCTTCTTCCTTCTTTTCAAATAAAAAATCAAATAATCCCATTTCACTTCTCCTACTTCTAATTATTGACTATCTTCGTTTTCATTACGCGCTTCGAAATATAGTGTTCCGTTAATAAGGACAGGATGTGGAATTAATGGACCTCCCAACGGTTGGAGGAGGCCTCTCCACTCTTCCCCGTACTCTTCATTGAATCTCTTCCAATCTGTAAAAATTGGAACAGCCTTCTTATTGTCTTTTAGCTCTTTCATTGCTACTTCATACTTCACATCTTCTGCAAAAGAAGTCTCCCCATTTTCGTTGGGTTTTGGTAATTCTCCTTCTACTTTGATAGGTACAATAAAACGTGCTGTTTTTAAGGCTTCCGTCAAACGGTTTAAATACAAATTGGATAAGAAATCTCGGTCTCTCTTCCCTAATGTAGTAGTATCGCTAATTTGGCCTATCATTAGTAAACAACGAACCACCTCAGGATTCATTATCGGTTTATCAACCTCTCTCATTCCTTCAACATCCGGGGATTTTATTAGTGCTTTTGCATTAATTGACGTTTCATCTGAAACAAACTGAATTCCTTCAGCTCCATTTAAGAAAGTTACTTCGTTTAAGAAATTCAAGATACCATCTTTATTAGGCCCGTTTTCAACGCGACGGAGTTCAAACTCATCTGGATATGTAAAATTCTCTTTATATGCCGCAGGAATTAAACGTACCATTGTTTCAGCTGGTTCGAGGCTACCATCTTTATGTCTTGTCATATTTATGAACAAAGCTGGTTCTCCAGTCTTTACAGAATAAACTGCATATATTTCATCGAGTGTTAATAATTTAGCGCGAACCTGCTCCATTAAAAGAAGGATTTTTTCAAGATAGAATGCATGTGTTCCATGTGAATGCTGTGCAGCACTATCATCACAAAAACGAATAGATTGTCTCCATATTTCTATTAGGTCCGTAATCGAAAAACGTCTACGATCCTCATCCGTTAATACCCCACCTTGCCAGAAGAAAAATGCATTAATAATAGCGGAAAGATAAGAAGCTCTTAAATCATCTTCGCTTACCCCTTCGGAATGCAAGACTGTACCTTTATACACGTTGTGTTTTTTACCATCTTTAATCGTTACCACAACATTGTCGCCGGATGCCTTCTTCACTTGACCTCCATTCGCGTCTTCAAGTGCGGAAATGACAGTTTTTGCAGGTTTATCATTATCACTTCCTAAATTTGTAATAATGACTTCATCTCCAACGTGAATCGTTCCTCTTACGAGTCCTATAACGACTAAGTCTTCTAAGTTGTTTGGATTAGGGAGTCTCTCTTCTACTCCAAAAACAACAGTTGTATTTTCTTTCTTCTTTCCAAATAAAAAGTCGAATAATCCCATTCATATTCCTCCCGTTTGCTAATCGCTGATAAATCCATTATAGCATAGCTCTTTTCGCGATTATAGAGACAAAAATAAGGACCCACACTGTGAGTCCTTATGCATTATGCGTCTTTTTTGTGGGCTTCTTTAATTTTGTTAAAGATGCTTTCTGTAATATAGGCACCCGCTTCTGGGTTTCCTGTTCCGTTGATGATGACATCATGGAGTCCTAGGTTGCCATCAAGTGGTTGCATGAGTCCTTGCCACTCTTCGCCGAATTTTTGGCGGAATCGTAGCCAGTCTGTGAAGAACATCAAGGCTTGTTCCTTATCTCTTCCTTCGACCATCGCTAAATCAAATGTCATACCTTCTTTGAAACTTGTCACTCCGTTTTCGTTAGCTTGTGGAATTTCACCATGAGTGCGCATTGGCACGATGAAAGTAGCTTTCACTAATTCTTGTCCAAAGAAATGGAAGTACATTTCATGAAGGAATTCTTTTTCAGGAGTATCTGGTTTTCCTAATTGTCCTAGAAGCAGCATCCAGCGAACTAATCCTGGGTTTTCTACAGGAATGTCTACATCACGCATGCCTTCGTAGTTTGGAAACTCAATCAGACCTTCTGCCGCAATCGCAGTATATTCAGAGAGAATGCGAACCCCTTGCGCACCATCTAGTAATACGACTTCTCGAATGAAGTTTCGAATCCCTTCTTTGTCTTCTCCATTGTCGATATAGCGAAGTTCTAAGTCCTCCGTATCTTCATTTTGTTCTTTCAAGTTTTCTTTAAACGCCTTCGTTACCAAATGAACCATTGGCGGTGAAGTGACATAGTTATCGTCATCGGTTTTCGTTGTGTTCGCAAATAAGTATGGCTCGCCCGTTTTCTTAGAATAAACCGCGTAAATGCCATCTAAAAGGAATAATTTGTCGCGAACCATCGTTACAAGCGTGCGAATCTTATTGAAGTTTTCTTCGCGTGTTTCTTCCGTATCGTTTTCCGCATTCGCGTTGCAATACCACAAAAGAAGTCGCCAGATTTCGGCTACGTCAGATACTGTTAAATGCGCGCGGTCCATATCCGTCAATACGCCACCTTCAACGCCGATAAAGCGTTCGCCTAACGCGTTGATGTATGCAGAATAAAGTTGTTTTTCAGTAACACCTTCAGAGTGAAGCACTGTTCCGACATATGGGAAGAATTTTGTCGCATTCTCCACCCATAAAACGGCTTTTCTATTCGACGCTTCCATCACACGATCTTCACCGACTTGAATTCCGTAAACCGCTGTTCGAAACGGTTCATCATCGTCGCTTCCTAGTTTTGTAAGGATGACTTCATCCCCGACTTTGACCGTTCCGTTAACTTGTCCGGCAACGACCATATCTGGTGAGTCTTTTGAAACAGAGTATACATATTCAATCCCCACCGTAAATACACGTGGTTCTTCAGTTTCTTTTTGTTCTTCTACTTTTTGCGGAGCAGGCTCAACTGTTGCTTGCTCTTCCTTTTTTTCTTCTGGTTGAACCGGTTTTTCTTCTACTTTCAGTTCTTCTTTTTTACGAGAAAATAAATCTTTAAATCCCATGGTAAATCCTCCTGGCGGTTAGTAGTTCTATTATAGCATACTTTTACTGTTTGTTTTCACCCTTTTTCACGATGGCCACGAGATAGTGTACCGTTACTTTGGTGAGTGGATGCGAGATGCAATAGGCCTTATCTTCGGCACTTGCTCCCCAGTATAAAGGCGTCATTTCGAGTAAATGACGATAGGTTTCTTCGGTTAAATCCACCGTGTAGCGTACCTCTTCAAACGTGACTTGAGGGCATTCGGACTGCACTCGCTCTAAGATATCCGCATTCGAATACGTTTGTTTTTCTGGATTTGAACGGTAGAGCTGCTGGCGTAATTCCGCTAAATAATCGTTACCAGGAATCACTTTAACAAGCGTCCCTCCTGGAGCCAATACGCGCATAAATTCTTGGTAGTTCGACGGCGTTAAAATATTAAAAAGCGTCCCACAAGACTCATCCGCAAATGGCAAGTTCGCCAAGTCTCCTAAGAAGAATAGCGCTTGGTTTCCATAATGAATCGACGCTTGATGAATGCCTTCTTTTGCGATATCCATTCCGCATAAAGGGGCCTTCACGCGCTTAGAGAGCCACGATAAATGACTGCCTTCCCCACATCCGATATCAACAATAAACTTCTCTTCCTCTCCCGAAAGATGCGGTAAGATAGCCTCTAATAACGGCTCAAAGAACCCACTCTGCGCAAGTTCATAGCGATGATGGAAAAGAGGCGCATCATAATCCGTATTCGCATTTTGCTTCATCAGATGCAAGGTCCCTTTTTTCGAAATATTAAATCGGTGCTCCTTCCCGCAGACGACACTATGATGTTCGGCAGAAACCATCGCATCATGGCAATACGGGCAACGAAAGGCCTGTAAGTGTTGGTTGATGAATTGCTCGGCCCAATCGATTTTCTTAATGGCCGCATTTGGTACTTCCTGTTTTGTCATTCGATACACTCTTTCTCGTTTTCTCTGTTTCAGTATAGCACATTCATAACCAAATGCTGGAACAGTCTATTTTGAGAATTTTTAAGAGAGTGCTACAATGAATTTACTTGAAGAAAATAGAAAAGGTGAAGGAGAAGAATTATGACACAAAAAATTCCAGTTACAATCGTCAGCGGCTTCCTTGGCGCTGGGAAAACAACTTTAATCAACAAAGTTTTAAAAGAAAAACACGGCGAACATATCGCTGTTGTCATTAACGAATTCGGCGAAATCGGTGTAGACCATCAATTCGTACTTGACGTTGAAGAAGAAATCTATCAAATGGATAACGGCTGCCTCTGCTGTACGCTTCGTACAGACATTGCCGATATGTTGAAATCGATCTTAATGGTCAAAGAACAAAACGGCATTCGCGTGGATCGTGTGTTATTCGAGACAACAGGTCTTGCTGATCCAGCTCCAATTGCACAAACATTTATTAATGTGCCATTCTTAAACGAGCACTTTATCTTAGATGCGGTATTAACCGTTGTGGATGCTAAAAACTTCCTCTACCAAACAGCGCATCAACCTGAACCAGCAAAACAAGTTGGGTTCGCAGATAAGATTTTCATGTCAAAACATAGCTTAGTAGACGAAACGATTTACGCTAAAGTGGTAAATGAAGTTCGTAGCATCAATGCCTTCGCGGAAATCCAAGACCTCGACGCACGTCCTGTTCATATGAGCGACATGTTCGGACTTGAATTATTCTACGCATCTGAGAAGAAAATCTTAGAAATGCAAGAACACGCCGAAGAAGAATATTGCGAAGAATGTGGCCATACACATGCACACGGTGACCACGATCACGAGCATCACCATCATGACCATGAACATGATCACGACCACCACGATCACGACCATGAGCATGATCACGAACATCATCATCACAATAGTCATAGCCACCATAGCGGTATTAACTCATTCGTTATCGAGACTGAAAAACCATTAGTTCTCGCAAATATTAACGAATGGTTGAACGAACTTGTGTATATTTACGGGCCAGAATTATACCGTTACAAAGGAATCTTGAACGTGGAGGGATTAGATTACCAAATTATCTTCCAAGGTGTTCAAATGAGCTTTGATATCTCAAGAGGTCGCGATTGGAAAGATACAAAACGCAGCTCAACATTGGTCTTCATCGGAAAGAACCTTCCAGAAAACCAATTACGCGAAAGCTTTATTGCTTGTACTGAAAAATAATATAACGAAAAGGTCGCCTAACTTAGGCGACCTTCTTCGTTTCCTATTTTATTTTCCAAGTTCATCCAATAACTCTTGGTGTTTTTGTCTCCATTCAGCTTTCTCTTCTTCGGTAATTTCACGAAGGACGCGGCATGGATTTCCGACCGCAATCACATTACTTGGAATGTCTTTTGTCACCACAGAGCCTGATCCAATCACCGTATTATCGCCAATCGTCACTCCAGGATTCACCGTCACGTTGGCCCCAAGCCATACGCTATTGCCAATCGTAATCGGCATGCCAAATTCAGGACCCGCATTGCGCGTTTTTGCATCGGTTGGATGTCCTGGCGTCACAAGCGATACATGCGGACCGAACATGCAGTTGTCCCCAATCGTAATCGGCGCTACGTCTAGTAATGTGCAGTCAAAATTCGCATAGAAGCTTTCACCAATCGTTGTATGAACTCCGTAGTCCACATAGACGGGTTGCTCCATGTAAATCTTCTCGCCTGTTTTTCCAAATAACTGTTTTAATAACGTGCGTCTTCCTTCGAAATCATCGAAGTCCAAACGATTGTATTGTTGCGCTAGTTTTTTTCCTTTAATCGATAAGTCTCTTAGCCCTTCTGTGTAAGACGGAATATATAAGTCTCCTGTGAGCATACGTTCTTTCATGGTTTTCATTCTGTTTCCGCCGTTTCTGCATACGCCTTTGCCTGAACGATTCGTTTTTCTAGTTCTAACAAGTCGATAAAGCGTGCTTGGCGTGCGAATTCTTTCTCCCCAACCATCAAGAGAATGGCCGGTACTGTTAACACTTCATAGCGGCTAGCCACTTCTGGATGAAGAGTAGCATCGATTTCTTCTACGGGAACCTTATACTCTTTGGCAAGTTCCTTTACTCGTGGTTTAATCGCATGACACACCCCACATGTTTGCATGGATATATATATGATTTTTACTTCGTCCATTTTCTCACCTCACTTCTATCATACCCGATAGTGCAAAAATTCTTGCAAACTTTGCTCATGAGCCCTTTTTTAGTAGAAAACACTTAACAAACCGCGTCTTGATTGTGTATAATGGAAGAGTTAAGTCCAGATGAAAATCAGAAAGTGAGTGAAACAATGGGACGTAAATGGGCAAATATTGTCGAAAAGAAAACAAAATTAGATGCAAATAACAGTAAAATCTACGCTAAATTCGGGATTGAAATCTATGTAGCTGCAAAACAAGGGGAACCAGATCCTCATTCAAACCAAAAATTAAAATTCGTTATTGACCGTGCTAAAACTTATAATGTACCACGTCATATCATCGAACGTGCGATTGAAAAAGCTAAAGGTGGCGGCGATGGCGACTACCAAGAACTCCGTTACGAAGGTTTCGGACCAAACGGCTCTATGATTATCGTAGATGCCTTAACAAATAACGTAAACCGTACAGCAGCTGACGTACGTGCCGCTTACAGCAAAAACGGTGGTAACATGGGTGCGCCAGGTTCTGTAACTTACTTATTTGACCACACAGCCATATTCGGTATCGCAAACAAAGATGCTGACGAATTATTAGAACAATTAATGGAAGCAGAAGTGGATGTACGTGACGTTGTCCAAGAAGACGACCAAGCGATTGTTTACGCTGAACCAAACGACTTCCACACAGTTCGTAAAGCGCTAGAAGACTTAGGAATTACAGAATTCACAGTAAGTGATATCGAAATGATTCCTCAATCAGAAGTGACACTTGAAGGCGATGACTTACGTTTATTCGAACGTATGATTAACGCTCTTGAAGACAACGAAGACGTTCAAAAAGTGTACCACAACGTAAACTTAGAAGACTAAAAGTAGAAAAAGCAAAATGTAACATATAAGTTACATTTTGCTTTTTTGTTTTCTTTCAACCTGAGAGCGAATTTCCCATCAGCTTCTTATCTCAAGGGGAACCTCACTCAGAAAGCACCTTATTCCCTTTTAGCAAAAAGGACAAAACAGGATACGAAAAGCTCCATGGATTCTATAGTAGGAACAATAGCGTGTGCATTCAATGTGAATTACTGCCGCTTGGGAATTTATTTCCTAGCGGCAGTTTGAAGCTTGAAAGGAATTGAGACGTAAGGCTCAATCCGGTGCAGCTATTGTCACTACTATGAAGATATCCATAGGAGCTTGTAGTATCCTGATTTTGTCCGACCTATTTATTTTGCACATACTGCTCTAGTCGGTAGCTTCCTGCTGTGAGGAAGACACCTGCCATCGCAAGAATAACCCAGACTGCTGGGAAGATGGTTTGAAGGTCAATCGCCTTGTACAACCAGTAAATTGGGCTGATATAAGATACGATACTGAACCAACTTCCTCCTATCAAATCTCCAAGCGCCGCTGGCATCCCAAATCCCGCCATTATCACTACAAACAAAATTCCAAATGTCGTTGCATGTCCTGGCATTTTGAAAATTCTAAAGAAAAATAAGTTTAGGCAGAGACTGTAAATAATCGTTACAGCTAATAGACTCGTGAACACACCCCAGTTTATTTCTGGAACCAAACCAGAAAGGTGCATTAATGCCATGAGTGCCATATTTGCAGCAAAGATAAAGACAAAGTATGCCAATAAGAACGAGAGCATGATTTCCATATTCGAACGTGGAGATACAACCGAGCGTTTCAATACATAACTCTTCTTAAAGTTAATCCAGTCGGAAGAAATCACTGCCGCATTCATGATGACATAAAGCAGAAGCATGAGCATTACGACTCCGGTTGCTACACTCGTCTTCGTTTCTTCGCTGACCACCACCATTTGATTGTCACCCACAGGTAAAATCTCTTCTTTCGTCAATACACCTACTGCTTGCAGTTTTGCATTCAGCATGACTTCTTTTAGCACCTTCGTCAATTGCGCATCGAGAAGAAAATCTCTTGTCCCACGTTGCGTATTCAAGATGCGAATCGTAGGCACTTGGCCTTCTTTCGCCTTTTGTAAATAATTGGCTGGCACTTGGTAAATAACGTTCATTTCACCTTTTTTCAAGGCCTCTTTTGCGCTTTCCAAATCAAAATACACATTTTCTTCTCGAATATACGGCGCGATCAATTCTTGGTATTCATCATTTCCCTCTTCAAACACAAAGGCAACCGTTTTTGCGACTGTACTTGGTACTGTGGTATCCGCTGTTCCTTGTGATGCAATCATGATTCCATTGACTAAAGCTGGCATCCCAATCATCATAAAGAGAATCATCGGCATCTTCAATAATCGTTTCAAATGAAAGATTGTCATTCTGATAAGATTCATTGACGTGCCTCCTTTCTCTTCAATGACCAATTAAATGCTAGCCCTAGAATTAAAATAATAGGGGCAACAACTGTAATCATTCCTCCCACCGATACCCCATTCATTACCTCGACAAATGGTGTATACATAAATTTTTGAAGTGGATTTCCGCTGAGGAAACTAAAGGTTGAACTGATACGGTCGAGCGGAATCATCCCTGATAAGAACATATAGATTAAGTTTATAGAAGTTGAAAATGCTGGTAAATTCTTCTCGGTCACGAAATTGCCGATTAAATTTCCAAGTACATTAAAGACTAAACTATAGAAAACGACGAGGGCAATAATACTACCGAAGTTTCCTCCAAAAGTCGTTGGATCCAGAATCTTCCATAGGCCAATATACACGAATGACAATAGAGTCGTCATTATCATATTCACGGCTAAATCGAGTCTGTCCTTTTCGCAGATGCTAAACGGTAATACGTCCAAGCGTTTACGAAGACCTTTAAGTTCCTTTTGTACTCCAAAACGCATCGCAGTTTCAAGGAATATCATAAATAGAAATCCTAAACCTGTAATTGCATAGTGTTGGTTTGCAGTTACTTGTGACTCTGCTTCCACCTGTTCCGTCACAAAAGCCCCTGATGCAATTTCCTGTTGTAAGGATACAAGTATCCCTGCTACTTGTTCTGGCGTAATCGATGCATTTTGACTTTCCGCGACTTTACTCATCACGGAGCTTGCTTCTAACAATTGTGAAGTGATTGTTTGAAAGAGCGTTTGATAGACCGCCAATGACGTATTCGATGTTCTTCCTAATTTCTCAAGGACAATCGGCGTCGTTTGTGAACGTGTTTGAATCGATTCTGTAAAATCCGAAGGAATCGTCGCAATAATTTTGGCATTTTCTTTCACACTTGTCAGCGCAATTTGTTTTTCCTCCGTAAGCTTCTCAAACAATGCAACCACTTGTTCTCCGTAAGCGCCTTTATCTTGATTATCGATATAAATCTTCGTTTCAATCGTTAAATCAGATGGATTGAAGGCACCCTTTGTGGAAAACGCCAAGAAAAACATTAACAGAAATGGCATTAAGACCAGCATCAACAGCGCCGGAAAAGACTTCAGAGAGGATATTAAATTGGCTTTAATATAACGAATGTATCTCATAAGTCCTCCTTAATCACGAAGCGTCTTTCCTGTTAATTGTAAGAACGCCTCTTCTAATGTCGTTTCTTTTACGTTGACGGATTTAATCACGAGTTGTGCCTGTTCGACTTGCTCAATCATTTTCATCATCGAGAAAATCGTTTGGTCAATCGTAAGTTCCATGTCTTGGCCGTCCACTGTTACAAATTGAATGCCGTTTTCGCTATTCTTCAACACTTCGTCAAATCCAGCAGGCACGCGGTCCAATGTGAGTGCTACCGTTTGTGTATGCCCCACGAGTTTTTTCACTTCTTCTTTCGTACCATACGCCACTTCTTCTCCTAAATCGAGAATGAAGACGCGTTTACACAAGGTTTCGATTTCCTCCATATAGTGCGACGTGTAAAGAATCGTTGTCCCTTGTTCAGCCAGCGACTGAATATAGTCGAAGATGTGTTGACGCGACTGCGCATCAACCCCAACAGTTGGTTCATCCAAAATCAAAATCGAAGGGTTATGCAACATCGCAACGGCAATATTCAAGCGACGTTTCATCCCGCCAGAGTAGTTTTTCACTTTTTCTTTCTTCTTATCTGTAAGACCGGCCACTTCTAATAACTTCTCAATTTGGCTCTTTAACTCTTGTCCCGCTAAGCCATAGAGTCCTCCGAAGTATTCTAAGTTATCAAATGCATTCAATTCCTCCAGAAGCGCGATATCTTGTGGCACTAAGCCTAATTGTTTTCGAATTTCTACTTTGTCGGTTTTAATCGACTTTCCGTTAATGAAAATCTCACCGCTATCCATCGATTGAATCCCTGTCAGAATATCAATCAATGTACTTTTCCCTGCTCCATTTGGACCAAGTAATCCGAATAGTTCCCCTTCCATAATTTCAAAGGAAACATTTTGTAGGACTTTATGTCGTCCGTAAGATTTAGTTACGTCTTTAATTTCAATCATATGTACACCTCTTTATCGAATAAATGAAAGAATGGCTGTTAATAAACAAAGAACAATCGCTACAATGGCTTCCTCTTTTAAATCTTTCGGGGTCTTCTTGGATTCGTTCATTTGTTTATCCTCCTACTTGTTTGTACCCTTATCATAGCAAACAGCCCTAAGAGTCTATAGTCCAAAACGTCATCACATACCGTGACGAAAGTCATGTTTTTTTATAAAAAATGCCCCGACTCTTTCAGATTCTATACTCCATGGTGGTTTGTCTGAAAGAATTGGAGCAGTCTTGATTATTGTTTGAGTTTGTTTTCATAAGCAAAAATAACTAATTGCGTACGGTCACGCAGTTCTAATTTAGAAAGGATCGTACTAATATTATTTTTCACGGTTCCTTCTGAGAGGAAGAGCGTTTGTGCGATTTCCTTATTGCTTAAGCCTTGCGCCACTTGCTGGATGAGTTCCACCTCACGCGGTGTGAGTCCCCATTTCTCCGCATCAAAGGTTGCCGGCTTCTCAACAGTTGTATTCGTCAGTAATGCCTCTGAAATCACCGTATCCATCACGACTTTCCCAGACAGAGCGACTTTAATCCCGTCAAGAATCGCCTCTGGACTACTGTCTTTTAATAAATACCCCGAAGCGCCATTTTGCACAGCTTCAACGATATACTCAGTATCTTGGAAAGTCGTCACAATCAGCACCTTCACCTCTGGAAAGGCCTCTTTAATCAGCTTCGTTCCTTCGATTCCGTTACTCTCAGGCATGCGAATATCCATCAAGACGACATCTGGTTGGTGCTCCTTGCAGGCTTCAAAGGCCGCGCGTCCACTCTCTGCTAATGCGAGGACTTCGACATTACCGCTAGCCTCAAGCATGATTTTTAAACCGGTACGGATAAGCATTTCATCGTCGGCAATAATAAGTTTGATTGGGTTTGTCATGGTTCTCCTCGTTTCTATTGTTTTTCTGTATTCGGTAGGATCATTTGCACGGTCACGCCTGGATTTGACGCCTCAATAGCAACAGACCCACCTTCTCCACGGAGTCGTTCTTGGAGGGATTTAAGTCCGCCTTTTGGAGTTAAATCGCCCGCTCCTGTTCCGTTATCTTTAATTGTTACGACTAGTTGCGATGGATTATACATCAGTAGCACGGTCATGCGTGTGGCTTGTCCGTGTCGCATCGCATTGGTAATCGCCTCTTGTACCCCACGGAAGATGCTGAGTTCCGCCTCACTTGTGAGCGTGAAGGTTGGCTCATTTTTTCTAAACTGAATATCGATGCCGCTGTTGACTTGTACTTCATGGAAAAATTCTTCCAGCGCAATATCCAACTGCTTCTTATCCATTTGTTCTGGCTTCATGTCATGAACAATCTTACGCACTTCTTGCAAACCCTCGACTGCAAAATCACGCAGTCCTTCGCTCATTTCTTGAATCGGCGAGTTTTGTTGCTTGGCCAGTTGCGAAATTGCCCCTAGCTGAATAATAATCGTGGACAGACTGTGTCCCACAGAATCGTGAATCTCACGAGAAATTCGGTTTCGCTCTTGTAGCGTGAAGATTTCCTTCATTGTCCCCATTTTATATTGGGCTTGTTGCAAGTCATACCGTTGCTCGCTGAGTTTTTGCTCGGCTTTTTCCAGCTCTTCTTGCAACGCTCTTCGCTCTTCCAAAATATGATTTCCATAAGAGAAGAATAAAAGGAAGAACATGGTCATTACCACTTGAATGCTATCGCCTTTTTGGACGGCTGGAACGATAACGACCGCTCCTAATATCAACTGTAGTATTAATGCATTTCTAAAGGAGAAACGTAAACTCACCTCGAAACAGAGAAGAAGAATGAGTCCTGTAAAAATAGTGTTGAAATACAAACAGAGAAGGACAACTGCGATGCCTTCAATCAGAATGTACCATTGATATTTCAATGAATAATAGCCCACTTGCACAAGCGCGATAAATCCAAAGAAGATGGCGATATCTCCTGCGTTCATATTCGGTAGTTGCGACCATTCAAAAAGCGCAAAAAGGATGAAACCATACCGAATAATGAATCGTACCCATTGATCGATTTTCATGATTCACCCCTTTGTCAGTTACATATTTAATAAAACGATAAATGCAATAAAGTTATAGATAAAGTGTGTCGAGATGGATGCAAAAACATTGTTATTGTAATAACGATACATCCCAACGATTGGAATCGTTAATGGAACGTACATTAAGGATGCCATCCAATCAATTCCACCGGCCTCTTTTGAGAGCGAGTGAAGTAAGATAAATAGGAAGGCAGAAATAAATGTTAGTACGTGAATATTGAGCGATTTCTTAAATGAACCGATGATGGCTTCACGAAACACTAACTCTTCCAAGATTGGTGCAACCACGCATACTAGAACAAACATGGTCACCGCATTGTTTGTGCTCATCATCTTCTCGATTTGTTCTTGGTTATCCGACGTCACTTCTCCGATTAACCTACCTACGACAAGCGCTAATCCGATACGAAGCGCGTACGCAAGCGCCAAATCTCTAATAAACGGACGCTTGATAAAGTTTTTGAACCCTTCCACAAGCTTTTCGCGGAACAATGCTACCCCAACCACTGTTGAAACTAGTTGAAGAACCAGGTAGGCGTTTGTATCCACACTTGGGCCCTCAGCCGTATAACGAATAAAGAACACCGGGAAAACCATCATGTTT
>ERZ772971.616-NODE-616-length-21969-cov-8.885188_pt1 | contig 21969 bp, 20 predicted proteins | sample MGYA00511943_ERZ772971 | MGnify/ENA primary metagenome ERZ772971 (study PRJEB29015, sample SAMEA2737929) | human oral metagenome | biome: human oral; feature: human-associated habitat; material: dental | place: China | collected 2144 ... | reverse complement strand
TTGAAGAAAAAATCTTAATGGCAGATGAAGAAATCAAGCAGTTACAAAACAAAAGAAAAAAGCTCATTAGTCAGCAGAAACAGGAAGAGAGAAAAAAGAGAGATAGACGGCTTTATGAAAAAGGAGCAGTATTTGAAAGTATCTTTACCGAAAGCAAGAACTTAACCAAAGATGAATTTTATCAGCTCATTACATTTCCAAATATCAAAGAAGCAGTCAATCAAAAAATCAGAAAAATCATAGAGAAAAGAGAACAAACGGAAGAAGAAAACATAGAAAATCAAGAGGAAGAAATGAACACAGAGGAATAGTTCCTTGTTTACAAGGGCGCACTTATACACCCTAAAGGGTGTGTGCGTTCTCCGAAGGCTCTTGCAGAGAGCATATCAGCTAAAGCTGATACAGGGGAGCTACACTCCCCTACGGAAATAAATTTCCTACCCCTTATGTACTTACCAAAAGAAATCGGATAAAAACAATCCGATTTTTTTAGTAAGTCTTTATCATCGCCACCTTGCCCACATCAAAAAGAGAGGAGGTTTTTTCTTATGGCGATATATCATCTTTGCATAAAGATTATCTCAAGAGGTAAAGGCAAAAGTGCAGTAGCAGCTTCCGCTTATCGTAGTGGCGAAAAAATAAAAAACGAATATGACGGAGTAGTCCATGACTTTACAAGAAAAGGTGGAATAGCCCATACCGAAATTCTATTACCGCAAAATGCACCTGAAGAATTTTCAAACCGTTCTGTCTTATGGAATAGCGTGGAGAAAATAGAAAAAAGTAAAAATTCACAGCTTGCAAGAGAAATAGAAATTGCATTACCTAAAGAATTAAGCAGAGAAAAACAAATAAATCTTGTAAGAGAATATGTAAAAGAAAATTTTGTGAAAGTTGGTATGTGTGCCGATATTGCCCTACACGATAAAAATGATGGAAACCCACACGCCCATATACTTTTAACTATGCGACCGCTAAACGAAGATAAAACATGGGGAGCGAAATCAAAAAAGGAATATATCCTTGATGAAAACGGAGAAAAAGTAAAACTCAAAAATGGCAATTACAAAACAAGAAAAATAGATACAGTCGATTGGAACGAGCAAGACAAAGCAGAAGAGTGGCGAAAGTCGTGGGCAGATATTACAAACAAATATCTTGAAGAAAACAGTATACAGGAAAAAGTTGACCACCGCTCCTATGAAAGACAAGGCATAGAACAAATACCGACCATTCATTTAGGCGTATCAGCCACCCAAATGGAAAAGAAAGGCATAACTACCGACAGGGGAAATATCAACCGAGAAATCAAACATCAGAATAAGATATTAAAAGAGATTGCAAGAAGAATAAAAGCCTTACTAAATTGGATAAGAGGAATAGGAAAAGAAGAAAAGGCAGAAACTGATAATCTCAAATCTACCCTCCCATTCAAAGAAAATTTGCTATCCGTTTTTGAAAATCTTATCCGTAAAAATGCAGATAACCATAATACAGATTTAGAACAATACATCGAAAGCTATCAATTCTTAAAAGAGAAAAATATCATTTCCGTATCTGAACTGAAAGAAAACATAGTTACTTTAAGAGATAAGAACTACAAGACCACAAGAGCTATTAAAGATACCGAAAAGCGGATTGACAATAAAGTACAACTTATCGACCACGCAGAAAAATATTTGAAACATAAAGACACCTACAAAGCTTATACCAAGATAAAGAAAAGCAAACAAGAAGATTTTTATAATGAGCATACGGCAGAGATTATTTTATTTGAAAGTGCTAAGAAATATCTGAAAGAACATTTAGGAGATAACAAGACCTTAAATATATCCAAATGGAAATCGGAAGTTGCCAATGTGAAGAAAGAGAAAAATAGCCTATACAATCAAATATTAGAGATACGAGAGGAAGTAGAACAGGCTGAAAAAGTTAAGACTTGTATTGAACAGTTACAGGAACATTCAAAGCAACTAACACAGGTAAAACGGAACGAGTTAGACCTATAAAATCAAGCGAAAAAATGGTATAATATTAAACAAGTATTTGATTTTGGAGGTGCTTAAATTCATGGATGAAAGAGAGAAAATCATTCGTTTATGGTTTGATATGTGGCTTACACAACAAGACTTAGGAATAGATGATATTTTTTTGGATGATGTGATTTATATTGAGAGTTGGTGTCCTAAGTATGAAAATCGGCAAACAGTAAAGCACTGGTTTAATGAGTGGAATACAAGAGGAAAAGTTCTTGCGTGGGATATAAAGCAATTTTTTCATAAGGATAATCAAACTATTGTAGAATGGCACTTCAAAAATAAAATGAATGAGGGGAAAGTTGAAGAATTTGACGGTATCTCTTTGATTGTTTGGACAGCCGATAATAAGATAAAAGCGTTGAAAGAGTTTGGTTGTAATTGTAACAACTACAATCCTTACAAAGAGAGTGAAACACCATTATTTAGAGATGAAAAAGTAAATTGGTTTTGAGGAGATAAAATATTGATGGAAAGTAGACCTGAGTTTGACAAAATTACATCGTTTGATGAATTTACTAAATACTATTGGTATCGTGAAGAACTTTCACAGATATGCAAGTCATTAGGATTAGAATATAGAGGCACAAAACAGGAACTCAATTATATTATTGAGCAATACTTTAAGGGCAATTTGATTAAAAAATCATCAATAAAAAATGAAAAGAAGCAAGTGGAAAATATTACTTTAGATACACCATTACTTGAATGTGGTTTTTCTTTTAATGCAAAGTTCAGAGAATATTTCGCTGTTTTAACAGGTATCTCACCATTTAAATTTACTGCTGATATGGCAACAGTTTGGAGAAAAGTAAAAAGAGAAAATGATTTGAGTTTTACAATTCAAGATATGCTAAAAGTTTATTATGGGAAATCAGATTATGCCAAGTATGATAATTCGGTTTGTCAATGGAATCAATTTTTAAAGGATTTCTGTGCAGACGAAAATAGTTGCAACTACTCAAACAAATTAAAAGTAGCTTCTATTCTTTGGAAAGAAGCCAGAAATTCAAGAAATGAAAAAATTTATTCAAAGAATCTTTTGACTGAATATGCCGATAAAATAAAAGAGTATTGCAAGTAGGATATTTTTAGCTTGCTAAACTAACAATTCAATAAAAGCTAACACGAAAGCAGTAAATCAAAAAGGTTTGCTGTTTTTTCTTTGCTTAAAAACGGAAAGGAGGACACATGGAAGAAGAAAAAAGAGTAATAAAAGAACCACAACATAAACAGTTAATAATGGATATTGGAAAAACAAAATACACAGTAAACCTATATTTCAAGCAAGGTACAGGGGAAACATACAAGGATAAAATACTAAAGCTAATCAAGAGAGAAACAGAGAAGATATAAATTTATCAAAAAAATTTTGTTTATGTCCTTGACAAATCTTCCCAAAAGGAACAATAGTCCTTGAGTGTGGCAAGATGCTTGAGAATAATGGCTATGAGATTAAAATCTTAAATACTATTAACTTCAAAAAGTCCATGAAATACAATCCCTTTGCCTATATCCGTTCTGAGAAAGACATTCTGAAATTGGTGCAGACAATCATAGCAAATACGAAAGGAGAGGGCGAAAAAGCAGGTGAAGATTTTTGGGTCAAAGCTGAAAAGCTCTACTATACAGCCCTTATCGGCTACATCTTCTATGAAGCTCCAAGAGAAGAAAAGAACTTTGCAACACTTCTCGATATGATAGACGCTTCAGAAGTTAGAGAAGATGATGAAACCTATATGAATCCGATAGACAGACTCTTTGAAGCACTGGAAAAGAAAGAGCCTACACACTTTGCAGTCAAGCAATATAAAAAGTACAAATTGGCTGCTGGAAGAATATATTCAAGTAGAAAACTTGATTATTCAAATTTAGTATATTCTTGTTTCACATGCAATAGAAAAAAACTCGGCAAATGGCCAACAGAAAATAAAGATAAACCCAATGATGGAAAGGTTGGATTTGTAGATCCTGCATTAAAAGAATATGATACGCATTTAGGCAGAGACAAAGAAGGTAGTATTGAATTCTATACAAGTGTTGGGAAATACATGTATAAAAATGCGTTTAGGTTTGATATACGGCCGATGAAGGAAATATGGGAAATTAGTCAATTGATTAATGCAAAGGAAAATTTATTTGAAATTAAGGATAAGCTCAGATCAGAGGAACTGATGAAATACTTCGAATTAGATAAGGCTATAGATGAGTTAAAGAAAATATTATTTGAAAAAAAGAGTAATCAGACTTGATTATAGCTTTGACTAGCCATTAAAGCTATAAAATCAATAACTTATACTGATATAAATTCACATAAAAATAAACAAAATTCGGTTGATATATTAGTGTATATACGACATGTGGAGTCGCGGAAATGCCTTAAAATAGGCACTTTCCAGAGAGCTGAAAAGGGTACAGATATAGCAAAAGGACAGTGATAGTAAGGAGTGCAGGCATAAAAAAATCCGACTCGGCGAGTCGGAAAAATTAAAAAAAACCGCACCTCCATGACGGAAGTGCGGCAGATTAGACCTGTTTATAGACGCTGTTTGGAGCCGAGCGGCTCGTAATGATAGGATTCAAGGAATTCATTTGCATCGTCAATGCTCATCCCCGAGAAACCGGTGATGCAGTATTTCAGAGCTTGGTGCTCATCGGATTCGTCAAAAGCATGTCCAGCGAGCTGCAGGAGCTTTTCTGTTGTTCCAATTTCAAGGTCAAGCCCTCTGCTTACAGCAACGATTGTTCTAAGGATTGGCTTTGTGTCGATGTTCTTTTCTGCTTTTAGATATACCTCTTCACCAAGCCCGGTCAAAGAACAGAAATGAGACTTGCTTATTCCGCGAGATTGCACGATCTCAAAGATAACCTCCCAGCAGGTTTTGTTTACACCGGTTATCTTTCTGGCAGCACTTTCGCTTTCAAATTCCTCTCGCTTCTTTTGCAGTGCCTCGGACATCTGCACAGCGGAGGCACTTTGCTGAGAATCGTATTTAGAGGCTTTACGTTCTCCGTCCTTGCGGTGAAGCAGTTCGAACGGAAAATGCTTCTCTGCCTCGTCAGGTTGTAGAGACTGCCATGTAAACTGCAGAGTGCATTCACTCAGATTTGCCCATGCATAATCCGTAAGGGTCAGCTTGCCATCATTGTTACGCTCGATGTATTGCTCATCGTTGATGGCAAAGTATCCGTCTACATAACGAAAAAGGTCGGAATCAACGAGCCTGCGGAATTCGCTGCTGGTGCGATATGCATAAAACGCATCACGCTGATCCAAATATCCGTGGTAGGGAGATTCCTTGTCATACTGGTATATGCTGGCAGCTTCCTTATAGCCAGTCTCCATCATACGAATCAGAACGGATTGCCGGGAAACACCGTAGAACTCCCGCAATTCCTCAGCCACATTTGTCAGGATAGCGAGCTTCAATTCACTATTTTCATAGTTGTATTTTTGAAGCAGTTCGTCAACCTTCAGCCGGAAGGTGCGATAGGGCATGAGAATGCGCGGAGCCATGTTGTTTGCCTGCCACTCCATACGCTGAATGTCTGACCATTCTTCATCTTTCTCTGGATAAATCATGCCGGATGGACAGCGGCAAGCCACAAAGTCTTTCCCGTAGAGAATATACTTTATAGCAGCATACATCCTGTGCTTGTACCAATGGTAGACTTCATGAGCGATGGTATTCTTGACGCATCCGAGATTCCGCTGCCAGAAGGTATAGACATCGACAAGGATGGTGCCTCTTCGGACATCTATCGTCTTATTAGAAATCTTGAACAGGTCATAAACAGTCGGCTGTGAAATATATCTCTCCAAATACACTGAAATCATCCGTGATGCGGTAGCCTTGGATGATTTCGAGTCCCATATCCTTTGCGATGTCAGTAATTGGCACAGGAATAGGCGTTTTAAGCGCCTCTGCGCAGTACCGCTCTAAAAAGCGCTCTGCTTCCGCTTCCAGATCCTTTTTGTAGAGGATGGGGACGATGTTCCTTGAGACTGCCTGCCCGTCAGCGCTTTTCCGCACATCCGGCGCATATTTCTGCACATTGGTAATATCGAAGGACTCCAATCTGTCGGTAACGACAGCCTCGCAGGAGACGGAAAACCACTGGTTTATATCACAGGAGGCGGTTCCGCGATAGCTGTCTTCTGTCAGGTTGATTGTACAGCTGATAACGGCTTCGAAGAAGAGCATATCCTCCTCGATGTGGATATTGCGTGTGAATTCAAGAATCAGATTTTCTATGTTGGCGGAGTCCGGATACTTGATCCGGGAATATGATAAATCCAACAGTGAAAGGTGCTGTGCTAAGTGCGACGATACAGTTGTCCAGATGTGTGGATAGCAAATTTCATAGATAAATCGGCTGATTTCGTTTTGATTGTTGTCCACAGAGCTGCACCTCCTTTCCGTGTCAAATGACAGTTGTGTGAGTGAGATTATTCTGAGTTTATCACATCTACACGAATTTATCAATATAAAGAGAAGAAAATTCTTGTGGATATGAAGATTAACCTTGTGGTTTGAGAAGATTTTTGGTAGAATATCCTTGTATGAGTATCACCACAGATGCCTGATAACGAAGACAAGGGGACTGCTATGGAAGTTAGTTACAAGAAATTATGGAAAATCCTGATAGACAAAGATATGAAGAAGAAGGACTTGCAGGCGGAGACTGGGATTAGTTGGGCATCCGTTACCAAGCTGTCTAAAGGTGAAACCGTCAGTATGGAAGTGCTAATGAAGGTATGCAAAACGCTAAATTGCGATATCGGGGACATCATGGAGTTGATCCCGACCGAAGAAGATGCCATTGAGTGAGGGGTGATGTTATGCCCGCAAAGAAGAAAAGCGTGATTAGCAAGGCCAGCCCTCACACAATCAAGAAATTTGAATTGATAGAGGAATATATAAAATCATGGGCGCAGAAGCTGATGTTGAACGATTCATGTAATGGCCTGATCTTTATAGACTGCATGTGCAATAGCGGGATTTATACGGATGATGCTGGAGAACATGTAAAAGGTACAGCTGTGCGGGTGTCGGAGGCTTTGCTGGAGGTTGCGAGGACATATACGGATAAGGCGGTGTACATCTATCTGAATGATAAGGATGCCGAACGTGTGGATGAACTTGAAAAGCATCTGCCGCAAAACGAGCGTAACTTTCAGATCGTAACATCAAGGTTGGATGCGCATGAGCTTCTGAAGACTATTGGGCCGCAGTTATACCAGACAGGGCACTTGCATTACTTCCTGCTTTACGATCCGTATGATGCTTCGATTGACTGGGTGGCGATCCTGCCGTTCTTCCTGAACTGGGGAGAGGTCATGATCAATCACATGGTCTCCGATCCGGTGAGAGCCATCACCAGTGCCAAGAGGAAAACCACAAAGGAGAAGTACGAGAATACCTACCTTGAGGATTTTGAAAAGTTAGTGCCGTTTGGAAGTGACAAGACAGCCTACGAGGCGCGAGTGGAGGAGATCATCGCTTCTCTGCATGGGACACGCAGATACTACGTTGCAGCTTTTCCTTTTTATAACACGAACAACTCGCACATGTATAACCTGATACATTGCACGAGTCACAAGGAAGGCTTCAAGCTGTATAAGAAGAGCGCATGGAAGGCTTTTGGAGCACAGTCTTCTACCAAACATTCATCGGACAACGGCCAGCTGCGATTTGACTTTGATGGAGTCATCACATTGGATACAGATACTTCCTGCTTCCATGTAAGGGATATTACAAAGTATCTGCAGGACAATTTCAGAGGGCACAATCTGGTGCCACTTATGGAATTGTGGGATTTGCTGGATGATCACCCGATCTTCCCGTCAGAGGGATATCGGAATGAGATCAAGAAAGAACTGGTCAGCGACTACGGAGCAAAGATCGAGCAGATCGTCAGGGTCGAAACGAACAAGAAAGAATATGTCATTTCGTTCTCTCAGTGAGATGGAATGTAAATGAGGGTAGAAATAGCAATGGCGACATCACAGAAATTTGGCGGCAATTGGACGGAGGAGAAGCTCAATATCTTTACGAGATATCTGGATGCGTACCTAATTGCACTGCAAAACCAGAAATTTAAAAAGATTTATATTGACGCCTTTGCCGGGACGGGAGAAATCGAGACCAGTGACGGAGAGCAATATCTTGTTGGCTCTGCTAAGCGTGCGCTGGCTGCCAGCAAGAATTTTGACCGGTACTTCTTTATCGAAGGAGATGAGAAGAAGGCGGCTGAGCTCCGGGAAATGGTCAACACTGAGTTCCCGCATCTGACAAGAATAGTCACCGTTTACTGTGGGGACGCCAACGAAAAGCTCGCACAGATTATCCGTGATGTGGACTGGCGATATAACCGTGGGCTCCTGTTCTTAGACCCGTATGCAACACAGGTCAATTGGACGACACTGGAGACCGTGACTAAAACAAAGTCCATCGATGTCTGGTACTTATTCCCGTTTTCGGCTCTGAACCGAATGCTGCCGAAGAATGGAAAGTACGAGACGTGGGAAGGCTGCATTGACAGACTGCTGGGCGATTCAGGCTGGCAGACAGAATTCTACAAGGAAGACCCGCAGATGTCGTTGTTTGATTTCTTCCCGGATGCAGAGGCTCCGAACAGTGGCACAAGGAAAATCAAGGATGCCAATCCGGAACATATCAAGGCATATATTATCTCCCGGCTGGATACGATATTCCCTTGCGTATCCAAGCATCCACGGATTTTCAGGAACAGCAGGAACTCGCCGATGTTCCTATTCTGCTTTGCAATTGCGAGTGAGAGTCCCAAGGCACAAGGACTCGCGCTGCGAATGGCAGATCATATATTAAAGAACAAGTAGGCGGAGGATGGAGTTAATTTGAAAACCATAACGCGAAAATCCATGCTTTATCAGACAGGCGTTGAGTATGGTGACTATACGATGAACCACGTGCAGGGATGTGCGCACGGATGCAAATATCCATGTTATGCATTCTTGATGAAGAAGCGGTTCGGGCAAATAAAAGATTACGATAGCTGGTTGGAACCATATCTGGTGTCTAATACGCTTGAGCTGCTCGACAAAGAGATCCCACGGCTCCGGGACAAGATACAGTCCGTGCAGCTTTGCTTTACAACAGACCCGTTCATGCAAGGCTACCCAGAAGTGTCTGCCATGAGCGTAGCGGCCATACGCAAGCTGAATGAGGCGGACATAAAATGCACGATGCTTACAAAAGGCATGCTGCCCATAGAGCTGGCAGAGCTTTCTCCAGAGAATGAGCATGGCATTACACTCATTTCCTTGGATGAGGAGTACCGAGAGAAAATGGAACCGGGAGCAGCTTCTTATGCAGAGAGACTGAACGCTTTGCGGGCGCTCCATGATGCAGGCTGCCGGACATGGGTGAGCATAGAACCTTATCCGACACCGAACATGATAGAGCAGGATTTAAATGAAATCTTAGAGGCTGTGGCGTTCACCGACCGGATCATTTTCGGCAGAACGAATTATAGCAAAACAGCAAACGCCTATGAGGGACACAGGCATTTTTACAATGAATGCGCGGCAGAGGTGACTACCTTCTGTCAGGAGTGTGGCATTGCTTATCATATAAAAGAAAAGACGATCACAGAAGAATGAGGTGGAAACAGTGGCACTATTACAAGACCTGATCCAGCAGATCGATGATCCCACACTCCGGGACAGGATTTTGCAGGAAACCGATAAACTGATGAAGCAGAAAAAGTTCGGACTTGTGTTTGAAGAACATTTGCCGGAATGCACGCCACTCTATGACGTGCCGATTCGTGTCGGTTCCAAGGTTGCATTGAAGACCGGGTACGTCAGTGACATCTATACTGCCGTAAAAATAGACGGCGACGAGGTGCGCTGCGACCGTCGCGAGACACACGAACAGAAGACCTTCTGGCTGGATGAACTTGTAGTAGTGGCTGAGTTCGGTGAGCCGATCTACCCGACGCTGAAACCGCTGGATAGCGTAGAGAACGCTCCGAACAGCGGCCTTTGGCATACACTGATTGAGGCGGATAATTACCACGCGCTTCAGCTGCTGGAGTATCTGTATGCAGAGAAGGTTGATTGCATTTACATCGATCCGCCATACAACACCGGTGCAAAGGACTGGAAGTACAACAACGATTATGTGGATAGCTCCGACGCCTACCGTCACAGCAAGTGGCTCTCTATGATGGAGAAACGGCTTAAGCTGGCAAAGAAACTGTTGAATCCTGCGGAAGGTGTACTGATTGTTACGATTGATGAGAAAGAATACACGCATCTCGGATGCTTACTTGAAGAAATCTTTCCAGAAGCGTATATCCAGATGATTACAATTGTTATCAATCCAAAGGGATCTACAAGAGGTCGATTTTCACGTGTTGAAGAATATGCTTATTTCTGTTTTATGCCTAACGCATATATTTCAGGATGGAAAGATGCGATGCTTGGGGAGATTGCAGATTCAGAGGAGAAACAGCAGCCAAGATGGAAAGGTCTACTGCGTTCTGGCATGGGTTCAAGGAGAGAGGATTCTCCAAATCTCTTCTATCCGATTCTGGTCGACAAAAACACGAACAAAATCGTCAGGGCGAAATCGTCAATTCCGCTAGGCACCACGCCTGACTACAGTGCAAAGATTGATGGGTACGATGTCGCATGGCCTATTAGAAGTGATGGAACGCCGGGAAGATGGATGTTGAGTACCGAAACATTTAATACCATGCTTGAGAAGGGTTATGTTTCGATTGGCAGATATGATAAAAAACGTAACACTTGGGGTTTTTCATATCTGAGTAAGAAATATCAAGAGCAGATTGAAACAGGGGAATTAGGGATCGTAGGTTACTCCGAAAACGGACAAAGTGTAGTGGTTGAATTCAAAACAGCTCAAGAACGACAGGTAAAAACGGTATGGCACAGAACAAGGCATGATGCGGGAGCATACGGTTCCGATCTTGTTTCTGACGTGATAGGGCGTTCAAGAGCTTTTTCATACCCGAAATCTCTGTATTCGGTTGAAGATTGTATTGGTGTGATTGTCGATAAAAATCCCAATGCCCTCATCATTGACTTTTTCGCTGGCAGCGGAACGACACTCCATGCTGTCAATCTGCTGAATGCTGAGGACGGCGGACACCGCCGCTGCATTATGGTGACAAACAACGAGGTTTCCGATGCCGAGGCAAAAACACTGACGAAACAAGGCTATAAGCCCGGTGATGAGGAATGGGAAAAGCTGGGCATTTCCCGTTATGTCACATGGCCGAGGACGGTCTGCTCTATCGAGGGACATGACGTGAACGGCAATCCGCTAAAGGGCAACTATCTCGGAAACGATATGCCAATGGCGGACGGTTTCAAAGCTAACGCTGCCTTTTTCAAATTGAGCTTTCTCGACAAGACTTCCGTGGCACTTGGCAGGCAGTTCCGGGAGTTGCTACCAGTGCTCTGGATGAAGGGCGGTGCCATTGGTAAGTGCCCGGCACTCGAAAGCGATGAGCTTTTGGAGATGCTCGTTCTTCCGGAGAACAAGATGGCTGTCCTGATCGACGAGATATATTATTCCGAGTTCGATGCGCAGCTGAGCCAGTATCCGGAAATCCAGACCGTGTTCATTGTAACGGACTCGGAGTCAGCTTACCGGATGATGATCCGCATGTATGAGGGTAAGGCCTGCTATCAGCTTTACAGAGACTATCTGGATAATTTCAGAATCAATACAGGGAGGTAACCATGAAAGTAGAATTATTTCCTTTTCAAAAAAGAGCGCTTGCCGATATCCGCATGAAGACTGCGGAGGCGATGGGAAGCTATCATAGAACGCATGCGCCGCAGGTGGTTTCCTTCACTGCACCGACCGGAGCCGGAAAGACCATAATTATGTCTGCGCTGATTGAGAACATCTTATTTGGTGATGAGCAGTATGTGGAGCAGCCGAATGCCGTTATCATTTGGCTTTCGGATTCTCCGCAGCTGAATGAGCAGTCCAAGCAGAAGATCGACTCCAAGGCTGATAAAATCTGCCTTTCGCAGTGCGTCACGGTTTCCGAGGAATCCTTCGATAAGGAGATGTTTGAGGACGGACATGTCTATTTCCTGAACACACAGAAGCTCTCGGTCACATCCAAACTTACGAAAAACGGCGATGGTCGTACCTATACAATTTGGCAGACGCTTGCAAATACAGTCCGTGAAAAGAGCGACCGGCTGTACTTCATCATCGACGAGGCACACCGTGGTATGCAGGGACGTGAGGCCAGCAAGGCGACCACAATCATGCAGAAATTTATCAAAGGAAGTGACTCGGACGTCATCCCGTCTATGCCGGTGGTCATCGGCATGTCTGCGACGACACAGCGTTTTAATGCACTGGTCGAGGGTACATCCTCTACCATTCATAAATCTATCGTCACAGCGGATGAAGTGCGTGCTTCCGGGCTTTTGAAGGATCGCATTGTTATTACCTATCCGGAGGCCAGCGCCGTCAATAACGATATGGCAATCCTGCAGGCGGCAGCAGATGACTGGAAGGAGAAATGGGAACACTGGACGCAGTATTGCTTTGAGCAGCACTACGCCTACGTAAATCCGATTCTGATTATTCAGGTGCTGAACGGAACCAGCGGTAAGCTGACTGATACCAATCTGGACGATTGCATTGCAAAGATTGAGGAGCGGACAGGCTTCAAGCTGGAAAACGGTCAGGTGATACATACCTTCGGAGGCACAACAGCCTCTCTTACCGTGAATGGACTTGAAGTTCGCTTCGAAGAGCCTTCCCGTATAGCGGATGATAGAAATATCCGTGTCGTGTTCTTCAAAGAAAATTTGTCTACGGGCTGGGATTGTCCGAGGGCAGAAACGATGATGTCCTTCAAGCACGCAAATGATGCGACCTATATCGCCCAGCTTCTCGGACGCATGGTCAGAACACCGATGCAGATGCACATTCAAGTTGATGACGTCTTGAATGATGTACATCTCTATTTGCCGTACTTTAATGAGGAAACCGTCAAGGACGTCGTGGAGGCGCTGCAGAGCACAGAGGGTGGAGACATTCCGACAGATATTTATGGTGAGCCTCTGTCCAGAAAGCGTTCCGAGACTTTGACCGTCAAACCGAAAAAGAAGACGCAGACCTCTATTCCGGGACAGATGACTCTGGATGTATTTACGAATCAGGGAGCCGAAACACCTGCTCCAGCGGTTTCATTATATACACAATCGGCACCTGCACCAGCACAGCAGCAAACGCAGATACCGGATGCAGCAGGATCAGCACCCACACAGCCTGCAGCAACTTTCCAGCAGCCGAGTACTGACAATACGCAGGCTACTCAGCCTGATGTGACACCGTCAGTAGCTACGCAGTCGAGCGCAGCTTCTACGCCTGCGGCAGCGCCGGAAGTCCAGCCGGAGGAAGAACCGGATTTGTTTGACCGTGAAGCAGTTATGAAGTTCATCAATGATGCCGGTCTGCTTTCCTATAACGTCAGAGCCCTCCGAATCAATGATTATCTTAAATCCCTGTATCGGATGGCACATCTACTCAGTATGTCCAAACTGTACCGCGAGGCGATCAGAGAAGTTCAGGACGAGATCGTCAAGATGATCCACGATTATGTGGAAGACCTGAGAGCCAAGGGAAAGTATGATGACCTTGTCCAGCAGGTGAAGCAGTTCAAGCTGGCCACGCAGATTTTCGATGCCTTTGGTGAGACCGTGGATAATTATTCTGTCCACGACATGTTCACTACGACGGATACCGATATTGAGCGCCAGTTCCAGATCGCAGATGTGAAGCTGGGGCGCGAAGGCATCGGTATGGCATACGGCAATAAGTACGGTGACTTTAGTGATCTGACAGCCTTTAAGGTGGACGTCATTCTCTTTGTGGCAGACGAGGACTGCATGAACAGACTTCATGCCTATGCAGAGACCCGGTTTCACGGCCTGAATGATGATTATCGCAGATACATTGCCACCATTGACTCAGAGAAAATCCGCAGGGAGTATGACAGCATCGTTTCCGATGGTGATGTGGTCAGCAAGCACAATTTCCGTCTTCCGGAGACGATTCAGGTTCCGCACGAGGCCGGTGGCAAGGAATATCGCGACCATCTCTTTGTCAGCGATACCACGGGTACGGCAAAGCTGAAACTGAATGGCTGGGAAGCCGATCTCATTGCCGAAGAAGAAAAGAGACCGGACTTTGTCTGCTGGATTCGTAATCCTTCCAGAGCGTCATGGGCTCTTTGCATTCCATATGAAATCGACGGAGAAATCAAGCCGACCTATCCGGACTTTATCGTAGTCCGTGAAGATGAGCGCCTCGGCTATGTGATTGATATCCTTGAGCCTCATAGTCCGGATTTTAAGGATAACCTTGGTAAGGCTAAGGGCTTTGCTGAATACGCACGTCAGAATCCGGGGGTCGGAAGGATTCAGCTCATCCGCATGAGTAAGGACGCAGTCGGTAAGAATCAGTTTAAGAGGTTGGATATGAATCGATCTGTAATTAGAGACAAGGTGTCACATGCAATCAATACTGATGAATTGGATCACATTTTTGATATAGATGGAATAATCGACTAAACCTTTTAAGGTTTCCTCACACAATTTAAGGATACCCATACTTTTTAAGGGTTGCCCTTTAGGGGGTTCGGAAAGGAGGCACAGCCGGAATGAGCACAGCAACAGCAAGAGCATATCGGAGCAGATTCGTAGGTCGGTTATGTCATCATGAAGCCGGAAAGCCCTGAAATCAAGCCTTTTTGCGGGCATCAGAGTGCACATTCGAGGAAAGCACATTGTATCAAAGATAGAGTCTTGTTAGACGATGCCTGCGGAAGCGTAGGCTTTTTAATGAACGCATATAATAAAATTGAAAGGAGTGAGTCATATGATGCTCCCTGAAAACTTGATGAAATTGATTCGTCAGGGCGAAGGACTGACCGTCGAATTCAAAAAATCGACAACGGATATCACGAAAGATGTCTACGATACCGTTTGTTCTTTTTCCAATCGGGATGGCGGTCATATTTTCTTTGGCGTAAAAGATAACGGCACGATTCTCGGTGTTGATAAAGAATGTGTCGAGCAGATGAAGAAAAATTTTGTTACAACGATCAACAATGAGAGAAAAATGTATCCTCCGCTTTATCTGACTCCGGAGGAATATGAGATCGATGGGCGTAGTGTTCTTTATGTCTATGTTCCGGTTGGGAAAACGGTTTATCGTAATGCAGGGAGAATTTTTGACCGCAATAATGAGTCTGACATTGACATTACCGATAATGCAGATATGGTTTTCAACCTTTATGCCCGTAAGCAAAGCACGTATTTTGTGAATAAGGTATATCCTGCTATCCCGGTTTCCATCCTTCGCCACGATCTGATGGATCGAGCAAGGAGAATGACGAGGGTAAATAACGAGCACCATCCGTGGGTTGACATGACGGATGAAGAAATGCTCAGAAGCTGCGGGCTCATACTTGAAGATCCAGAAACGAATAAAGAGGGCATAACACTTGCGGCAATTCTGCTCTTCGGAACAGATAACCGTATCATGTCGGTGTTGCCTTAGCATAAGACAGACGCAATTTTCAGAGTGTTCAATGTTGACCGTTATGATGACAGAGATGTGGTGATTACAAATCTGATTGAAAGCTATGATCGTCTGATGGAATTTGGAAAGAAGCATCTGAATGATATTTTTACATTGGATGGTATCCAAAGGGTAAGCGCCAGAGATAAGATCCTACGTGAAATCATTTCAAACTTGCTCATGCACCGTGATTTTTCCAACGGGTATGTACCGAAACTCGTCATTGAGCGGGATAAGATCACAACAGAAAATGCGAATCTTGCGCACGGGCACGGAAACCTGAATCTGAAAACATTCAGGCCATTTGCAAAGAATCCACCGATAGCAAAAGTGTTCCGAGAGATTGGACTTGCTGACGAGCTTGGAAGCGGCATGCGAAACTGCTACAAATACACGAAGATGTACTCCGGTGGAGAGCCTGTCTTTACAGAGGCAGATGTTTTTACGACAGTGATTCCCCTTTCCGAGACAGCAACGGCTACAGCCGGGCCTACCCCCCAAGATACCCCTCAAGTCGCCCCCCAAGATACCCCTCAAGTCGCTCCTCATGATATAGATAATAGACTGATGGAACTAATTGAATTTTGTGTGATGCCGCGTAGTAAGCAAGAGATGATGAACTACATTGGCCTTACCGATAGCAAAAATTTTAGAGAAAGGTATCTTGTTCCTTTGCTTGAGGCACGGAAGATTGAAATGACGATACCTGATAAGCCGAACAGCAGGAATCAGAAATATAAAAAAGTGAACATTGAAGGTTGAATGGTACGGCGTTTGGGTACATTCGAAGTCATCCAAAATGTGCTTACAGATCGAGCCAAAATGTCAAAGTCTCAAAGTGTCAATCTTAGTGGCACTTTGGATGGCGTTTTGGCACTAAAGACAATTGAAGCAATAAAGGAAGACCCGTCAAACACCATTGACCAGATTTCCGAACGAACTGGAATAGCAAGAAGAACTTTAGTACGTTACATGGATGTTTTAAGGGAAGAAGGTCGCATAGAAGAAATTGGCGGCAAGCGTTATGGTCACTGGAAGATTAATGAGTGATGGATAAGAGTTGAGACGATGGGATTTCAGACTTGTTCCCTCAGAGTGCAGTCTTGAGGCGATTGGTGATTCTGTGCGGTTGTATATTATAGGTAGAAGCAAGGTCTTTGACCTGTTTCCGCGAACGGACAAGGGTAAAAATCGGTGTGTTTTCAGACAAAAACACGCATTGACCAATTCCCGCGAACGAACACAAAAATCTGACATCCAACTGGAGCAATCGAGCCATGTGGAGAGCATAGTATTGATGTCAAGAGTCTAGTAATTAATAATGAGGATGCATCAAATTTATCTTATTTGCAATCAGAAAAGGTAATTTCAAAATAAATTTAAGGTATTAAAAATTTTAACATACGGTCAGATATATTTAAGGAGATAATGATTTCAATGCGTAACAAAAAAGGTAATAAGTGGAAATGGCCATTCGGTATTATGATTACAGGAATATGTTCAGCTGCAATTATAATAATTGCAATTCTTATATTACATAGCAGAACCAATGGTGAAAACGAAATTTTAAAGGTGCTGGTTCAAGGAGAAGTAATTACTGGAATTGTTATAACTTTTACAACTATACCAACATGGATATATTCAATTAATGAAAGAAAAATAAGTGAGACTAGATTGATTACTGAGAATGCAATGGAAATAGTCAAATATTATGATCAACAATTATCCGAAGTATTAGAGGCTATTTCAGAAAGAGAAAAGTTTATGTTGAGTGATGTATGGAGAATGGATTATATAATAACAACCTACAATCAACTGTTTAATAAGTGGGAAGCTGATAGAGAAATAAACATATCACTAAATTATTCAAATGTTTTACCGGTTATCTGTAACAAAAAATATTTAGGAAATATTAACGCCCCAGGCGAATTGGAAGATGAATGGAAACAAAACTTAACTTTAATTCTTACTCCAACGCTAAAAGCAATTTATAAAACTGAAAAATCAGAGATTTTGCAAGCTGAAAACGTAAAATACTTTAGTTTAATAGAGTTCGGGACACAAGAACTTGAATTTGAAAAAATTGATTTTAAAAACAAAGAATTTATAGAATGTACATTTACTGAAAAATTTGTGCTAGAAAATAATTTTTTTAATTGTAAATTTATTAATTGTAGTGCACCTTATGGATTGGAAAATCCTAATAGCATAAAAAAATTAGAGAATAATAACAATGAATGTACAAATGATAATGATATGAGTGAAGGGCTTGCAATGCTAATTGATAAAGGAAGTATAGATAACGGAAGGCAATCAGTGCAAATTGTTAATGAAAACGCGGAATGTCCAGAACAGATCATAGATAATAGAGAGAAAATATATTTATGCAAATATAAATGTTTATATAAGGAAGTCCCTAATGATACAACTAATAAAGATATCAAAGCATATTTGATTTCAATGTTATTTAAAGATAACGAACAAGAAAGATCAAAACATAATAATAAAAAAATTAGTATTAGTAAAAATTATAGTACTTATTCAGAGCAACAAAGATGGAATGGATGGCATAGTCTATTTAAAAATAAAATTGAATCTGATAATCATTTTAAATACTATATTTTTGCAGTTAAGGATACCGATAAATATTTTGTTATTGTATTTGAAGTCGAAGCATTCAAGGAATTTTTAAAAGCTAAGACAATTGACAAGTCGGGAAAATATAATTTTTATTTTTCAAATTTTCCTTTTAAATAAAAATAAGGCTAAAATTTGCAATATTTACAAAAGTTAAAGTATTATTTTTGGTGTTCTAAAGCCTTTTAACGATAGCCGCTACCTATCATTAAAAGGTTTATGGGTATGTTCCCACATACAAATAGAAATGATTGCTATATTTGATGTTAGCTCGTTTCATGTTGAGTGCGTAGTTCTGTTGACTAAAGCACAAAATTGATAGTGTGAAAAAGCTTGAAATATAAGGATTTTTCGGTGTTTTGATTGTTGAAAATCAAGTACTGAAAAATGGATAAAAAATATCGTAAATCCTGCGATTTTTTATAACAGTTGAATAGACAGAAGTATTGAGAATAGGTTGGGCAGATAAAAAAATTGAATGGTAGGTGATTCTAAATGGCATACGGGAAATCAATAGAGCTGTTTCTTGTAAATGGTACAGCTGACAGTTTGATCATAGCAGAGTTATCAAATTGGAACGGAAAGGCAATTAAGATTCCTCGTATAGAGGTATCCTCTTGTGATCGTGATGATATTACACAAGCAGGGGTATATTTCTTGCTTTGTAAGGAAGATGATGGCTCAGACTCCGTGTACATTGGAGAAGCAGAAAACGTTAAAGATAGACTCGTCCAACATTTAAGAGACTATCAATCTGAAAAAGAAAAATATTACTGGAGTACGGCAGTTGTCTTTATCGGTAGAGATCTGAATAAAGCACTCATCAGATATTTGGAAAATCGATTTGTTGAAATAGCAAGAGCAAGTAAAAGATATCTTGTACTTACTAAAAATACCTATCGAAATACAGTTATGAAGGAATCTCAAATAGCTGTTATGGAAGAGTTTGTTGATAATGTAAAGATACTTATTAATGCACTTGGCTATAAAGTCCTAGAACCTTTTGTTCAGGTGGATTCATCGACTACTATAGTTGACGATGAAGTGCTTTATATTACATCTGGATATGTAAGCGCAACGGGCAAAGTGACATCCGAGGGATTTGTGGTATTTGCCGGAGCTACCCTAAACGAGAAAACATCTGTAAAATCTTTGAGTGCAGGTATGCAAAAACAGAGACAGAAACTACTGGATTCATCAAAGGTTGATGGTTTGGTGACAACAGAAGATATTCTGTTTTCCAGTTCTTCGGCTGCTGCCGATTTCATTCTTGGGTACAGTGTTAGTGGACCTAGAACATGGAAAAACAAAGAAGGTAAGACCTTAAAAGATATAGAAGGTAAACAAACAGATTAAAAATTGAGGGATTTTTTGTACCCACACGATAATTTAAAGTGCCCAAAATAGATGAACGGTACACCTTCGTGTTTTGCGAAGGTTGTTTTTTTACAGCTGATTTTGTTTATACTGTGTAGTGACAGATTTCTGAATTTATAGTATAATACTCTTATATTATTAATAATTTATATTATATTAACTGTTATTCGAGGTGGAATTATGAAAAAAAGAAAGAAGCTGTCTATTGCTGAACAGATATTTATAGCTCTGGCTGTCGGCATCGCGGTCGGTCTGATATTTATGGTTGCCGGGTGGGCTTCATTCGCAACATCCTACATCAAACCGTTCGGAACCATTTTCCTCAACCTGATCAAATTCATCGTAGTACCTATAGTTCTCACATCAATTACAACCGGCGTCATTTCGATGAAGGACATCCGTAAGGTGGGGTCAATCGGATGGAAGACACTCGCGTACTACTTCTGTACGACGGCGTTCGCCGTGCTTATCGGTCTTGTCATAGCTAACCTGTTTAAAGGGACATATACAGTGCTCACAACAAGCGGACTTAATTATAAGGCTGCGGAGCCGACGAATTTCATGGATACGCTCGTCAATATTTTCCCTAATAATATTATTGCACCTATGGCAAACGCGTCCATGCTTCAGGTCATAGTCATAGCGCTTTTATTCGGCTTCGGTATCATACTTGCCGGGGAAAAGGGGAAGAAATTCGGTGAATTCATTGAGAGTGCAAACGACGTGTGTATGAGGGTCATGCAGATGATCATAGCTCTTTCTCCTATCGGCGTGTTCTGTCTGATAGTTCCGGTGGTTGCGGAAAACGGTCCGCAGATTCTCGGCTCGCTTGCACTCGTTCTGCTCACGGCATATATATGCTACATTTTGCATGCCGCCATCGTGTATTCGTCGACTGTCGCAGGTATCGGTAAAATAAGCCCGCTTAAGTTTTTCAGAAGCGTATCACCGGCTATGATGATGGCGTTTTCGAGTGCGTCGTCGGTAGGTGCTCTTCCGCTCAATATCGAGTGTGTACAAAAGCTCGGCGTCCGTAAGGAAATCGCAAGCTTTGTTCTTCCGCTCGGCGCTACAATCAATATGGACGGAACGGCTATATATCAGGGTGTTGCGGCGGTATTTATAGCCAAGTGCTACGGTATTGATCTTACTGTAGCGCAGATGGCCACGATCGTAATTACGGCTACTCTTGCATCGATAGGTACGGCTGGTGTTCCGGGCTCCGGTATGATAATGCTTGCGATGGTGCTTGAGGGTGTAGGTCTGCCGGTCGAGGGCATTGCGCTTATCGCGGGCGTTGACCGCATATTTGACATGGGCAGAACTACGGTAAATATTACGGGTGATGCGGCATGCTCGGTTATCGTCAATAAGCTCGAGAGCATCAAAGAAGCGCGTAGGAGCGCCGCGACTTCGGGCGAGTCTTCAGGCGACGCCGAGTAGCCGTCTTACAACAAAATAAGTTCGCTGATTGCGGCTTGGAATATAACGTATTGCATACGAAACCTATTTATATCGGTACTTTAAATTATCGTGTAGGTACTAAGTAAATTAAGAGCACTTCAAGCTCAAATGCCTGAAGTGTTTTTTGAATGCTTAGGGCGTATAGCCCGTGCTTCGCACACAAGGTGTGCGAAGTATAAACCACCCGCTATGCGGGTGCGCAACGAATGTTATACAAAAAAATCACCTTCGCGTTATAATGTGGTTGTTCAAGCTACATTGTAACGAAAAGAAGGTGACTTTTATGGCGAATAAAACCAATAGTTTGTCACATACAAAATGAATGTGCAAATATCATATAGTATTCTCTCCAAAGTATAGACGAAAAATTATATATAATCAATATCGCAAAAGTCTGCAAGATATCATAAGAACTCTGTGCAGATACAAAGGAGTTGAAATAATAGAAGGACATCTTATGCCAGACCATGTACATATGCTAGTAAGTATACCACCTAAAATTAGTGTATCACAATTTATGGGTTATCTCAAAGGAAAAAGTGTACTAATGATATTTGACAAACACGCAAACTTAAAATATAAATTTGGGAACAGGCATTTTTGGTCTGAAGGATACTATGTGAGTACAGTTGGATTGAATGAAGCAACTATAAAGAAGTATATTTAAGAACAGGAAAAACATGATATAGCTATTGATAAATTAAGTATCAAAGAATATGAAGATCCCTTTAGGGATGGCAAGTAGTATAAATACCCTTTAAAGGGTGGCGACGAGTCAAAGGCCGAGCTTGAACAGAGTGAAAGCCAGCGCCTTTAGACGCTGG
>ERZ772971.615-NODE-615-length-21985-cov-8.495987_pt1 | contig 21985 bp, 19 predicted proteins | sample MGYA00511943_ERZ772971 | MGnify/ENA primary metagenome ERZ772971 (study PRJEB29015, sample SAMEA2737929) | human oral metagenome | biome: human oral; feature: human-associated habitat; material: dental | place: China | collected 2144 ... | reverse complement strand
TGCGTCCGACGCTCATCGCCGCGCCGTTCTGCGTCTTGATCGCCGCGAGGTAGCCGAAATAGAGCCACTGCACTGCCTCGCGTGCATTCTGCGCCGGCTGCGCGATGTCGAAGCCGTAGCTCGCCGCCATCTCCTTCATGCCCTTCAGCGCACGAATCTGCTCCGCGACCTCCTCGCGCTGACGGATCACATCGTCGCTCATGATGCCGTCGCCATAGTTCAGGAGATCCTCCTGCTTGAACGCGATGAGGTGATCGATGCCGTAGAGCGCGACGCGGCGGTAGTCGCCCACGATGCGCCCGCGCCCATAGGTGTCGGGCAGTCCCGTGATGATGTGGCTGCGGCGTGCCGCGCGGATCTCGTCCGTATACGCGTCAAAAACTGCCTGATTGTGCGTCTTATGGTACTTTGTAAAGATCTCGTGAAGCTTCGGGCTGACCTTGTAGCCGTAGTTCTCAAGAGCCTCCTCCGCCATGCGGATGCCGCCGTACGGCATAAATGCCTGCTTCAGCGGTTTGTCTGTCTGGAGACCGACCACCTTTTCAAGGTCTTTATGTGCGGGATCGATATAGCCCGGGCCGTATGCCGTCAGCCCCGAAACGACCTCCGTCTCCATGTCGAGAACGCCGCCCTTGGCACGTTCCTCCTTCTGGAGTTCCTGCACGCGTGCCCACAGACGATTCGTCGCATCCGTCGGCGGCGCAAGGAAGGACTCGTCGCCGTCATACGGTGTATAGTTGCGCTGGATGAAGTCACGGACATTGACCTCCTCCTGCCACACGCCGCCTGTGAATCCATCCCAATGTTTGCTGTGCAGCATAATATACCTCCTGTTATTTATTATTGAGAAAATCCCTCATTCGGTACTTTTATGATACTTGAATCACATTCACTTTTCAATATCTTTCAGAAGATAAACGATATCAATATTTTTCATGAAAATCATAAAAAAATAATATAGGTTCTGCAGCAAAAAAGACAGACAGCATCCGCCGTGCAAATTTCCCGACGCAGGCAGTTGTATGCCTGCCCCACGAAAGGCTGCTGCGGAGTATCGTCGCCGTCCGCTATGGCCGCAGCATTCCTCATGAGCTCATAAGATAGAGCTATTCCCGCTCCGACTCCGGCTCCGGCGTCACGAATGCGAGAAGAGCCGCCAGCGGCAGCGCGATGACAGAGACGAGGAGTGCAGGCGCGAGCCCGATGTGGTCGCCGAGTGCCGCCGTCGCCGCGACACCAAGGCTGCCGAGGCCAAACGACATGCCGAGCATCATCCCCGACGCCATGCCCGCATTCTCGGGGAGCGCCTGCTGGGCCCAGATAATCGAGCTCGGCTGCGGTGCCATCAGCATAAATCCTGCGGCAAAGAGCAGGATGCCGCCCACGATGTCTGCACTAACATGAGTGAAGTAGTAGGCGCATGGAAGAATCCCGAGGAGGAGCGCCCCCACGATGATTCTGCGCCCCGAAAGCACATCGGCGAGGTTGCCGCCGACGAGACCGCCGATCATGCCGCCGACCATGAAGATCGTGAGGAATAGCCCCGCCGCGTGCGTATCCTCGCCGCTGCTGACGAGGAGGAGCGGGAGGAACGTCCCGAATGCACCGTGCGTCCAGCAGCGCAGCCCCATCGCAAGGTTCAGTGTGACCGTCGTACGGGCAAAGAGGACGTGCGAGAGCTTCGACGGATGGGCAGGGGCGTGTTCGGGCAGGGTGGAGACGGCACAGAGCCCCGAGCGCAGAAACAACGCAGCGATCAGGATCGTCGGAAGAATCAGAAGCGGCAGAGCACGCAGCGGAAAACAGTCGAGAAAAGCGACGAGAATCAGCGGGACAAACGCCATGCCCGCGTTCCCCCCTGCGATGAAGTAACTCATCATCCCGTTTCCGCGCCCCTCTGCCGCCGTACGTCCGACGAGCATCGAGGAGAGCGGATGGTAGGCCGCGACCGCGACCCCCGTCACGGCGACGACGAGGAAGAGGATCGCCGTATATGGTACGTACCCCACCAGACACACGGGGACAGCAGCGGCAGGCACAAGCCATGGGAGAAGCGGGCTGAAGTTCCGTCGATCCATCACGCAGCCAATGACGGGCTGGAGCATATTCGTCGTCACCGATGAGACCATGACGAGCACGCCGCACATCGTCAAGGACAGGCCGAACTGCGTCATGAGAAGCGGGAGAAGGATGGGCAGGAAGTTTCCATAGAAGTCCACCATCCCATGTCCCGTCGAGAGCAGTGCCGCCGCATGACGTATCTCATATTTCATCTCATAGCCTCCTGTGATTGATTTCCTTGCACAATACACAAAAGTATGCTGTAATAATTCCAACAGCTATCATTCTAGCAAACTGCAGGGAAATGTAAAGGAGTATTGTCACATGAGAAAATGGGCCGTCATCTATTCGTCCGCCTCCGGCAACACCAAAACAATTGCCGAGGAGATTGCCGATACGGCAGGAGCTGACCTCTTCCCCATCCAGAACGCACCAATGGATCTCTCCGCCTACGAGGTCGTCGCCCTCGGCTACTGGATAAGGCGCGGCGCGCCTGACGACCGCATGAAGGCATACCTGCCGCAGGTCGCAGATGCACGCATCGTCTTCTTCCAGACCCACGGAACGGACGTCGGCTCAGAGCACGCCGTCACTTCATTCGCGCGTGCCGCCTACCTCCTCGGGGAAGGCTGTGAAATCCTCGGCACATTCTCCGCGCAGGGAAAGCTCGCGCCTGCCCTCATCGAGCGTCGAAAGAAATCCGACCCCGACGATACCCACAACAGTCCTGAAGCACAGAAGCGCTGGGTACGTGCTGCGGAGCATCCAAACGAAGAGGACCGCGCCGCGGCGCGTGAATTCGTCCACAAAATGGAGCACAAAATGGATCTGCTGGAGAAATTTTTGAAGGCACAGGAAGCGAAGAAGCACGCACACGGATAAGTACACAGCGGAACTCTCTTGCCATTCCCCACACAAAGGAGTAAGATAAGCGTAGGATTAGTGTCATAAAGGGGGAGATTTTCTATGAAGTACACCGTCACATTCACCGCCATCGGAAATTTTGCGCTCCAACTGCTGAAGAACCGGCGCAGCCTCATCATCTTTGACAAGGACGTGCATTACTCCTATGAAGACGTGGTCATCTCACATACGAAGGGAACGCTGAATGCTGATATCTGTGCAGGGGATCGTCTCGTTATCGCAGAACGCACCTATACGGTCTCGGACGTCGGCGAGGATGCAAATGCGAACCTGCGCGAAAGCGGGCACGTCACCCTTCGCTTTGTCGAGGAAAGCAGTGAAGCCATTGTCCAGCCCGGCGAAATTCTCCTCGTCGGCAGCGGACTGCCGCGCATCATGGTCGGTGATACCCTCACGATCGAGTAGCAGAATGATTGCCCCTATCCGCAAAATAACACAGCAAAAAGCAGCCGGCACTTGCGCCCGTGCGCAAGTGCCGGCTGCTTTCATTCGTACACAACGGAGGAATGATGAATACAGAGAAGAAACGACACCTCGAAATGGAGGTCATGGAGACGATCATCGGCATCTACTGCCGCGGTAAGCACCACGCAGATCGCTGTGCCGCGGCGGCAGGCGAACCCGCACTCTGTCCCGACTGCCGCCGTCTCCTCACCTACGCCCGCAGCCGCATCACGGCGTGCCCGCGCATGGAGGTAAAGTCGTTCTGCTCCGCCTGCCCCGTCCACTGCTACAGTCACGAGATGCGGGAGAAAGTCCGCGAGGTGATGCGCTGGAGTGGCCCTCGGATGCTCCTGCATCACCCGCTCATGACTCTGCACCACATGTGGATTGACTACCGTTCACGACATCGCGGGAAAAAGGAGCAGCATCCATGAAAAAAATTCTGCTGATCGCCACGGGCGGTACCATCGCTTCACGGGAAACGGAGCACGGTCTGCGTCCCGCACTCTCCGCAGGCGACCTGCGCGCTGCGATGGGCGTGAAAGACGCCGCTGTGGAGACGCTCGACCTCCTCTCCCTCGACTCAACCAATATCACCCCGACGCACTGGGAGCGCATCGCCCAGTGCGTCGCAGGCCGCCGTCAGGCACACGACGGCATCATCATCACCCACGGCACGGATACGATGGCATACACCGCCGCCGCTCTCTATTATATGCTCGAACACATCGCCTGCCCCGTCGTTCTTACGGGGGCACAGCGCCCCCTCGGGATGGAGGGCTCGGATGCAGAGGCCAATCTGCGCCTCGCCGCACGCGCAGCTCTCAGTGGACACAGCGGCGTCATGATCGCATTCGGCGGACGAATCATCCACGGCAACGCCGCAAAAAAGATTCACTCCCGCGCCGATGATGCCTTCCGCAGCATCGGACGCGCAGAAATCGATATCAACGAGGCGCCCATCCCCCCATCCGCACCCTTTCACCTGAACGAAACGCTCGAACGGCGCGTTGCTGTCCTGCGCCTCTACCCCGGGATGTCCCCCGACGCCGTCACATCCTGCATTCGGAACGGATGCCGCGGCATCATCATCGAAGGCTACGGCCTTGGCAGCGTCCCCACGGGCGATGCGGAGGAAAGCTTTCTCCCTGCCCTGCAGCTGGCATACGAAGCAGGATGCACGGTTGTTCTCACGACACAATGCATCGATGGCGGTGCGGACATCCGCCGCTACGAGGTTGGCGTGCGTGCGGCAGAGCTCGGTGTACTCTCGGGCGGCAGTCTCCCCATCGAGGCACTCTACGCTCTCCTCATGCAGCGTCTCGCCGAACAGCCCGAAGGAAGGCCGCTGAGATCGCTGGAAAGCATTGCACAGTGACACAGCACAACCTCCGAAAAGAAGCAGGGATAAATCCAGTGTGCACCTCTCGACGCATTTTTTCCTGAACCATAAGAAAAGACCATGCCGATCTGATGGATTTCATTGGATCAGCAGTTCATAAAGAATCACCCAAATATGAATTCATATGGGTGATTCTTTTTTATATGATTTTACCTTTATATATTTCATCTAGATTAAAAATTCAAAAAACATTATTTTTATACTTGTAATGAATCTCGTTCGCCTTTATAATGTCTACGCACGAATCAAATTCAATTATCATTTTCATTTATGTGGTTCCGTTTTTCTCCGAAAAATGTATGCCGCCACTTTTTCTCCATGCGCAGCATCATCCGGAGGACACGTGATATCAGCGAATTTCCCAAAGGAGGACGACATGACCCGAACGAGGAGCCGACGCTCCCTGCAGCTGCTCTCATACGCCATCACAGCATGGCTCACATTCCCGGCCTATACAGCACATGCCGAAGAAGGTCCCCCGCCGAACGAGACGCGGGTATCAACCGACGACATCTATGTGACAGCAAATGCCGCACAGGAAGAAGCCAAAGTCGAGTCTTAGCAGAAAACCATCATCACAAAGGAGGACATTGAAAAGAAGCAGGCAAAATCCGTCGAGGACATCATCTTCAGTGAGACCGGTGTATCACGCACAGTCGATGCAATGGGACGCGTCGGCATCTCCATCCGTGGAGCAGAGCCGCGCCATACACTGATTCTCGTTGACGGGCAGCCCGTTCTCGGCGATCTCGCGAAGTACTCTGGCGCAGCCGATGAAGTCATGCGCCTCGGCACGGAGAACGTCGAGCGCATCGAGATTATCCAGGGAGCAGCAAGCTCAAAGTACGGGTCGGACGCCATCGGCGGTGTGGTGAACATCATTACCAAGAAAGCCGCAAAGGAGCCGAATATCCGGTTTAATTGGGAAGGACTGACGCGAAAGGGCGATGACGGCATCCCGTTCTCCAATTTCTTCCTGCGTGCCGATGCGGGACAGCGCGGCAAACTGCGGGTCGGATTCTCCGGGAGCAAACGCGAGGTGATGCCTGTCTATGCGAGCGTCCATCGGCAAAAGGTTTCGCCGGACGCGCCGTGGTACGGAGCGCACGACTGGAAACCGACGGCGCTGCGCTACTATGGGGACACATCGACGGCAGGGCTTGTCGGCACCTACGAGCCGGACAAGAAGAACACGTTTGATTTCCGTCTCGACCACTATACGGAGGATCTCATCCGCGATGTCAAGCGCACGGACTCCGAGATGGAGCCGCAGCAGCACTTTAAGCGCGTCGCTGACCGCAATGCATACAACCTCAGCTGGAACGGCTATAACAACATCAGTGACTGGAAGGTCGAGCTGAACTCCACCAACATCAAGGAGGACAGTGTCTCCCTCATCAACTACGAGGGAAAGAATGCCTATGAAGGAAAAATGAGCTTCGCTACGTAGACAATGTTGACCATCGCCAGTTTGACCTCAAGGCGACGATGAATACCCAGCTCGGCGAGAAGCACCTTCTCACCTACGGCTTCGGCATCTCACGCGAGTCCGGCGAGGGCAGCCGTCTCAAGAGCTCGCCGAACACCTCCACGCGCCGCATCGATCCGTGGGACTATGACAAGAGTCTGCTCGTTGATAAGCAGGATCGCCTGATTCGCGGCGACGACCAGACGAACTACGTATGGTCGCACATCCACGACTACAAATTCACGGGCTATGATCGTGGTGTCCCGCAGTGGGATAAAGACTACGAATACTATCATTATGACAGAAATACGCCCGGCTCCGTAAAGCCGGGCATCACCTACGAGGACTTTACCGCATTTGACCTGAAGCGCGGCGACCTCACCCAGGATTGGCGGGGGCATTTAATGGTCGGCGGATCACACGACATCACAGATATCGCACGTCCCCATCTGAAAGCCGACTATGATGCCCTCAAAGCGCAGCTGCGCGCACAGAATCCGGGGCATCCGCTGACAGGCAGCATTGTCGCGGACTATTTCGTCTACGGCATTCAGCATCGTGCCGACGCACCAAAGCTGAACGGGAAAGCCTTTATGGAAGAGTACTGGGACCGCGACCAGCGCATCACCGTCGGCAGCGGAACCATCGATAAGCAGAATTTTTTCGTCGGTGATACATGGCAGATGTCGAAGGACACCATGCTCTTTCCCATCCTGCGCATCGACAGGAGCAGTCTGTTCGGGGCGAATCTCTCCGGGAGCATCGGCGTGACGCACAACGTCGGCGGGAATCCGCACCGCCGTTTGAAAGCGAACATCGGCACGAGCTATGCCGAACCCGGCATGGGTGAACTGTGGTACAACTGGGAGATGTACGGAAGCAATCCGGTCGGCATCGGCGTTGCGAAGATGGGCTGGTGGTGGGCGGGCAATCCCGATCTAAAGCCCGAGACCGCCGTCAACATCGACGCAAGCATCGAGGGCGAGACCAAGAACACATACGCGCGTATCGGCATTTTCCACAACCGCATCCGCAACTACATGTCGGTCTACTTCACGGGGAAACTCATGGACTTTGCCCCGGGGCTCAATGAGTCGCAGAAATGGATGCGTGCGCCCGACATGATTTACAGCTTCAAGAACATCGGCAAAGCGGAGATCACGGGTCTCGAAGCAGAGGTACGGCGTAAAATCGGTCCGCATTTCAGCACCAAACTCGGCTACACCTATCTCCACGCGATCAATAAGTCCGACCCGCTCATGCCAAAACGCCTGCTCGATCGGCCGACGCATAAGCTCGACATCGGCATCAGCTACGAGGATAAGAAAACAGGCTGGTCGGCCCAGCTCTGGGGTGACTACTACATCAAGATGCTCGACAGCAACACCCTCGCCAACCGCGCCAACTACTATCCGGACATTCTCGAAGGAAATGCCGCCGTCTTTGCCAACAAAGCCTATCAGGAAAAGAGCTTCGGCATCTGGAATCTCATGGTGCAAAAGAAATTGAGCGAGGATGCCATGGTCTATCTCGGGGTGAACAACATCTTCAACCACCGCGACGACGACCGTGCAGCGCAGGAGCGCGTCTTCCGCATCGGAGCAAACTTCGCCTTTGACACAGCGGGGACAAAAAAGAGTCTCCTCACGAACGGCAGGACGGAAATGGGTCCGGAAGAGCAGGCCGTGCTCAAGCGCTTCATCGCACGCCCCTTTGACACGACGAAGGCCGCCGGCATCACCTTCTTCGGCGACTGGCAGCTGCGCTTTAACGCCCATGGCGGCACAAACCGACCGAAATCCACCTATACGGAGACCTCCTCCATCCACGAGGATGCCGTACGGAACCTGCGGGACGAAAATGAGCACAGTGCTGAGCAGCGCATCCGTATCGGTGCAGATGCACGCATGGGGAAGAATACGAATATCCGCATCCTCGGCAGTCTTTCCGGAAACGGGGGCATCGAGCCTGCCTACAGCATCTCAAGCAGCAGAGGGTTGGGAAAACAGCAGCTCGATGAGGTCGATATCACCCGTCATACGAAGAAATGGGATCTTTCCCTCGGACGTCTGACGGAGCCGATGGGTGCGACAGGCTACTGGTTCGGCCAGACATTCGACGGTATCCGCGGCGTCTTTACGGGAAGGACATCCCAGCTCCGTCTCGGGTTTGGTACATTCAGGCATTCGACCGGCATCTCGGACACGGCGTACACCCGCATCACCCATCAGACCTTTTACCGTCCGCCGACCATCGTCGAGTTCCTCGGCATCAACTACGCCGATTGGCCGACGGACTTCGACGAGTCCGTCCGCCAGTCCACCGCGGAGTACAACGCCGCCAAGGCGGCAGGGGACACCGACCGCATCAATCATCTCTACTTCTATCAGCAGCTCAAAGATGCCGAAGATCGGGGGGCAAGCCTCGACGAGAAAACCGCCATCATCAAGCGTATGTACGACACAGTCAAAACCGCCTACGGCGCGGATATGGCGCAGCACCAGCTCAACCTTGACCCGGGCGGTGCCAGCGGGGCTGCGGCATTCTACGAGGTGGAAGATTCGCACGGGAACAAGAGTTTCCTCAAGGTAGAAGACAGCGCCATGGATTATTCCAGTGACATCTCTCCTTGGGACACGGAGGAAGACAAGGCCTATAAACGGGATGTCAATCGGACGCTCGCGTTCTCCTTGGCGGACGACTCCGCACTGCGGACGGACGACTCTTACATCCGAGCACGCGCGGCAGATATCGCCGCCGCATACAATAAGATCGCCGAGCACGGGGTCGCCTCCGAATTTAACGATTATGCCAATGGTACATGGCCGACGGATCGCTGGCAGCGCTCAGGAGATACGTGGACAAAGATACCGGGGTCTTCTGCTCCCGTAACAGGTTATACCCGCACCGGAAGAGTCTTTTTGGCGCAGAAAACGGGAACGGATACCTATGCAAACGGACTGAATCCCACACAGAGTCTCTATCAAAACAATTATGTAACGCCCTCCGGATCCGCAAGCAGCGAATACGGCCTGACGTTGAACCAAGTTGGCTATGAATATCTGCGTGCCATACAAAAACTCGTCGAGGCATCGGAAGGCGGCAGCAAGCTGCCGCGTGAGGCACTGGGCAAGGTTGTCGGCAATCTTATCCCGGCCGAAGGAAACGTCGTCGTGCGCGACAGCATCCCGCCGATCGACAAGGCAGTTTTCCTCCAGTACCGCAGGGAAGTGACGCCGCGCCTCGGTGTTGCCGCATGGTATCTGCGCTCCGTCGCAGGCAGGAACTATGCCGTCCAGACAGCCAACAGACAGGGCAGCGATACACACGACTTCCGTCAGCTCGCCAACGTCATCGGCATCGGTGCACAATGGCAGCTCGGTGCGCAGACGTGCGTTTCTTTCGACTATGGGCGGAATATAAGTGCATTCGGACAGTATATGAACGGTACGACACAGTTCGATCACCGTCCGCGCACAGACGTATTCATCCCGCGCGGACACAGCGCCGGCAGTGCCCCGACGTTCTACGTCCTGCGCCTCGACATCGGCGCATCCGACACGACGCGCCCCGGCTCATGGAACGCATTCATTGACTACAAGCACTTTGAGCACGGCTCCTTCTTCGGAGGAAACGGCACAGGGTATCTTCCCGACCGCTATCTCGACGGCATCGAGAGCTTCTCCATCGGCGGCGGCTACGTCCCCGCCCAGAACTGGCTTGTCGAGCTGTTTTACACATTCGCGGCAAAGAGCACGAACCGCCGTGACACAATGCACGGATCGGAGAACTTCCGCCTCGGAAACTATGCACGCGTACAGGTGACGCATAAATTCTAGGCTCCTAAAAAAAATTGAAAATTTTTCTCAAATACCTATTGATTTTCTTTCTCACATGTGATATATTCTATACAAGCTTTCGTTGAGGAAACATCCTCGGATGTTTCCAAAGCTCTCCTAAAATATAATACACAGCAAAGATAGTCCACAGTGGAGTGTGGGCTATTTTTGTGTCATCTTTTAACAATGACTCTCCAAAAAACAGAAATCCCCTATTGACAGCCATGCTATAATAAATCAAAAGGTCAATATTGTAAATCACAGGGAGATGAAGCTATGGCAAAAGAACATATCGAAAAGGATATTATCATCATCGGTGCCGGCATGGCGGGGCTGACTGCCGCCCTCTATGCGGGGCGCATGAATCTCAGGACGCTCGTCCTCGAGAACGCGCTCGTCGGTGGTCAGATCGCCACGGCGGCGGATATTGAGAACTTCCCGGGCTTCGAGCGCGTGAGCGGGATGGAGCTGATCGGCACGCTCGAAAAGCAGGCGATGAATTTCGGTGCGGAGATCGACGAGTTCGACCGCATTGAGCGCGTCGATCTAAAGAGCACGCCGAAGATTGTGGAGACCGAAACACGCGTCTACGAGACGCCCGTCGTCATCATTGCCTCAGGCATGAACCGCCGCAAGCTCCCCCTGCCGCAGGAGCCTCACTACTTCAATCGCGGTGTGCACTACTGCCACATGTGCGATGGGCACACGTATCAGGGCAAGGTGATCTCCGTCATGGGCGGCGGCAACGCGGCAGTCGATGCAGCGAACTTCCTCACGAAGTACGCCAAGCATCTCTACCTCATCCACCGCTCCCAGCTGCGCGCGGATAAGGCCTCACAGGATGCGCTCTATGCCAATCCAAAGGTGACGGTCATGCTCGAGACGGAGATCACACATCTGAATGGCGAGGATCGCCTCACGTCCGTCGATCTCCTGCACAAGGATACGGGCGCGAAGGAGACACTGCCGGTCGATGCGATTTTCGTCAACATCGGCGTTATCCCGAACACGGAGCTCTTCAAGGGGCAGCTCGCCCTCACGGAGGCGGGCTACATTCCGGCGGGTGAGGACTGCCGCACGGAGATCCCGGGTGTCTTTGCCGCCGGCGATATCCGCGTCAAGGAGATCCACCAGCTGACGACCGCCGCCGCCGACGGCACGACCGCCGCCCTCCACGCGGAGAAGTATCTCGCGGCTTTGAAGAAGTAATGAACGATTTGATATAAACAACAAGGAGGAATTCCCATGATTCAGGTTTTCTCGTTCGACGCGTGCCCGTGGTGCACGAAGGCAAAGAAGTATCTCGACAAGAAGGGCGTCGCCTACAAGGTGCGCGACATTGAAAAGGATCCCGCCGCCTACGACGAGCTCGTGAAACTCACGGGCGATGGCGCATGCCCTGTCATCCTCGCCGACAGCGGAGAGTACGTGCGCGGCTTTGACCAGCCCGCCATCGACAAGCTCATCGGCGCATAAGGAGGTTCCCATGGTAAAGGTCTACTCCATCACGGTCTGTCCGTGGTGCTCCAAAGTAAAACGCTATCTGAAATACCGCGGCATTCCCTATGAGGAGCACAACATCGAGCATGACCCCGCCGCCCTCGCGGAGTGCAAGACGCTCTCCGGCGACACGATCGTCCCCGTGACGACGGCTGACGGCAAGGACTTTGCCGTCAGCTATGACCGCGAGAAACTGGACAAGATTCTCGGGATTACAGGATAAACAAGACAAGCAAAGACGACGGATGCAGGACATTGCATCCGTTTTTTATTTTTTCGCACTTGCCAAACGCTTCTAATAGGATTAAAATAAAAGTGCATTGATATTTCGTTGAAAGGGGAAAAGACCTCTGTCTTCCCGTCGTAAGGAGGTATTGCTATGACCGGATTACCGCTGATTTTCGCTTTTTGGCTGGCGATCGTCATTATGATCGTCATGATCTCAAAGCTGCGTATCCATCCGTTCATCTCCATCATGCTTGTCTCACTGGGACTTGGACTTGCTGCCGGCATCCCGCTTGTTGATCACAAACTCGAAAACGGAACGGTGCAGCATGGTCTTGCCACCATTATCGGACAGGGCTTTTCGGGGACCTTCACAAGCATCGGCATCGTCATTATCCTTGGTGCGATGATCGGTACCGTGCTCGAAAAGACGGGCGGCGCATTGAAGCTCGCAGACATGATGATCCGCCTCGTCGGCAAGACAAAGCCTGTCATCGCCGTACAGCTCATGGGCTGGGTTGTCTCCATCCCCGTGTTCTGCGACTCGGGCTTTGTTATCCTGAGCCCCATCCGCAAGGCACTCGTCCGCCGCACGGCAGTCTCCGCCGTCGCCATGACATTTGCCCTGAGCTCGGGACTCTTTATCTCACACGTCTTTATCCCGCCGACCCCCGGCCCTATCGCTGCGGCAAGCACACTCGGCATCGGCGACTATCTCCTGCAGGTGATTGGGCTTGGTCTTCTCTGCTCGATCTTTCCGCTGATCGCAGGATACTTTTACGCGCGCTGGATTGGGACAAAAGTACAGTCGAAGGATGAGGTACAGCCTGACGAGGCAACAAAGAGCTACACCGCGCTCATCGCCTCCTACGGCAAACTCCCCTCCGGATTCAGCACACTTGCCCCGATCGTCGTCCCCATTGCGCTCATGGCGCTGTCTTCCATTGTCACTATGGCGGGCATGACCGGTCTCTCTGTCGAGGTAATCAGGTTCCTCGGTACGCCGATCATCGCCCTTGGCGTCGGCATGGTATTCGCAACGATGCAGCTCTTTTCCGTCGGACGCTCGGAGGAGTTCTACGCCATCTGCAATGACAGCCTCATGACCGTCGGCCCCATCCTCTTCATCACGGCGGCGGGCGGCGTGCTCGGCAAGGTAATTGCGACCTCCGACATGGTGAAATACATCTCGGCACACGCAGATGTGTTCGGCGGTCTGGGCATTTTCTTCCCATTCCTGCTCTCTGCGGTGCTCAAGACCGCGCAGGGCTCGTCCACCGTTGCCATGATTACGACGGCGGGCATCATCGCACCGCTGCTCACCGTCCTCGGCTTTGATACGCCGCTGCAGGCGACGCTCGTCTGCATGGCGATCGGCGCAGGAGCAATGACCGTCTCTCATGCGAACGACTCGTACTTCTGGGTCGTCTCCGAGTTCAGCGGTCTCACCCCCGATCAGGGCTACCGCGTCCAGACGATGGGCACGCTCGTCCTCGGCATCGCCGCTATGGTCGAGATTGCCCTCCTGAGTATGGTGCTGCGCTGACGCATAGAGAGAAATATTCATATAAAAAAGGCGCTGTACGAAGTTTTAGCTTCGTCAGCGCCTTCTTATTATGAAATTACTTGATCAGTGAGCCCTCGTATTTCAGCGTGGCGAAGTAGTCGTCAATGGTCTGCGGGCGGCGGATCAGCTCGATGCTGCCGTCCATGCGGCGCAGGAGCTCCGCGCAGTGGAGCTTTGCGTTGTAGTTGAACCCCATCGCACTGCCGTGCGCCCCCGTGTCGTGGATGATGAGGATGTCTCCGATGTCGATTTTCGGCAGGGCGCGGTCAATGGCGAATTTATCGTTGTTCTCGCAGAGCGAGCCTGTCACATCATAGACGTGGTCGGCAGGTGCATTCTCCTTGCCGAGGACGGTAATATGATGGTAGGCGCCGTAGATCGCAGGGCGCATGAGGTTCGCCATGCAGGAGTCGAGGCCGATGTACTTCTTGTACGTGTCCTTCTCATGGAGCACGGTGGAGACGAGCCAGCCCGCATCACCCGTGATGCCGCGTGCACTCTCCGTACGGATGCCGACATCGCCGAGCCCGGCGGGGCGCATGATCTCATTGTAGAGCCTTTCGATGCCCGCACCGACGGCGTCATAGTCGATGCCGTCCTGCTCGGGGCGGTACGGGATGCCGAAGCCGCCGCCGAGGTTGACAAACTCAACGTGGATGCCGAGTTTTTCCTTCAGCTCCGCCGCCAGCTCGAACATGAGACGCGCCGTGAGGAGGAATGCCTCCGTGCGCAGCTCGGCAGAGATCACCATCGTGTGCACGCCGAACCGCTTCACGCCCATCTCAAGGGCGCGCCGATAGCCCTCGAACATCTGCTCACGCGTGAGCCCGTATTTTGCCTCGACGGGCTTTCCGATAATATCGTTGCCCTCGACGAGGTTGCCGGGGTTGTAGCGGAAGCAGAGGAGGTTCGGCAGGCCGGCGTGCTCCGCCATATAGTCAAGGTGACTGAGGTCATCGAGGTTGATGACGGCACCGAGCTCGATCGCCTTCTGGAACTCCTCATACGGCGTATCGTTCGAGGTGAGCATGATCTCCTCGCCCTTGACGCCCGCTGCGGCAGAGATAATGAGTTCGGGGGTGCTGCTGCAGTCCGTGCCCGCTCCGTCCTCATGCAGAATCTGAACAATGCGCGGATTCGGCAGTGCTTTTACGGCAAAGTGCTCACGGAAGCTCGGCGCCCATGCGAATGTCTCGCGCAGACGGCGGAAGTTCGCACGGATCTTTGCCTCGTCGTAGAGATGAAACGGGGTCGGGTACCGCTCGATGAGACGCAGCGTCTCCTCCTTCGTGAGCGGAAATTTCTTCTCATTCATATTATTCTCCCTTGGTGTAAATCCCTCTTCCCCCATAGCTGTGAGAAAGATATATATATGAAGTTCCGTTATTATAGCAATGAAAAATCCTCTCTGTCAAATGTATCCCTTGACGAACGGCGTGCGCTCCCGTATAATGTGGACTATATTTTTCATAGGCATTATCTAAGGGGGTATATCCATGAGATTCGGAGGAAAAGCCTTGCGTCTTGCCGCTGCACTCGTCGGCACAGCTCTTCTTGGCTCGGCACTTGCCGGCTGCGGAGGAAATACGGCGAACTCGGACGAGATCCGCATCGGCGCAAACTTTGAAATGACCGGCAACACGGCGAACTACGGCACATCGACGCTCGAAGGGCTGAAGCTCGCGATCAAAGAAGCCAATGATGCCGGCGGCATCAATGGCAAAAAGATCACCCTCGTTGAGGCGGACAACAAGTCCGAAGCGGCAGAGTCCGTCAATGCAGCGACAAAGCTGATCTCCGACGATCATGTCCGCGCCATCGTAGGCCCTGCGACAACCGCAAACGTCATCGCCGAGTCACAGATTGCGGCGGACAACAAGATCCCCGTCATCGCCCCGGATGCAACGGCAGTGGACGTCACGGTCGAGAATGGTCAGGTGAAGCAGTGGATCTTCCGCAGCTGCTTCATCGACCCGCAGCAGGGCGATGTCATGGCGAAGTTTGCCCTCGATACACTGAAAGCAAAGACGGCGGTCATCTACCTCGACAATTCGACGGACTATTCCAAGAGCCTCGCACAGGTCTTTGAGAAGGTCTTCACCGCCGGCGGCGGCAAGGTGCTCATGACCGAGGCATTCCTGGGCAAGGATCAGGACTTCAAGGCGACGCTGACGCGTCTGCGCGAGGCGAATGCAGATGTGATCTTCGTCCCCGCCTACTATGAGGAAGTCGGCAAGATCGTCAAGCAGGCGCGTGAGATCGGCATCACAGCACCCATCATCGGCACGGACGGCTGGGATGATCCAAAGGTCGCCGCACTCGCAGGAGCGGATGCGCTGAACAACACGTACTTCAGCACACACTACTCCGACAAGGATGAGTCAGTGCGCCCCTTCATCGATGCCTATCAGAAGGAATACGGCCACATGCCGAACGTCTTTGCTGCCCTCGGCTATGACGCCGGCAAGCTGCTCGTTGATGCGCTGAAGCGTGCAGGCTCCGACGATCCCGAGGCGCTGCGCAAAGCCCTCGAGGAGACAAAGGACCTCATCGTCGGCACGGGCACGATCACGATGGATGCAAACCACAACCCGATCAAGCAGGCAGTCATCCTCGAGAATAAGGATGGCGACCGCGCGGTGGTCGCAAAGATCATGCCGAGCGCAAACTAATCTGCACAGAAACGTTCAAAGAGCCGCATCCTGCGGCTCTTTTCATCATCTCAGGGAGGTTTTTCTATGGAGGTACTGCAACAGATTCTGCAGCAGCTCATCAACGGGATTTCGCTCGGCAGCATCTACGCGCTGATCGCTCTCGGCTATACGATGATCTACGGCATCATCAAGCTCATCAACTTCGCCCATGGCGATATCTACATGGTCGGGGCATACCTCGGCTTCTACGCGATCACGCTCGGGATCCCCGTTGTGCCGGCGATTCTCATCTCCATGGCAGTCACGTCCCTGCTCGGTGTCGTGGTGGAGCGGCTGGCCTACCGTCCGCTGCGCCACGCGCCGCGCATTTCCGTGCTCATCACGGCAATCGGCGTGTCCTTCCTCCTCGAGTACGTGATGATGGCGATTGTCTCACCGACGCCGCGCACGTTCCCCGCCACACTCAGCGACGTGTCGTTTGACCTCGGCGGGCTCATCATCAGCGGTCAGCAGATGCTCATCATGGGCGTCACCCTCCTGCTGATGCTCATCCTCACCTACATCGTCCGCTCGACAAAGATCGGCAAGGCGATGCGTGCCGCCTCCTACGATACGGAAGCGGCACAGCTCATGGGGATCAATGCGAACCGCATCATCTCGATCACGTTTGCCATTGGCTCGGCGCTCGCCGCTGTTGCGGGCGTACTCATCGGCATCTACTACAACTCGATCGATCCGCTCATGGGCATCATGCCCGGCATCAAGGCGTTCGTCGCGGCGGTGTTCGGCGGCATCGGCATCCTGCCGGGCGCCGTCGTCGGCGGCATCGTTCTCGGCATTGTCGAGGCGTTTATCTCGGGGCTCGGCTTCTCCATGTTCCGCGATGCGGCGGCTTTCGCCATCCTGATTCTCGTCCTGCTCATACGCCCTGCGGGCATCTTCGGCAAGAATGTTAAGGAAAAGGTCTAAGGAGGGGTGACGATGAATCCATCAACGAAAAATGATCTCAAAATGCTCGTCTTTGCCCTCATCATTTACGCCGTCATCATGGGGCTGACGAGTGCGGGGATGCTGAACGCCTTCTGGCAGCTCAATCTCATCTTTGCGGGCATCAACATCATCCTTGCGGCGAGCCTCAACCTCATCAACGGCTACACGGGACAGTTTTCCCTTGGGCACGCGGGCTTTATGGCGATCGGTGCCTATGTCGGCGTCGTGCTCACAACGAATTTCCACCTGCCCTTTGCGGCGGCACTCCTCGCGGGCGGCGCTGCGGCAGGACTGCTCGGCGCGCTGATCGGCCTGCCGACGCTGCGTCTGCGCGGCGACTATCTCGCCATCGCGACCCTGGGACTTGGCGAGATCGTCCGCATCATCATCATCAACGTTCCCTATGTCGGCGGTGCGGCAGGATTCAAGGGCATCCCGCACCTCACGAACTTCACATGGGTGTTCTTCCTCATGCTGGCCACGCTCTGCATCATCAAGAACTTTGTGAACTCCCGCCACGGCCGTGCCTGCCTTGCCATCCGCGAGAACGAGATCGCGGCGGAGTCCATGGGCATCAACACGACGAAATACAAGGTGCTTGCCTTTACCATCGGCGCATTCTTTGCGGGCGTGGCGGGCTGCCTTTTCGGGCACAACATGTACATACTCAGCCCCGCATCCTTTACCTTCATGCAGTCGTTCAATATCCTCATCATGGTCGTCATGGGCGGTCTCGGCTCGATGACGGGCTCGATCGCGGGCGCACTTGTCGTGACCTTCCTCTCGGCGGCTCTCGCGAGCTTCCCGAATGCGCGCATGATCATCTATGCGCTCGCGCTCATCCTGCTCATGTTCTACCGTCCGCAGGGTCTCTTCGGCTACGTTGAGGTCACGGCGATGCAGCCGCTGCGCCGCTTCTTTCGGAAGGGAGGAGAAGCATAATGGCAAAAAACCTGCTCTCAGCAACGGATGTCTCCATGGTCTTCGGCGGACTCAAAGCGGTCGCCGACTTTAACATGCACATCAAATACGGTGAGCTGATCGGACTCATCGGACCGAACGGCGCCGGCAAGACCACTGCGTTCAATCTCCTCACGGGCGTCTACCATCCCACGACAGGCGAAATCCTATTCAAGGACAAGAGTATCGTCGGACTATCTCCCTACCAGATCACGGCACGCGGCATCGCCCGCACGTTCCAGAACATCCGCCTCTTTGGCGAGCTCTCCGTCCTCGACAACGTCAAGATCGCCTATCACTGCCACATGAACTACGGTCTCATCGAGGCGATACTGCGCGTCGGACGCTATCGCACGGAGGAGGATAAACTCACAGAGGAGGCACATCGTCTGCTCGAGATCTTCCATCTCGACGGCATGGCGCAGGAGAAGGCGAAGAACCTCCCCTACGGAGCACAGCGCCGTCTCGAGATCGCGCGTGCCCTCGCGGCACAGCCGTCCCTCCTGCTCCTCGACGAACCGGCGGCAGGCATGAACCCGCAGGAAACGATCGAACTCATGGAGATGATCCGCTGGGTGAAGAAGGAGTTCGGCATCACGATTCTCCTGATCGAGCACGATATGTCACTTGTCATGGGCATCTGCGAGCGCATCTACGTGCTCGAGTACGGCGCAATTATCGCAAACGGCACGCCGGACGAGATTCGGAAAAACCCCGAGGTCATTCGCGCGTATCTGGGGTCGGAGGAATAATCATGGCAAACGAAGCAACACAGCCGCAGAACGGCATCCCCATGCTCCGCATCGCGGATCTCAACGTCTACTACGGTGCGATCCACGCACTGAAGGGCATCTCGCTTGAGGTGCATCAGGGGGAGATCGTCACCCTCATCGGTGCGAACGGTGCGGGCAAGTCCACGACGCTGCGCACGATCTCGGGGCTGATCGCTCCGAAGAGCGGCGCCGTCGACTTTGAGGGACAGGGCATCGCGGGGCTCGGCGCCCACGACATCGTACGCCGCGGCATCTCACAGGTGCCCGAGGGGCGGCGCATCTTTGCCGATATGACCGTCCTCGAGAATCTCGAACTCGGTGCCTTCATCCGCAATGACAAGGACGGCATCGCGAGCGACATGGAGATGGTCTTTACGCGTTTTCCTCGTCTGAAGGAGCGCATCTCCCAGCAGGCGGGCACGCTCTCGGGCGGTGAGCAGCAGATGCTCGCCATGGGACGCGCACTCATGAGCCGTCCGCGTCTCCTGCTCCTCGATGAGCCGTCGATGGGGCTTGCGCCGCTCCTCATCAAGGAAATCTTCTCCATCATCGTTGACATCAACAAGGCGGGCACGACCATCCTGCTCGTCGAGCAGAACGCCAATATGGCGCTCTCCATCGCGAACCGTGCCTACGTTCTCGAGACGGGACGCATCACGCTCTCGGGCGGCGCAAAGGATCTTGCTGCGAGCGAGGAGGTACGCAAGGCCTATCTGGGCGGATAAGAAAAGAAGGAAAACACGCCCTAAAGCGCGAATATTACAGTAATATACAAATTCATCCCTGCAAGGAGGAGCATTATGTTTGTTGCCAACTGCATGACCAAGAACCCCATCACCATTGCCCCCGATGTGGGGATCGACGAGGCGGCAAAGATCATGGACAAGGGGCATTTCCGCCGCCTGCCTGTCGTCGAGCACGGAAAGCTCGTCGGCTTCTTCACAAACCGCGACCTCCTGCGTGCCTCGCCTTCGGCAGCAACCACGCTCGACCGCTTTGAGCTGCGCACCCTGCTCTCGAAGATCAAGGTCGCCGACGTCATGCAGAAGAACGTCATCACCGTGACCGACACAACGACGATCGAGGAAGCGGCGCTCATCATGGCGCGCGAAAAGATCGGCGGCATGCCCGTCCTCTCCGAGATCGGCAAAGTCGTCGGCATCATCTCCTCCACGGATATCTTCCGCGCCTTCGTCACCATCATGGGACTCGACAGCGGCAAGACGCGCCTGACCATCGCGGTCACCGACCGCAAGGGCGTCCTCCGCGACATTGCCACCATACTCGCCGATCTTGACATCAGTATCGACAGCATGGTCACCATCCCCCAGCCGAGCGGCACCTACGACATCATCATCCGCGCCGACATACCGGATGTGGAGACAGTCAGGGAGCGTCTCGCGGCAAAGGGCTTCAACGTCAGCCACGTCACACAGATCGGGTGACCTTCTCTGCAGCAAAGGCCTGCCTTCGGAATACGCTTCCGAATGGCAGGCCTTTTTGTCACTCGATCACATGTCCATCTGTCCCAATCAAGATGAGCTGTGCACCCGGAATCTCCGAGAGGAGGCTGCGCCCACGCTCCGCGCCCATGACGAAGATTGCCGTCGAGAGCATATCCGAGAGCTGTCCCTCATGCCCTGCCCACGCGGTCCCCTCCATCGCATTCTGCGGCAGAATGACGGTGACGGACGCGAGTCCCGTCTCTGCGGGACAGCCCGTGCGCGGGTCGACGAGATGATGATACCGCCGCCCCTCGCAGAGGAAATACCGCTCATCGTCGCCCGATGTGGAGAGCATGGCATCCGAGAGCTGCGCCGCCGCAGCGAGATCGCTGCGGCTTTCCCCGCGCGGATTGCGGATGCCGATATGCCACGGCTCCCCCTCCGCATTCACGCCGCACGCGAGAATCGAGCTGCTGCCGAGATCGGCAAGAGCATTCACTGCGCCGCCTGCCGCCCAGCTGCGCGCGATGCCGTCGAGTGCCAGCCCCTTGATGAGTGCGCCGCGGTCGATCTTCATCCCCGCGCGCAGAAGCCGTACCTCCGGGTGCTCTCCATCATCAGCGACACGCTCTCGCAGCTCAAGCGCATGCCAATCGACGTGTGCGCGCGCCGCGGCGACCTCCTCCGCCGTCGGCGGATACTGCGCAGCACGCGCCGCATCCCACAGCTCCGTCAGCGTGCCCGAGGTAATATCAAACGCGCCGTCCGACTGCCGCGCCATCTCCTGCGCAAGGGCAAGCGTCTCATAGAGCCCGGACGGCACCTCCGTCCATTCCCCCGTCCCTGCCGCCGCCTCCACACGGGCGAGCACCGCACCGTCCGCATCCTCCTCCACCGCAGTAAGTACCGCCATCCCGTCCCGCAGCGCCGCCTGCGACGTGATCTCATCCGCACGCACGGTCAAACGTGCCACCGTCCCCATCACGATCCGCGTCTCCTCCGCCGTCACATCCCCCCCGCACCCGCCGAGGAAGAGTGCCATGCCGAGCAGAAGAACAAGAGGCGACTTGAACAACCGGAAAAACTTTTGTATCATATATAGGATTCCTTTCTTCAGCGGCGATATCGTATGATCATCCTTCTGCACCAATATATCGAAGCAAGAGAGCACCATGTTCCTAAGTGAACCTTAGCAGAGCAAGTGCCTCTGTGCAGCATGCAGAAACAGCAGACGATATTCACGCCGCAGTTCAATCCTCCGAGGTGACCCATGCCATCCAGATTTCATGAAATTCTCCGTTTCCTCCTCGTCGGGGGCGGCTGCTTCCTGCTCGACTACGGGCTGCTCTACATCCTCACAGAGTATGCAGGGCTCTACTATCTCCTCTCGTCGGGGATCTCCTTCAGCATCTCCGTCTTTGTCAACTATCGTCTCTGCCTCATCTACGTCTTTCATGGCGCATCCGCCGAAACGCACCGCGCGAAAATCCTCTTCTTCGGTTCGAGCATCGCAGGACTTGCCCTCAACCAGCTCCTCATGTGGGGGCTCGTCGACGGACTCAGCGTCTACTACATGCTCGCCAAGATCATTGCCGCCGGCATCGTCACCGTGTGGAACTACGTCCTCAAACGCCGTGCCCTGCGCAGCTAAGGAAGTACTGATATCTTGGGAAGCACTGATAAATTCGGCACGACCATCTTGACGCATCTTTTTCGCCCGCTTATCGTTAGCA
>ERZ772971.614-NODE-614-length-21988-cov-5.648794_pt1 | contig 21988 bp, 18 predicted proteins | sample MGYA00511943_ERZ772971 | MGnify/ENA primary metagenome ERZ772971 (study PRJEB29015, sample SAMEA2737929) | human oral metagenome | biome: human oral; feature: human-associated habitat; material: dental | place: China | collected 2144 ... | reverse complement strand
CGGGGATGGACACCCTGGATGCCAACCACGCCCTGGGCTTCCGGATGGACGAGCGCCACTTCGAGGTGGCCGCCGCCATGCTGAAATCGCTCGGGTGCACCCGCATCCAGCTGCTCACCAACAATCCGGCCAAGATCGAGTCGCTGCGTGCCGCAGGTATCGACGTGGTCGAGCGCGAACCGGTGAAGGGCGAGGTCAACCCGCACAACCAGCAGTATCTGGTCACCAAGATGAAGCGGGCCGGCCACCTGTTCGAGCGCAGCGAGCTGCGCCTGCCCGACCGGCCGGCGGCGGCCTCTCTCCCGGATGATGCCACCCGTCTGGGTGATGCAGCTCGCCCGGATGATGCAGTCCGTTCCGGAGAGGCTACCCGTTCGGGGGGGCTGGTGCATCCGGGCGATGCAGCCCTTCAGGCGGGCGGCGTGGCCGTGCCGGCCAGCGCGTCCAGCGATGCCGGCCTCACGCCATCGCGTGCCATCCGCACTCGCATCCAGCAGGCCGGCCAGCGCTTCCATGCCAACGACAACATCGCTGCCTTCATCTGCGATGACGAGCTGCTCCTGCTGCAGGACGAAGTGGCCGAGCGGATGCAGGCACTGCTCGAATCGCTGGTCATCGATACCGAGTCCGACCACAACACCCAGGATACGGCGCGCCGCGTGGCCAAAATGTACCTGAACGAGGTGTTTGCCGGTCGCTATCGTGCCGCGCCGGACATGACCGAGTTCCCCAACGTGGAGAAGCTCAACGAGCTGCTGGTGGTGGGGCCCATCACCGTGCGCTCGGCCTGCTCGCACCACTTCTGCCCGATCATGGGCCGGCTGTGGGTGGGCGTGCTGCCCAATGCCGATTCCAACCTGATCGGTCTGTCCAAGTATGCGCGCCTGGCCGACTGGATCATGAGCCGGCCGCAGATCCAGGAGGAGGCCGTCAAGACGCTGGCCGACGAACTGGAGCGCCGGCTGGCGCCCGACGGACTGGCCGTCATCATGAAGGCCGACCACTTCTGCATGCACTGGCGTGGCGTGAAGGACGAGAGCCAGATGACCTCTTCGGTGATGCGCGGCGCCTTCCTGCGCAACAGCAGCCTGCGCCGCGAGCTGCTGTCGCTGATCGCCGACATGGGCAAGGGTTGAACCCAGTGCGCAGCCCGGCCGGGGCGTGGGTGGTACATGGGCGGTACATGGGCGGTACATGGGCGGTACATGGGCGGTACATGGGCGCCGCGGGCCTTCCAGCATCGAAGCCGCTTTGTTTCTGTGTAACAGTGCATGCCAGAGCTTTTCCCGCACGGGAAAACCGGGGACGGCACGACGCCCCCTGTGGGAAAATGCCCCGTCCGCACGGCTGCCACCGGGTATGTTGCAGTGCAGCGCCGGCATGGCGCGCCGCGACGGCCTTTCTCCTCCCTTCTGCTCAACGCCCGCCTTCCCCGGGCAAGGTATCTCATGGACAAACAGACACTCCTGGTCACCGGCGGTGCCGGTTACATCGGTTCCCACACCGTGGTGGAACTGCTGGGCGCCGGGCATGACGTGGTCATTCTCGACAACTTCAGCAACAGCTCGCCGAAGGTGGTCGACCGCATCGAAGAAATCGCCGGCCGCCGGCCGCAGCTGGTCGAGGGCGATGCCGGCGACCGCAGTACGCTGCAGCAGCTGCTGTCCCGTCACCGCATCGATGCCACCATCCACTTTGCCGGCTACAAGGCCGTGGGCGAGTCGGTGGCCAAACCGCTGGCCTACTATGGCAACAACGTCAGCGGCACCGTCGTGCTGCTCGAGTGCCTGGAAGAGGCGGGGGCCCGCCGCTTCGTGTTCAGCTCGTCGGCCACCGTCTATGGTGATCCGGCCAGCGTGCCCATCCGCGAAGACTTCCCCACTGGCCCCACCAACCCCTATGGCCGCACCAAGTGGCACATCGAGCACATGCTCAACGACCTGGCGGTGGCCAGCCCTGACTGGTCCATCGGCATCCTGCGCTACTTCAACCCGGTGGGGGCCCATGTCTCGGGCCGCATCGGCGAGAATCCGCGCGGCATTCCCAACAACCTGATGCCCTTCGTCACGCAGGTGGCCGTGGGCAAGCGGCCGCAGCTGTCGGTCTTCGGTGGCGACTATCCCACGCCCGACGGCACCGGCGTGCGCGACTACATCCACGTGGTCGATCTGGCGCTGGGGCACCTGGCGGCGCTGGAGAAGGTGGCCCGCGGCAAGGGCGCCTGGACGGTCAACCTGGGCACCGGCATCGGCTATTCGGTGCTCGACATCGTCAAGGCCTTCGAAAAGGCCAGCGGCCGGCCCATTCCGTACCAGATCGTCGACCGCCGCCCCGGCGACGTGGCGCAATGCTACGCCGATCCCTCGCTGGCCGCGCAGGAACTGGGCTGGCGCGCCACCCGTGACCTGCAGACGATGTGCGCCGACAGCTGGCGCTGGCAGGAAGGCAATCCCGAGGGGTATTGAGGTACGCCGGCCGGTGCCCGACGCTCCCACTGGTTTTTGCCGGGGAGCCATGCCTGCAGAGCCTCTGCCACGGCCTCCTGTCTGCCGGTTTTCTGGACATTCTCCGGAAAATAACATTATGTTACTGTAATGGATATCACCCGAAACCCGCATGAACAGCCGGTTTCGGGTGAAAACCCATCTTCCGGGTTATTCCCGGGGCGGTTTTTCGGGAAGGGGTGGGTTATTGCGTTATAATGCCCCTGCTGTTCCCATTAATTTCCCCGTGCGGGGTTCATTTTCAACCACACCCGGGGTACAGCTTCGCGTCGGGTTTTCTGCTTCGTGTCAGAGATGTCTCGCAACCGGGATGTCTCGTGCATCAGGGGTTTCATTCCCTGAAGGCAGAAAGTGCCTGCATCGCCAGCGTTTCCGTTGCCACCATGCTTTCTGCGGTGGCCATCGTCTGGTCCGTTGCGGGCGCATGTCTGGGCCTCACCGCCTTGCCGGTGTCTGCGTAGTTTTTCTGCATATCGGCCTGTTTTGCCCACCCGGCATTTTCCGGCTCCGTCCGGATAACACCCGTGTGCACGCGTGTGCGTGCCATGGCATACCAGTATCGGTTTCCCCTGGGTCTTCCAGATCATCGCCATCGGGCAGATCTGGCCCAGTCGCGCGGGCTCTCGTCCGGCGGCCGGTCAGAGGGTCGCTACCGTTCGCCACCGGCGGCGGTATCCGGTCTTCCGTCAAAGAGGAGTCAAACATGTCCCGTCTTTCACCGCAGCCTTCCGCAGTCGTCAACACCGCCCGGCACGAGGCCGGCCCCCGCCTTCCCCTGGCCGCCCTGTCTGCCGCAGCCCTCGGCGTGGCAGCCCTGTTTGCCGCACCGGCCGCCCAGGCCGCCGATGCCCCGGCCTGTGAAGTGAATCACCCCGTGCGCTTCGGCGGCATGAACTGGGAGTCCAACCTGGTGCTGACCGAAATCGAGCGTCGCATCATGGAGAAGGGCTACGGCTGCGAAACCGACGTGCTGCCCACCGAAGCCCTGCCGGCGCTGGCCGCCCTGGGCCGGGGTGATCTGGATGTGAACAGCGAGATCTGGCAGAACAGCGTGGCCGAACCCTGGGCCAAGGCGGCTGCCACTGGCAAGGTCAAGTCCGTCGGTACGGCTTTCATGGGCGCCGAAGCCTGGTACATTCCGCGCTATGTGGCCGAGCGCTTCCCCGACCTGAAGTCCGTCAAGGACCTGCCCAAACACAAGGAAGACTTCGTCGACAACGAAGACCCCGACAAGGGCCGTTTCTACGGTTGCCCGGCCGGCTGGGGATGCGAGGTCGTGACTTCGCAGATCTTCAAGGGCGACAAGGAGCTGGCCGCCAGCTTCAACCTGTTCTCGCCCGGCACCGGTGCCGCCCAGAAGGCCGCGCTGACCTCGGCCTACAAACGGAAGAAGAACATCGTCTTCTACTACTGGTCGCCCACGCCGGTGGTCGGCTCCATGGATCTGGTCAAGCTGGAAATGCCTCCGTATGACGAGGCCAAGCACAAGTGCCTGACCGACCCCGACTGCCCGAATCCGGAAATCGTCGACTATCCGCAGAACCCGGTGCTGACGGCCGTCAACACGAAGTTCAGCGAGCAGGCGCCGAAGGCCACCGAGTTCCTCTCGAAGGTGTCGCTGCCGGTGGATGTGGTCAATGCGGCACTCGCCCACATGGAAGAGGAATCGCTGGAGGCCCCGGACGTGGCCAACTGGTTCCTGAAGAACCACGAGGAGGTCTGGACCAAATGGGTGCCGGCCGACGTGGCCGAGCGTGTGAAGGCGGGGCTCTGACATGGCGTTTCCCGAACTCTTCAACCCGGCCGGCATGCGCAAGGGTATCGACAGCTTCGTCGATACCATCGTCACCGACTACGGTGACACCCTGGGCGCCCTGTCCGACCACTTCGAGCGCTGGCTGTCGTGGTTCGAGAAGCTGCTGCGCACCTCGCCCTGGTGGGCGGTGGTGCTGGTGGTGGTCCTGATCGCCTGGGGCCTTACCCGGCGGCTGGGCTTCTCCATCCTGATGGGGGCCATGCTGTGCATCATCGGCCTGCTGGGCCTCTGGGATGCCGGCATGCAGACGCTGGCGCTGATGCTGATGGCCACCTTCCTGTCGGTCATCATCGGCATTCCGGTGGGCATCCTGATGGGCCGGGTGGACTGGGTGCGGGCCGTTCTGCACCCGGTGCTGGACGTGATGCAGACCATGCCCAGCTTCGTCTACCTCATCCCGGTGGTCATGCTGTTCGGCCTCGGCAAGACGGCGGCGCTGATCGCCACCATCATCTACGCCGTGGCCCCGCTCATCCGCCTCACCGACCTGGGCATCCGTCTGGTCGACCGGGAGGTGCTGGAAGCAGCGCGCGCCTATGGGGCCAACACCTGGCAGCAGCTCTTCGGTGTGCAGATTCCGCTGGCGCTGCCCAACATCATGGCGGGCATCAACCAGACCACGATGATGGCGCTGGCCATGGTGGTGATCGCCTCGATGATCGGCGCCACCGGTCTGGGCCATGAGGTGCTGCTGGGCATCAACCGCCTCGAAGTGGGCCGCGGCCTGATGGCGGGTGCTTCCATCGTCGTGCTGGCCATCCTGTTCGACCGCATCACCCAGGCCTATGGCCGTCGCCAGCGCAAGGGGGGCGCACACTGATGAGCAAGATCGAGGTCCGCAACATCTACAAGATCTTCGGCCCGCACCCCGAGCGCTGGCTGAAGGCCGCCCAGGACGGCATGAGCAAGGAAGAGCTGCTGGCCAAAAGTGGCCATACGCTCGGCCTGCGCGACATCTCCCTGTCCATCGAGGAAGGCAGCATCTACGTCATCATGGGCCTGTCCGGTTCGGGCAAGTCCACGCTGATCCGTCACTTCAACCGCCTGATCGAACCCACCGCGGGCGAGATTCTGGTCGATGGCCAGAACGTGGTGCAGATGGGCAAGCGCGAACTGCAGGACTTCCGCCAGCACAAGATGTCCATGGTGTTCCAGCGCTTCGGCCTGCTGCCACACCGCACCGTGCTGGACAACGCCGCCTATGGGCTGGCCGTGCAGAAGGTGCCGCGTGCCCAGCGTGAGGAGAAGGCCCGCTACTGGCTGGACCAGGTGGGCCTGTCCGGCTTCGAGAACCAGTATCCGAACCAGCTCTCGGGCGGCATGCAGCAGCGCGTGGGCCTGGCCCGGGCGCTGGCCACCGACGCCGAGATCCTGCTGATGGACGAAGCCTTCTCGGCGCTGGACCCGCTGATCCGCCGCGAGATGCAGGACCATCTGCTCAAGCTGCAGGCCCGGCTGAACAAGACCATCGTCTTCATCACCCACGATCTGGACGAGGCCCTGCGCCTGGGCAACCACATTGCCATCCTGAAGGACGGCGAGCTGATCCAGGACGGCGAGCCCGAGGACATCCTGCTGGCCCCGGCCACCGAGTACGTGCAGTCGTTCCTGCAGGACGTGAACCGCTCCAAGGTGCTCAGCGCCGGCCACGCGCTGCAGGAGGGGCCGCGGCTGACGCTGACCATGCGGACGCGCCCGCACCATGCGCTGGCGCTGCTGCAGGAGAAGAAATTCGACTACGCACCGGTGCTGGACGGCAAGCGCCTGGGCGGCGTGCTGACCGTGGGCCGCATCATCGATGCGCTCAAGGACGGCGCCCGCGATGTATCCGACTACGTGGAGGACATGGCGTCCGTGCCGTCCACCGCCGGTCTGGATTCCGTGCTGGGCCATCTGCTCAAGAGCGACCAGCCGCTGGCCGTGACCGGCGATCACGACGAATTCATCGGCATGCTGTCGCGCAGCAAGGTGCTGAGCCTCGTCAGCAACGAAACACCGGAGCTGGTGCCCGAAAACGCCGCCTCGCCGGCCATTGCGGCCGAAGGAGAGGCCCAGAAGGCGGCGGCAGAGCAGGCTGCAGCAGAGCAGGCAGCAGCGACAGGAGAGGCGGTGGCAGGACAGGCAGTGGCAGGACACGCGGCTGTCGAAAAGGCTGCTGCGGATCAGGCGGCCTCAGCGCAGCCAGCCTCAGCGCAGCCAGGCGCGCAGGCTGCAGCCGGGCCGAAAGACGCTTCATCGGGAAGCAGCAGCTGACGAGCGACGTTTATCATGCCCTTTTGGGGCGTGTATCCCACCGTCATCACAGGGCAATCCTTTTCGCGAGGGGCAGCCCTGTTTTCGTATCCTTCCCCGTTGCATGAAGAAGTGTCGTGTCGTGCCACGCGTGGATTTCAGGGGCAGTCGGGGAGGTGGCTGATCAGCCCGCCATCCGCCGGCAATCCTGGCCGTGGGCTGTGGCCTGCAGCCGTTCCAGCAGCGCTGCCACCGTGCCCAGCCCGGGCACAGGCAGCGCTGCGTCGATTTCGGCCAGCGGCATCAGCACGAACAGCCGCTCGTGCAGGCGCGGATGCGGCAGGGTGAGCTGCGTGTCCGTGCGCACCTCGTCATTGAACAGCAGCACGTCCAGATCGAGCGTGCGCGGCGCGTTGCGATAGGGGCGCTGCCGGCCAAACGCCTGTTCGATGCCCTGCAGTGCTGCCAGCAGGGCAGGGGCATCCAGTGAGGTGCCCACCCGTACCACCTGGTTGCAGTACTGCGGTCCGGACGAATCGACCGGAGCACTTTCGTACAGGCCGGAGGCCGCCTGCAGCATGACGCCGGGCAGGGCACCCAGCTGCTGCAGGGCTGCCCGCAGCGTGTCGGTTGGATGGCCCGCCTCGCTGGGCAGGTTGGCGCCCAGGCCGATCCAGGCGGTGTTCAGGGGCGAGGACATGCCGGTGCTCTGGGGCGTGGACATGCGTCAGACCGCAGCCCCACCCACAGGCGGCAGCGGCGCCATCACGGTCTCAACGGCTCCCGCCGTCGTCCCCGTGCCGGCTGCGTCGCTGCCTTCACCCCCTTCACCGCCTGCTGCAGCACCCTTGCTGCGCCGCCGGCGCCGCTTGCGGTTGCCACTGCCTTTAGGGGTATTGGCCAGGCTTTCCTTCACCAGCCGTTCGCGTTCGTCGTGGTTGCCGGTGGTGAACGCCGTCCACCAGTCTGCCATGGTGCTGTCCAGCTCGCCGGCACCGGCGCGCAGCAGCAGGAAGTCGTAGCCGGCCCGGAAGCGCAGCTGGGTGATCAGCGTGAACGCCTGACGGCCCCGTTTTTCCAGCCGGGGCTGCATCATCCAGATCTCCCGCATGTCCGCCTGATAGCGACGCTGCAGCGACAGTTTCACGCCCTGTTCGTCCAGCACACTGGTAATGGCCAGATCCAGCGCCGGCACCACATGCTCGCCCCGGGCGCGGGCGGCCTCCCAGCGCACCCGTACCTGCGGCCACAGCAGGGCGGCAAACAGGAAGCTGGGCGAAACCGATTTGCCCTGCTGCACACGCTCGTCGGTGCGCGTCAGCGCCTGCGTGACGAAACCCTCGTCGGTTTCGAAGATGGTGTCGAGCAGCGGCAGGATGCCGTGGTGCAGCCCCTCGTGCCGCAGCCGCTGGATGCATGCCAAACCATGGCCGCTTTCCAGCAGCTTCATGATCTCGTCGAAAATCCGCGCCGGCGGCACGTTCTCGAGCAGCGGCGCCAGCCGGCGGATGGGCTTGAGCGTGGGCGGATCGACCTGAAAATCCAGCTTGGCCGCAAAACGCACCGTGCGCAGCATCCGCACCGGATCCTCGCGGTAGCGCGTGGCCGGGTCGCCGATCATGCGCAGCAGCCGCGCGTTCAGGTCCTGCACCCCGCCCAGCGGGTCGACCAGGGTTTCGGCAATCGGGTCGTAATAGAGCGCGTTGACCGTGAAGTCGCGGCGCAGGGCGTCTTCGTCGCGGGTGCCGAACTCGTTGTCGTTGAGCATGCGGCCGTGTGCATCGGTCTGGCCGTTGGTCTGCGCAGCGCGGAAGGTGGTGACCTCGATGGTCTCCCGCCCGAACATCACATGCACGATCCGGAAGCGTCGCCCGATCAGACGCGCACGCCGAAAGACGTGCAGCACCTCTTCCGGGGCCGCATCGGTGGCCACGTCGAAATCCTTCGGCTCCCGCCCCAGCAGCAGATCACGCACGCCGCCGCCCACGATGTAGGCCGCAAAACCCGCCTGCTGCAGCTCCTCGCAGGTCCGCAGGGCGGCAAAGGAGATCCGCTGCTTCGACAGACCCAGCGCCGCGGCCGGGTGGCTGTGTGCATGCGTGTCTGCTGCCGCGCCTTTCCGGCTGCCGTTGCGGGCCGGGCGGGAGGCCGGCAGGGCGGGCTGCTGCAAGGCTGACGGCTGTCGTGGGGCGCCGGCCCGGGAGCGGCTGGTGGCGGGTGCCGGCGCACGCGGTACCGGTGTCTGGCCTTTGGAGGCGGAGGGGCTGGCCTTGCCGTGGCTGTCTGTCCGCGCGGTCTGGCCGGACATCCATTTGAAGAGTCGGTTGAGCACGATACCTTCTAGCCCACGAGCGGGAACAGTTCGATGACCGGCCAGCCGCGCGCTTCGGCAGTCTGGCGCAGGGTGGCGTCGGGATTGGTGGCGACGGGGTGGGTGGCCAGATCGAGCATCGGCAGGTCGTTGTGGGAATCGGAATAGGCCCAGATCTCGTCGAAGCTGTCGCGCGACAGACCCATGTCCTTCAGCCAGGCATCGATGCGGACCAGCTTGCCGGCCCGGTAGGTGATGACCCCCTCGGGCTCGCCGGTGTACTGGCCATCACGAATCTCGCCTTCGGCCCCCAGCAGGTGCTCCACGCCGAACAGGCCGGCGATGGGGCGGGTGACGAAGGCATTGGTGGCGGTGACGATGGCGCACAGGTCGCCGGCATTGCGGTGTCTGGCCACCAGGTCCAGCGCGGACTGGCTGATGACCGGCCGGATCACCTGGTCGATGTATTCCTGCCGCCAGCCTTCGATTTCGGCCATCGGGCGGTGCGCGAACGCCCCCAGCGCAAAGCGCAGGTGTTCGACCGGATCGAGCTGGCCTTTCTTGTACTGGGCGTAGAACGCGTCGATCGCAGCATTGAACGCGGCTTCATCGGGCACCCGGCCGGTACGGCACAGAAAGCGCCCCCATTCGTTGTCGGAGTCGATGGGGAGCAGCGTGTGATCCAGATCGAACAGGGCTAGTCTCTTCATGGTGGCCATTCTAAAGCGTGTTGGGCCTTTTGGGACGTTTTCCGGCCGGCGCGCCACGTGCCGGTGGCCATATCTGCGCGGCGCTGCCGGCCTCGCCGGGTCTTCGGTCGCTGCGGGCCACGGTGCTGGTTCTGGTGCTGGCCCCGGTGCTGGCCCTGGTGGGCAACATGGCCTTGGGAACCCGTGGGGCATGCGCCAGACCGGTGTGGCGGCCCAGCCACGTGTTCCGTCAACCTGGAGCCCCTTGTCCCGAAAGTGTTCAGGAGTTGAAGCAGAAGTGCCAGAGCCTGCTGGTGGCCGCCAACACGGCCGGGGGCGTGGCCGCGAAGATCATTTCGCCCCAATCCATCGCCATTGCAGCCGCGGCCGTCGGAAGCGCCGGACAGGAGGCCACCATCACCTCGATGGGCTTTCGCTACAGCATCATCCTGCTGCTGATGATGTGCGGCTGGGTGTACCTGCTGTCGCTGCTGGTGGGCGGCTGAGCGGTGCGTGGCAGGCCGGTCCGCTGCCGGGGAGAAGGCGGTGCGGAATGAAGGGGCTGCGCCGGGACGAACAACCCTGGAGCGCGCTAGTTTGACGATTATCAAATTACACCGCCCGCCCGCCGGAGATATTTACAAAGCATCAGAGACCTTACCCTATACCGGGCCAAATTTCGCATGGCGGCGATAAAACGATGCAATAATCCGCCGGCTTCCCCGAAACACAAGAAGAGGTCCTCCATGAAGAAACTCGCCGCTGCCGTGGCGCTCAGCCTGCTGCCCCTGGCCTTTGCTGCCCAGGCCGAAATCACCGCCACCGACGTGGTCGGACGCAAGGTTACCGTACCCGATGTACCCAAGCGTGTGGTGCTGGGTTTTTATTATGAGGATTACCTGGCCATTACCGGCCCGGGTGCCGTCGACAAACTGGTGGGCCTGTCGCTGACCACCTGGAAGGACTGGCGTCCGAAGCAGTATGCCGCCTATGAAAAGGCGCTGCCCCAGCTCAAGAAACTGCCGGACGTGGGCACCACCGACGACAACACCTTCTCCATCGAGAAGGTCATCGCCACCAGGCCGGACCTGCTGATCCTGGCTGCCTTCAGCTACGACGCACTGGGCGAGAGCGTCAAGCAGATCGAGGCCGCCGGCATTCCGGTGCTGGTGCTCGACTACAACGCCCAGACCGTCGAGAAGCACGTGGCTTCCACACTGGCACTCGGCAAGATCATGGGCCAGGAAAAACGCGCCCAGGAACTGGCCGACAACTACAAAAAGGCCTTCGAGGACATCGACGCCCGCATCAAGAAGGCCGGTCCCACCCAGAAGAAGGTCTACGTCGAGCTGGCCCAGAAAGGCCCGTCCGAAGTGGGCAACTCCTATGGCAACAGCATGTGGGGCGCACTCATCACCCAGCTGGGCGGCCACAACATTGCCGACGGCCAGATCGGCAACTGGGGGCCGCTCAGCCCCGAGTATGTGCTGTCGCAAAAACCCGATCTCATCTTCCTGTCCGGCTCCGAATGGCTGAACAAGCCGCAGGCCGTCGAAATGGGCTTCGACGCGAAGGAGGCCGTCACGCAGGAGCGCATCGCCGCCTATCTCAAGCGCCCCGGCTGGAGCAACCTGCCGGCCGTGAAGAACCACGAGGTGCACGGCATCTATGCCGGTGGCGCCCGCACCCTGTCCGACTACGTGTATGCCCAGTACATCGCCAAACAGCTCTACCCGGCTGCCTTCAAGGATGTGAATCCGCAGCAGAACCTGCGTGACTTCTACGCCAAATGGCTGCCGGTCAAGGCCGACGGCGTCTTCATGCTGCCCTACGCCAAGGGCCAGGCCGGCAAGTAAGGAGGGCAGCGCATGCAGCAGGCAGGCAGATCTCCATCCCGGGCGGGGGAGGGGGCCACGCAGGCCCGTTCTCCGGACAGCGACGAGCACCGCACACCGGCAGCCACAAATGCCGGCACGGCGCCGGCCGCCTCCACGTCCCGTCATGACGACTACCATCGGGCCTCGGCCCGGCGTCTGCTGCTGATAGGCGTGGCCTGCGTGCTGCTGGTCACGCTGCTGCTGCTCGACCTCACCACCGGACCATCCGGCATGCCCTTTGCCGATGTCTGGCGGGGTCTGAAGGCCGGCCCCCATGGCGGCGATCTCGATGTGGCCACCATCCTGTGGCAGCTGCGCATGCCGCAGACACTGATGGGCGCGCTGGTCGGCGCCTGCCTGGGCCTGGCCGGCCTGCAGATGCAGACCATCCTGGGCAACCCGCTGGCCAGCCCGTTCACCCTCGGCTTCTCGGCGGCGGCCGGCTTCGGCGCGGCCCTGGCCATCATGTTCGGCGGGGTGCTGCCCATACCCAATTTCGTCGTCATCCCCGTCAGCGCCTTCATCATGACCATGGTGGCCTGCGGACTGGTCTACCTCATTGCCCGGCTGCGCAGTGCCTCGCCCGAAATCCTGGTGCTGGCCGGCATCACCGTGCTGTTCTTTTTCCAGTCGGTGCAGTCGCTGATGCAGTTCCTGGCCTCGCCCGAAGTGCTGCAGCAGATCGTGTTCTGGCTGTTCGGCAGCCTGCTCAAGGCCACCTGGACCAGCGTCACCGTCTGTGCCCTGGTGTTCGTAGCGTGCCTGCCCTTCATCATGCGTGATGCCTGGGCCCTTACCACCCTGCGGCTGGGCGATGCCAACGCGCGCAGCCTGGGCCTGTCGGTCGATGGCATTCGCCAGCGCACCTTCTTTCTGGTGGCGCTGCTCACGGCGGCCGCCGTGTCGTTCGTCGGCACCATCGGCTTCGTCGGGCTGATTGCCCCGCACACCGCCCGCACGCTGGTGGGCGAAGATCACCGCTATTCACTGCCACTGGCTGCCATCATCGGCGCCATCATTCTGGTGGGCGCCTCGGTATTCGGCAAGTTCATCTCGCCGGCTGCCGTCATCCCGGTGGGCATCATCACCGCCGTGGCCGGCGTGCCCATGCTGTTCACCATCATTGCCCGACGGGGGAGCGAAGGATGAGTCTCGAGCTGAAATCCGTCACCGTCACCCGCGGCAAGGCCCAGATCCTGAAGGACATTTCCGGCACGCTGGAAAGGGGCCAGATCGTCGGCCTGATCGGCCCCAACGGCACCGGCAAATCCACGCTGGTCAATGCCATTGCCACCATCTACCCCTTCGGCGGCACCATCCACTGGGAGGGCAGGCCGGTAAAGCTGGGCGAAATCGGCTACATGCCCCAGCAGGCCCACGTGCGCGCCAGCATCAGCGTCACCGAAACCGTGCTGCTGGGCCGCCACGAAGGGCTGGGCTGGCGCGTTGGCAACGCGCTGGTCGATCAGGCCATTGCCATGCTGGACGAATTCGGCATCGGCCACCTGCACAACCGCAGCATGCACACGCTTTCCGGCGGCCAGCAGCAGCTGGTCCTGCTGGCCCAGCGCCTGCTGCGCGAGCCAAAGCTGCTGCTGCTCGACGAAGCCACCAGCGCGCTGGACGTGCGTCACCAGATGCAGGTGTTCGACCGCCTGCGCGCCTACGTGGACCGCACCGGCGCCCTCGTCGTCATTGCCATTCACGACCTGAATCTCGCCGCCCGCCACGCCGACACCATCATGCTGCTCAACCGCGGCTATGTGGCCGGGCTGGGGTCGTTCTGTGACGTGGTCTGTGCCGATGCCCTGCGCGAGGTGTATGGCATCGAGGCCGAGCTGCTGCAGTCGCAGTCCGGCCAGACGGTCGTGCTGCCGCTGTGTGCGGCCTGATGCGCGTCATGAACGCATTCTCCTGAAACCGGGGGGCGCGCGATGCAGTGATGCGCATTTGTTCACTGCCATTCTGTCGTCTTGTCGGTAGGCTTTGCACATCGCTTCATTCGAAGCGGTGCTGACGGCCTGGAACGGCACGATTCTGCCGGCTGCCGTGCCGCCAGCTTCTGATCCCTTTCAATCTGCGGGTGCAACCATACCCAGACGGGAAGCACCCGGATCCGGAGCTGCCATGATCGAGATGACTTCCTCCCTGCCTTTCCGCCGCGCTGCGCTGGCTGCCGTGCTGGCTTCCGTGATGTTGCCGTTGGCCGCCTGCGGGGGAGGAGGGGATGGCACTATCCCGGAAGTTGGCGAACAGGGCATCGCTGCTCCTGCTTCAAACGGGAGCCCTGAACAGGGAAGTTTGGTTGCCACTGATGGCGTAGAGGTGGAGCATGTGGAGCAGAAACCTGCTGGCGTGGTTTCTGCAGGGGATGATGCTCCCGGTTCCCCGACTGATGGTCACTTTGCAGAGGGCAGCCTCAAACTGGAGGGGAGGGGGTATAGCGATGACGTTTTGGCAGGGCTTCTGGCCGTTGAGCAGGGGCCGATGTATGTGGCTTCAGCTGATTATCTGATTGCCCATCCAGAACTCCTGGAGGAAGGGGAGTCCATGCAGAAGATTCGCGATATGCGTGAGGCTGTCAATGAAAACCTGAAAACCATGATGCGGGGAGAGGTTCTCAATCGCGACTCTTTTGTTAAATCATGGCCTGGTTTTGAGTTGCCGTGCCTTTTTCCAGGGGGGTGCGTGCCAAATACTTCGGAAAAATCATTTGCGCGTCTGTCCTCTTCGTGCAGGTGGGCGAGTTCGAGTCCTGCAGAATACATGAGTTGCATAGCCGGAGTTTATCGGGGGAGTATGCGGGTTGATGGCAAGCGCATCCCTTGTGAAGTGGAAATTTCCAATGCTGGCTTTATTAGATTCAAGGGAGGGGATATCAACTGGCCTGTCATGAAGCCACGCTACTTGAGTGCCGGAACTTCGTACAAAGACAATGGCGAAATGTATCACGGATGGTTTGATGGTGTTTCTGGGTGGAGACCCTATACGGAAAAGGATATTGTCGACGATGATGATGACGATTCACGCGAGTTTACCCAAGAGGACTCATTGAGGCATTTGTACAAGTGGCAGCAGTCATTTGGTATCAGTGTGTTCAATACAAAGTGGAAGTCTGTGTATGTTATCGTCGGGAATACGGATCCGTCTTTCGGGACTGTTGATGTGAGGGTGTGCAGCATCAGTGACTGATGAGTTTCCTTATCCGAGGCGCGGTGGTGGGGCCGTAGTGTGCACTGTATGCATTTTGAACTATTGGAACCGGTTTCCTGCCCCAGCCAAAATCACGGAGTCATCATGAATCACCTCATCCATTGCTCACGCGAGTCACGGAACCTTCTCGACCAGATGTTCATTGCCGGTGCATTGCTTGCACTGCCGTTGGGCGTGCTTGCAGCAGAGAGCACCCAGAGCACATCCTCTGCTGGTCACGTGTCAGCGGGACCTGCGTCCACACCTATTGACAGATCTTCAGAAAAATCCGTGGCCAGGACACCGTCAGCCGCCGCAAGGCCAGACAACTCGGCCCGATACCTGAACCCGCCGCTCTATCCGGATGATGACACCCTGCCGTCCATGGAACGGGCCGCCAGAAAAGTTGCCCGGATGAGCGCCTTCGACAGCGGCCCAAACCGGGAGAGGCTTTACCAGCGCCTGCATGAAAAACCGGCCGACCAGCTCACCGACCGACATCGGATCATGCTCAGGTACGAGCCGGTGTACCGCGAAAGCCTGGCCACGCTGCAGCGTGGTGAAGTGCTGGCGTTCGAGCCGATGTTTCGCCTGGTGCCTGACACGAAGCTGACCGGCATGCTGCTGGACAGGCAGGTGACTTCCGAAGCTTTCTACCGGAGCATGTCCACGCGCTGCAGGGACGTCACAAAAAGCACGGCGGGCTTTTCTGCCTGTGTGACCGGCAGTTTCACGGGCACCGTGACCGATGGTCTGTCCGGAAAATCTCCGGCCGCCTGTCAGGTCATCATCGGCAAGGACGGGACCGTGTCATTCACGGCCGCCGGCAAAACCTACGCCCCGCTCAGGATTCGCTATCGCGCTGCGGGTGCGGATTTCACGGCGTCCGGTGACATCCGGGTTGCCGACATCCGCATGTTCACCGGTTGGGTGTCTGAAGGAGCGCGCCGGATGCAGAGCATGGCGGACGTGTTTCGTGGTGAGCGCAGTCAGGCACTCGACATCCTGATTGCCAGCGCTGGGGGAAGACGCAACGTACAGATGCGTTTCCTCAATCTGGATGCGGCCTATGGCCCGGACACTGAGATCGTCTGCGCCATTACACAGTGACGCAGGTTTTCCGAGTTTTTCCCCCTGAATGGAAGGTGCGCCCGCTGAAAAGCGGAGGGTATGAAGGCAGTCTTCATCGTGCATGGTGAAGGCCGCCTTTCGCTTTTTTGGGCGTTTGCCCTTTGTTGTCTCCGCGCTGTCATTCCTTTGGCCAGGCCAGACGACCTAGGCCATATGGATGTCAAGACCCGCGGTGGGGGCGGGCGTGCGCTTCATCACTGTTCCGGTTTTTCCGTGTGGGTAGCCTTTCTGCACGGCGCTGCATGGCGCGATGCGGGGGCACCGGGGTGCTGCCCGTTTACCCACTCAACGGAAACACCATGAATTCTTCCATTTTCCTTTCCCTGCCTTTTCGTCGCACCAGCGTGTGTGTGGCGCTGACTTCCGCCCTTGTTTCCCTGGCTGCCTGTGGTGGTCCGAACGTGGGAAACGGTTCCGATGCACAGGGGACTGCATCTGCGCAGCGGCAAGGGCATGTCCTGAACGATAGTGGCCTGCTGTCCGGCAACACGGGCTACGATACGCCGGGCTACACTGGTTTTGATGCTGGCTATCAGCCGGGGGCCTTCATGTCTGCGGACAGTGCAGTGCAGGCAGACCACGGTACCGGGCTGTCGGGTGTGGCGCCCGGTGGTGTGCGGCCCGGAAATTCCGGTATCCAGAGCGGAAATATCCATGCCGGAAGTTATGGTACGCAGGGCGGTAACGTGCAGGCTGGCGTTCCTGGTGCGACCGGGCAGGGGAGCACTACGGTTCCGCAAGGGGGCTCCCCTGCATTTCTGCCGGGTTTCATGCCGGGCAATGGCTATAACGGCAGTCCGTTCGGCGTGACAGGCCAGCCAGGGAGTGCAGGTCAGAACGGACAGGCAGGGCAGGCCACGCCTTTCGTTCAAACAGGGCAAACAGGCCAATCAGGCCAGTCTGCTCCGGCAGGGCAAGCTGCGCAGAGTGGAAATTCGCAGGGTGGAAATGCACAGGCCGGGATTTCGGGCATGCAGGGTCATGGGATGGCTGCGCAAACCGGGCAGGCCGTCCAGAATGGACAGTCCATTCAATCCGGGCTGGCCGCCCAGAACGGAAACGCTCGCCCCGTTTCCGGTGATGTTCTGACCAAACCGGTTCTCACGGATGGCACGACTCCACATGCATCTGGTGCCGCCAGCTGGAACGGATCTGCCGGCTCCAATGGACCAGCTGGCACCAATGGACCCGCCGGTTTCAACGGATCAGCCGGTTTCAATGGATCGACTGCCTTTCACGGAAACGGAACGGGCGGTGTGGACGGTGCAGCGGGACAGGGCCGTCCCGGTGGTTTCCCGGCTGAAGGGGCCGCGGGGGCTGCGGGACAGGGATCTTCCGGTGCGGCCCAGGGCGCCGGCGTTCCGGCTGCACCCATTTCGGGGACGGGCGCGGGTGCCGTCGGTACGAACACTGCCACCGGCGCGATTGCGGCGGACACGGCCGCGGGTATGCCTGCTTCTGGCACGGGGGGCAATGTCGGCTCCGGTGGCACTGATGGTGCGGGTCAGCGTGGTGGTACGGCCGGTACCCCAGGGGATGGTTTCATCGGCAGCAACAGCTACCAGCCTGCCGGCACGGGGGATGACAGCACAGCGGGCAACGGCAACCCGCCTGCCGGTATGGGCAATATCAACACCGCAAACAGCGATGCGAACGATGCAACAGGCACCAGCCCCTCGTCCCCCTTCCGCTTCGACCTCTCCCCGGCCGGGCAGGAACGGCAGCGCCAGCTGGACGCCGAATCCGAACAGCGCCTGCTCACGCCCGAGGAGAACGCCGCGCACCTGACCTTCGTGTACGGCACAAGCCTTGGCCGCTGGTTCGACCGGGCGCGCGCCAACCTCGGCCGGATGGATGAGGATGACCGGGAGGTGCTGAAGTTCGAGCCGCTCTATCGTGCCAGCATGGCCACGCTGCTCAATGGTGGCGTGCTGTCGCTGGATTCGATGGTGCGCACCTATCGCAGCACGCCGGCCTATCTGGTGGCGGCCGGTGCGCGCCTGCCCGATGCCACTTTCCAGCGGCTGAATGCCCGGTGCCGTGAGGCCAGCGCCAGCGTGGCCGGCTTCAGCCGCTGCGTGACGGGCACCTACACGGGCCACATATCGACGAAGCCGAAGCTGGCCTGCTCGGTCACCTTCACCCCTGATGGGCATGTCTCGTTCCAGGTGGGGGAACAGGCGTATCCGCCTTTCCGTATCGACTACCGGGCGGCCGGTGTGGACTACACCAGCCCGCGCGGACTGCGGCAGCTGGACCTGCGCATGACGACGGGCTGGCGGGATCGCGACATGTTCGCCGAAGCGAACGGGGACGATGACGACGACGGCCTGATGGCAGGCGATGATGCAGGGCGGCTGGGATTCATCGCTGGCCCGGCATCCAGCATCGGGCGCGGTGCGGGTGTAGCGGCCGGCGCTGGCGCAGGCATGGGAGCAGGCGCTACTACCGCCGGAGCTGGCACCGGCACCGCGGCGAATATTGGCGCCGCCACCCGCAAGGACGCCTGGCTGGACGATGCCTGGCAGCGCCAGTGGGTGAACCTGCTGGCCAGTTCGGGCGGCTACAACGCCGTTTCCATCGCACTGGGCAATACCGAGCCGTCACTCGGGCCGGTGTTCAGTGGGGTCTGCCGGATCGAGGAATGAGAGCCTGACTCAGCCCCCGCCCTGTTCCCGCCGCTGCAGATAGTCCTTCAGCAGCGGCAGCGTCAGCTGCTTCTTGCGGGCACGGGCCAGCTGTTCCAGACCGTCCAGAATGGTCTTGAGGCTGGCCATGTCGCGGCGGGTGTGGCGCAGCAGGTAGGTGGAGAGATCCTGCCCCAGCGTCAGGCCCCGCTCGCGCGCGGTGTGCTCCAGTGCATCGACCAGCGCGGTGTCATCCAGCGGCTGCAGGGCAAAGACCATGCCCCAGCCCAGGCGGCTGACCAGCTCGGGCAGCAGCTTCAGCCGGGCGGGGGGCTGATTGCCGAACACTACCAGCGCCTGCTCCGGCTGCTCGACCAGCGCGTTGAAGCGGTGGAACAGCGTGCGCTGCCGCCCCTTGCTGTACTGGTCCACGTCGTCCACCACCGTCAGGTTCGGTGCCTGGCTGGCGGTCAGGGCGCTGGCCAGATGGCTCTTGCCGGAGCCGGCCGGCCCCCACACATAGAAGAAGCGCTGGGCGGGCGTCTCGCCCTGTTGCAGGGTGTGGACCAGATGCCGCAGGGTGGCGGCGCACTCCAGGTTGGGGCCGGGGACGAAGTTGTCGAAGCACGGGGGCGGCGGTGGCCCGAAATCCAGTATGAGCTGGGGCTCCTGCAGCGTCGGGGCAGGGGCTGGCGGCGTGTCGGGCGGGGTGGATGAGCGCTGGCGGTCCATGCACGGAATTCTACCGGCAGAGAGGGGCAGGAGGCGCAGGGAGGGCAGGGAGCGGAGGGGACGGAGAGATCTGCCAGCCGTCAGCAGCGGGGCAGGGGACGCAGAGGAGGCCACAGGCGGGCAGAGGGAGCAAAAAGGCAGGAGCGCTCGTCCACGACACATTTCAGGGACACGCTAGAATGCCGGCAACCCGTTTTTACGGTTGGGCACGGTTGCCGCGACGCGGATTCCTGACCATGGCCTGAATCGTCGCCCGGTCGTGTGCCGGCTGCCGGTGGCCTTCCATGATGGACGTGCCCTGCCTTCATCTGCCACACAGCGAGCACATTCATGGCACAGACGCAGAACACAGGTCTTTCATACCGGGATGCCGGGGTCGACATCGACGCGGGCGACGCACTGGTCGAGCGGATCAAGCCGCTGGCGGCCCGCACGAAGCGCCCGGGGCTGCTGTCGGGCATCGGGGGCTTTGGCGGGCTGTTCCAGATTCCGGCCGGCTACCGCGAGCCGGTGCTGGTGTCGGGGACCGACGGGGTGGGCACCAAGCTCAAGCTGGCCTTCACGCTGGGTGTGCACGACACCATCGGCATCGACCTGGTGGCCATGAGCGTCAACGACATTCTGGTGCAGGGGGCCGAGCCGCTCTTCTTCCTCGACTACTTCGCCTGCGGGCATCTGGACGTGGATGTGGCGGCGGCCGTGGTGGCCGGCGTGGCCACGGGTTGTGAACAGTCGGGCTGCGCGCTGCTGGGCGGCGAGACGGCCGAGATGCCGGGCATGTACCCGTCGGGCGAGTATGACCTGGCCGGCTTTGCCGTGGGGGTGGTCGAGCGGTCGCAGATCATCGACGGTTCCCGCGTGCAGGCTGGCGACCGGCTGCTGGGGCTGGCGTCCAGCGGGCCGCATTCCAATGGCTACTCGCTGGTGCGCAAGGTCATCGAGCGGGCGCTGGGCGAGGTGTCGCTGAAGGCCCTGCAGCAGCCGCTCGATGGCCGGCCGCTGTCCGAACACGTGATGGCACCCACCCGCATCTATGTGAAGTCGCTGCTGCCGCTGCTGCGCAGCGCGGCGCAGCCCATTCATGGCCTGGCGCACATCACCGGTGGCGGGCTGGTGGACAACGTGCCCCGCATGCTGCCCGACGGCCTGGTGGCGCGGATGGATGCATCCCGCTGGACGCGTCCGGCCGTGTTCGACTGGCTGCAGCAGCAGGGCGGTATCGATCAGGCCGAGATGCACCGGGTGTTCAACTGCGGCATCGGCATGGTGCTGGCCGTGGCACCGGCCGATGTGGCAGCCGTCACGAAGGCGCTCACCGACGCGGGCGAACAGGTGTTCGAGATCGGCGAGGTGGCGCAGCGCCAGCCAGGCGAGGCGGCTGCCGTGGTGGCCTGAGCTGCGGCGTACGGAGCGTGGTGATTCGGTGGCGACTGACTGAAACACCGCGCCTCCCTGCCCGGGCTGCCGGCGTTACCCTGCCTGCAGGGCACAGGGCATGGGCATGGGCATGGGCATGTGCCGTGCTGAACGAATTCCGGCCAGGCGGCCGGAGTTCCCCGACAGGCGGTCATTCACGGCCCTGAAAGCCACTGCAGAAGTTCTGCGATACGCTGGCGTCCACGCCCAGGCGATTCAGTGCGCGGTCATTTGCTGCCAATAGCCCTGTCATTGCCGACAGGGCGTCTTCTGGCTCGCCCCGATCATGGGGCCAAAGCGCTCGCAGACTTTTGCAGAGGCACCTTTGCATTGAAAAATATATTGAGATTTATTTTTGTGTTCGTAACTGACTGGGCGGATATCCGCCCTTTTTGCTGCGGCTTTCGCATGTCGGTCGGTGCAGGGGATTTCCCCGAGGCATCGCCATGCGTATCGGAGACAACGCCTCGGACACCCTCCGGCAGAGACAGTGTCTAACATTTTCATGCTGTTTTTCCGGTCTTTTTGACTTTTTGGGCACACCCCCACCGACCGTTGGCCGGCCCGTCCCGGCCGTACTTTGGATTTTGCTGTTTGACCACTAGAATGCTGCGGTAGATTCGATATAAGCCCGTATCCACGCTATCTGTCGGGAAGTAGCAGCCAAATACGTGTCATTCGCATCCGTTTGCCGAAGGGGCTGGCCAGCCGTCTCACTGGCTGCCGTTGCGGTGTTCCCGGATGCATGCGTCGCATGCTGGCTGCCCGGACAGGGTCGGTGCGGGTTTTGATTTTTTATATCCCGGAAGAGTTCACACTTTTCCAGACCTTTTGAAGGTGGTGCCATGGAGCAGAAAATCTCCCGGCGGCAGTTCTTCAAGGTGACGGGAGCTACCCTGGCTTCGTCCAGCATGGCACTGATGGGCTTCTCGCCCACCGAGGTGCTGGCCGAAGTACGCCAGTTCAAGCTGGCCCAGACCACGGTGGCCCGTCAGACCTGTACGTACTGCTCAGTGGGTTGCGGCATTCTGATGTATTCGCTGGGCGACAACGCCAAGAATGCGAAGCGCTCGGTCATTCACGTCGAGGGCGATGCCGATCACCCGGTCAACCGCGGAACGCTCTGTCCGAAGGGAGCCGGCCTGCTGGACTTCGTCAACAGTCCCAACCGGCTCCGCTACCCCGAATACCGCGCACCCGGCTCCGACAAATGGGAACGCATCAGCTGGGATGACGCGCTCGACCGCATCGCCCGCCTGCTCAAGGAAGACCGCGACGCCAACTTCGTGCAGAAGACGGCCGATGGCAAGGTGGTCAACCGATGGACGACCACCGGCATGCTGGCCGCCTCGGCCGCCAGCAACGAAGCCGGTTACATCACCCACAAGGTGGCTCGCAGCTGGGGGCTTCTGGCGTTCGACAACCAGGCGCGTGTCTGACACGGCCCGACGGTGGCAGGTC
>ERZ772971.610-NODE-610-length-22031-cov-2.280761_pt1 | contig 22031 bp, 19 predicted proteins | sample MGYA00511943_ERZ772971 | MGnify/ENA primary metagenome ERZ772971 (study PRJEB29015, sample SAMEA2737929) | human oral metagenome | biome: human oral; feature: human-associated habitat; material: dental | place: China | collected 2144 ... | reverse complement strand
TCTCATCAATGTTTTTAGTCATGGTATCATCATCCATCATGTATTCTAGGAATGCTCGAGTTATATCGGCGTATGGGGACGGCTACGGCGATTATGGAGCATCGAAAGGATATTCGTTCGATCCTTCCTGATGCGCCTTCACGGCTCATTGAATTACTCCGAGGGGGCGATTCTGTGCGCCGATGGGCTGAAGATGAATTGGCTTGGGCTGCTAAAAACCATGTAGAAGTGTTGTGTTTGCATGATGAACGTTATCCAAAGCGCTTGGCAGAATGTCCGGATGCGCCCTTAGTCTTGTTCTATCAAGGTACTGCTTCACTCAATCAAACGCATATTTTGAGCATGGTTGGCACACGGCATTGCACAACTTATGGGCAGGATTTGGTGCGAAACTTTATGGCAGAGCTGCGTCGTTTGTGCCCCAATACGTTAGTTGTGAGTGGATTAGCCTATGGGATCGATATTCAAGCGCATCGCCAAGCACTGCAAAATGGCTTTGAAACCATTGCCGTTCTGGCACATGGATTAGACCAAATTTATCCTCGTGTGCACCAAGAAACGGCACAAGCCATGCTGCATCAGGGCGGTTTGCTGACCGAATATGCCACACATACCAATGCCGATAAGCAAAATTTCGTTCGTCGTAACCGTATTGTTGCAGGGCTTTGTGATGCTTGTATCTTAGTAGAAAGTGCCGAACATGGCGGTGGTCGCATCACAACACGCTTGGCTAACGACTATTTTCGTGATGTGTTTGCCTTCCCAGGTGCTGTGAATATGCCTTATAGTATGGGCTGTAACACCTTAATAAGGGATAATAAAGCTGCACTTATCACTTCGGCTTTCGACTTCGTTCAGGCAATGAATTGGGAGACGGAACAACGCATACAGGATGCCAGACAGCGTGGAATAGAACGACAACTCTTTCCTGATTTAACGGCCGAAGAGCAGCAATTAGTCACCCTTTTGGCAAAAGATAACGACCAACAGATCAATGTTTTGACCGTAAGAAGTGGGCAACCTGTGGCACATCTCATCAGTTTGCTTTTCCAATTAGAGCTGAAGGGAGTGGTAAAAGCCTTGCCCGGTGGGTGTTATCACCTATTGTGTTAGCTTCCTTTTGATGGGCTTGACAGGCTTAAGCACAGCTTACTTCAGAAAAATATCGTAACTTTGCGCGCATGAAAATTGGTTCTTTAACGTTTGGTGAGCGTCCCCTTTTCCTCGCTCCCATGGAGGATGTGACCGATATTGGTTTCAGAATGTTGTGCAAACGCTATGGTGCGGCAATGGTTTATACCGAATTTGTATCGGCAGATGCCATCATTCGCAACATCCAATCAACGCTCAACAAAATGAAAATCAATGCTGAGGAGCGCCCGGTTGGTGTGCAAATTTATGGACGGGACGTTGATTCGATGGTCGAAGCAGCACGTGTTGTGGAAGAAATCCATCCCGATGTGATTGACCTTAACTTTGGTTGTCCGGTGAAAAAGGTTGCTGGTAAGGGCGCCGGATCGGGCATGTTGAAGAATATTCCCTTGCTTTTAGAGATTACCAAGCATGTGGTTCAGGCCGTGAAAACACCCGTAACGGTGAAGACTCGCTTAGGTTGGGATGCTGAAAACCTTGTGATAGAAACGCTTTGTGAGCAGCTTCAGGACTGTGGCATACAAGCATTAACCATTCATGGACGTACACGTGCACAGATGTATACAGGCAAAGCCGACTGGACTTTGATAGGCCGCGTGAAGCAAAATCCACGCATCCATATTCCAATTATCGGCAATGGCGACATCACTTCGGGTGCAGATGCGGTGCGTGCTTTTCAAGATTATGGGGTAGATGCAGTGATGGTGGGGCGCGCAACATTTGGTTGTCCATGGATTTTCAGTGAAATGCGCGATGCGTTGGATGGAACTTCGGTGGCAAAACGCCTCACGATGGATGATAAGATTGATATTTTAGAAGAGCAACTGCGCATCAATGTAGCGCGCATAGACGAGGTAAGAGGCATCCTACACACGCGACGTCATTTGGCAGCCAGCCCTATTTTTAAAGGCATTCCAGACTTTAAGCAAACACGCATTGCGATGCTTCGTGCGACAAAGGTCAACGATTTAATCGCTATTTTAGAGGAGTGTCGAGCACGTTTGTCGGCAAACCATGAAGCCAAAGGTTAAGTTCATAACGTGAAATAACTGGTCATCACACCAAAAACAACAGGCGGAGTTCCTCAAGAACTTCGCCTGTTGTTTTATATTCGCTTGATAAGGCCGTTGCTTACTTACCAAATAACTCGTCTAAATATTGGTAGAAGCTTGGGTCTTCTCCCACAAAAGTCTTCACAATCTTGCCGTCTGGCCCCACAATAATCTTCGTTGGGAAACCTTGAATGCCATAGTTTAAGAGCACTTTGCTATCGCGTGGATTGTAAACATGCAGCCATGGCATCTCATGTTTCTTTACGGCTTCTTTCCATTCTGCTTCGGCATCATTGCAATCGATACCCAAAATTTCAAACTTACCGGCATACTTCTGATAGTAGTTCTTCATCTCTGGAATGCCACGGATGCACCAAATGCACCACGATCCCCAGAAATCTAATACGACATACTTGCCTTGCAGACTTGCAAGTGACAGCGGTTTGCCATGAATATCGTTGAGCGTAAACGCCGGAGCTACTGCGCCTGAAGCCTGTATAGCCTTTGCCTTTTTCTCCGTTTCCAAGGCATCTTTGTAAGTTTTGACCAGCTTTTCGTAGAACGCTTTCATGCGACCTGCCTTCACACGATTAGACAAAAGCGCCACTGCATCTTCCATTTTCTCACCGCTCATGTGTGCAATGGCCACAGCACTGGCATCCCAATCGGCATGTGTTTTGATGAATTGCGTCAGCATCTCATGCTCCTTCTCAGCGAGTTCAACAGACTTTTTCTCATATTCGTCCATGACTTTATTGCGGTCTTCGCCCTCTTTTAAACGTTTGCTGAGCGATTCTCCAAGCTCCTTTATAGGCGTTTCGGCTTGCTCTATCACCTTGTGTAGCTCTTGATATTGTTTATAAAAAGCACTCCCTGCAATATCAAAACGAGTTGTTGCATCGCCGGTTAGTTCAGCCGTTTCATTGGGAATGGCTATCAAATCTATTTGCTTGCGCTCCAAACGATGCAGGGTTCGCATCGAAAGAAGATAAATTAGGGCAGGCTCTTTGATGTCAAAAGTTGCCGTAAACTTATCGTTCTTTGCAATGATGGTGTCGCGTTTGCAATCGTCTCCTTCTGGAATGATGGCCACAATCGAGTCGCCAAAGTTCTTTAAATTGGCTTTAATAGTGAAGTTTCCATTTGCTGCATGAGCCATTTGTGTGGCTGCGAGCAGGGCAGAAACCATGAGCATTTTGTTCATAATCGATGAATATTGGTTGATATTTATGATAGCAGAAACCACATCTTATTAAAAAGGTCATGGTTTCTATGCGAGCAAATTTATAAAATAAAGTGCCTATAACAAGCAACCTTCCGTGCGATTTAATATTTTTTTCGTTTGGAGGGTCGCTGGTTATAGGCCTTTTAGAAAGCCATAACATGCTGTTAGGCTTCCGTGTTATTTCTTTTTGGGCCGGCGTCGAGCCCATCCTTCTTCGCTAAAGTCGGGTTCTTCGCCTTTCAGTTTGAAGTCTTTCCCATTGATGAGACTACGCCAATCGGTTTCATCGGCTTGGGGTTTAGCTTTTGTTCGGCCACCTTTCTGGTCGTTGCCTTTTCCCTTTCGGGCTTCACTTCGTGCCACTTTCCCCACTCGTTCGCTGCGCGATGTGCTGCGATTGCTACGTCCGTGCCCATCTTCTTCGGCATCGTTGCATCTCACTTCCCGTCCTTTGTAAGTCGTTCCGTTGAGGGCTTTCATCACCTTTCGGGCATCATCTTCGGGCACTTCGATATAAGCAAATTTCTGAAGCAGGTCAATATGCCCCACATCTTGGCGCCCATGCACGTGCTTGTTGATATATTGCATGATCTCACCCGGGTAGAAACCATCGCTCTTTCCAAGATTGATAAACAGCCGTTTATAGCCCGCTTCGGCCTCATGTTTGCGCCGTCCGTTGCTGACTTTCCCACGCATCTTTTGGCCATCGCGTTCACTTCGGGCGTTTTTCCCCATCACAGGCTTCTCGATTTCGGGCGCATGCTCATAGTAATCCAGAAAGCGTCCGAAAGTAACCGTTACCATTTTCTTAATCAAATCCTCTTTATCAACATATTCGAATTGGCGCATAATGTCGGCCATATAGGGGGCTATCTGGTCTTCATCAACATCGGTTTTCATGATGTCGTCCATCACTTTGAAAAGTTGTTTCTTGCAGATTTCCTCGGGCTTCGGCAGTTCTCCGTCGATAAACTCCTTCCCAATTTGTTTCTCTATCTGCTTCACTTTCCACTTTTCCTTGATGTGGATGATGCTGATTGATGTTCCTTTCTTTCCCGCACGCCCCGTTCTTCCACTGCGATGCGTATAGCTTTCTATATCATCGGGAAGACCATAGTTGATGACATGCGTTAAATCGTTCACATCTAAGCCGCGTGCTGCCACATCGGTTGCCACGAGAAACTGCACATGATGCTGCCGAAACTTCTGCATAGTGAGGTCACGTTGTTGCTGACTTAGGTCGCCATGCAAGGCTTCTGCATTATAACCATCTTTGATAAGTTTATCGGCTATCTCTTGTGTTTCAATCTTTGTGCGACAAAAAATGATGGCGAAAATGCGGGGATAGAAATCAACAATGCGCTTGAGTGCTAAGTATTTGTCCTTCGAATGCACCAAATAATAGATGTGATTGACGTGTTCGGCACCTTCATTGCGGCTCCCTACCACAATTTCCTTATAGTCATGCAAATAGCTTTTCGCCACTTTCTCTACGTCGCGGCTCATCGTTGCAGAGAAAAGCAATGTGTTGCGGTTGTCGGGGAGCTGCTCAAAAATGGCGTTGATACTATCCGAAAAGCCCATGTTAAGCATCTCATCGGCCTCATCGAGCACCACATTGTTCACTTCATCAAGCACCATTACGCCACGATTAATCAAGTCAACCAAGCGCCCTGGCGTAGCAACAATGATCTGTGCACCATGTTTTATGGCCTTCATCTGTGGGCGAATGTCGGCGCCTCCATACACGGCTACCACATGAAGTGCATTGATGTACTTGCTGAAATCTTTTAAATCGTCGGCAATCTGCACGCAAAGCTCACGCGTGGGACTCAGGATGATGGCCTGGATAGCCTTGTTTTCAGCGTCAATCTTTTGCAACACGGGCAAGCCAAAGGCTGCTGTTTTGCCGGTTCCCGTTTGCGCTAAAGCAATGACATCGTTCTTGTTGCCCAACAAATAGGGGATGACTTCTTCCTGAACAGGCATCGGATGTTCGAAACCTAATTCCTCAATGGCGCGTCGAATATTTTCGTTCACGCCCAATTCTTCAAATGTTTTCAAATTGTTGTATGTTATGTTGAAGGTTCTTGCGCCCCTCCTAACCATAACATAGGGCGATAATCCTTCGGTGTGATGGAAGTTTATTTATCTTTATACTCACTCAAACTTCCTTAAAGCTGGCGGCAAAGGTACGGCTTTTTCATCGATATGGCCTATGTTTTCACCCTAAAAATGTCTTTTATTTACCACAAAATTGTGATAAATCAATCATCAAACGCCTGTACATCCAGTAGTACAAGCGTTTGATTGGATTATGGTGTAGATAGAATATGGTCTAATTTGCGACTGAAAAGCGGGTCGGAAGGTCGCAACATGTTGGCATCATAGATGGTTCCATCGGGTTGAACGAGCACAAACCGAGGGACATCTTCCACCGACAAACCATCTGAAATGACATCGTTTTGCTGCTTATCGGCATAAAATTGAGGCCAAGCAGGGTTCTCAAGAGCAATCTGTTGCTCCCATGCACGCCGATTTTCATCTAAACTGATGCTGATACATTTCAGTCGAGGTTGGTTTTGATAGCGTGCCACTTGCTGTGCCATATAGGGGCGTTCGCGCATGCTTTGCTCGCTCCATGTGGTCCATAATTCTAACAATATATAGTTGCCAAAGAAAGTTTTGAGATGGTGCAATGTGCCTTTTAGGTCGCTAAACGTGAGGTCGGGACAAGCAATGCCGTTCATCATGAGCTTCTTTGTGTTCACTTTTTCTTGATAACGCTTTAACAGTTGCGGCGCAACAAGCGGTTGGGCAGCCGTCCAAAACGAGTCTAACTGTGTTTCGGTGCTTTCGTTTACCATTCGGTTGAGGATGGAATCTGTGAGCACCTGTCGCAGCTTTTCGTTCTTAAGGTGGCTGTTTACGGTCTGCAAATAGGCCACGGCATAGTTGCTTACGGGCGTATCTTTACCTACTTCGGCCTGCATTTTCCCCCGCACATAGTAGTCAATGAGCGGCCTGTTTTGCAGCGTTGTGTCGTTTAAGTCAACCTGTGCAATCAATGTTTGATAAAGACTGTTGCGCGATGGGTTCTTATGTTGTTGATAGGCTTCGGCAATAATGCTGGCCAATGCCGCATTGAGGTAGCGTTGTTGGTTGCTGATCAAGCGTTGCTGCCGCGAGGGTTCATTCGGCAAAAAGTCGGTTTGCTTCTCAATCATCTTCTTTAATGCCATGTATTGATGCTCTAAGTGATGACGAGCCTCTTTGTCGTTGATGAGCCCATAACGTGGATTGGTAGCCGTTTCGAAAGCATTTTGAGCGGTGAGCAGTTCGGCTAACGCCACATTATCACCTTTATAAACAGCCCGCACGCGTTGCGCTTTGTCGCGGGTGAGTTTCACTTGCTGCATCTTTCCCGGCTCAATCACCATGCAAAGTGTCTGTCCCGACGACAGTTGTAGGGTGAGAGGCGTGCGTTGTTTCAACTGTGGCACATTGTAAAAAGCCAAGCCTTCGCGCGTAAGTAACAACTTGGTTGTGCGACCTGTTGCATCCATCAATCGGTGTTGATGCAGCAAAAGGGTGTCGGGGCAGTCGATAACAAGCTGCTGCGCCGCTGCAGATAGGGAAAGCAGCAACAAAGCTGCCATGATAAATTGTCTCATTGTGAAAATAATCGTTGTGCAAAATTACGCAATCCCTATGACATAAGCAAACACCGTCTGCACGAGGAAAAGGACGATGGAAACAGAACGTGCGACAGAGGCCCCACTAATCTGCACTATTTTGTGTTGTAATCTGCACCCTATTGTGCCCTAATCTATGCTATATTGTGCGACAATCTCTAACACTTTGTTTCATCATCCCAACCAAGTAGTAAAACCATCAGAGAAAAATAGTGCGGCAATCCTCATCCTACTGTCGCATGATACCGCCCAAGTGGCAGGATGATAGGAGAGAGATGAGATGGCAACCTCCATCACCTTGTTTTGTGATGTTGGCCGAGCAGCAAGAGAGTCAAGGAGAGATGGGGTGGCAACTCGGTGCGCGTTGCGTTTCCGATAGCCTCACGTTGGTGAATGCAATGTGCCAACATGGAATGAGAGATGCGGGGGAAATAAACCGGGTACAGGTTTCGCTTCTTCGCATTTGCTATGGATTTGAAACAAGCATTTCCCAATACGCTACAAAAAAATGCGGCCACCCACGAAACAACTTCAAGGAAATTGTGACGGAGTGGCCGCATATTGCTCCTTTGTTTTAATCTACATTATCCATTTGCTACGGCGCGATACCTTTGTAGTGCGATGCTTGTAGGCTGCAACTACCATGCCAACTTATCATTCAAAATAGTACCGTCTTCGTTGATGTCGTCGCTCTTTGTGAAGCTGTTAGCCTTATATTGCACACAAAGCATGAGCATTTCGTCCTTGCCTGTGTTCTTTAAAGCGCGCTTCCCGGCAGGAGAAACCCGCACAATACTCCCTTCGCTCACGGGGAAAATGTTGCCGTCTACTTGATATTGTCCTTCGCCTTTAAGAATGAAATAAAGTTCCTCGTGGGTTTTATGGGTGTGTAAAAAGCCACTGTCTTGGCCTGGAACGAGACTTTGAAATGAGAGTTCACAGCCCGTTGTGCCTAAATCCTGCCCCACAAACACCTTCCCCGGGATGGCTACTTCGGGCGAAAGCTGCAGTACATAGTCTTTGATCTCACTAAGTTTACCTACGTTTACGGCACTGAAATTCTTGCCATTTTGAATTGTTGCTACTTTTTTCATTATGCTTTTTTGTTTAAATGGTTGTTTAATGCTCATTTTATTTCGGTTGCAAAGGTAGCTGCTATTTGCAAGCAATGCAAGTAGGCACGCCAAAGTGAGGTGGTTACATGGAGGTAAGTAATGGATGAAAAGAGGCGTTTGTGCGCTGAGGTTTTACATTGTTTAACTTTAAAGATTTCACAAGACTATCTACAATAGTTACCTTTGTAGTGTAATATACAAAATATATCGTTATGACACGTAGTGAAATCCGTGATTCTCTATATCCTAAATGCCCTGTTCGCAACGTGTTGAATAGGGTGGGTGACAAATGGTCCATGTTGGTTTTATTCACGTTAGAGAGCACACCCACCATTCGTTTCAAGGAACTTCAGCGCAATATCCCCGACATTTCGCAAAAAATGTTGACCACAACGCTAAAGACTTTAGAAGCGGATGGACTCATCATTCGTAAGGCCTACCCCGAGATTCCACCCCGGGTTGAGTATGAATTAACGTCACGTGGCAAGAGTCTCTTACCGCTTATCGACAACCTTCTGTCGTGGGCTTCAACTAACATGGATGGTATTATGCAATCCCGCGAGACGTTCTTTTTAAAATAAATGCAATGCACAAACGCGCACTGTGGCGACATTCTCTTTGAAAGAGAAGCGCATTTTGAGGGATAGGTTTCATTTTCCTATCCCTTTTAGTTGCTATTTTCACAGAAAAAGAGTAATATTGCAACGACAAACTAAAACAATAAACGATATGATGAAACGCTATTTGATATGCCTTTTATTAGGTATGGTGTCGACTTCGATGTGGGCAAAGGTGAAACTGCCCCATCTCATCAGCGACAATATGCTGTTGCAACAACAGCAAAAAGTCAGGCTATGGGGATGGGATAAGCCGGGAAAGCAAGTTGTCGTTGTGCCTTCGTGGAACAAAAAGCGCTACACAACCCGCACCAATGCGCAAGGAGAATGGGAAGTGGAGGTGGAAACGCCGCGCGGAAGCTATCAAACCTACACATTGTCGTTTGATGATGGCGAGATGGTGAAGGTTAAAAATGTGGCCATTGGCGAAGTGTGGGTGTGTGCAGGACAAAGCAATATGGAGATGCCAATGCGCGGATTTGACCGCTGTCCCACAGAAAACTTTATGCAAGAGATGATGGCTGCCGACACGATGAGTGCCATCCGCTTTGTGAAAATTCCCAGCGTCATGAGCACAAAACCACTGAAAGATGCTGTATGCCAGTGGAAAATGGCCAACCGTGACGGCCTCCCTGATGTTTCAGCTGTGGGCTATTTCTTTGCAAAGCCTTTGCAAAAGGCGCTCCATGTCCCTGTAGGGCTCATCCTATCCAATAAAGGTGGCTCGCGTGTTGAGAGCTGGTTAAACCGCGAATACCTTGCTGCGCACACGCAAGAGCCTTTGGATTCGGCGACTTTTGCAAGCAAATTCAGGGTTGAATTCTACTATCCCATGCTTTGGGGATATGGCACTTTCGCCCCCATCCTTAATTACACGGTAAAGGGAGTGTTGTACTATCAGGGATGTTCCAACGTGGGCGATCCCGACAATCAATATGCAACACGGCTCGCAGCCTTAGCAAAACAATGGCGAGAAGGCTTCCGCCAACCCAATTTGCCTTTCTATTATGTGCAAATCACTCCTTTTTGGTACAACAATGTGCAGGGAACGGCTGGTGCAAAGTTGCGTGAACAACAGTTCAACGCGCAGCAACTCATCCCCCATAGCGGCTTGGTTTGCACGGATGATTTGGTGTATTCTTACGAAAAGAAACAGATTCATCCTGCCCAAAAACAGGCCATCGGTGAGCGATTGGCTTTACAAGCCCTGCACAAGACCTACGGAAGGGAGAACCTTTGGTGCGAGAGTCCATCCTTCCGCGATATGGAAATCAAAGGCGACTCGTGCTTCATTCGGCTCAACAACGTCTATACGGGGCTTAGCAGCATGACCGATTTTCAAGGATTTGAAGTGGCCGGCGCAGACAAAGTGTTTCATCCAGCCGTGGCCATGAGTGCAAGAAAGAAAGGAAAGGAGACGATTTTGGTTATCTCTGAGGAAGTGAAAGCGCCCGTTGCTGTGCGCTATGCTTTCAAAAACTGGGGCTATGGCAATGTGAAAAACAGTGCGTTCCTGCCATTATTCCCATTTAGAACCGACAACTGGGAATAGGTTTTTCATCTTGATTGATCGAGAAAGGAGCGAAGAGGCATACTGCCTTTTCGCTCCTTTTATGTTGCTTTGTTGACTAAACTCGTAGTGGCGTTATGCCTTTTACAGCTGCTTCAAGACGCGTCTTGCGCAATCAACCAACACAATCCAGGCTCCTGCGAGAATGGCAGTGTCTTTAATTACTAAGCGTCCTGCACCGGATAGCAGCGGAAAACCGTGTTCGCCACTCCCTAAATCGGGCACCCAACACTCGGGGGTTGTGATTAAGAAGGAGAGCGTTCCTATGGTCATGAGGATGACAAAGGTTGCTCCTACAAAGCCAACACGTGGGAACCAAATGCCCAAGAGCGTCAAAATACCAAACGACATGATGAGTAAACCCAACCCATGAGAGAAAGTATAGGTGTTGTTTTCGGTGTGCCAAGCCTTCTTCTTGGCATCAAATTCTCCCTCTTTCAACTTATAATCCTTATATTCGGGTGCCTTTTTCTCGTAGAAAAAGTTCATAAACGGACTATTTGCCACGAAAGGAACGATGCCTTCTGCTTCATAGTTCCAAAACTTTAAACCGCCAATCCATATAAAAATAATAAAGATGGCAATACGAATGGCATGTACACCCCATTGATTGGTGGACACGATAAATTGCAAACCAGCTTGCAAACGTGATGAGATTGTCTCCATAAACTTTTCTTTTTAAATCTTATGATAATGATATTTTATGCGCAAACATTGCCTGATAACGGGCGAAATGCGCGGTTGCAAAAGTAATATCTCGTTATCAAAAATGAAAATAAAATATGTAAAAAACACTTTTATTCACATCTTTTCTAAACTTCTTTCTCCGTCATAGACAATGGATTAAGGGCTATATCTTAAAAAAGTAGAAAATATTTCTTTATAATAAGGTGAGAGAAAAAGTTTTCATTACTTTTGCGCCCTTAGATAACAACAAGAGGAAAGCAACATGCAAGAGAACTTAGTTATTGTAGAAAGTCCCGCAAAAGCAAAAACAATAGAGAAATTTCTGGGTAAGGATTACAAGGTAATGTCATCCTATGGCCACATAAGAGACCTCAAAAAGAAAGAGATAAGCATTGACGCTACCACCTTAGAACCGACTTATGAGATACCCGAAGAAAAGAAAAAGTTGGTCAATGAATTAAAGGCTAACGCCAAAAAAGCAAAGAAGATTTGGTTGGCTTCCGATGAAGACCGCGAGGGAGAAGCCATCTCTTGGCATCTTTGTGAGGTTCTTGGCTTGGACGAAACAAAGACTAACCGCATCGTTTTCCACGAAATTACGCAGTCAGCAATCTTGGATGCCATCCAACATCCGCGTCATTTGGACATGAATTTGGTCAATGCACAGCAAGCACGTCGTGTACTTGACCGCTTAGTGGGCTTTAAACTCTCGCCCGTTTTGTGGCGAAAAGTGAAGCCAGCACTTAGTGCAGGACGTGTGCAAAGCGTAGCAGTTAGGCTCATTGTTGAACGTGAACGCGAGATACAGGCTTTTGTTTCGGAACCCTATTACCGTGTAACGGCCACATTTAGTGTCGACAATGCGCAGAGCAATAAGAATGCGTTTAAAGCCGAACTCGACCGCCGTTTTGCCACACACGAAGAGGCTTTGGCTTTCTTAAACCAATGTAAAGAGGCTCAATTCACGGTGGCTGAGGTCACTAAAAAACCTTTAAAGCGCACGCCTGCCCCACCTTTCACCACTTCAACCCTGCAACAAGAGGCGGCAAGGAAATTGGGATTTACGGTGAGTCAGACGATGATGGTGGCGCAACACTTGTATGAAAATGGTCGAATCACCTACATGCGTACCGACTCTGTCAACCTTTCTCAGCTGGCTTTAGGTACGAGTAAGGAGGAAATCACAAAGCTGTGGGGTGAGAAATACAGCAAAACCCGCAACTATCATACCCATGCTAAGGGGGCACAAGAGGCGCATGAAGCCATTCGTCCCACCTATATGAGTGTGCAAGAGATAGAAGGAACTGCACAAGAGAAGCGGCTTTACGACCTGATTTGGAAACGAACGATTGCTTCACAAATGGCGGATGCGCAGATTGACAAGACCACTGTAAACATTCATATCAGCGGCATTGATGCACAATTTGTTGCAACAGGCGAGGTAGTTACTTTTGATGGCTTCTTGAAAGTGTATCGGGAATCGACCGATGATGAGGAAAATCGCAACGAAGAAAGCGCGCATCAGCTGCCCGTTTTGCCTGTAGGAGCTCCACTTTTGCGGCAAGAAATCACGTCAACAGAGCGCTTTAGCATGGGTCCTACCCGCTATACGGAGGCCAGTTTGGTGCATAAGTTAGAAGAGTTGGGCATCGGACGCCCATCAACCTATGCACCAACCATCTCTACTATCCAACAAAGACAATACGTACAAAAAGGAGATAAGAAAGGAGAAGAGCGCAAATATGCTGTCGACATACTACAAAATAAGGAAGTTTCACACACCGAACGCACCGAAATGACGGGTAATGAGAAAGGCAAACTCTTACCCACAGACATCGGTATCGTGGTAAACGACTTCTTAATGGAGAACTTCCCCGACATCATGGACTACAACTTCACGGCACGGGTGGAGCAGCAATTCGACCAAATTGCAGAAGGAAAAGAAGGCTGGAGCATGATGATGAAGGACTTTGACAAGCATTTTGAACCCACCGTTGACAAGGTAATGAATGCTCGTTCAGAGCATAAAGCCGGTGAACGCCTCTTAGGAAACGACCCCAAAACGGGTAAACCGGTCTTCGTAAAGATAGGAAGATTCGGCCCGGTTGTGCAGGTTGGTACCGCAGATGACAACGAAAAACCACAGTTTGCACAACTCCCTGCCCAAAAAAGCATGGAGACTTTATCGTTAGAAGAGGCCTTAGAGCTCTTTAAACTGCCACGCACCATTGGCACTTTTGAAGATAGTGATGTGGTGATTGGTGCCGGAAAGTTTGGTCCTTACATTATGCACAACAAGAAATTTGTGTCATTACCCAAGTCAGAAGACCCCTTAACGATAGGGCTTGAGCGGGCGATTGAACTGATTTCCGCCAAGCGTGAACAGGAAAAACAACGTCACTTGAAAACTTTCGCAGAAGATGCCAAGATGGAGGTTATGGATGGTCGTTATGGACCTTATATAGCTTATGATGGCAAGAACTATCGGTTGCCCAAGAACTTGCATGAGAAAGCGGGCGAATTATCCTACGAACAATGTATGGAAATTGTGAAACAAGCTCCCGAACCTAAAAGCAGACGTCGCAAAGCATGACGCGAATTATCCTCCTTGGCTATATGGGTGCCGGCAAAACCACACTCGGAAGAGCTTTAGCTAAAGCCCACAACATACCGTTCTATGATTTAGATTGGTATATAGAGTCGCGCATGCGAAAGACGATTCCGCAAATCTTTGCCGAGCAAGGCGAAGAGGGTTTCCGTCGCATGGAGTACAATATGCTCCACGAAGTAGCCGAGTTCGACCGGGTAATTCTTAGCTGTGGAGGAGGCACTCCCTGCTATTTCGACAACATAACTTATATGAATCAACAGGGTGAAACCATTTACTTAAAGGCTTCACCCGATGTGCTTTATGCCCATTTGCAAATGGGAAAGAAGGAGCGTCCACTGTTAAAACAGAGAGAACCCGCAGCTGTTTTGGCCACCATCCAAGCACATTTGCAGGAGCGTGAGCCCTATTATCGACAAGCAAAGCACACACTTTCAGTAAATCTTTTAGATAATTTTGAGAAAATAAATGCTTCGGTTGCACAGTTAAGTGCATTGCTCAACTTGCAATCATCACCCATTGACAGGCAGAATAAATAACATCCCATTAACTTTTTTGGATAGAAAATGAAAAAATGGACTATTGAAGACTCTGAGGAACTCTACAACATCAAGGGTTGGGGTACCTCGTATTTTGGAATTAACGACAAGGGAGATGTCTACGTTTCTCCCTGCAAAGACAACACACAGATTGATCTTCGCGACATTATGGATGAGCTATCGCTGCGCGATGTCACGTCACCCGTGCTGTTACGCTTTCCTGATATCTTAGACAACCGCATTGAAAAGACCTTTAGTTGCTTCCAAAAAGCCCGGAAAGAATATAACTTCCAGGGTGAGAACTTCATCATCTACCCCATCAAAGTCAACCAAATGCAGCCCGTTGTTGAAGAGATTATCTCACACGGTCGCAAGTTTAATTTAGGGTTAGAAGCAGGCTCTAAGCCCGAACTCCATGCGGTTATTGCCGTGCAATGCCAAAGCGATTCGCTCATTATCTGCAATGGTTATAAGGATGACAGCTACATAGAGTTGGCCTTGTTGGCACAAAAGATGGGTAAAAGAATCTTTATTGTTGTTGAAAAACTCAATGAATTAGAGGTTATTGCCAAAGCCGCTAAGAAGCTAAAGGTGAAGCCTAATCTTGGAATGCGCATCAAATTGGCCTCTTCAGGGTCAGGAAAATGGGAAGAAAGTGGCGGCGATGCTTCGAAATTTGGCCTCACCAGTGCCGAATTGTTAGAGGCACTTCAAAAGCTCGACGATATGGGAATGCACGATTGTCTGCAGCTCATTCACTTCCACATTGGTAGCCAAATTACCAAAATCCGCCGCATTCAAACAGCGCTTCGCGAGGCAGCTCAATTCTATATCAACCTCCACAAGATGGGTTATGATGTGCGATTTGTGGATTGTGGCGGTGGTTTAGGCGTGGATTATGACGGCACACGCTCCTCAAACAGCGAGAGTTCGGTCAACTATACGATACAAGAATATGTCAACGATTGCGTGTATACGTTTGTTGATGCTGCGGACAAAAACGGCATACAACATCCCAATATTATCACCGAAAGCGGTCGAAGCCTGGCTGCACACCATTCTGTTTTGGTGATAGATGTGCTCGAAACGGCCAGCCTTCCCGAAATGAAAGAAGAGTTTGAGCCTAAAGAAACCGACCATCAGTTGGTGAAAGACCTCTACGATATATGGGACAATCTCAACCCACGCACGATGCTTGAGAACTGGCATGATGCCGAACAGATACGCGATGAGGCGTTAGAACTCTTCTCACATGGCATTGTCGACCTCAAGACCCGTGCCGAAATCGAAGCCATGTATTGGAGCGTTTGCCACGAGGTGAACATGCTTTGCAAAACCATCAAGCACGTTCCCGAGGAGCTTCGCAACTTAGATAAGACTTTAGCCGATAAATATTTCTGCAACTTTTCGCTTTTCCAAAGTCTTCCCGACAGCTGGGCTATCGACCAACTTTTCCCGATTATGCCCATACAACGGCTTGCAGAACGCCCCAACCGACAAGCAACGCTGCAAGATATCACGTGTGACAGCGATGGAAAGATTGCCAATTTCGTCACCGATGGCCATGTCAGCCATGTGCTTCCCCTACATGCTTTGAAGAAAAACGAGCCTTATTATTTAGGTGTTTTCTTAGTGGGTGCTTATCAAGAAATCTTAGGAGATATGCACAATCTCTTTGGCGATACCAACGCAGCACATATCTCTGTGAAGGATGGGAAATATCATATCGACCAAATTTTCGATGGCGAAACGGTTGAAGAGGTGCTCGATTATGTGCAATACAACCCCAAAAAGCTCGTCAGACAATTAGAACAATGGGTGACCAAGAGCGTCAAACAAGGAAAAATCTCGCTTGAAGAGGGTAAGGAATTCCTCAACAACTACCGTTCGGGGCTCTATGGTTACACCTATCTTGAATAGGGAATGGGGAGCCATCCCCATCACCTGTTTTAAGGATGCACCACGTGTGCGCCCTTAAAACATTGACTCTTCGGGACTAATGGCGGCGCTCCCCGTGGTGTTTTGCCCCTTGATCCCCTCCTCCCTTTCCGCCTTTTCAAAGCCCCTTACAAGGCTTTTAGCCCTTAATTAGTGTTAAAAGCAGGTCCCTGTTGTAACATCTTTATCCGCCAATCGTCATCTTTATAGCGCGCAGATGAAACATATCAGTTTTAAAAACGATATTCTTCCGCTGAAGAATCAGCTCTTCCGCCTTGCACTTCGCATTACAACAAATCGTGCGGAAGCAGAAGATATTGTGCAAGAGACGCTGATAAAAGTGTGGAATAAACGTGAGCAATGGGATGAAATCGCATCGATGGAGGCCTTCTGTTTCACGATATGCCGCAACAAAGCTTTAGACAGCATTAAGAAACATAGCGCGCATGATGTGCCGCTTGAGGAGCAAACGCAAGTGTCCTCACCGCAGCATTACAACCCTTACGATGATATTATTCACAAAAATCGTTTAGACCTTGTGAAGCAAATCGTAAACGAACTGCCCGAGAAACAACGCAGTTGTATGCAGCTACGTGACTTCGAAGGCAAGACATATAAAGACATATCGCTGTTGCTTGAACTGACAGAAGAACAAGTAAAAATAAACATCTACAGGGCAAGACAAGCAGTGAAACAACGATTTTTAGAATTCGAAAATTATGGACTATAAATACATATCACAACTTTTGGAACGCTATTGGAATGCGGAAACCACCCTTGAAGAAGAGGAAATCCTGAAGGCTTTCTTCCGACAGGATAATGTTCCTGCTGACTTGTTGCGCTCCAAGGCCCTCTTAGCTATGAAGCACAAGAGGTGGAAGACGACCGGTTGGGTGCCGATTTCGACGAGAAAATGATGTCCATGATTTGCGAACCTGAGACGGTGAAAGCCAAAATCATCACGTTCCAGCAAAAGCTTAAGCCGCTATTCAAGGCAGCTGCCATCGTAGCCATTATGCTTACCTTGGGCAACGCTGCACAGGTTTCGTTCAAATCCAGCACCACCCCTGCGCCCACAGCAGGCACTCCGGCTCTGCAACATGGGCAATCGGTAGCGATTAGTGACTCGACTGCTGTCGACACCATGCATCAAAGCTGCATTGATGTGCCGCAACAGCCCGCCCCATCGCTCATCAAATAAGAAATATTTTATGCTTTCTCTATAAATCATTTTACATTAAAACAAAACCGAAACTGCGAAGTTTCATTTCTCTCAAATGTTTCATAACTGATAAAAAGAAAGGCTTGCACTCCTTAATGGGGTGTGAGCCTTTTCGCTTTTGTGGGTATAGCTTTCGACAAAAGCATAGGGGTTACTTCACAATGCAGTATAAATCGCCTCACGATTTGATAGAGATTACTCACCAAAAGCGATGACTTTACGTCTGAATAGCACGCAAATTACAACCTAAGACGATAGTCCTCGTGCCACCACAACCCCGCAAGCCCACAAACAGGAATAGCCAATGACATTGCTTCCCCCACCCTTTTTTCATCCTATCACCCCCAGACAAACGCAACACCACAGGATTATTTCTTCCGATCCAATGCAAAATTATGACCAGAATTCTTGATAGTTTCCATATTATTGCGCAGATAGTCTATTCCACTTCAGTGCAAATCAAGTTCTCGTCGGCATTCCTTGAATTCAAACATCGTTTGAACAAAAATCTTCCATAAACAAGATTAAGGTATCAAAAGAGAGCCTTCCTCATCCACGTTTCGAAGAAAGCGTGCAAGAGGGAGGCTCTTTTTTGAGTTTTATTGCAGCCCGACAGGCTTACAAAGCGGTGAAAGCGGTGATTAAACCAAAGATGATACCTGGAGCATTGGCTAATGCAAGAGGCAGATCGCGCTTCTCTTTAAAGAGACCATAGCACACCCAAAGTGTACAGTTGATGGCTGCCATGAGAGGCTGAATGAACGTGCCTTTTTGGCCTGAGAGGTTGTTTTGAATCTGTGCAATGTAGAAAACATACATCAACACGGAGGTAATCATACCAATCCAACCTAATTTTTCAAAAAACTTTTCTTTTGTCATTATCTTGAATATTGAATAAATATTTGAATCTTTCCCCTTCTACAAGCTTGCTTCCAACGGTGTTTACAGGCCACATGCAACCTTCCGTAGCTACAAAAAACACCTCAATGCACCGCCGTCGTACGCTGCAAATATAGCGATTTCCACTTGTTCCTACAAAACATTGGTGCCATTTCTGTCATGTTTCCTTGTCTTCACGCCACAAAAACCGTAAATTTGTAAGCCAAGCAACAGGCCATCACGCCATCGTCCGCCACAAACAAGGCTCTGGTGCTGATGCTGTTTCCACAAGAAAGTGACTGACTGCGCAACCTTAACATAACGATATGGAGCAAAAAGCAAAATCACCGACAAGATGCTTTGCAGCTATCTTGCCCGATTAGAGAAGTTGTTTGTGGAGCAAGGCGGCATCAAAGAACGCATGTATGCTGCCAGAACAGGCTACCGAAAGGAGCAAGATGCCTTGCTCAAAAGCCTGCAAACGGAGAACTCGCAGCTGAAAGCTGAAAACGAAAGGCTGAAAGCCGAGATAGAAAGAATGAGGAAGGAGAAAGGGTAGTTGATAGATTTTCTAATCTTCCTAGGAGTCCTAGGGGAACTAGGAACCCTAGGAAAACTAGAAAAAACTATCAACAATGCAGTCCTAAAAAAGCGGCAAGCCCGCGAAACATCGGGGCTTGCCTTAACCATTTCATTAGAGTTGAATGTTGAAAGCGGCACCAGCGACCACCCAACAACCGGGCTGTGGCACGTTGCCCACATCGAAATAATGCCGGTTGAGCAGGTTATTTCCCTCAACATAAGCTTGCCAACGTGGTGCTTGCCACAGGAATTTGGCATCTAAAAGGCCATAAGAACCATAGTGATGGGCTGCTCCTGAAGCATCCAAATATTGCCCCATGCGATGCTGGAAACGATAATTCACCTGCAAATTCAGCAGCGAAACGACATGAAACTGCGCAGCAGCCACAAACTTTTGCTTGAGATATTCCAACGCATAGCGGCTGCGAATGCCCGCAGGCTCGTGCTGATTTTGCTGTATAAAGCAATAACCCAACTGCAGTTGTTGCAACACCTGTTGCGCGGGAAGCAGCTGTTTGAAGTCGAAAGCCACATGGGTTTCCACGCCAAGAGCTTTAATCTTGCCGAAATTCACCGACCGCCAGACCAACGAACCCGATGCATCGGTCTCGCCACTGTTAATCCAATCGATGAGATGGGTGTAGCGATTGTGGAACAGATGGGCACGCGCAGCCACCCCATTCGCCTCGTATTTCGCGCCCAATTCCCACGCCGTCAGCTCCTCGGGGCGCAGATTTGGGTTGGCTTTATGTCCGCCAACCGAATAGAACAGCTCGGTGATTGAAGGCATTCTGAGCGACGAATTGAAGCTCGAATAGAGCTGCCAAGCCTGACCAAGACGATAAGAAAGGTTGACATTGGGATAGAAACGCAGCCCCATATCGGCATGACTGTTCTTCACACCCACGAGACCTAACGAGGCCGAAAAGCGGTCGATGGTGAGATTGTGCTCGGCAAAAAGCTGCACATTGGTGCGGAAACAACCCATTTTATAAGTGGCTCCCGTCACACCATGAATGCTTTTCGGAGCCGAAAGTGGCGTGCCCAAGTTGGTGCTTACCAACATTTCGCGCTGCCATTCTGCCCCAAAAGCCGTGCGACCCAACGCGGTATCGAAATAGGAATTGACGCTGGCACCTAAAACATTCGTGCGATGATAGTTGAAGGGGTAGCGGTCGCTGCGTCCACGAAACAGCTCAAAACGGTCGTAAAAGCGGTTCCAATAGACCGACGAACGCAGCTTCAAAAAGCCACGTTTCGTAGCCGCCTGCAACGCCGTATAGCTGTTTAACGTGTGCTCAAACTGGTCATCATACTTCGCACTATAGTTGGTGCTCGAACCAAAACGACGATTGCTCAGCCCGGCATGCCATTGCAACAGCAGCGCATCGGTGTCGTAATAGCCCTGATAGAGCGCCTTCACGCCACGATAATCGGTGTTGAGACCGCCCTGCTTATTGCGCTGATAGCCATCGCTTCGCACATAAGAAGCGGAGACTTGCTGGTTCCACGGTCCGCGAACAAGGTTCACGCGGCCGCCCATTTCGCCATAACCAAAGCTTCCTCCCGACGCATAAACCGTGGCACTTGAAGCCAAAGGAGGCACCGATACCAAATGAATGGCACCCAAAAGCGAGGCGGTGCCATAGACACTTCCTGCCGGACCTTCGAGCACTTCGATGCGCGTCAGTTCGTGCTTTCCGATGGGAAAATCGAATGCATTGTGGGCGGTATGCGGATTTCCAACGGGTATGCCGTTGAAAAGGAGCGCCGTTTGCTCGCAGTTTCCACCCCGGATGCCGATGTCAGTCTGTGCACCTAAGGGACCTCTTTGCCGCACATCCACGCTGACAACGTGTTTCAATAGGTCGTTAACACTTTGCACCGGCGCAGCGTTAACATCCTTCTGCGTCAGTACAGTTACCATTCTCGCTTGCTGATTGTGCATCAGCGGTGCCTTCGAAGCAGTCACTTCGACCCCCGCAAGGCTATACTCCTTCATTGCTTTCTTGGCAATCGTGTCGACAGCCGCACTGTCATTGCTCATCCCTTCAGCCTTTGCATAGGTGAGCGATGCCACAGACAGTGTGCCAATCAGCACTTCTTTGCCAAGACAAGCAAACAGCGCATAGCCCTTGTTGGTGAAGTGTTTGAACACCATTCGTGGGCACGTGTTGAAAATTGTCTTGTACATTATAATAAATTCTTTTGTGGTTTGCATGATTTCAAACCGCCCGCAAAATTACAAAAAAACAGGCGTTTTTATCCAAAAGCACGCGAAACACACCCGTTTCTCAGCCATTTTTCATGAAAACGAGTGAGATACACCCGTATCCCAATCATTTTTGATAAAAACAAGCGTCCAGCACCCGTTTTTCGACCATTTTTCTCAAAAACAGGCGAGAAACACCCGTATCTCGGCCTTTTTCTGCTAAAAACACGAGAACGGTGGCCGTGTTATGGTGGTTTCAATCAAAACAGAAGCATCCGTAGGGCGGTTTCCTTTGTTTTCCATAAAAACAGCTGAAACCGCCCTACGTTTTCGACCTTTTTTCTCAAAAACAAGCGAAAACGGTGGGCGTATTCCATGATTTTTGCCAAAAACAGTACAGAACAGTGACCGTGCTCGGTGGTTTTACCCACCCGGAACAAAAAAATATGCTACCTTCAGCAGGCAGCATATCTTTCAATGTGGTCCATTCCGTTGTCCTTCGCAAAGGAAATAGTCCTAAGACCATCATGCAACAAAATGAACACTTACACATCATAACTCTCTAAATACAAATTTTGAATGCGAAAAATGAAATAACTTAAACCCTCACGGGCTAATGTGATTTACAAAGTTGAGTACTTAATAGTCTAAAACTTAAACCTTCGATGCAAAGATAAACATCATTGAGAATAGAAGCTATCACAAATGTTCACATGTTCTCACAAATCTTCATTTTCCCTTTGTTTAGAGGGTTTTTTGTTCTCACAATTTTTCATTTCTCTTGGTTTTCCCTATCTTTTTTCTGTGAAAGTGTACGGAAATCAGATGGTGTTACACCAAATTTATCAAAGAAATTTCTATAGAACGTTTGGGCAATAGGCATGCCACACTCTTCTCCAATGGCTTCAATCGTGTAGTCGGGACTATCTCGAAGCAAC
>ERZ772971.605-NODE-605-length-22094-cov-4.365625_pt1 | contig 22094 bp, 25 predicted proteins | sample MGYA00511943_ERZ772971 | MGnify/ENA primary metagenome ERZ772971 (study PRJEB29015, sample SAMEA2737929) | human oral metagenome | biome: human oral; feature: human-associated habitat; material: dental | place: China | collected 2144 ... | reverse complement strand
GCATTGGTATGTCTGACGTATTTTGTGGTTTGCGCCGCTTGGCGAGAATCCAGTGTTTACGTCGCTTGGCGAGAACGCAGTGTTTGCGCCGCTTGGCGAGAACCCAGTGTTTGCGTCGCTTGGCGAGAACGCAGTGTTTGCGCCGCTTGGCGGGTTCAGTGTTTATCTCGCTTGGCGCGGGCTCAGGGTTTGTTGGCACCTTCGGGGTGCAGGCCGATGCCACGGTGCCGCTCGTGCAGGCGGGCGAGGACAGCCGGCCAGTCCAGGCCGCGCGCGTGCAGCAGCACGGTGAGGTGGTAGAGCAGGTCGGCGATTTCGCCGCTGAGTTCGTCATCGTCGCCGGCAACCGCTGCCAGCGCCGTTTCCACGCCTTCTTCGCCGACTTTTTGCGCGATTTTTGTGAGGCCGCGCGCGTGCAGGCGGGCGGTGTAGGAGGTGGCCGGGTCGGCGTTTTTGCGGGCGGCGAGTTCGTCCGCCAGTTGTGCGAACCACGGCCAGCCCGGCGGCGGTTCGCGGTCATAGGCGTGAAAGCAGCTCGTCGCGCCGGTGTGGCAGGTGGGGCCCTGCGGTTCGGCGAGGATGAGCAGGGTGTCGTTGTCGCAGTCGAGGCTCATGGCACAGACGCCGAGGTAATGGCCTGAGGTTTCGCCTTTGGTCCACAGGCGCTGTTTGCTGCGTGAGTAGAAGGTGACGCGGCCTTCGGCCTGTGTTTTTGCCAGCGCGGCGGGGTTCATGTAGCCGAGCATGAGGACGGTGCCGCGCGTGGCGTCCTGCACGATAACGGGTAACAGGCCGTTGATTTTTTCCCAGTTGATGTGTTTCTCCATGTGTTCTCCGGTGTTAGCTGTCTGATGGTGAGCCTGCGGGCTTAGGTGTCCGCCAAGCGGCGTAGTTACGCGCTCAACGCCGCACTTCGATGCCTTCTGCCGCGAGGTAGGTTTTCAGTTCGCCGATGTGGATGCTGCGTTTGTGGAAGACGCTGGCGGCGAGCGCGCCATCGACGTTGGCATCTAAAAAGGCGTCGCGGAAGTGTTCTTTGGCACCGGCGCCGCCTGAGGCGATGAGCGGCACGCGGCAGGCGGCGCGCACGTATTTGAGTTGGTCAAGGTCGTAGCCCTGGCGCACGCCGTCGCGGTTCATCATGTTGAGGACGATTTCCCCGGCGCCGCGCTGTTGGACTTCTTCCACCCAGTCGAGCAGTAGGCGGCCGCTGCTGCGGCTGTGGGCAGCGTCGCCGGTGTATTGATATACGCGGTATTCGCCGCTTTCCGCGTCGTGCCAGCTGTCGATGCCGACAACGACGGCCTGTACGCCGAAGCGTTCGGCGAGTTCGTTGATGAGTTCCGGCCGGGCCAGCGCCGGGCTGTTCACCGAGATTTTGTCGGCACCGTCGGCGAAGAGGGCAGCAGCGGTGGCGACGCTGTCGATGCCGCCGGCGACGCAGAAGGGGATGTCGAGGGTTTCGCTGACGCGGCGCACCCAGTGTTTGTCGACGCTGCGGCGCTGGGTGGAGGCGGTGATGTCGTAGAAGACGAGTTCGTCAGCGCCTTCGGCAGCGTAGCGCGCGGCCAGCGGCAGGATGTCGCCGATGGTTTCGTGGTCGCGGAATTGCACGCCTTTGACGACTTGACCGTCGCGGACGTCCAGGCAGGGGATTATGCGTTTGGCCAGCATGTGAGTGCCTCCTTCAGGGTGATGCGGCCGTCGAGCAGGGCGCGGCCGGTGATGATGCCGCTAACGCCGCTGCCGTCGAGGGCGCGGATGTGATCAAGGCTGCCAATGCCGCCTGAGGCCTGGATGTTGAGCTCTGGGTAGGCGGCGTGCAGTTCGCGGTAGAGCGCGGTGTTCGCGCCTTGCAGGGTGCCGTCGCGGCTGATGTCGGTGCAGAGGATGTGGCGCAGGCCGTGCGGCTGGTAGGCGGTGATGAGGTCGGAGAGGGTTTGCTGGCCGCCTTCCTGCCAGGCGTTGTGGGCGACGTAGTAGTGGCCGTCAGCGTCGGGGTGGACGTCAAGGGCGAGGACGAGGCGGTCGCCGCCGTAGGTCGCGAGCCAGTTTTGCACGGTGGCGGGCGCTTTGACGGCGAGCGAGCCGATGACGATGCGCGCCGCGCCTGCCGCCAGCAGAGCGTCGATATCGGCGCTGCTGCGGATGCCGCCGCCGATTTGTACCGGTAGCGGGCAGGCGGCGATGAGGCGGGTAATCAGCGCGGTTTGCCGCGCCGCCGGGTCGCGTGCGCCGCTGAGGTCAACGAGGTGCAGGCGTTCGGCACCTTCGGCGGCGTATTGTTGGGCGCGGGCGATGGGGTCGGCGCCGTAGTCGGTCTGGCGGTTGTAGTCGCCCTGGTAGAGACGGACGATTTGTCCGTCGATGAGGTCGAGGGCGGGGATGATGGGGGTGGTGTTCATGGGGTTCAGGTGTTGTGGATGAAGTTATGGAGCAGGCGGGCACCGGCGCTGCCGCTGCGTTCGGGGTGGAATTGCACGCCGTAGTAGTTGTCCCGGGCGAGGGCAGCGGAGAAGGGGACGCCGTAGTCGCAGGTGGCGATGGTAGCGGGGCTTTCGAGGACGGCGTAGCTGTGCACGAAGTAGTAGTGGCTGTCCGGCGGGATGTCGGCAAAGAGCGGGTGGCCGGGCGTGGCGTGGACGCGGTTCCAGCCCATATGCGGCAGCGGCAGGTCATGCGCGGGCAGGCGCGTGGTCTCGCCGGGGATGAGGCCGAGGGTGGCGAGGTCGCCTTCAGCGGAATGTGCGGTGAGGAGTTGCATGCCGAGGCAGATGCCGAGCAGCGGCTGGGTTGCGCGCTGGATAGCGGGGATGAGGCCGCGCGCGGCGAGGTTGGCCATGGCGGCGCTCGCCGTGCCAACGCCGGGCAGAAGTAGTTTGTCGGCAGCACGAATGGCGGCGGGGTCGGCGCTGATGGCGGCGCGCACGCCCAGGCGTTGCAGGGCGTGTTGCAGGGAGGCGAGGTTGGCGCAGCCGGTGTCGATGATGAGGGTGTTCATAGGGTTCCTTTGCTGCTGGGCAGGCGGTCGTCTTCGATGCGCAGCGCCTGGCGCAGGCAGCGGCCAAAGGCTTTGTAGAGGCTTTCGGTTTTGTGGTGGTCGTTGCGGCCGGTGGTTTCGAGGTGCAGGGTGGCACCGAGACTTTGCGCCAGCGAGTAGAAGAAGTGTTCGGTCATTTCGGTGCTGTAAGCGCCGAGCATGGGCCGCTTGAAGCGGGCGCGGAAGTGCAGGTAGGGGCGGGCGGAGAGGTCTAGGGCGCAACGGGCGCGGCTTTCGTCCATGGGCAGGATGAAGCCGAAGCGGGCGAGGCCGCGTTTGTCACCGAGGGCTTCGCGCAGGGCCTGGCCGAGAGCGAGGGCGCTGTCTTCGATGGTGTGGTGGTCGTCGATGTGCAGGTCGCCGTGGCAGGTGAGGTGCAGGCGGAAGCCGCCGTGGGTGGCGATTTGATCGAGCATGTGGTCGAAGTAGCCGATGCCGGTGTGGATGTCGCTGAGGCCCGCTTCGTCCAGCCATACTTCGGCGCGGATGTCGGTTTCGCGCGTTTCGCGTTCGACGACGGCATGGCGCGGCGCGCGCCCGGCGGGGTTTCCGGCGATGTTTTTGTGCAGGAGTTTTTCGGCGATGTGCGTCCAGTTCATGTTGCTGCGGTGGTAGTGGATGCCACGGATGCCGAGGTTGTGCGCGAGTTCGAGGTCGGTTTCGCGGTCGCCGATGGTGTAGCTGTCCGCCGGATCGAAACGTTTGGCGGCGATGTCGTCGGCGAGCAGGCCGGTCTGCGGTTTGCGGCAGGTGCAGCCGTCTTCGGGGCGGTGCGGGCAGATGTAGATGGCAGCGAAGTGGATGCCCTGGCTGGCGAGGATGTCGAGCAGTTTTTGCTGGGGTTTGTCGAAGTCGGCGCGGGGGAAGCTCTCCGTGCCGAGGCCGTCCTGGTTGCTGACCATGACGAGGCGGTAGTGGGGCTGGAGTTGGAGCAGGGCAGGGATGACGCCGGGTTCGAGGGCGAGTTTTTCCAGGGTATCGATTTGCCGGCTGGGCAGGGGTTCGTCGATGAGGGTGCCGTCACGGTCGATGTAGAGGGTGGGTTGCATGGTGGGTTCCTGGTTTGGGTTTTGGGAAAGTGCGTGTTTATCCCGCTTGGCGGCGGTTTAGCATTGTTTCAGTACGGTCAGGGTTTCTGCCATTTCAGCGGCGCTGCCGATGGTGATGCGGATGTGGTCGGCGAGGCCGAGGGCGTTCTGTTGGCTGCGGGTGATGATGCCGGCGGCGCTGAGGGCGGCGAAGGTGCGCGGGCCGTCGTGGCAGTGGATGAGCAGGAAGTTGGCACCGCTGGGTTCGACGTGCTTGACGGCGGGCAGGGCGCGCAGGGCAGCGGCGAAGTGTTCCCGCTCGGCGAGGGTGGCAGCGACGCGTGCGTGCATGGCAGCAAGGCCGTCTGTTTGCAGGGCTTGGGCGGCGAGGTCGGCCACCGGGCCGGGCAGCGGGTAGGGGGCGATGGTTTTTTGCAGCAGGGCGATGAGTTCGGGGTTGGCGAGGGTGAAGCCGCAGCGCAGGCCGGCGAGGGCGAAGGCTTTGGACAGGGTGCGGATGATGGCGAGGTGCGGATAGTGGGGCAGGGCGTCAACGAGGCTCTCGGCCGGGCTGTATTCGATGTAGGCTTCGTCCACGGCGACGATGGCGCGTCCGGCGGTCATTTCCAGCAGGGCGAGCAGGTCGGCGCGGTGCAGCAGGGTGCCGGTGGGGTTGTTGGGATTGCAGATGTAGAGGATTTTTACGCCGGGCAGTGCTTTTTCGATGGCGGGCAGGTCGAGCTGCCAAGCGGCGGTGAGCGGCACGGTTTTTTGCGGCAGGCCGAGGGTGGCGGCGCTGACGGCGTACATGCCGTAGGTGGGCGGGCAGTGCAGCACCGTGTCGCCGGGTTCGCAGAAGGTTTTGAGCAGTAGTTCGATGGCTTCGTCGCCGCCCCGGCTGACCAGCACGTTCTCCGGGGTCAGGCCGGCGTAAGCGGCGTAGGCGTTAATGACGGCGGCGGGCTGCGGTTCGGGGTAGCGGTTATAGTCGCTTTTGCTGAGGTGCAGGTCGGGGGCGTCCGGTGCTTCGTTAGCGTTCAGCCAGGTGTGGCCGGCGCCGCCGAGGCGGCGGGCGGACTGGTAGGGGCTGAGGGCGCGGATGTTGGCACGGGCGAGGTTGGCGATGGTCATGGTTGGTCTCCGGTGGTTTCGAGGCGGATGCGCACGGCTTCGCGGTGCGCGTCCAGTTGTTCGGCGGCGGCGAGGGTCATCACGGCGGGGGCGAGGGCGCGGAAGCCGTCGTCGCTGAGTTCTTGTACGGTCATGCGTTTCATGAAGTCGGCGATGCCGAGGCTGGAGCTGCTGCGGCTGTGGCCGTAGGTGGGCAGGACGTGGTTGGTGCCGCTGGCGTAGTCGCCCATGCTTTCCGGGCTGTAGGCGCCGAGGAAGATGGAACCGGCATTTTCGATGGCGGGCAGGAGGGCGCGCGGGTCGGCGGTTTGCACGATGAGGTGTTCCGGCGCGTAGGCGTTGCTGATGGCGACAGCCTGTTGCAGGTCGGCGGCGAGGATGGCGCGGCTGTGGGCGAGCGCTGCGGCAGCGGTATCGCGGCGCGGCAGGCGGGCGAGCTGGCGGGCAAGTGCGGCGTCGGTGCGGGCGATGAGTTCGGCGCTGGGGCTGACGAGGATGACCTGGCTGTCGGCGCCGTGTTCGGCCTGGGAGAGCAGGTCGCTGGCGATGTAGTCCGGGTTGGCGGTATCGTCGGCGATGACCAGCACTTCCGAGGGCCCCGCTTCCATGTCGATGGCGGTGCCGAGGGCGCGGGCGCGGCGTTTGGCGGCGGTCACGTAGGCATTGCCGGGGCCGTAGATTTTGTCCACCGGCGCGATGCTTTCGGTGCCCAGGGTCAGGGCGGCGATGGCTTGTGCGCCGCCGACGGCGTAGAGGTGTTCGACGCCGCAGAGGCGGGCGGCGTAGAGGGTGGCATCGGCGACGGGCGGCGGGGTGCAGAGGATGATGTCGCGGCAGCCAGCGAGGCGGGCGGGGATGGCGAGCATGAGCACGGTGGAGAAAAGCGGCGCGCTACCGCCGGGGATGTAGAGGCCGATGCGCTCCAGCGGACGGTTGAGGAGGGCGCAGCGCACGCCGGGCTGGGTTTCGATTTCCAGCATGGGCGGCGGCAGTTGCGCGCGGTGGAAGGTTTCGATGTTGGCTTTGGCGGTGGCGAGTGCCTGTTTGAGTTCGGCAGGGACGCGCGCGGCGGCGGCATCGATTTCCGCAGTGCTGATGCGCAGGTCGTCGCGCTGCACGCGGTCGTATTTGGCGGTAAGGGCGCGCAGGGCGGCGTCGCCTGCGGCTTCAACTTCGGCGAAGATGGCGGCGACGGCGGCATCGATGTCGGCGGCGATGGTTTGCGCCGGACGGCGCAGCGCGGCGCGGCGGGCGGCGGGATCGAGTGCGTTCCAGTTCAGGGTTTGCATGGGGCCTCCTCAGGCAAGCATTTTTTCGATGGGCAGGACGAGGATGGAGCTCGCGCCTTCGCCGCGCAGGGCTTCCATGGTTTCCCAAAAGAGGGTTTCCTGGCTGACGGCGTGCACCGCCACTTTGTCGTCCGCGCCGGCGAGCGGCAGGATGGTGGGGTTTTCCACGCCGGGCAGCAGGCGGGTGATGGCGGCAAGGCGGTCGCGTGGCGCGTGCAGCATGATGTATTTGGATTCGGCGGCTTGTTGCACGCCGCGAATGCGGGTGAGGATTTTGTCCACTAGCGCCTGTTTTTCCGGGACAAGCGGCTCGGCGCGCTGGATGAGGCAGGCTTGCGAGCGGTAGATGACTTCGACTTCGCGCAGGCCGTTCGCTTCCAGGGTCGCCCCGCTGGAAACAAGGTCGCAGATGGCGTCGGCCAGTCCGGCACGCGGCGCGACTTCCACCGAACCGTTGAGCAGGATAGTGCGGCAGGCGACGCCGCGCGTGTGCAGTGCCTGTTTCAAGAGGTGCGGGTAGGAAGTGGCGATGGTGCGGCCATTGAGTGCAGCGAGGCCGTCGAAAGGGGCATCCTGCGGCACGGCCAGCGACAGGCGGCAGTGGCCGAAGTCAAGGCGGCAGAGGCGGGTGTAGTCGCAGGCTTCGCCTTCACTGCGCCGCGCCAGTTCTTCTTCTTCGAGGACATTTTCGCCGACGATGCCGAGGTCAACGACACCGGCGAAAACGAGACCGGGGATGTCGTCATCGCGCACGCGCAGCAGGTCAATGGGCAGGTTCTCGGCGCAGGCGATCAGTTTCTGTTCGGCGAGGTGGATTTTCACGCCGCAGCGGCGCAGCAGTTCGGCGGAATCAGCGCTTAGTCGTCCTTTTTTCTGCAAGGCGATGCGCAGGCGGGGTTGGGTCATGGGGTCTCCTCTGTTTGCCATTGGGGGTAAAAAAACCTCCCGGAAGCGGACTTCCGGGAGGTTGGAGGAAAGAGAGGCGAATCCCGCACCGGCCCGGAAGCGTTTCTTCCGGACGACAGCACATCAGCCCGAAAGACTTTCAGGATGATGATGGTGATGCTGACGGTTGATGCGGTTCATGATGAAATTTTCCAATTAAGACGCGGCGGACTTTACAACGATTAGGCGGGAGAAGGCAAGCGCCGCGATATTTTTGTGCGCATAACGGCGTTATTGGCGCATTTCTGGCTTGCCTTTCCCGGGAAAAGAAAGAAAATAAACGGATTCTTGAGGAATTCCACAAAAGCTGTTTATTTTCATCGTGTATTTTATTCAGGGGTTAACAATGAAAACCAACGAACGCATCACCGGCCCCAGCATCCTCTCCAGCTGGATTCGCTCCATCTGCCAGACCGTGCGCGGCTATGGCATCGACCCGCTCCCCCTAATGGAGCGCGCCGAGCTGGATTCCCAGCTACTCAACATCCCCGAGGCCCGCTATGCGGTGAGCGGCGTGCGCCGCCTGTGGCGGCTGATTATCACGACGACGGGCGATCCCCTGGTCGGCCTGCGCGTCGGGCGGGAAATCCAGGTTTCCACCCTGCACGGCCTCGGCCTCGCCATGGTTTCCAGTAGTTCGCTATCCATGCTGCTCAGTTTGTTTGTCCGCTACGGCAAAGTCATCTCCACCACCATGCAGCTCGATCTCACCCACGATCGCGACGGCACTACCCTGACCGCCAAAACCAACGACGGCAGCGAGCCGATGTGCGCTGCCCGCCTTGCTTCGCTGGCTTTCATCTTCCGTCAGGCATGCAGCCTGGCGCAGCACGAAATCAGGCCGCGCTACGTTACCCTCACCCTGCCTTGCAACGGCGACATCCGGCAGCGGCTTGATGATTACTTCCACATTCCCGTCAACCTCGGCGCGGAAGAGGACGCCATCAGCTTCCGCTACGCCGATACTATAGAGCCTTACGCCGGCGGCAATGCGCAACTGGTCGCTATCAACGAAGCCGTCATCAACGAATACTTGCAACAACTCGCCAAAAACGATTTCACCACCCGCGTCCTGGCGCAAATCCATCGCCTGCTACCGCAGGGCGAACCGAAACTGACCGATATCGCCGCCCATATCAACCTCACCCCGCGCACCCTGCAACGCCGCCTGGAAGAAGAAGGGCATACCTTTAACGCCCTGCTTGACCGGGAACGGAAAAACATCGCCCACGACCTGCTGGCGCACAGCGAACACAGCATCACCGAAATCAGCTTCCTGCTCGGTTTCTCCGACCCCAGCAACTTCAGCCGTGCCAGCAAACGCTGGTTTTCCTGCGCGCCCATCCAGCACCGCCAGCGCAGTTTGGGCATTGCCACCTAGCGGAATCAAAAAACTCTGTCCGGCGTGCGCCTAGTATTTACGCCGCTTGGCGCACCCCAAACCGAATGGAGCAAGACAAGCTGTGATTGCTATTCAGCCGGGGCTTCACCCTTTTCCGCCTGTTTTCTTTCCAGAATCCGCATCAGCAGCTTTTTCTTTCTGCGGTGAAGATACATTCCCATGAGACCGCCAACGATAATGTTTTTCCTCAGGATATCGGGCAAAGTTTTTTCGTCGCTCAAGAAAAAATCAAAAAGGTCAAAGACAGTTATGCCGGCAATAAGCAGCAAGGTATAACCTGCGGAATAAAAAGCCAATCTGGATAAATAATATTCAACTTTATCCTCGGTGTCGCTGCGCATGATCAATTCCTGATAAGCGGTGCTGCCCATTATATAAAGATGAATAAAGGCAAAGAGGCTGACAAATATTGCCATATGAAGACTGGGCGGATTGTTTTGGATTTTATCGTGTATACATCCAATAATGATCACGGCAAATAGAAAGTAATACACACAAGCCAGACAACGTGCCATTTCTGTATTGATGGCATGTTCTTGTCGCTCATCAGGATATTGACGGCTATCAACGATACTGCGCCAAAGATATTGCGGTAGCGAAGACATCAGGCCTCCTTGTTGGTTTCAGATTCAGCAGTTTCCGCTTGTTTGGTAGCGAGAATTTTTAGAGCCTCTTTTTTGCTGCGGCGATAGTAGATCAGACCCAAAAATAGCCCGTAGCTATATAAAAAGAGAATCGTACTAGGCAGCGGATATATGGCAAATGCCAGGCTGTTGAAACAGAGCGCAGATATGATGACTACAGAAAAGACACCCAGTAATACGGCCCATTTTTGATGGTATGCCAAGTGTTGCGCCAGGTTTTGCGGAGTGATGTCTGGCTTTTGCTTTTGTAATTCTCGGCTGGCGCTGTTGGTAAAGATAAAAACCGAAATAAAGATAAGGTTCAAGAATAAAATGGCTGCCATCCCGCTCATAAACACGCCTTCTAGGCGATCATGCGCGGTTTTCAGGATGAGCAGCGCAAAATTGAGCCAATAGATATAAATCAAGCATCGCGCCAGTTCGGCATTGATGATGCCTTCCTGTCGTTCATCAGGCTCACTTTTAAAGAAATCACGGTACAGGGCTTTATGCAGCGGGTTCATCATCTTTCTCCTCTTGATCGGATGGTTTATCGCTCAGCATTTGTAATAAAGCGGCTTTTTCCTCGTGGTAGAGCTTGATTTTTAATAGCGCAATAAAGACTGTGCCCAATATAAAGCTCAAATAGATAGGGCGGATAGCATTCATCCCCATAATGGATACCAGGGTAGCAGAGAACACACCATCCCAGAAGATATTAATCTTATATTGCTTCAGGTAATGCGGCAGGGTTTCTGCACGGATATGTTCAGGCCGCGTCAATTCCCAGCTGAGACGGTTGGCCGTTGTAAACATCGCAATAAAAAGGAAGATAAACATCCAGGTGAGAGTAACGGCAGAAATGGCATTGCCCTGCAATTTGTCATGAAAAAGGCAGAGCAGCATCATGATGCCGGAGATCCAGTAAATCCAGATCAGGCAGCGCGCCAGTTCGGCATTGATCATGCGCTCCTGCCGTTCGTCCGGCTCGCAGTTGGCATTGAGCATTTTGCGGTACAGGGCTTTATGCAGTGGGCTCATCGTCGTCTCCCCCGTGGTTGTCTTCCCAGAAAAGGGTGTTCAAGTCACTGTCCAGCGCGCGGGCGATGCGGATGGCAAGCGCCAGCGTCGGGTTGTAGTCCTGGTTTTCCAGCAGGTTGATGGTCTGGCGTGAGACGTTGACGGCTTGCGCCAATGCCTGTTGCGAGAGGCCTTTTTCTTGCCGGTAGATTTTTACGCGGTTCACAGTGTCTCTTTTGTCGTGTATAGCCGACATATTAAGGACTTTTACGCGGATATGTCAACTATAAGCGACATTTTTGCTGCGAATGCACCTGATGAAAGGCGTACAGAAACGCCGCTTACAAGTGCGGTTTGCAAGCGGCGTTAGCAAGGAAGCGATGGGATTAGCGGCGGTCGTTTGTAGCTGGCGGGACGTTATGGCTGATGGTAGTAGCGGTAGCTGCCGTGGGTGTAGGTGGCGAGCAGGTGGCAGCAGCGGTCAAGGTGGTCGTAGCGGATGAAGGCGGTGAAGGGGCTGCCGCCGGTGTGCGCGAGCAGGGCGGCGGTTTCATCGCCGGGGTGCACGATGGGCAGATGGCCGGTATCGTCGCCGAGGGCGTAGTCGTCGCCCAAGCGGTAGAGGCGGATGTTGTCAAGGCGGCCGGGGGTCATGCTGCGGAAGGGGTTGTCGCGTTGTGCCGCTTGCAGGCGGGCGGTGAGGGCAGCGAGGGTGTGGTCGCCATCCGGCAGCGGTGGCAGGGTGGGCAGTGCCTGCCATTCGCGCGGCTGGGCGCGTTGGGGGGCGATGCCGGGGTAGTAGCAGAGTTCGCCGTCATAGGCAGTGCCGGGCAGGACGGGTGCCGCTTGTGGCGGTGCGCCGGGGATGCGGAATTCGAGGATGTAGGCGTAACGGCCGCTGTGGCTGCCGTAGAGCCAGTGGTAGTGGGCCTCACCCCGGTCGAGGTCGAGGCGGTGGCTACCGATGTTGTGCCAGTGGTCGCGCTGCGGCGGGTTTTGCAGGACGGTTTCTTTGGCGACGGGGATGCCGAGGCGTGCAGTGATTTCAGCCTGCCAGTCGGGGTCGAGGCGGTCGTAGCGGGTGTAGGTGTCGGCAAGCAGGTAGAGGGTGGTGTAAGCGGCGAGCAGGGTTTCGTGGGCGGTGGCGGGGAGGGTGGCAGCGTGTTGCAGGCGGGCAGCGATGCCGGGGAGTTGCGCGTCGTTCATGCGCCGCGCGAGGTGATGCAGTTGTTGGTAGTGTTCACCGCGTTGGGCAAGGCCGTTGCGCAGTTGGTCTTCCAGCCAGCGTTGCAGGTCGGCAAGGCCGTCGGCAGCTTTGGCATGGCGCGCCTGGCGGCGTTTTTCCTGGGCGGCGGGATCGGGGGCTTTTTCGGGTTTGTCGGCGCGTTCGGCTTTGGCTGCGCGGGTCTGCTGACGTTTTTCGAGCCAGGCGGTGACCCAGTCGGGCGGCGTGGCTTCCTGGAAGCGTTCGGGGCTTTCGGCGTAGCGCAAGAGCAGGGCGAGGCCGTGTTTGCAGGGGAATTTGCGGCTGGGACAGCTGCATTTGAAGGCGGGTTCGGCGCTGAGGTCAACGGCGGTTTGGTAGGGGTTTTTGCCGCTGCCCTGGCAGTGACCCCATAGGGCGTCGCCCTGTTTTTCGAGCAGGGGCCATTTGTTGGCGCCGAGGGCAGCGGCAGCTTTGTTGGAGGCGGCGTCAGGGGCGAGTTGGGCGATTTGTGCGGCGGTGTAGGTGGGCATGTCAGAGGGCGTGGATGGTGATGCCTTTGGGGGCAGCAAGTTGTTGTAGTGCAGCAATGTCTGCCGGTGCGGCGTGGATGTAAACGTGGGCGTTGCTGTGGCCGTTGTAGTCGTTGAGCGCCCGCTTAAGGGTGGCAAGGTTGACGCTGCTGCTTCTGCCGCTGATGCCGATATGGGCGTTGTCGGCGGCGAGCCCTTGCAGGATGTTGTGGACGGAGCCGGAGGCAGTCATGCCGCTGCTTTGGGCGGCCACTATCATGCTGTTGGCAAGGAAATCCGTCGATGCGGGGACGTCTGCGATGAGGATTTTGCTGCCGGGCGGTGCGCTTCGGGCGATGCCGGCGGCGACGGTATCGGGGGATGCGCCGCCGCCCGTGGCACAGGCGACGAGCAGGCAGGCGGTGAGGGTTGTGGGCAGGATATGGCGCATGTGTTTCTCCTGGTTGTTTGGGTAAAAACCGCGTAGTTATCCCGCTTGGCGGGTGTTGGCGTTTATGGTGGTAACGCAAGACGGCGGGTTTGGGCCCGCCGTGCGAGGCAGTCTGTTCAGACCATCAGCGGATTTCCAGACCGTTGCTGCCTTGGGTAATCTGGTCGCCGGATACGCCCAGCATGGAGAGTATCGAGCGGGCATCGTTGGCAATGATGCCAAGCGCCTGGCTGTCGCCATTTTTTTGGGCTTCCATGTACATCGCCATTTCCAGGCTGCCTATCCAGTACAGGGTCTCGGCCATTTTCTGTTTGTCGGTATTGGATAGGCTTTGCATGGTGCTGTCTTCTTCCATGACTTCCTGCAACTGGTGCACCAGCCCGTGGGCTTTGAGCTGGCTGAGATCGAGGTTGTTGGCGATGCCGTAGCTGATAGTGATCGCATAGGCGGTTGCAGTGGCAATGCTGGTTGTGTCGTAGCCTTCAGATTCGAGAGCCTGCCGGACCTGTTTGATGAGATTGGCGTTTTTCAGGGCGGTGAGTTGCTGTTCGCTTTGATCGTTATAACTACCTTTGTTTTTGAGTTGCTGCGCGAGTGCGGCGAACATGGCTTCATTGACTTCGTGCGTCGTGCTGTCGCTATGTTTGTATTTGTGGACGTTTTGTGTGGTCGTAGCCTGTTTGGCAGATTCGCTGCTGGTTGAATGGCTATTTTCACTTTTTAATTTTTGTAGGGCTTTTTTGTTGCGTTCGATGTTCTCGTTTACTGTCTTGTCAATCCAGAAGGTATCGCTCCAATCGTAAAGTATTTGTGCCTGGACTTGCGGTGTGGTGAGCAGAATGCTGGTGCTGAAGAATGCGGCGAGCAGGGTACGTTTCATTGTGGTCTCCCAAATGGATTTGTGCAGGATTGCGCATCCTAATGTATATATTTGTATGCGCCGTCGGGATTACGGTTTTTAGATGTTAAGAAGCCCGCTGTTGTCTCTTTTGGCGGGCTATCAGGTCAGGATGAGACGCTTAACCGTTTTTCAATGAGACGGAAGCAGCCGACGATGCACAGGGTGATGGCAAGGTAGATGCCGGCGGCGATAAGGAAGGGCTGGAAGGGTTCGTAGGTTTTGGTAAAGAGGGTATTGGCGACGCCGGTGATGTCGAGCAGGGTCGCGGTGCTGGCAATCGCCGAGCCGTGCAGCATGAAGATGATTTCGTTGCCGTAGGCGGGTAAAGCGCGGCGCAGGGCGCCCGGCAGGATGATGCGGGTGCGGATTTGGTTGCGGCTCATGCCGAGGGATTTGGCGGCTTCGATTTCGCCGCGCGGGGTGGTTTCAATCGCGCCGCGCACGATTTCGGCGGTGTAGGCGGCGGTGTTCAATATGAAGGAGAGCATGACCCACGGCCAGGCCTGACGCATGAGCGGCCACAGGGCAAGTTCGCGCACGCCGGGGATGCGGCCGATGACGAGGCCGATGCCGTAGTAGAAGACGTAAAGCTGCACGAGCATCGGGGTGCCGCGAAAGATGTAGCTGAATGCCAGGACGGGCAGTTTCCAGATGATCGAGCAGCGCGCGGCGAGCAGGACGCCGCAGGGGATGGCGATGGTGAGGCCGATGGCGAGCGAGAGGCCGACCAGCCACAGGGTTTGCCACAGGCCGCCGAGCCACATGAGGAGTTGGGTGTTGTCCAACAGGGTCTGCCACAGCCCGCCGAGCCACATGAGGAGTTGGGTGTTGTCCATTTATTGTCCTTGTACTTCAAAGCCCACGGAGTAGCGCCGCCGTAGCCACCAGAGGATGGCGATGGAGAGGGTGGTGAGAAGGAGGAAGTAGCCCGCCATGGCACCGTAGAACCAGAAGCCGGCGTAGAGGTCTTTTTTTTGTGCGGTGCGCGCGGCGGCGTTGGCGATGCGCACGATGTCTTGCAGGCCGATGATGGAGACGAGCGCGGTATTTTTCATCAGCACCAGCCAGTTGTTGCCAAGGGACGGCAGGGAGTAGCGCAGCATTTGCGGCCAGGAAATACGCCAGAAGATGGTGCGACGCGGGAAGCCGTAGGCGCGCGCGGCTTCGATTTGTCCTTTGGGGATGGCGAGGAAGCCGCCCCGGAAGGATTCGGCCATGTAGGCGCCCATGACGAAGCCGATGACGAAGATGCCGGTGTAGAGCGGGTCGATATCGATGTGCGGCCAGCCGAGGCGGGTGGTGAGTGCGTTCAGCAGGTATTGGCCGCCGTAGTAGATGAGGAAGAGCTGGATGAGGTCGGGCACGCCGCGCACGAGGGTGGTGTAGGCGATAGCGGGCAGGCGCAGCCACGGGTTTTTGTGCATGCTGCCGAGGCAGGCGAGGATACCGAAGATGAGCGAGACGACGAGGCCGGAGAGGGCGAGCTCAAGGGTGACGAGTGCACCCTTGAGCAGTTGCTCTTTGTATTCAAGCAGGATGGTGTAGCCGTGCATGGTTATTTCGCCGTGCCGCCGGAGATGTCGTACTTGAAGTATTTGTCGTTCACTTTTTTGTATTCGCCGTTTTCTTTGATGGCTTTGAGCGCGGCATTCAGGTCTTCGCGCAGTTTGTCGTCATCTTTGCGGACGCCGATGGAGATGCCCGCGCCGAAGTATTTTTTGTCGTCCACGTCGGTGCCTGCTTGTTCGAAGTCTTTGCCTTCGTCGCGTTGCAGGAAGCCGTCTTCCATCACGATTTTGTCGGCGAAGAGCAGGTCAACACGTCCGGCCAGGGCGTCCTGGTTGGCATCTTCTTGGGAGGTGTAGCGCTGGATGTTGGCATCAGGGAAGTTGTCGGTGACGTAGGTATCAAAGATGGAGGCGCGCAGTACGCCTACGGTTTTGCCTTTCACACCTGCCGGGGTCGGCTCGATGCTGCTGCCTTTGGCGCGGACGAAGATGCCGGGGTTCGTGTAATACGGGTCGGTGAAAGAGATGCTTTCGCGGCGTTCCGGGGTGTCGTTCATGGAGGCGACGATGGCGTCGATTTTATGCGTTTTCAGTGCCGGAATCAGGCCTTCCCAGTCCATTTGTTCGTAGCGGCATTCGCGCTTCATTTGGGCACAGAGGGCGAGGCCGATGTCAATGTCAAAGCCGGTCATTTTGCCGTCGCTGCCGGTTTCGGAGAATGGCGGATAGGTGCCGTCGGTGGAGAAGACCAGCACGTCGTCAGCGGCGAAAGCCGGAGCGGTGAAAGCAGCAGTAAGGGCGAGAGCCAGAATTTTTTTCATGTTTGCACCTTGATGTCTGTGGGATAAAAGGGAACGGCGTTATTTGGCGGTACCGCCGGAAATGTCGTACTTGAAGTATTTGTCGTTGATTTTTTTGTACTCACCATTTTCTTTGATGGCTTTCAACGCGGTATTGAAGGCTTCGCGCAATTTGCCGTCTTCTTTGCGCACGGCGATGGAGATGCCTTCGCCGAAGTATTTTTTGTCGTTTTCTTCGGGGCCGACGGCTTCGAAGTCTTTGCCTTCGTCGCGTTGCAGGAAGCCTTCTTCCATCACGATTTTGTCAGCAAAGAGCAGGTCAACGCGTCCGGCGAGGGCATCCTGGTTGGCTTCATCCTGTCCGGTGTAGCGCTGGATGTTCGCTTCGGGGAATTTGTCGGTGACGTAGTTGTCGAAGATGGAGGCGCGCAAGACGCCAACGGTTTTGCCTTTCACGCCTGCCGGGGTTGGCTCGATGCTGCTGCCTTTGGCGCGGACGAAGAGGCCAGGATTGGTGTAATACGGGTCGGTAAAGGCGACGCTTTCGCGGCGTTCCGGAGTGTCATTCATGGAGGCGACGATGGCGTCGATTTTGTCGGTTTTCAGCGCCGGAATAAGGCCTTCCCAGTCCATTTGCTGGAAGCGGCATTCGCGCTTCATTTCTGCGCAAAGGGCAAGACCGATATCGATATCGAAGCCGGTCAGCTTGCCGCTGCCGTCCATTTCGGAAAAGGGCGGGTAGGTGCCGTCGGTAGCGAGAACGAGAACGCCATCCGCAGCGAACGTCTGGGCGGCAAAGCCTGCCGCGAGAGCAAGAGCGAGTGTTTTTTTCATGATTTATCCTTTGAGGCTGTTGGACAAAAACTGACGGACGCGCTCGGAATCGCTGTGGAAAAACAGCTTTTCCGGCGGTCCCTCTTCTTCGATCTGCCCCTGATGCAGGAACATGACATGACTGGACACCTCGCGGGCGAAACCCATTTCGTGGGTGACGACAATCATCGTCCGCCCCTCGGCTGCCAGTTCCTGCATCAAGCGCAGCACATCGCCGACCAGTTCCGGGTCGAGCGCCGAAGTCGGTTCGTCGAACAAAAGCGCATCCGGCTCCATCGCAAGCGCGCGGGCAATCGCTACCCGCTGTTGCTGGCCGCCGGAAAGCCTGTTCGGATAATAATCGCGCCGGTCATAAAGACCGACCTTGTGCAACAGCGCCGCTGCGCGTTCCATCGCTTCCGCCTTCGGCACTTTCAAAACGTGCACCGGCGCCTCAATCAGATTCTGCAACACCGTCTTGTGCTGCCACAGGTTGAAATTTTGGAAGACCATCGCCAGCTTCGAGCGCACCCGCTGAATCTGGCGCAGACTGCCCGCTTCGCGCGTGCCCTTCTTCTCTTTAATCTGCACGACCTCGCCAGCGACGCGAACCTCGCCACGATCCGGCATTTCGAGAAAATTGAGGCAGCGCAGGAAAGTGCTCTTGCCCGAACCGGATGAGCCGAGAATGGAAACCACATCGCCGCGATGTGCGGTGAGGGAAATCCCTTTAAGCACCTCGACATCGCCGAAGGACTTGTGAATATCAATAGCTTGCAAAGCCGGAATCTCGCTCACCGGAGCCTCCAAAATAAAAGAAAGGGGCCGATTCTACACCAACCGCCCCGCTTGTCTATACAATGCCAGCCTTTCGGAAATCAAGCCCATGAACCCTACACTCGACCTCCTGCAAGACCTTATCCGCCGCCCTTCCATCACGCCCGAAGATGCCGGCTGCCAGCAACTCATTGGCGAACGCCTGCAAGCGGCAGGCTTTACCGTGCGCCATATCCGTCTCGGTGACACTGACAACCTTTGGGCAACGCACGGCAATGGCGCGCCGCTCGTCGCTTTCGCCGGACATACCGACGTTGTCCCGCCTGGCGACGCAAGCCTATGGCAATCACCACCATTTACGCCCACCATCCGCGACGGCAATCTCTACGGACGTGGTGCCGCCGACATGAAAGCAGGCGTAGCGGCGATGACCGTCGCTCTTGAATGTCTTGCCGCCACCGCACACAACGGCACCCTCGCCCTGCTGCTCACCAGCGACGAAGAAGGCGACGGCATCCACGGCACCCAAGCCGTACTGCAACAACTGCGCGAAGAAGGCACCCACATTGACTACGCCATCGTCGGCGAGCCCTCCTGCCGCGCCCAGCTCGGCGACCAGGCACGCAACGGGCGGCGCGGTTCACTACACCTGCACCTCACCATCCACGGCAAACAAGGCCACGTCGCCTATCCGGCTAACGCGCGCAACCCCATCCACGCGCTCGCTGCCGTTATCCATCGCCTTATCGCTACCGTTTGGGACAGCGGCAACGCCCATTTCCCGCCAACCTCCTTCCAGGTCAGCAACATCACTGGCGGCAGTGGTGCGGAAAACGTCGTCCCCGCCAGCGCCGCCTGCAAAATGAACTGGCGCTACAACAACCAGCACCACAGCGGCCACCTGCAACAAAAAACCATCGCCCTTATCGAGCCCCTCATGGAAGAGCGCGAAACCCGCGCCGAATACCAATGGAAACTTGCCGGCGAGCCGTTTCTCACCGAAAACACTGCCCTGATGCAGGCGTTACGCAGTGCGGTGGCCCGCCACTGTGGCACCGGCCTTGATTACGACACCGGCGGTGGCACCTCGGACGCCCGCTTCCTCGCCAAAGGCGGCACGGCAACCATCGAATTTGGCCCCGTCGGCAGCAGCCTGCACCAGATTGACGAACACGTCCGCGTCGCGGATCTCGCCCCGCTTGCCGCTATCTACGAAGACACCGTGCGCGAATTGTGGCAGCGACTGAAGCGGCAATAGCAAAACCGCCTCCCTCCTCTCTGCTTGACGAGCCCAATAATTACGCCGCTTGGCGGCATTCTGCTATGCGCAAGGGGTGCGCCATCCGAAGCGCGGCGGCTATTTATGCCAGCTGCTGCCACCGCCACCACCCCAGTTGGTACTGCTGCCGGAATAGCTGCGACTGCCGCTGTTGCTGTCGGATATGAGGCTGCTCATGCTGTAATTGATGGCGGTGCTGATGCCAAGACCAATAAGGACGAGGATGTAGTAGGTATTGCGGTTCATGGATTTGCCTATGGATTCAGTCGTCGTCTTCTTCGTCTTCGTCACCGCTCTTTTTGCCGATATCGTAGAGGGCGTTGACGATGAAGCCGCTCATCACGATGGAGGCGGCGAGGGTGTCGCCGCTCATGCCCAGCCAGGCGGGGATGTTGATGATGAAGTAGATGATGACGAGGATAATGAAGCCACTTTGGAGGTTGTTGTCCGTGCCGTTATCCGCGAATTCCCGCCCGAACCGGGTTTCGATATCCGCGAGTTTCCGCCCGAACCAGGTTTCGATTTGGGCGCGGCTGGTTGGAATGCTGCGGCTCCAGTTAAGCTCGTGCACGTTTTGTTCGGCGCTCAGTTTCTCCCGTTTACCGGCGTCATAATCATGGTGCGCGAGCTCGTCGCCTTTCTTGATGTGCCAGTAAAAAGCCCCAGCAGCATGGCGAACACGGCTGCGGTAATCATAAAGTTTCCCCATGCCGCACGGAGCGCCACTTGCGTCCAGCGGGGGCCAGTCATTTAGGGTCTGGCTGACGCTCCATTCACCGTCGTCGGTTTCGACCAGCCACAGAAAACCTTGCTGCGGATGATAGAGCAAATATTCCGTCCAGCCGCTGTCTTCGCCGATTTCTTCCTTATAAACCAAGCCGATGAGCGTGTATTTGTTGCCATCAATATCGGCTTCGGCGCCAAGCGGCAAAGAATGGCGCTCGGCAATCTTTTGCTGCCGCTCGCTGGTGGTACGGGCGCTGGCAATGAGACTGTTGCTCTCCAAATCGCTGCCGCAGCTGGGACAGATGATGGTTGGAGTAAGGCCACGCAGCCAGTCCACCGGAGCGCCGCAGTGCGGGCAATTACCGCTGGCGCGGCTGCCTTTGAGGGCACCGACAGTGTCGAGAATCTGCGCGTCGCTGCGGGTATTGGTGAGAGCAAGGTCGGCGAGAGCAACACCACGTCCGATAAAAATTTCGGGCGGATCTTCACCGTAATCCAGTGTCAGAAAGTAGCTTTCGCAGCGGTAATCGGCAACGCGATTGTGGCGCGTGCCGCTGAAAGGGTAGGGCAGTTCGCCTTCGGCGCTGGCACGTTCAAGCGTGATGTCGCGTACGTCGGCGGCCAGATAAATATTGCCGTCCACAGTGAGACGGCTTTCGCCGGCGCGAATGTCAGCGAAGCGGGGCAGGGTGGCATTGCTGGTGGCAGGGCGGGTGAGGACATACTGATCGCCACTTTCGGATAACCAGCCGCTGCTGCCGTCATTGTAGAAGAGATACCATTCGTTCCAGACGCCGGCATCGTAGCGGGCTTGCAGGCGACCGACGATGGTAAAGGCTTGCCCCTGATCGTGCCCGGTGGTGCCGATTTGCAGCGGGCTGTAATCCTCGAAAGGCGCGCTGTCTTGGCCGCTGTCGCTGACGCTCGCGCCATCGCGGATGAGCAGGCTGCGGCAGTAGGGACAAACGAGGGTTTTGGCGCTGGCGCTGTAGCTGTGCACGGGGCCGCCGCAGCTGGGGCAGGTAGTGTGGAAGATGCCTTGGGTCATGGCGAACTCGTACCGGGCTTTGGTTTGGGGAAGAGTGACGGATAAGCGGCAAATTGCCTGTCTTTGTGGGCAGTATAGTACGGAAAATTAGCGTCAGTACAAAGATATAGCCATATCACTGTTCCTATTCGGTGGATGGCGCTTTCCTTTTTTCTCGTTTGCCGAATTTGTCAGCCTTAATAACAGTAATATTCAAAACTTTCCTAGAAAGCGATAACGATTGCCCGTCGTTCAATAATGGGCTAAAGCCCACTCTGCGTTTTGGGTAATACCATTCTTGTGCGGATAAGTGACAAAAGACCGTTCGCAGTCTCATGATCTTTCGTGACGCGGCTCCGATAGGGTGATAGGGTTACCGCTGCGGCGTACAACCTGTCATTTTCCCTTTTGCAGAATGGTTATCAGGGTGCGCAAGGCGATGAGTTCGTTTTCTTTTTGTTTCAGTAATTCGTCAGAAGAAAGGGGTTTCTTTTACATCATATAGTTTCGCTATATGGCGATAGTATCTTCATATATAGCGGGCTGAGGCTCACTCTACATTTCAGCGTCTTTCGATAATTTCGCAATTGTGCTCACGGGTTATTCTTCTTGTGAAGGATCGTCATCGCCGTAATACATCACGCCGAGTTTGATTTTGCCGCGTCCGTTTTTCAGGCGCCAGGCGTTGGTGTCGCGCAGGGAATAGATGCAGCCGCAGTATTCCTGCATATAGAAGTGCTCGCGCTTGCTGATTTCGATCATCCGCTGTGAGCCACCGCCTTTGCGCCAGTTGAAGGTCCAGTACTGGACATCAGGATAGGGTTCGGCGGCGCGCAGGCCGCATTGGTTGATTTGCTCCATGTTTTTCCAGCGGCTGATGCCCAGCGAGCTGGTGATGATGGGAAAGCCGTGTTCATGGGCGTAGAGCGCGGTGCGTTCGAAGCGCATGTCGAAGCACATGGTGCAGCGCTTGCCGCGTTCGGGTTCCCATTCCATGCCTTTGGCGCGGGCGAACCAGTTATCGGTGTCATAGTCGCAATCAACGAAAGGGATGTTGTGTTTTTCGGCGAAGGCGATGTTTTCGTCTTTGCGCAGTTCGTATTCGCGGCGCGGATGGATATTGGGGTTGTAGAAGAAGATGGTGTAGTCGATTTCCGAGGCAAGCAGGGCTTCCATGACTTCGCCTGAGCAGGGGGCGCAACAGGAATGCAGCAGGACTTTGTTATGGCCGTCGGGCGGGACGAGTTTGGGGCGCTGGAAGGGGGCTTTGGTGTTCATGGTGTTTAGCGGCTGCTGGCAGCCGGGGTCAGACGGCGGAAGATGTTGTCCGGAATGGGACAAGGTATGCCGTCGCGGAAGAGATAGGTGTTGCCTTTGTAGTTGATGGTGCCGCTACAACTGGTGCTACCACCGGACAGGGGCTTTTCGGGCTGGCTGCCGATTGGGACTTCCTCGGTTTTTGCAGCGCGGTAAAGGGTGCAGCGACCACGACCTTTTTTGGCATCGGCATCAACGTAGATGTAGCCTTTACCTTGTGGGCAGCGGTAGATGGCCTGTTCAACGATGACAGTTTCAGTCGGCGGTGGCGGCGGGGTAAGACGTTCGACGGGCAGGATGG
>ERZ772971.603-NODE-603-length-22143-cov-3.294640_pt1 | contig 22143 bp, 17 predicted proteins | sample MGYA00511943_ERZ772971 | MGnify/ENA primary metagenome ERZ772971 (study PRJEB29015, sample SAMEA2737929) | human oral metagenome | biome: human oral; feature: human-associated habitat; material: dental | place: China | collected 2144 ... | reverse complement strand
TCTGCCACCCCCTGCTGGGGGACCACGGTCCGTGACACGGGGTGCGCCCGCGCGCGTCGCCGGGGATGGGAGCATGACACCGTGATCGCCGACCTCACTCGCCTCCCGGGACTCAGCGCCGAGACCTTCGCCGAGCTCCCACCGCCACTGACCTCCGCCTCCGACGTCGTCGCAGGCATCCGTACCGGGCGCACTACCGCGCGCGCCGTCGTGGACGCCGCCCTGGCCCGGGCCGACGCCCTCAACCCGCTCCTGCACGCCTTCACCGAACTGCGCCACAGCGCCGCCCGGGCCCAGGCCGAGGCCGTCGACGCCGACCTCGCCGCCGGACGGCCCCTCGGCCCCCTCGCCGGGGTCCCGGTGGCCGTCAAGGAGGAGTACCCCGAGGCCGGTCACGTCATGACGCTCGGAGGCCGGGGCAACTGTGCGCCCGAGACCACCGACGCCGAGGTCATCACCCGCCTGCGCCGCGCCGGGGCGGTCATCATCGGCCGCACCCTCATGCCCGAGTTCGGGCAGTGGCCCGTCGGCGAGTCCGAGTACCACGGTGCCGCCCTCAACCCCTGGGACGCGACCCGCTCACCGGGCGGCTCCTCCTCGGGCTCGGCCGTTGCCGTCGCCGCCGGCATCGTTCCCGTCGCCATGGGCTCCGACGGCGGGGGCTCGGTGCGTATCCCCGCCTCGGCCTGCGGCCTCGTCGGGCTCAAGCCCAGCCGCGGCCGCGTCTCCCTGGCGCCGCTGGCACAGGCGTGGTCCGGGATGGTCACCTTCGGGGCCATCACCCACGACGCCGCCGACGCCGCCCTCGTCCTGGATGTCATCCACGGCAACGTCGACGGCGACCGGTGGACGCTCACCGCGCCCGAGCGCCCCTACAGCGAGGTCGTGGCCGCGGCCCGGAGGGCGCACGCGGGCCCAGGCGGAGCCGTTGCCGCACGCGCCGCCGGGCCTACGGCCGGGCTCGGTCGACCGCTGCGGATCCTGCACGCCACCAACCAGGTCCTGGGAGCGCGCCCCGACCCGGCGGTCGCCTCCGCTGTCGAGCGGCTCGCCGAGCGCCTGACGGGCATGGGCCACGACGTCCGTGCCGCCCGGGTGGCGTGGCCCGACCCGGCCCCCACCTTCCTCACCCTCTACACCGCCGGGATACACGAGGAGTCCACGCAGGTCCAGCACCCCGAGCGGCTGGGCAGGAGCACCCGCCGCACCGCCCGCCTGGGCGCCCTGCTGCCCGAGCACGTGGTCGGCGCGGCACGCCGTCGCCGGGACCTCCTCGCCGTCCGGCTCGACAAGGCCTTCGGTCGTGCCGACCTCCTTCTTCTGCCCACCCTCAACGGCCTGCCGATCGGTGCCCACGACTTCGCCGGGCGCGGCTGGCTCTCCGCGCTGCTGGCCTCGGCAGACATCATCGAGAACACCGCGCTGTTCAACGTCACCGGACACCCCTGCGTGAGCGTGCCGGCAGGACTGTCACCGACGGGACTGCCGGTCGGTGCCCAGCTGGTGGCACGCAGGGGACGCGAGGACCTGCTCCTGGCCGCCGTCGCCGGCCTGGAAGGAGCCGGGGCCTGAGCCGCCGGTACCGTACGTCCGCCCACCGCGGTCAGCCCTTCCCCTGGAGCGCCCGCGTGCCTACCGTGGTGCCGCAGGCACCCGGACACGCACCGAACGAGCGGGAGGACACGATGACTGACGCCAGGACGACGACCGGAGCCCCCGGAGCGGAGACCCTCGCCATCGACCACGCCGCACTGTGGGTGAGCGACCTGGAGGCGAGCCGCGACTTCTACCTCCGCTGGTTCGGCGGCTGCGCCAACGGCGAGTACCACAACCCGCGCACGGGCCTGCACACCGTCATCCTCAGCTTCGGGGACCGGCGCCCCGCCGGGGGAGACGGGGCGGTCCGCGGAGCGCGTCTGGAGCTCATGAGCCGCCCCGACGTCACCGACCGGGCGCCAGCCGAGCTGCTGGGCTGGGCCCATATCTCCTTCGCCCTGGCCGGGCGGCCGCAGGTCGACGAGCTGGTGCGACGCCTGCGCGAGGCCGGGGTGCCCGTGGTCGATGGACCCAGGGTCACGGGCGACGGCTACTATGAGGCCGTGCTCGTGGACCCGGACGGCAACCGCGTCGAGATCGTCGCCGGGGACTACTCCCAGGAGGTGGCGCTGCGGGGCGCCACCTGCTGAGGACGCCCGTCGCTCAGGCCCAGGGCAGGCCCACGAGCTTTCCGTGGCGGGCGCCCGAGGCCATGTCCCGGTGCGCCTGGGCGACCTCGTCCAGCGTGTAGGCGTGTACGGGCAGCAGGTCGAGCACACCGGCGGCCACACGGTCGAGGACCCGCTGCAGCTCGGCCGCAGGCAGGTCGCTCGACTCACCCGAGTAGGCGGTCAGCCGCACCCCGTTGGGCAGCCAGTCCATGGGGTAGAAGTCGCGGATCGTCCAGGAGTCCGACAGCATCCCGGTGAAGCACACGGTGCCGTGGACGGCCGTGGCCGCCAGCGAGTCGCGCAGCGTCGGCACCCCCACGAGCTCCAGGGTCCCGACGACGCCCTCCGGGACGATCTTGCGCACTTGGGGCGCCACCTCGCCGTCGTCGAGCAGGGCGCTCACGCCCCGGGAACGGAGCAGCTCCAGACCCTCGGGGCGCCGTGAGGTGGCGAGGACCTCGTAGCCCCAGTCGCGCGCCAGCGCCGACGCCGCCAGACCGAGAGCGCTCGTGCCGCCGCGCACCAGGACGGTGCCGCGCCCACCGGGGCCGGCCAGACCCAGGCCGGTGGTCAGCGAGCCGTAGGCCGTCTGGAGCGTCTCGGGGACCGAGCCGATGACCTCCCACGGCAGGTCGCAGGCGAAGGGCAGGACCTGCTCGCGCGGCACGACCGTGTACTGGGCGTAGCCGCCGTCGAAGGAGCGGCCCATACCGCCCATCATGGTCACCACCTGCTGACCCGGCTCCCACACGCCGTCGGGATCGAGGTCGATGACACCGCTCGCCTCAATGCCCAGCACCCGCGGGTAGCTCATGCCCTCGGCCTGCCCCGTCACGCAGTGGTACTCGGAGCGGTTGAGGCCGAAGGCCATGACCTTGATGCGCACCTGCCCGGGGCCTGGCTCGGGAAGCGGCAGGTCGGCGACCGAGAGGTGCTCCAGCCCGGGGGCGCTCAGGACGGCGGCCCGCATCGTCGTCGGCGTCGCGGGTGCGGTGCCCCAAGGGGCCTCGACTGGTATGTGAGTACGTGCGGGTGCGGGTGCCGGGGTGTGGGGGCCCGGCCCGGGGCCCAGGCGGGTGCGGGCAGGGGGCGCGGCGCTCTCCGTGTGCCTAGTGCTCTGAGCGCTCGCGGCGCCCTCGGCGCTCGTGGCGTTCTCGCCCAGCTGCTCGTGCAGCCAGGCGAGCTCGGCGGTGCGTGCGGCGCGGGCCGTGAGGGTCATGCCTCGCCGGTAGGGGTCGGTCTCCTGGGACAGGCGGCGTGGGGCGCCGTCGTCGGTGAAGAAGGCGGGGGCCGTCTCCATGGCGGCCAGGCGGCGCCTGAGGACCGTCTGGCGCTCACCGGCGTCGGGCAGGTGGGAGAGGAAGGCGAGCACGGTCATGAAGCGGGGCATGGACTCGATGTCGGGTCCGTCTGCGTCGCGCAGGAGCGCGTGCAGGCGCTCGCGGCCCGCCTCGGTCAGGGCGAGGACCTGCTTCGTGCGGCCGCGGGCGCCGGTGGCCGACGTACGGGAGACGAGGCCCTGACGCTCCAGCCGTGCGAGGGCGGGGTAGAGGGCACCTGCGGACAACCGGGTGCCGGGACCGGACAGGTCGTGGATGCGGCGGCGGATCTCGTAGCCGTGCAGGGGCCCGTTGTCGAGGAACCCGAGGATCTGGAGGTCGAGCACGAGAGCATGGTACCGAGAATGATATCGAATCGACATACGATGGGTGTGTCCGCTACGGTGGGGGCGTCAGCAACAGGAAGGTCCCGCATGACCACCCCGACGGCGCCCAGCTCACCGGACCCCGGAGCGAGCGGCACGGGTGCCCGGCCCGGCAGCGCGGGGGACGGTCCCCGTCCTGCCCCCGCCCTCACCTTCGACGCCGTTACCAAGCGGTACCGCGGCACCGCCGTAGCAGCCGTCGACGGATTCGCCGCGAGCCTCGCCGCCGGCCGCGTCACCGTCCTGCTCGGCTCCTCCGGCTGCGGCAAGACCACGCTGCTGCGCATGGTCAACCGGATGGTTGAGCCCACCTCGGGGCGGGTGCTTCTCGACGGTGAGGACGTCGCCGACCGCAACCCGGTGAGCCTGCGTCGGTCCATCGGCTACGTCATGCAGAACGCCGGTCTCCTGCCGCACCGGCGGGTCATCGACAACATCACCCTCGTCCCCAGGCTCGACGGCGTGCCACGCGCCACTGCTCGCGCACGCGCCGCTGAGCTCATGGACATGCTCGGGCTGTCCGACAGCCTGGCCGAGCGCTACCCCCACGAGCTCTCCGGCGGCCAGGCGCAGCGCGTGGGCGTCGCCCGTGCCCTCGCCGCAGACCCGGGCGTCCTGCTTATGGACGAGCCCTTCGGCGCCGTCGACCCCCTCGTGCGCCGTGACCTCCAGCGCGAGCTGTGGCGCATCCAGGCGGGGCTGTCCAAGACCATCGTCTTCGTCACCCACGACGTCGACGAGGCCCTGGCCCTGGGGGACGACATCATCCTGCTGCGCCAGGGTGCCCAGGTCGCCCAGCGCGGCAGCGGCGCCGAGCTCCTCCGGGCCCCGGAGAACGACTTCGTCGTGCGCTTCCTCGGTCTTGACGACGGCGTTCGCGCCCGTCGTTTGCGTGAGGTCGCCGACGCCACCGAGGCCAGGGCCTCCCACGTGCCCGGCGCACCGGGCCCCGTCGACGCCACCCAGGTGGGCCGGACCGCCGGCCTCGGAGAGCCTTCATGACCTGGGTCCTGGCGAACCTGCCGCTGCTCGGCCAGTACACGGTCGCGCACCTGCTCCAGTGCCTGCCCGCCGTCGTGGCGACCTTCCTGCTCGCCGTCCCCCTGGCCCGGGTCGCCCGCCTGTCGCGTGCGCTGCGAGTCCTGCTCGTCTCCGGCTCCTCGCTGCTCTACGCCATCCCCTCCCTCGCCCTGTTCATCGTCCTGCCGCTCGTCATCGGCACGCGGGTGCGCGAGCCGCTCAACATCGTCGTCGCCCTGACCCTCTACGGCCTGGCGCTCATGGTCCCCGCCGCCGTCGAGGCGCTGGAGTCGGTCGACCGCGGCCCGCTCGACGCCGCCACCGCCATGGGCATGGGACGGGAGAAGCGCTTCCTCACCGTCGAGCTGCCGCTGGCGGGACCGGCCCTTGTCGCGGGACTGCGCGTCGTCACCGTGTCGACCATGTCGCTGACGACGGTCGGTGCCGTGCTGGGGGTGCGCAGCCTCGGCTTCCTCTTCACCGACGGCTTCCAGCGCGGCCTCCACAGCGAGGTCCTCAGCGGGCTCCTGCTCACCGTGGCCCTCGCCCTCGTCCTCGACGGGCTCGTCGTCGGCCTCGGTCGCCTTCTCATGCCGTGGACACGCCGTTCCCGTGGCGCCGCCCAGGCGAGTGAGGAGGCCGACGCGTGAGGCACCTGCTCGCCGCCCTCGCCTACCTCACCGACCCGGCCAGCTGGAACGGTCCCCTGGGCATCGCGCACCTGCTCGCCGAGCACGTGTCCTACTCCCTGCTGGCCGTGGCCGTCGCCGCCGTCATCGGCGTGCCGCTGGGGTGGGCCGTCGGGCACAGCGGTAGGGGACGCGACGCAGTCGCCTCTCTCACCGGTGCGGCCCGCGCCCTGCCGACCCTCGGCCTCATCACCATCCTCGGCCTCTGGCTGGGGATCGGGCTGTCCGCGCCGCTGCTCGCCTTCACGGTCCTCGCCCTGCCGAGCGTCCTGGCGGGCGCCTACGCGGGCGTGGAGTCCGCGGACCCGGTCGCCGTCGACGCCGCCCGCGCCTCCGGCATGACCGAGATGCAGGTCCTCACCCGGGTGGAGATCCCGCTCGGCGCCCCTCTGCTGCTGGGCGGCCTGCGCGCCGCCGTCCTGCAGGTCGTCGCGACCGCCACCCTGGCGGCCTACACGGGCGCCGGAGGACTGGGCCGCCTCATGTTCCTCGGGCTCAAGACACAGGACTACCCGATGATGCTCGCCTCCGCCCTGCTCGTCATCGCCCTGGCCCTGGCCAGCGAGATCGTCTTCATCCCTCTCCTCAGGCTCGCTCGACCGGCGGGCTCGCGTCCCCGAAAGGACATCCGATGACCCTCAGCCGCCGCGCCCTCATCACCGGCGCCAGCACCCTGACCGCCGCCACCGCCCTGGCCGCCTGCTCGGCCTCCGACCCGCTGGCCGACCCCTCGGCCGGCACAGGCGGCGACGAGATCACGACGATCGTCGTCGGCTCGCAGCAGGACTACTCCAACGAGATCATCGCCGAGATCTACGCCCAGGCCCTGGAGGGCACCGGCTTCGCGGTGGACCGCCAGTTCCAGATCGGCCAGCGCGAGGTGTACATGCCCGAGCTGGAGTCCGGGTCGATCCACGTGCTGCCCGAGTACGTCGGCAACCTCCTCCAGCACTACGTCAAGGACTCGACCGCCTCCTCCACCGAGGAGATCGTCGCGGCCCTCGGCACGGCGCTGCCCTCCTCTGTCATCGTCCTCGACGCGGCCGAGGCCACCGACCAGGACTCCTACACGGTGACGGCCGACAGCGCGAGCAAGCACTCCCTCAGCTCGATCGCCGACCTCGCCTCGCTCGGGCGGACCGTGACCATCGCGGCGAACTCCGAGTTCGCGACCCGTCCCTACGGCCCCCAGGGGCTCAGGTCCGCCTACGGCGTCGAGGCCGAGGTCACACCCGTGGAGGACTCCGGCGGCCCGCTCACCGTCAAGGCACTCACCGACGGCACGGTCGACGTCGCCGACATCTACACCTCGGACCCCGCCGTCGAGGACAACGACCTCGTCGTCCTCGATGACCCGAAGCACCTCATCCTGCCCCAGAACGTCGTGCCGCTCGTCTCGGCCGGCCTGGGGGCCAAGGCTGTCGTCGCCCTCAACGCCGTCCAGGCCGTGCTCACGACCGACGAGCTGCGGACCCTCAACAGGCGCTCGACGGCGGAGGGGCTCGACTCCGCGACCATCGCCAAGGACTGGCTCGCCGCCCAGGGGCTCGTGGGCTGAGCCTCGCCGGGTCCTCAGTCGCGAAGAGCGGGGGCCGTCCACGCGGTTGCCGCGCTCACGCCCAGCACCGTCAGGGCCAGGACGAAGGGCGCCGCCGGGTGCCAGCCGTACAGGGCCGTTGCCGTCACCGGGGCGAAGATCCATGTGAGGGCCGCCGACGCGTTGAGGATCCCGGCGACGGCGCCCTGCTCGCGGGCGCTGACCGCCAGCGAGCCGCCCGCGCTGTAGCCCGGCCCGACCAGCCCGTGGGCCAGGCCGACGCAGAAGGTCGCCGCAACCATGAGCCACAGCGTGGGCGCCAGCGCCAGGACCGACAGGCACACGAGCGCCGTGCTCACACCCGTACGCACGAGCCTGCGCGGCCTCCAGCCGAGCCGGGGCACGACGACCAACTGGGAGAGCATGGCGCCCGCGGCATTGGCCAGCAGCATGACGGCGGTGAACGGCACCGCCTCCTCAGGGGTGATCCCCAGCCGGTCCTGCACGACGAAGCCGACGACGATCTGCACCACCCCGGCTGCGAAGAACATGCCGAAGGCGGAGCCGATCCACGGCAGGACCCGGCCATCGGCCCAGGACAGGCGTGGAGGCAGCGCCGCGCGCGAGCCTGCGCAGGACGCGGGGGAGTGCGCGTCGTCGTCGGCTCGCACCCCGTCACGGGGCAGGAAGGTGGCGGCGACGGCCAGCGCGATGAGGACGAAGACAGGGGTGGCCCACACGGGGGCGAGGATCGACCAGCTGCCCAGCAGGCTCGACAGCACCGAGCCGACGACGATCGACAGCTGGATGGCCCCGGAGAAGGCGCTCATGCCCGCGACCCGGCCGGCCTCGTCGGGGGTGATCTCGGCGACGAGAGCCTGCCCGGTCGGGGGGATCGCCGAGACGGCGGCGCCGAAGAAGGGGCCCCGGGCGAGGACGATGACGGCGGCCGCGGTACCCGCCCCCAGTAGCCCGGCTGAGCGCAGCGCCACGGCGAGCGAGAACAGGATCCCGGCGACCAGGGCCAGGCTCAGGGACGCGAGCAGGACACGGCGCCGCCCCCAGGCCACGGAGCGCCGCCCCCAGAACTGGGACAGGAGCGTGACGGACAGGGCAGCGGCAGACACCGCCAGGCCGACGACCCACTCGGCCAGCCCCAGGGCGCGCGCGAGAGGCGCGATCGACGCGTTGAGCATGTTCTGTGCCACGTAGACGAACAGGCACGCTGTGAGCAGCGCCCGCAGCGTGGGGTTGGAGGCCACGGGGGAGGGGCCAGCGCCTGGGCCGGGAGGGGAGGGGAGGGGCACCGCAGCACCCTACCGGCGCCGGTAGTGCTCCACACGCCAGGGGGCGTCCCCGGAGACGGGGCGCCACGTCCCCTCCGGGTCGCTGTGCTCAGGGTCCGGTGCCCACGTACCGGGCTCGAGGTGCGGCGCGCTCACCGGGCGGCTGAGCGCCACGCCACGGCGGGCCGCCGCGCTGACGGCGTCGATGTCGATGACCGACACGAGGAGCTCATCGATCACACCGGCCTCCAGGGCCTGCTGGTACACGGAGCCGCCACCGATGACCCACACCCGGGGCAGCGCGCGGTAGGCGCCCTCGCGCGGGTCCTCGCCCAGCCCGGCGGCGAGCTCGCAGGCACGGCGCAGCCCCGCGGTGAGCGTCGGGGCGACACGTGCGACAGCGTCGTCGGCCCAGCCCTGCTGCCGCGTGAGCACGACGCTCAGGCGGCCCGGCAGCGCCGTGCCCAGGGACTGCCAGGTGGTGCGCCCCACGATGACGACGCCGCCCGTGGTGGCCGCCCTGAAGTGACGGAAGTCGGCGGGCACGCGCCACAGCATGTGCCCGTCGGCACCGATGACGCCATGACGGTCCTGCGCCCAGATGGCCCCGACCCGGTGCGGCACCTGGACGGGAGACGAGCCGCTCATACGGCGACCGGCGCCTTGATGGCCGGGTGGTGGTGGTAGCCCTCGGAGGCGTCGATCCCCTCCATCGTGTAGGTGTCGATGGAGCTGGCCCGCTCCAGGCGCAGCGTGGGGAAGGGGTAGGCCTCGGGCACGCGCGAGAGCTGCTCGCGCACCTGCTCGACGTGGTTGTCGTAGACGTGGCAGTCGCCGCCGGTCCACACGAGCTCGCCGGGCTCCAGGTCCGCCTGCTGGGCGAGCATGTGCGTGAGCAGGGCGTAGGAGGCGATGTTGAACGGCACCCCGAGGAAGAGGTCGGCGCTGCGCTGGTAGACCTGCAGGCTCAGGCGCCCGTCGGCGACATAGCACTGGAACAGGGCGTGGCAGGGGGCCAGCGCCATGCGGCCGAGGTCGGAGACGTTCCACGCCGACACGAGCATGCGCCGCGAGTCCGGGTCGGTGCGCAGGGTGTGGAGCACGGAGGCGATCTGGTCGACGACGGCGCCGTCACGTCCCGGCCACGAGCGCCACTGCGAGCCGTAGACGGGGCCGAGCTCGCCGTCGGCGTCCGCCCACTCGTCCCAGATCGTGATGCCCCGTTCCTGGAGCCAGCGCACGTTGGTCGAGCCCCGCAGGAACCACAGCAGCTCCCCCTTGACGGCCTTCATGGTGACGAACTTCGTCGTGACACGGGGGAACCCTGCGCTGAGGTCGTAGCGCAGCTGGCGGGCGAAGAGGGAACGGGTGCCCGTCCCGGTGCGGTCGCCCTTGGCGGTGCCGTGCAGGAGCACCTCGGCGAGCAGCTCCTCGTAGGCGACGTCCACTCCCTGGGGGACGGACAGGCCCATCTCGGTCAGGCAGGGGTAAGGGTGCGCGGTCACGGCGGTGCTCCCGTCAGGCCTCGATGACCTCGTGGACGACGATCTCCTCGGGCGCGGGGCCGAGGGCCGCGCGGGTGCCTTCGATGATCTGGTTGGCCAGGGCACGACCGCCGCTCCAGCCGATGGCCGCGCCGATTCCGAAGGGGATGAGACGCCCGAGTGCGAGAGCCCCGCCCTTGACGGCGGTGCGCTTGGCCAGGCGCTTGACCAGCTGGGCGTTGATCGAGCGCACCGTCGGCAGCGGCATCTGGGCGAGGGCTTGCGCCGCCCAGTAGAGGGTCGACAGCCCCAGCGATCCCTGGATGGCCTCGGAGCCGTCACGCCCCATGAGCGCGGACAGGACCAGGGCGCGCCGCCGCTCGGGGGTGACGACGCGCAGCCCCTGCAGCTCGGCGACGGTGAGGACGTACTTGACGGCGCTGGCGAGGAAGACGGTCGTCTGTCCCACGGTGAGTGCCGCGGCCGTGCCCGTGCCGACCGCTGGGAGCGCCGCGCTGGCGCCGACGGCGGCCGAGGTGAGCCCCGACTCCGTTCGGAACCGCTCGGCCGCGAGCTCGACGAGCTCGGCCGTGTCCGCACCGGGGCGGTCACGCCGCATCCGGGCGACGTTGTCCTCGATGCTGCGCGCCGGGATCGCAATGGCCTTGTCGAGGGCGCGCTCCAGCTTCGTGGCTCGGGTCTCGCTCATCCTCACTCCTGGTCGTCGAGCAGGTGCAGGCGCAGGTCGGCACCCTTCTCCAGCGTGTGTCCCACGGTGCACCCGCGCTCGATGGCTCGCTCGACCCTCTCGGTGAGCGTGCTCAGCTGCTCGGGCGTGAGAGCGGACAGGTCGGTGACGATCTGGACGTCCATGTCGGAGTAGCGCTCCTCCTCCTCGTTCTTGAGGGTCGCGCAGATGACGTTGGCCTCGAAGTCCTCGCCGAGGGCCTTGGCCAGGCGGTGGTCCGCGGAGAGCGTGTTGCAGGTCGCCAGGGCGATCTTGAGCAGCTCGCCGGGGGAGAACTCGCCCGGGCCCATGCCCACGCGCACCTCAGCGCCGCGGGCGTTGCGCCCAAGGTACTGGCGGGTGCCCGTCCGCTCAGCCCAGATGGAGTTCGTCTCTGTGGGGGTGATGATGCCGTCCTCACTCATGGGGTGATCGTGACACGAGCCGAGGACACGAGGCCAGGCAGGCACCGGCCCGGTGAGCGGCTTGCGCGCACGGCGGAACGGCACCGCCTCCCCGGGGCCCACGCCACGTGGCACGGGCGTGTGACGGCCCGCACCCCGCCGGCTCAGCGGACGGTGCCGGCTCAGTGACTGGCGAGCCACGCCTCGGCGCGGCGCCGCTCGTCGGCGACGACGGCCTGGACGTAGCCGAGCGCCTTGTCCTCCAGGGCCCGTCCCACGAAGGGGAAGCTCACGTCCAGGCTCAGGTCGAGCGTGACGACGGTGCTGGCGTCGTCGGCGCGCATCGTGCTCGTGGCGGCCGCGCGCACCGGGGCGCCGCTGACGTCGACCTTGACGCCTCCGTCGCGACGGTCCTGAGCCCCCGCAGGCCCCCAGGACTCGGTCACGCGGAACGACAGCGGCGTGCGCACGAGGCGGCGGGCGGCCGGAGGGATCCGGTCGGCCGGGACGGTGCCCGACACGGTGGCGGTGAACCCGCCGTCGCGCTCGCGGACGTCGACGCTCACGCCCTCCAGGCCCAGTGCGGCCACCCGTCCGCGCTGGAAACCGGGGTCGGCGAGCATCGTCGCGACGGCGTCGGGAGCGGCGGGGTAGGTGATCGACACGGTCTTTCTCATACGGTGATCCTGCCACGCATCAGTACGATCAGGGCGTGCCCTCCTCCCCGACCGCCTCGCACCGCGTCCTGTCCCTGCTGCCGGACGCGGACCGCGACTGGATCCACCAGCTCATTGCCGACTGGCAGGTCATAGCCGACATGTCGGTGTCCGACCTCGTCCTGTGGGTGCGTTCCGAGACGGGCCGCTTCGTGGCCGTCGCTCACCAGCGACCCTCGACCGGCTCGACCGTCCACCTCGAGGAGGTCATCGGGCACCGCATGCCGGCCTCCCGTGAGGTCATGGCCATCGAGGCCTTCGCCTCCGGCGAGACGATGATCGCCATGACCCCCCAGTGGACGGGTTCCTTCGCCGTGCGCGAGGAGTACGTCCCGGTCATGCGCGCCGGGTCGGCCATCGCGGTCATGACGCGTGAGACCGCGGTGGGTCTCATGCGCGGGGGGCGTCATATGGACACCTTCCTCAGCGAGATGGCGGACCGGCTGTGCCAGATGGTCGCCGAGGGCGCCTTCCCGATCCGGGGCGCGGGCACGGTCATGCGCCACGGGACCCCGCGCGTGGCGGACGGCGTCGTGGGGCTCGACACCGACGGCGTCGTGCTCTTCGCCACCCCGAACGCGCACTCCTGCCTCAGGCACCTGGGCATCGTCTCCGAGCTCGACGGCGTCCAGCTCGTCGAGGCCATCACCTCGATCATCCCGGAGAGGACCCCGGTCGACGAGGCGATGGCGGTCGTGCTCATGGGACGCCAGGCCTGGCTCACCGAGGTCGAGGTCGGGGGCGTCTTCCTGGCCATCCGCTCGATCCCGTTGACGGACGCGGGCCAGCGGGCCGGCGCGGTCCTGCTCGTGCGGGACGTGACCGAGATCCGACGGCGTGAGCAGGTGCTGCTCAACAAGGACGCGACGATCCGCGAGGTGCACCACCGGGTGAAGAACAACCTCCAGACGGTCTCGGCGCTGCTGCGCATGCAGGCCCGGCGGGCGACGAACGACGAGACCCGTGAGGCCCTGGCGGAGGCCGAACGGCGGGTGGCGACGATCGCGACGGTGCACGAGGCCCTGAGCCACAACGTCGATGAGCACGTCGACTTCGACGAGGTCTTTGCGTCGATCCTGCGGGCGGCCGCCACGGTCGCCCGGGCGCAGGGCGACGTGGCCACGAGCCTGGAGGGCACCTTCGGGACGATGGACGCGGACACGGCCCAGGCCCTGGCGACGGTGCTCGCCGAGCTCGTCACCAACGCGGTCGAGCACGGGCTTGAGGACCGCGACGGCCTGGTGACGGTCAAGGCCCATCGTGAGGGCGAGAACCTGGAGGTGCGGATCATCGACGACGGCCAGGGCCTGAAGGAGGGCACGATCCTCACGGGGCTGGGGACACAGATCGTGCGTACGCTCGTGCGCGGCGAGCTCAGAGGGTCGATCGACTGGCAGCCGGGCGAGTCGGGGCGAGGCACGGAGGTCGTGGTCCGCGCCCGCCTGAAGGAGGCCTGAGGCCGTCGATGGCGGCCTCAGGGCACCTCAGGGCACCTCAGGGCAGGAGCCTGGGTGCCGCTGGGGCCAGGGGCCGCGGACGGATCAGACGGGTCAGGCAGAGCCGCGGGCGGCTTAGGCGGAGCCAGGCGGGTCAGGAGGAGCGGCGGGCGCGGGCGGCGCGACGCTTGAGCGAACGGCGCTCGTCCTCACTCATGCCGCCCCAGACCCCGGCGTCCTGGCCGTTCTCAAGGGCCCACTTGAGGCAGGTGTCGACGACGTCGCAGCGCGCGCACACCTGCTTGGCCTCGGCGATCTGGGCGATAGCCGGACCGGTGTTACCGACCGGGAAGAAGAGCTCGGGGTCAACCGTGAGACATGCGGCCTGACTGCGCCAGTCCATTGAGGGCTCCCTTCCGGAGTTGATGGTGCGTGCGGCTGCCCTGGGGACCTCGGCGGTACCGGCCTGGCCGGTGCGGAGGAGGACGTCAGGCAACCGCGTCCTGCGCCAACCTTCACACGCTGTCTGGGGCTGGGCAAGAGCTGAGGACTGAGACCTGCGCCGAGGGCGTATCGCGATACTCACAGCCCAGAGTCCTTGACGTTGTAGAGAACAGAGAGGTCTCACTCCCAGAGGTCTGACCTCCCGTCGCTCGCAGGCGCGTCACCGTGCGGCTGAGGCCGTCTGCAGCGCGGTCACCTCGCCACGCAGGACGAGGGCGCCGCGGCCGGGCGTCGTCGGGTGCCGGGGGTCGCAGGCCGCACGCAGTCCCATCCCGGCTGCCTGAGCCGCCGGACCGACGGCGGGCCACAGCACGACGAGGGCACCGCGGCTGCGCAGGTCCGCCAGAGGCCCACGGAAGGTGGCGGCGGCTCGCTCGGTCGTCGCCGAGCCCAGCACCCGCCGTCCCTGAGCCAGTGCCTCGCCGACGGCGGCGAGATCCTGCGGGTCGGCCAGGTCGAGGTCGTCGACGACGAGGACCTCCTCTTCGTCGGCCTCGTGCAGCACCCGCTCCAGGCCGCGCAGCGCCGTCGTCCGGCCCGAGCCGTGCGGGCCGAGGACGAGCACCGGTCCCTCCGGCACGGGCAGGGCGGCGGCGTCGTCGCCGCCGAGCGCCCACACGCCGGGGCGTGGCGCCACGAGCAGCGGCAGTGGCGCGAGCCGCAGCGGTGCCGGACCACCGGCAACCTGCTGGCTCGTGGCCCGCAGTGCGACGGCGGGCACCGCCCGATACACCCTCGTGGCACACGGCACCCCGCCAGGGCCGAGGCGCTGCACCGCGTCAGAGGCAGGCGCGGGTGCCTCATCCGCCAGGACCACCTGGCAGTCCAGGGCCGTTCCCTCGACGAGCAGCAGGCCGCGGCCGGGTCCCCGGCCGCACAGTCGCCCGCGCGGCAGGCCCGCCATGGCGGCCTGAGCGGGCTCGTCGGCCCCCAGGACGATGCGGGTGCGCAGGGGAGCCGTCCATCTCGCCGTCCCTGCGGACAGGGAGGCGCTGACCACCAGCCCCGCGCCGGACATCGTGGCGCCGCGGCGCACGGCCTCGAGCAGGGCCGTGCCCTCGGTGGGCCCGAGGAGCTCGTCGACGGCGGCGACGAGCTCCTCCGCCCCGTCCAGGACCAGCACCCCGCTGACCCGGCCTGCGGCCGCGAGGGACCACAGGCGTGCCAGGCGTCTGGGGTCCTCCGCTCCGACGACGGTGCCCAGGCCGGGCCAGGACGACAGCTGCGTGACCGACGCGGCGGGCAGCCCGCACAGGTGCACCTGGAGGCCGAGCTCCAGGGCGCCGGCTGCGGCACTGACCAGGGTGGTGCTGCGCCCGCTGTCAGCCGCCCCGAGGACGAGCAGGGTGGTGGCCGGGTCCCAGGACCAGGTGCCCTGCGCCTGCTCCTCCGGCAGGTCCGTGACCGCCATGAGTACCGAGGCACCGCGAGCACCGTCGGTGCGCGGGGCGCGGAGGGCTCCGTCGGCGCCGAGGCCGGTGGAGTCACCGACGGCACCGGTGCCGGGACGCGCGCCGGCCTCGCCTCGTGTGACCCGCGTCGGAAGCGGTGGTGCCCACGGGCACCACGGTGGCGGGGCGTCCTCGGCGGCCGCACGCAGCTCCTCCACCATCTGCGACACCTGCGGCCCGTCCCCGGCGTGCAGGGCCTGGAGCGGCCCCTCCCGGCGCGATCCGGCCACGAGCAGCCTGCCCGCCACCGGCTCAAGGCGAGCGGCGTCCTCGTTGCCGAGCACGTCTCGGGAGTCCGCGCCGTCGAGCACGCGCAGGCACACCCGCAGCGCGGCGTTGGCCCGCACGGCGGCACTGACGACACCCGCCGGACGCTGCGTGGCGAGCACGAGATGGATGCCCAGGCTGCGCCCCTGGGCAGCGACCCGGATGAGCGAGTCGAGGACCTCCGGGTGGCTGGTGGACAGCACCGCGAACTCGTCGACGACGAGGACCAGGCGGGCAGGACGGTCCTCCTCCCTCATCGCCTGGACGTCTGGCGCGCCGTGGGCGGCGAGGACCCGCTCGCGACGGCGTACCTCAGCGCTGAGGCAGGACAGCGCGCGCGAGGTCATCGCGTGGTCGAGGTCGGTGAGGACCCCGGCGGTGTGAGGCAGGCGGGCCAGACGTCCGAAGGCGGCGCCGCCCTTGTAGTCGACGAGGACGAGCGAGAGACGGTGAGGCGGGTGCCCCGCGGCCAGCTGCAGCAACCAGGAGGTGAGCAGCTCCGACTTTCCGGAGCCGGTCGTTCCCGCCAGGAGGGCGTGGGGGCCGTCCGCCACGAGGTCGACGCTCACCGGGCCGTGGGCGTCGACGCCGAGCACCGCGCCCAGCCCGGAGGCGGGCTTCCTCCACACGCTGCGCACACGTTCGCGGTCGAGCTCCCCGCAGACCTCCTCCAGGCGCACGTCATGAGGCAGTGCGCTTCCGTCACCGCCCGGCCCGCCCCGGGCCCGCTCGGAGGCCCGGCTCATGTGGGTCACGGCGCCCCACCAGGTGCCGGACAGGCGCCCGGCATCCCGTCTCCAGCCGCGGGAGCCCGGGGTCGCCCGCACTTGTGAGACCGTGGCGGGCGGCCCGGCGTCGGGGGCGGCTGCGAGCATCGCCTCGTGGCGGCTGGATCCCGACCCCCAGGCCAGGCGTGAGCTCCCCTCGTCAACGAGGACCTCGGCGCCCGCGGAGGCGAGTACCTGGCAGGTCCACCACCGCACGGCCTCAAGCGCCCCGGCACCGGTGAGGGCGAGCGCGTCACCGGCCCCGAGCGCGATCGCGCTACGGCGCCCACGGCGCCCGCACCAGGCGCGGGGGACGTCGTCGTCGGCGGCGGGGACTGTGCCGGCGGCCCGGGTGCTGCGGGCCACCGCCAGCAGCATCCCGGCGGGGTCCGGTCGGCGCCCCTGCCACCCGCACCGGCCCCGCCTGCGCCTGCCCCGGGCCGAGAACCCGCCCAGGCGCATGAGCCCCATGAGCGCGAGCGGCACGAGCATGAGGGAGCGGGCACCGTATCCCGAGCGCAGGGAGACGACGACGATCCCCACCGCGACCACGACGCTCACCGCCGCCAGGACCATGCTGGCCCGGGCGCGGCTGCGGCTGGCACGGGGCCCGTCGGGCAGCGGTACCTGGAGGTCGTCGGGGCGTCTGCGCAGCTCAAGGACGCTGTCTCCCACCCGCAGGCGCGAGCCGGGCTGCCACCGCTGTCCCGCGCGCACGCCCGCGCGCCCACGCCCCCGGGCCCGCTCACGCAGGCCGTGCCACCTGGCGCCGTTGGCACCGGGCGCTCCGATGATGCTCACCCCGCGAGCGGCGGCGCGTACACGCAGGTGCTCGCGCGAGACATAGGGGTCCGTCAGTGCGCCCCCGCGTCCGATGACGCGCTCCGTGCCGTCGGCCAGGGCGAGGACGGCGCCGGCGTCGGGGCCGCCGAGCACCGCCAGGTGCCAGGAGCAGGACAGGGCAGCGCTCGCCTCGGCGGCGGCGCAGGCTCCGGTCGGCAGGAGAGGGTCGGGCATGGCTCCACTGTGTCTCGTCTCGCGGCCCCGCCACCGTGGGAGGCTGCCGTGCTGTGGAGAGACGACGGTGGTGGGTGCGGCGGCGAGAGCCTGTGGAGCCCGGCACCTCGGGCGTCGATACCTGTGACAGGCGTGGGAGAGGATGGAACCATGAGCAGCCAGACCTCCCCCCTGACGCCCGACCCCGACGCGGCTCCCGTGAGAGCCGCGCGCGGCGCGTACCCCGCTGACGTCGAGGACACGCAGACCCGTGCGGGGAGCGACGCCGCCCGGGAGCGGATGGAGGAGCTCACGGAGCGGATCAACGCCGCCCGCGCGATGTACTACGACGCCATTGACGGTCAGTCGACCGTCTCCGACGCCCAGTACGACCTGTGGTACCGCGAGCTTGAGCGCCTGGAGGCCGAGCACCCCGAGCTCGCTCGTGAGGACTCACCGACGCGCAGCGTCGGAGGACGCGCGGTGGCGGAGGTCTTCGCCCCGGTCACGCACCGCGAGCGCATGTACTCCCTGCAGGACGTCTTCAGCCTGGAGGAGGTCGAGGAGTGGGCCCAGCGCGTCGCCGCGGACCTCGGGGTCCAGGACACGGACCTTCCCATGACCGCCGAGGTCAAGATCGACGGCCTGGCGGTCTCCCTGACCTACGAGCACGGGCTGCTCACCCGGGCCGCGACCCGCGGCGACGGCGTCACGGGGGAGGACGTCACCGCCAACGTGCGCACCATCAAGCGCGTCCCGCAGCGCCTGGCCACCGGCGGAGCGAGGCCGGTGCCCGAGCTCGTCGAGGTCCGCGGTGAGGTGTACCTGCCGGTCGAGGCCTTCGCCGAGCTCAACCGTCGGCGCGCGCAGGAGAACGCGGCCCGCGAGCAGCGCAACGCCGAGCGCGAGGCCCAGCCGAAGGGCAGCCGGAGCCGCCGTGAGCCGATGCTCCCGCTCTTTGCCAACCCCCGCAACGCCGCCACCGGCTCCCTGCGCCAGAAGGACCCCACCGTCACCGCTGAGCGCCCCCTGGCCTTCATCGCCCACGGCGTCGGCGCCATCCGCCTGGCCGACGGCGAGGACCTTCCCTGCTCCCAGCACGAGTGGTATGCGCTGCTCGATGCCTGGGGGCTGTGCGTCTCCCCCTACAACGCGATCGTCTGCGGGCGTCAGCAGCGCGAGGACTACATCGGACGCTACGCCGAGCGCCGCCACGACCTCCTCCACGAGATCGACGGCATCGTCTTCAAGGTCGACTCGCGCGAGGACCAGACCCGCCTGGGCCACACCTCCCGGGTGCCGCGCTGGGCGGCTGCGTACAAGTACCCGCCCGAGGAGGTCCACACGCGTCTGCTGGACATCGACGTCCAGGTCGGGCGCACCGGACGCGTCACCCCCTTCGGTCTTATGGAGCCCGTGCGGGTCGCCGGCTCGACCGTCGCCCGCGCCACGCTGCACAACGCCACCGAGGTGGCCCGCAAGGGGGTGCGCATCGGAGACACCGTCGTCCTGCGCAAGGCCGGTGACGTCATCCCCGAGATCGTCGGCCCCGTCATCGAGGCCCGTGACGGCACGGAGCGCGAGTTCGTCATGCCGCAGTGCTGCCCCTCCTGCGCGACACCGCTGGCGCCCGCCAAGGAGGGCGACGTCGACCTGCGCTGCCCCAACACCCGCTCCTGCCCCGCCCAGGTCACTGAGCGCGTGGCCCACATCGGCTCCCGTGGGGCCTTCGATGTCGAGGGCCTGGGGGACGAGGCCGCCGTCGCCCTCACCCAGCCCGACGCCTGCCGTGAGGACGCGCTCGTCGCCCTGGCGGCGGGACACGCCGTCGAGACGGAGCGCGCAACCGTCCGCCTGGACGAGCGCCTGCGTGAGGCCATGCCCGCCGCCGACCGCCTGGACGCCGCCCGCGTCGCGCTCGCGGCCGCGCACGTGCACGAGCAGGAGCCGGTGCTCGCGGGGGAGGCGGGTCTCTTCGACCTCACGGTGGAGGACCTGCGGGAGGTGAGCGTCTACCAGCCCGTCAGGCGCGGCGGTCGGCCCACCGGGGACTGGCGCCTCACTCGGTTCTTCTGGTCCAAGCAGACCTACGACAAGAACGACGGGTCCGTGCGCAAGGAGGCGGTCCCGGGCAAGAACGCGACGGCAATGCTCGCCCAGCTGGAGGCCGCCAAGGCGCAGCCCCTGTGGCGGGTACTCGTCGCCCTGTCCGTGCGTCACGTCGGCCCGACGGCGGCTCGCGCCCTGGCGGCCCGTTTCCGGTCCCTGGAGGCCCTGAGGGCCGCCAGCGTCGAGGAGCTGAGCGAGGTCGAGGGGGTCGGCCCGACCATCGCGGCCGCCTGGAGGGCCTGGCTGGAGGTCGACTGGCACACCGAGATCCTTGACCGGTGGGCGGCCGCCGGGGTGCGCACGGCGGACGAGGCTCCCGATGAGCCGGTGCCTGCGACGCTGGAAGGGCTCACCGTCGTCGTCACCGGGACCCTTGAACGATTCACCCGCGAGAGCGCGAAGGAGGCGATCGTCTCGCGCGGCGGCAAAGCGGCGGGCAGCGTGTCGCGGCGCACAAGCTACGTCGTGGCCGGGGCGAGCGCCGGGTCGAAGGAGACCAAGGCCCGCGAGCTGGGGGTGCCCGTCCTCGACGAGGAGGCCTTCGAACGCCTGCTGGCCTCGGGCCCGCAGGGCCTGGCCGAGGACCGCTGAGGCCCCGCTCCGCACGGAGCCCGCTCGCGGCCACTGCGGGCAGCCGCCGTGACGCGAACCGGCCGTGCCCCTCGCGGGGCACGGCCGGAAACCAGCGGGGCAGCGGCCGGGTCTCAGTAGTGGCTGACGACCGTCGTGCCGATCTCCGCCCAGCTGTAGATCCACTGGGCCTCCGACACCGGCATGTTGATGCAGCCGTGGGAGCCCGAGTAGCCGAAGCTGGAGCGCCACGGGGCGCCGTGGAAGGCGTAGCCGCTGTAGAAGTAGCTGACCCACGGCACGTCCTCGGTGCGGTAGCGGGTGCCGTCGGCGTTGTCGCCCTCCATCGTCTGCGAGGGCAGCTGCAGGTAGACGTGGTAGGTGCCCGTGACCGTCGGGGTGGCGGCGGCGCCGTCGACCATGGACACCGGGCCGCGCACGACGGTCGCGCCCTCGTAGGCGGTCACGGTCTTGCTGGACAGGTCGACGTCCACCCACTTCTCGCCGGGGGCGGCCTGGTAGACGAGGTTCTCAGCGCCGTCGGCGATGAGCCTCTCGGTCCAGGTGGCCTCGACGACCTCGGTGGTGAAGTCACCCGTGTAGGAGCGGCCGGCACTCAGGGCGTCCACGAGTGCCGAGGTGATGTCGGCGGCGTTGGTGACCCTGCTGCCGTTGACGGCCTCGACGCTCGTGGCGACGACCTCACCGCGGGAGTTGACGTTACGTACCCCGTTGACGGGGGCGTCGGCCGCTCCTTCGCTGGACTCCGTGACCCACTGGCTCACCTTCGCGGTGTCCAGGGAGACAGTCAGGCGCTCACCGTCCGCCGAGGGCGTGACGCTGACCCAGGAGGCCTGGGTGCTCGCGTCCGGGCTCCAGGTGCGCCCGTTGGGGTCGGAGCTGTCGGCGACGGACACCGGCTGCGTGGCCAGAGCGTTGGCCTGCGTCGCAGCCTGGGCGGCCTCGTCGTCGGTGATCCTGGGCGAGCGCGTGCTGAAGGTCAGGGTCACGTTCTGGGAGCTGAGGCTGCGTGCCGCGGTGTTGGCGGCCTCGACGGCCGCGGCGGCGTCAACAGCCACGCCCTCCGAGGAGGGGGTCGTGACGAAGGTGTGGCCGTCCTGGTCGAGGACGACGGACGCGTCCGTGGCGATGTCCTGGTCCTCAGGGATGAGACGGGTCGTGTAGGACTCGGCCGCCTCGGGGTCGCTGGTGGTGACGACGTCGACGGGGTTCTCCGTGAACAGGGCGCGCAGACGGCTGACGACACCGGTGCTGGCCTCCAGCGCGGACTGCGCGGTGGCGTCGGCGTCGACGGAGACGCCCAGGTCTGACAGCGAGGCGGTGGCCTGGACGTCGCCGGTGATCGTGACCTGCGTGTCCTGGGCCCGGGAGGAGACGAGCTCGGCGATCTGCTCGCGGGTCATGCCGGATACGTCCTGCCCGACGACGGTCGTGCCGGGCACCGCGGTGTCCTCGTAGTGGGCGGCGTAGGCGTAGCCTCCGGCCCCGACGCCCAGCAGGACGAGCAGGAACGCGGACGCGGTCCACAGCGGCCAGCGGCGGCGCCGGGAGCCGTCGCCCTTGGGGGCGCCAGCAGAGGAGGGGGCCTGGAACGCCGGGGCGCTCGGGGTCCAGTCAAGGGTGCTCATGACGGTGGTCTCAACGCCCTCGCGGGCTGTGAAGGCCCCGTCAGCGTGGAGTGCTTCGTCTCGCATGCAAGTCCTTCCGAGCGCCTGGCCCTGGAGGCCGGGGTGCTCATAGGTGAGGCCCAGCGAGTTGGCCACCGGGCGACTGCATCCATGACACCGGGATGACCGCGGAAAGTCAACGAACATTAGAGCGAAACGCCTGTGATATCGCTCCAGGTGAGGGTGGAGAACTACCCGCTTTCGGTGCGGGAGCGCGCCGGAGCCGCGTGCGGCACCGACCGGAGAACGGGTGTTGTCATGGCTACACTCAGCCCCATGTCTGCCATCTCCAAGGACGAGGTCGCCCGTGTCGCGGCGCTCGCGCGCGTGGCCCTGACGGACGAGGAGGTGACGCGCCTGGCCGGTGAGCTGGACGCCGTCGCCTCCTCCTTCGCCCGGGTCACGAGCGTGGTCACGCCGGACCTGCCGCCCACCTCCCACCCGGTCCCGCTGACCAACGTGTTCCGTGAGGACGTGCCCGGCCCCACGCTCGACGTCGACGAGCTCCTGTCGGGCGCTCCCGCGAGCGAGGACTCGATGTTCCTCGTGCCCCAGATCCTCGGGGAGGACTCCGCCTCAT
>ERZ772971.599-NODE-599-length-22188-cov-3.891565_pt1 | contig 22188 bp, 20 predicted proteins | sample MGYA00511943_ERZ772971 | MGnify/ENA primary metagenome ERZ772971 (study PRJEB29015, sample SAMEA2737929) | human oral metagenome | biome: human oral; feature: human-associated habitat; material: dental | place: China | collected 2144 ... | reverse complement strand
CAATAAACAAGATGATGCTACCGTCAGAGCTGGTTACCTCTTTCACTACCGATTTGAGTCGTTCTTCAAACTCGCCTTTGTATTTGGCTCCCGCGATAAGGGCACCCATATCGAGCGAGTAAATCACTTTGTCTTTAAGGTTTTCGGGTACATCGCCTTTTACGATACGGTGTGCCAAACCTTCAGCGATAGCGGTTTTACCAACCCCTGGTTCACCTACTAGCATAGGGTTGTTTTTGGTTCTACGCGAAAGGATTTGTAGCACGCGGCGTATTTCCTCATCACGACCAATCACAGGGTCGAGCTTGCCACTATCAGCCAGCTGATTGAGGTTTTTAGCGTATTTGTTAAGCGAGTTGTAAGTATCTTCAGCCGATGCGGAAGTTACTCGTTCGCCTTTGCGCAACTCTTGAATGGCTTTCTCCATTTCTTTTTCGCTTACGCCTTGGTCTTTGAGGGCTTGTGCTATCTTGCTATTGCTTTTGAAGATAGCTAAAAGCAAGTGCTCTAACGATACGTATTCGTCATTCCATTTTTTAGCGATATTAGCCGCTTCGTTGAGCATAGTATTGGCTTCGCGAGAGATGCCCATACTACCTCCCGTTACTTTTGGAAAAGACTGTAAGGCAGCTTCTAAGTTTTTGCTGAGCTGTTCGCGGTTGATGTTCAGTTTTTTAAAGAGGAAAGGCAACACGTTTTCGTCTACTTGCTCGATAGCTTTAAAGAAGTGTTCGCATTGCAATTCCTGATGCCCGTATTGTTGGGCAATTTGCTGAGCGGTTTGTACCGCTTCTTGCGCTTTGATAGTAAATGTATTGAAGTTCATATTAAATTCTTTTTTAGGGTTCAACAATCTCGCATAGGGTAAGGCAATAGTTATGCCAATAAGATTTATCTGACAAAATGACAGTGTTTTGACTCTTTTTGACTTATGGAGAAAAAGAGTTGAAGTTTGTGATTAAGTTTTAAAATATTGAATAGTAGTTAATTTGTTTGTTTTTCATCGTTTTTCTGTCAGATGACAAAATGTCAGTTTCTTGACCTTTTGTTTACATATCTAGCTGCGCTACTTGCTGGCTTTGGCTCATACTCCCTAAGAAAAAGAAAAAATTTCTGTTGAGGGCATCTTGTCGCTACCTTGGAGCTATCTCGAAGATGAAGCGAAGAACAACCGTACTTTCAACGGACACTACCTTTCTATAAAACGACCAAAAAACAAAAAAAGCAACAACTTTAAATAGAAATTTAAACAAAGAAGCTACTGTTTTTCCTAGTACTCCCCTTTGCTTATACGCTTTGTAATGGAATTTTTTTTGTCATTTCTTTGGTAGTAATAGAAAAAAGTGGTACTTTTGTCGCCTAAGCTATATAACTAAGAATATGAAGTTCGAAACAAAAGCCATTCACGGAGTGAGAACTCCAGACAAAGGCATTGAAAATTGGGGAAACACTCTCCACTTGGCCACCACGTTCCCCATCAAAGAATATGGGGTGCTACAAGAGTTTGAATACGCCCGTGTAGCTAGTCCTACCCGCAAAGATTTTGAAACCCTCATCGCACAGTTAGAGAGCGGAAAACACGGGTTCGGTTTCTCTTCTGGAATGGCAGCTACCTCCTCATTATTTATGATGTTCAAGGCGGGCGACCACTTTGTCTTTGGCTTGGATATCTATGGTGGTACCTACCGCATTATGCACGACATTTTCAATAAGTTTGGCTTTGAAGCTACTTTTGTAGATACTACCGATTTGCAGCAGGTAGAAGCTGCTATTCGCTCCAACACCAAAGCCATTTTTATAGAGTCTCCCTCTAATCCGCTTTTAGATGTAACCGATATTCGTGGAATTGTGGCTATTGCCCAAAAACACCACTTACTCACTATAGTAGACAACACTTTCTTATCGCCTGTACTTCAGCGTCCCTTGGAATTGGGAGCTGATATTGTGCTGCACAGTGCTACCAAATACTTAGGTGGGCACAACGACATCATTGCAGGGGCTGCGGTAGTAAATCGCGATGATTTGGCTGAACAGATACGTTTTAATCAAGTAGCTGTAGGAGCTTTGCTCTCTCCTTTCGATAGTTGGCTCTTACTCCGCAGTATGAAGACCCTCAAACTAAGAGTGGAAAAAGCTCAAGAAAATACCCTTAAGCTACTTGATTTCTTGCGCCACCACCCCGAAGTGGAAAAAGTGTATTATCCTACAGAGGTAACCAACAAAGGAAAAGCCATACAAGAAAAGCAAGCTTCTGGCGGAGGGGCGGTCTTTTCCTTTACGGTGAAGACAGAAGAGAAAGCTAAACGCTTCTTTGAAAGTCTAAAAGTAGCACTTTTCGCAGTGAGTTTAGGAGGAGTGGAAACATTAGTTACACACCCTAGTACCCTTACTCATACTGAGTTTCCCGAAGAGGAAAAGGTTGCTCGTGGCGTAACGCGAACCCTCATTCGCGTAGCAGTAGGCATTGAAGACCCAGAAGATTTGATTGAAGATTTTAAACAAGCATTAGAAAAATAACTGATTGGTTAGACTAAGGTGTTTAATAGTATTGTTAATTGTAAATTATTAATTGAAAAATATGAGAGTAGCAGTAGTAGGCGTTACCGGTATGGTAGGTAACGTAATGTTAGAAGTTCTTGCAGAACACAAATTTCCCATTACCGAACTAATCCCTGTAGCTTCGGAAAAATCAGTAGGGAAGAAAATTACCTTTCAGGGTACCGAATACACCATCATTGGCCTTCAGCAGGCCGTATCGCTCAAACCAGATATTGCTCTCTTTTCAGCAGGAGCTTCTGTTTCTAAAGAGTGGGCACCTAAGTTTGCTCAAGTAGGTACTACCGTAGTGGACAATTCGTCTGCTTGGCGTATGGACGAGACTAAAAAGCTCATTATACCCGAAATTAACGCCGATGTGCTTACTAAGGAGGATAAAATCATCGCTAACCCCAATTGCTCAACAATCCAGATGCTTGTGGCTTTGGCACCTCTACAAAAAAAGTATGGTATCAAGCGCGTAGTAGTTTCTACCTACCAGTCTATTACAGGCACAGGGGTGAAAGCGGTACGCCAGTTGGAAAACGAGTACAAGGGCGAAAAAGGAGAGATGGCCTATCATTACCAGATACACCGCAACGCCATTCCTCACTGCGATGTTTTTGAAGAGAATGGCTATACTAAGGAAGAAATGAAGTTAGTTCGCGAGACCAAGAAGATTCTTCGCGATGATACAATTGCTGTAACGGCTACTGCTGTGCGTATTCCCGTAGTGGGAGGCCATAGCGAAGCTGTGAATGTAGAACTCAAATCAGACTTTAACCTAGACGAGGTGCGTGCGCTCTTAGCACAGTCACCAGGGATTAAACTACAAGATAATACCGATACGAATACCTACCCTATGCCTCTATACGCACACGGGAAAGACGAGGTGTTCGTGGGGCGTATTCGCCGTGATGAGTCGCAACCTAATACCCTTAACCTTTGGGTAGTAGCTGACAACCTACGCAAAGGAGCAGCTACTAATACTATACAGATAGCAGAGTATCTGATCAAACACAAACTCTTATAAGAGAATTTTATTCTCATAGACAACAAAAAGAGAGGCTGCCCAATGTTGGGCAGCCTCTCTTTTTGTTGTGTTGTTGTTATTTTTAAAACTTGTAAGTAACTCCGAAATGGAACCCTATAGATGAATAGGGAGCATCAGGAGCTCCTTTGCCTTCCCAGTTGTAGCTGTCTTCTAATAATGGAGATAACTGTCCAGCTAACTGTTTAAGTGCTGCAGGTGCTGTACCAGAGTTTTGAACTTTGGCCATATATGCCTTAAATTCTTCTACTGAGAGAGCTTGCGATGCCCCTCCTGTAGAGCGTGAAGCCTCAAAACTTTTCAACTTTGATTCTTTTCGTGGCACATTGATATTCAAATATTCTCCTTCTACAAAGAAATTGATGTTATTAGTTACTTTAAAGCGATAGCCTATCCCTCCAATGAAACCGAAAGGAATCTTGCCGTGGAAGTTGTTTTGCAAGTCTGCTTTCATATTCACAGTAGATCCTGCAGGCGCTAAAGGGTTGAACAGCTGTAAAGGCAAGGTAGCGTTTAGCTGGGTGTCTACTTCAGTTTTACCACCTATTTTAGTTACCCCACCAGCTCGTAGATATAAGTTATCAGTAACATTGAAAACGACAGAGAGCGATGCTCCAAAAGCGCGTCCGTGTCCTTTCATATCGAGCATTTTGTTTTTGTTGGTAGGCATATCCTCTCCGTGAAGATATCCTAAGGCTAGTTCACCTCCCCAGCGTTTGTGGAAGAAGTATCCTCCGCGCAACTGCGCTTGGTAACCTTCGCCATAACTTCCTTTCAGCTCGCTGATGTTAGTAGGGTTAGAGGCATCTCTACCCAATACTTTGGTGTGAGCTTGGAAGCCGTAGCCTCCACTTACCGATACATACGCCTGTGAATAGGCAGCAGTCGCCCCCAATGCGAAGGCAATAGCACATAAAAGTGTTTTTCTCATTCTTAGTTTATATGATTTCATTAATTATTTCAGTAGGCCTTCCTATCACAGCTTTGTCGCCCACTACTACTATGGGACGTTCTACCAGTTGTGGGTACTGCACCATCGCTTCTATGATTTGTGCATCGGTTAGGGGTTTATCTTTAAATTGTTCTTTCCAAATAGTTTCTTTGGTGCGTACTAGGTCTATAGGGGTGAGTTTTAGTTTGGTTAGAAGGGCTGTTAATTCTTCGGCACTGAAACCTTTTTTCAGGTAGTCAATTACTTCATAGTCCTTGCCGGAGTCTTTTAAAAGAGCTACTCCACAACGTGATTTGGAGCACTTTGGGTTGTGATAAATTTGTATCATATTCAATTTGTCAATTAGCAAATAATGACTTCTACACCGCGTTTTTCTAATTCTTCTACAAAGTCAGGATCGGCATTGCTGTCGGTGATGAGCATATCTATTTTCTCTACATAGCAGATGAACCCGAAACCGCGTTTGTGTATCTTTGAGGAGTCGGCTAGGACAATGGTCTTGTCTACGCGTTCCATCATTTTCCTATTTAGGTGTGCTTCTCCTACATTGGTAGAACTCAATCCGTAGTCTAAATCTATGCCTTCAATGCCTAAGAAGAGGGTAGTGCACGAAAAGTTATTCAGTGTTTCTTCGGCAAGAACTCCTACAGTAGAGGTAGAGTTTTTGCGTACTTCGCCACCTAAGTGGATAGTACTCACATTAGGGTTTTTGCAGACTTCCATCGCTACTCGAAGTGAAGGGGTCAGAACCATAAGATTGCGTACGCCGTATAGCTTTTGTGCTAATAGATGCACTGTAGTGCCTGAAGAGAGGATGATGAACTCATTTTCCTTAATAAAGTCTAATGCTCGTGTGATGATACGTGTTTTCTCGTCTACATTTTTGGTCTCTTTTTCGGTAACTGTTTGGTCAAACACATAACGCATTTGCTTGCTTGCTCCCCCGTGGGTACGGTGTAGGTAGCCCTCTTGTTCTAAGAGCGTCAAGTCCTTGCGGATAGTTACTACTGATACCTTAAGCCGCTCGCTTAGTTCATTCACACTGATGTACTTTTTGGTCTCAAGACTCTCTAAGATTTTAGATTGTCGTTCATTTAATACCTTCATATTTTATCGATTTTACGTTAATATTCACATAAGGTAGCTCCTTTTCCTTCTTTGAGGTCTTCTACGAGCGAGATGGTTTTGATGCCTGTGCCCTCGTAGCAATGTTCTAAGGAATGTTGTATTTTTTCGGCAGTGCTGCGTGTAGAGGCCAATGCAAATACCGAGGGGCCTGAGCCCGAGATGCCAAAAGCCAAGCCTCCACAAGCTAAAGTAGCCTCTCGCATCTCATCGAAGAATGGGATGAGAATCTTGCGGGAGGGCTCTACGAGGTAGTCTTTGCAGGCTTCTTTCAGCAGGGCATAGTCCTCATTGTAAAGAGCAGCTACGAAAGCTCCCATAGCCGATACTTGTTTGGCAATAACATTCAGTGAGGCATGTTGTGCTATGATGCTTCGCGATGAGGCGGTTTTCACTTCGATATTTGGGAAAAACGAGACTGCGAATAGCTCTTTAGGCTGCGGTAGCCGGATAGGGCGTTGCTGGTGCAGTAGTACAATACCGCCCAATAGGGCAGGCGAAACATTGTCAAAATGTGCAGCACCGCAAGCAATGCGCTCTCCTTCGGCAGCAAAAGGCAAAAGCTCTTCTCGTGTAAAAGGAGTACCCATTAGGGCATTGAAAGCAAAAGCAGCAGCAGCACTACTTGCACTGCTAGAACCCAAGCCGCTCCCAGAAGCAAACCCTTTTTTGATACGCACATCTACCGTTACATCGGTGTGCAAAGCCTCTTGCATCTTTTTAATCACGTAGGTACACGAGTTCTTTTCGGGGTCGGTAGGGAGGGGTGTTTCGCTGATAATCTCGCTGATGCGATTGTATCCCAGTCCATTAGGACTCACCTCTACCTTGTCTCCTAAGGTAGCCAATGAGAGTCCTAACACATCAAAGCCTACATTTACATTGGCGATGGTAGCAGGGGCAAAGGCACAGACTTTATCCATAGCGTCAGTTTGTTTTAACATTATTTTCGGCAAAATTAAATATTCTTGCGTAAAAAGCAAAAGATTTTAAAATAAAAACGCCACTAAGCATAAATTTAGTGGCGCTCTTTTAGGCTATTTTGTACAATTTCAAGATTTTATCGTTAGGTTGAACGTTTGTATAAAGTCTTGTAAAAGAGGGTTTTCGCTTAGCAACTGACTGTATTTTTCCTCTGGGGTAATGAGCATTTTCTTCGCTACCATTTCGTTGACTTTCACTGTTAGGCTGAGGTCGTAATTCTTCAAGGCACGATGCAAATAGCCCAAAAGTTTGCTTTCCATTGCTAAGATGTCGGTTTGTGCTGCTACGTTAGAGACTGTTAGCTGTATGGCAGTACCTGTCAGTTCTATTTGCGCCATTTTCAGGATAGAGGCTTGTATTCGTTCTCCCCTCGCTAGTAGTTCGTTCTGGTAGGCCTCCCAATATTTTCCAAAAGCTTCTTGTGTGAAGGCTTCTCGTGGCAAAGCATTGGGGTCTATAGCAACCTCCTTTACCTGTTTTTGGTGTTCTGTTTTTAGGTGTACACTTCTAATAGAAAAGCCAGATATTGCTCCTGTGCGTTCGGCCTTGCTGATGGTAGGAATAGTAGGTGAAGGGGAGGGGGGAGGTGGTATGGCGGACTTCAAGGAGGACTCGCTTGTGGTAGGAATGGCTTGTGCTACTTGTGCTGCCTGTAGAGGTGGCGTTTGCCCATTCACTACATAGGAGGGGATTATGAAGCGTCCATCATTTTTTTTTTATCTCCTGTGTAGGTGAGTGATGCTAATTGCATCAAGGCGATTTCTACCAGTAGGCGTTGGTTTTTGCTGGTGCGGTATTTAAGGTCAGCATCATTGGCTATAGCAATGCCTTCCATTAGGAAAGGTACCTCTGCTCTTGATGATTGTTCAGCGTATTTTTTGCGAGTCTCTTCGCCTACTTCCATTAGAGGAATGGTAGCGGGGTTCTTGCATACTATTAGGTCGCGAAAGTGGCTTGCTAGTCCTGCGATGAAGTGGTTGCCATCAAAGCCTTGTGCAATGATTTGATTGAACTCTAAAAGCAGGTCGGGCAGTTTGTTGTCTAAGAGTAGGTCAGTAACCTTAAAATAGATTTCGTAGTCTAATACGTTTAGAATCTCAGAGGTTGCTTGACGAGTTATCTGATCGCCAGAGAAGCTCACCACACGGTCAAAGATAGAAAGAGCATCGCGCATTGCCCCATCGGCCTTTTGGGCGATGATTTGCAATGCTTCGTCTTCGGCTTGGATTCCTTGCTGTTCGGCGATGTATTTTAGGTACTCGCGGATGTCGTTTATAGTAATTCGCTTAAAATCGAATATTTGGCATCGAGAGAGGATGGTGGGGATAATCTTGTGTTTTTCGGTAGTAGCTAAGATAAAGATAGCATGTTTAGGGGGCTCTTCTAAGGTTTTCAAGAAAGCGTTGAAAGCGGCTGTAGAGAGCATATGTACCTCGTCAATAATGTACACTTTGTATTTTCCTACTTGTGGTGGGATGCGCACTTGCTCGATGAGTTTGCGTATGTCGTCTACACTATTGTTAGAAGCAGCGTCTAATTCGAAGACGTTAAAGGCGAAGTCGTTTTCGTCTTGTACGCCTGTCTGCTCATTGATTTTTTTAGCCAAGATGCGGGCACAAGTAGTTTTGCCTACTCCGCGCGGCCCTGTGAAGAGCAGTGCTTGTGCCAAGTGGTTGTTTTCAATGGCATTGAGCAGAGTATTGGTAATGGCTTGCTGCCCTACCACATCGCGAAACGACTGAGGGCGGTATTTGCGGGCTGATACTACAAAGTGGTTCATTGTTAATTGGGTTATCGTTTAGTAGTTTGGTAGGTGCCAAAGACAAAGTTGGAATCTACCACTTTGTCGCCATTGGTATTTACTAACACTAAGTTAGCAATCGTTATTTGGTGGTCGTATCGGAGTATTTCATTGGTACCTTCGCGGTAGATAGGGCGTGTAGCAATCTGTACCGTTCCTGCCGATGCCTCGATTTGAGAGGTAACGATAGGAGTTGCAGGGGGAAAACCATTGCAAAAATAGTTGCTGGTTACCACATCGCTAAAAGTGCGGTAGTAGAGCTTGTAGTTGGCGGGGATACTGCCTGTAATGGTTTTTGGCTTGTTTTCCAATACATTTGGAGGCAGCGTAAGAATAAGAGCTTGTTTTTGGTTGTATTTAAATAGGAAGGTAGCGGTAGTATCGTTGGCCGAACAAGAGAGCACATCGGTATTGTCAAAAGAGATGGCGCCCACTTCTAAGTCGCCGTCGTTGCAAGCAACCAAAAAGAGCCCTATTAGCAAGCCCCACAAGTATATACGTTTGTTCATTGGGTTCAAATATTTTGGCAAAGATACGAAAAGTTTTTTAATCGGCAACAGAAAAAAACTTCTTCCCTCCCCACGTTGTGATTTCTGTTGCCTATCGCTTGAACGCATACTCTATTCTTTTTCTTCTACATTCAAGCAGTACAAGGCAACTTTTTTTCTGTTTTTAACTTGTTTGGCAGAAAGTTGAAGTTTGCTGGAAGTAGGTAGTTCCTTCACTACGTCTTCACTATCCCTTTTGTGTAGCTATACGATGCCTCTGATAGAAAAATTTTCTTTTTCTTGGCTGTTGGTTTTTGGGTAGTGGTAAATTACTTTGTGCATTTGACCTAATTAGCTAATGTGCCGATTTGTTAATTTACAAATTATTCTTACTTTTGCGCTCGCTAATAAAAAAGAATGATTTTAAATTAAGTAATCTGTATGAGAAAAATCTTTTGTCTGTTCTCACTTTTGGTGGGAGCTGTCTCTGCCTTTGCGCAGAATACTATTGAGGTACGCGGACGCGTAACCGATGAAAACCAACATCCTCTTATGGGGGTAACGGTGCTACTTGAAAACACTTCTTATGGGGTAAGTACTGACGAACAAGGTTTTTATAATCTTCGTCAAGTACCTCTTGGAAAGCAGACTATTGTGTTTAGCTATATAGGCTTCCAGTCGCTAAAAATACGCACTGACATCAGTCCGAATCCGAGTGGTACACATACTCATTTAGATGTACAGCTAACTGAAGAGCTTACGGCTCTGCAAGAAGTAGAGGTAATAGGCCGCAGAGAAAGCAGCTATAAGAATACCAATTCGTTTATAGGAACTAAAACAGCATCTGCTCTGAAAGATGTTCCGCAGTCGGTAGGTTATGTTACCAAAGAGCTTATTTTAGATCAAGGAGCAACAACGGTGAATGAGGTGGTGAAGAACATTAGCGGAGTGAATGCTTATACCTCGTACAACGATTTTTCTATTCGCGGTTTTCGCACTACGGGAAATCGGAATTCGGGCAACTTGCTCAATGGTATGCGCGCTCAAACTAGCTTGTGGAAACAGTCTTCGCTGGCAAATATAGAACGTGTAGAGGTTATCAAAGGGCCTGTATCGGCACTTTTCGGCAACGCCGCCCCAGGAGGTGTTATTAACCGTGTAACCAAAAAGCCACTGCTTGAAAACAAGAATAGCATTTCGGTAGGAGTAGGCTCGTGGAATACACTTAAAACCTATGGCGATTTTACAGGGCCTCTAAACCCCAAGAAGACACTGCTTTACCGCTTAAATGTAGGGTATGAGAAAACAGATTCTTTTCGCGACTTACAAGGCTCGCAAAGCCTAATTGTAGCGCCTTCGTTCTCCTATTTGCCTACTGACCAAACGCGCCTAAATGTAGATTTTGTCTATCAGCAGTTTAACGGTAAAATAGACCGCGGGCAAGCTTTTCCTGCTGATGGTTCGCTTTATGACACTCCTATCAGTCTTTCTATGAGTGCTGCTAATGATTTTCTCAAAGAAAACACTCTGAACACTACCATTGGGCTTACCCATAAGTTTAATGAATGGCTTTCTTTCAATGCTATTTATCTGAATTCATCTTATGCTGAAGATATGCAGGAGCATACCCAAGCCAATGCCTACTACAAGCAGATAGGCAACGGTGCTGATGCTTTCCGCTATGCTGACCCCAACAAGGTGCTGATGACCTTCAACCAACGCAAGCGCTATTTTGCCAACAATAGCTTTAACAATTACTTCAATTTTACTTTTCAGACAGGTTTTGTAAAACACAAATTGCTAGTGGGGTACGACTATTTTCTATCTGAACAAAAAGTAGGCTCGTCGGGCACTGCAGCACAAGGCTACTTAAGCAAGGACAAAACTAAGGTGGTGAATACCTATACCACTACTACGGGGGTCTTGGCAGGCTCGGTGCAAACCCCTACTACCAATGTACCTATTTTCGATTTGCAAAACCCTTCGGCGGGCAATGGCTATAAAGACATCAGCAAGTATTTGTACAAACAAAATGTGCTCAATCCTTACGAACAATACGCGCACGGGGTCTATGTACAAGAGCAGATGGACATCAGTATCGTGAAGCTGCTTATAGGCTTGCGACAAGAATGGTATACTGAAAAGCTAAACAAAGGCACTACTAAGGAGGAGCAACGCCAAACGAAGGCTTTTATTCCAAGGGTGGGACTGGTGGTGGAAGCCACAGAGAACATCAACTTTTATTCTACTTGGCTGAAAGGGTTTCAGCCTCAGGATGCCGATAAGCAAGCTGATGCCGACCGTTATGGAGGGCCATTTGACTATGTGAAAAGCGAACTCTATGAAATAGGTTTCAAAACAGAATGGTTTAACAAACGACTCAATGCTACACTTTCTGTTTATAAGATTAAACAAGAAAACTCGTTAGAACAAAGTCCTCGTACAGGTAAACCCGATTGGCGTGTACCTGTAGACGAAGAGTCTAACGGTTTTGAAGTAGATATAGTAGGGCGCATTTTGAGCCATTGGAGTATTGTAGCCAATTATGCCTACACTGATGCTCGTATTGTGAAACTCAAAGAAGAAGGGCGTCTAAAAGACCTTAACCTTCAGCGCCCGAGCACTCCGAGAAATGCTGCCAATCTGTGGACGAAGTACATTGTTCAAGGAGGGAAGTTAGATGGTTTAGGCATAGGGGTAGGAGTAAACTATGTAGGTGAGCGGTTAGGACAAGTAGGGCGTCGTGCTACAGCAGCCACTTATCCTGATTACACACTGCTAAATGCTGTGCTATACTATAAGGTGAAGGATGTACAGCTCCAACTAAATGTAAACAACCTGCTGAATCGCACTTATTGGATTAGTGGTTACGACAATCTGCGCAACTTTCCTGGTGCCCCCCGCAACGTGAATGCTACAGTAACCTATCAGTTTTAACTTCTTTCAGCACAAGAATTGTTTGAAATAAGGGAAGAGGTTTTTCAAATAGTTTCCTCTTTTGGAGAAGCATCAATACTTGGTTTTTTTCCTATAAAAAATAGGGTAGGAATCTGGCAATTCTATTTTGGGAGAAATGGGGTTAGGCCTAATTATTTTCAAAAAAGCTTGTTCATTAAAATTTAATTCGTACCTTTGCGCCTTGAAAAGATAGAAGTTTTACATCTATTTAAATATACTTAGCTCACGGAAAATGTTTAGTGAAACCACTCCCCAATCCAAAATCTTTGCTTGCTCTAAAAGCATAGAGCTCGCTGAGAAAATTGCAGAAAAATACGGTACAAAACTCGGTGAAATTAAACTATCTTATTACAGCGATGGCGAATTTCAGCCTTCATTTGAAGAGTCAATCAGAGGTGCGCGTGTTTTTTTAGTATGCTCTACCTTTCCTAACTCGGACAATTTGATGGAGCTTCTGCTGATGATAGATGCGGCCAAACGAGCTTCGGCACGCCACATCACAGCTGTAATGCCCTACTTTGGGTGGGCCCGCCAAGACCGGAAGGATAAGCCCAGAGTACCCATAGGAGCCAAATTGGTAGCCAACCTTCTACAAGCCGCAGGAGCTACCCGCATTATGACGATGGATTTGCACGCCGACCAGATTCAAGGTTTTTTTGAGCGTCCCGTAGACCACCTTTTTGCGTCAAGCATCTTTTTGCCTTACCTTGAAAGCCTAAATCTCAGCAATCTCTGTATTGCTTCGCCCGATATGGGAGGCTCTAAAAGAGCTTATGCTTATTCCAAGTTTTTAAAGAGCGATGTGGTGATTTGCTACAAACAACGCAAACAAGCCAACGTAATTGAGACGATGGAACTCATCGGTGAGGTAGAAGGCAAAAATGTGGTATTGGTAGATGATATGGTAGACACCGCAGGTACGCTTGTGAAAGCTGCCCAACTGATGAAAGAGCGTGGAGCACTGAGCGTTAGAGCTATAGCTACCCACCCTATCTTGAGTGGTAACGCCTATGAGCGCATAGAGGGGTCTGTTTTGGAAGAAGTAATCGTTACAGACTCTATTCCGCTAAAACAACCGTCAGACAAAATAAAAGTGTTGAGCTGTGCAGACCTTTTTGCTGAAGTGATGCACCGTGTACACCACAACGAGCCTATCAGTTCTAAGTTTATAATGTAGGAGTTAGGCTAAAAGGACAAGTAACTTAATAACAATTTATAAATGAAATCAATTACAATCAAAGGATCTCAAAGAGAAAGCGTGGGCAAGGCAGCGAGCAAAGCCCTACGTAATGCTGGACAGGTTCCTTGCGTACTATACGGAGGGGAAAATGTTCTGCACTTTTCGGCACCAGAATTAGCTTTCCAAAGCATTGTTTACACTCCCAATGTATACACCGCAGCGATTGAAGTGGATGGCAAGACCTATGATGCTATTCTACAGGACATTCAGTTTGACCCTGTAACTGATAAAATCATCCACATCGATTTCTATCAGCTTGACAAGAATAAAGAGATTACCATTGAAGTGCCTATTCAAATTCAAGGGACTTCTCCAGGGGTAATGGCAGGTGGAACATTGCGTATTGTAAACCGCAAACTGAAAGTGAAAGCGCTTCCAGACAACTTGCCAGATTTCGTACCTGCAGACATTTCAGCACTTGAAATGGGTAACCGTTTGTACGTAACTAAATTGCCTCAAGAAAACTACAAAATTATGCATCCAGATAATACTGTAGTTTGCCAGATAAGAGTTTCTCGTGCTGCTATGAAAGCCGCTCAAGACGCTGCTAAGGCTGATAAAGGCAAGAAAAAATAAACTACTAATAGATTGATTTTTTATGAAAAAACGCACTTTACTCTGGTAGAGTGCGTTTTTTTTGTTTAATTGTTTTGGCAATCGGAAAAAAGATTGTATCTTTGCACCCGAATTAATAACGAGGTCGAGTACCTCACTAATTAAATTATTTTATGCCAGTAAAAATCAGATTACAGCGTCACGGTAAAAAAGGCAAACCTTTCTATTGGATTGTTGCCGCTAACTCACGTGCAAAAAGAGATGGTAAATTCCTTGAAAAATTAGGAACTTACAACCCTATCAGCAATCCTGCTCAGATAGAAATCGACGTAGATACAGCCGTAAAATGGTTGCAAAACGGTGCACAGCCTACCGATACAGCACGTCGCATCCTTTCATACAAAGGGGTATTGCTTAAATACCACTTGCTTGGAGGGGTAGCTAAAGGAGCTCTTACCGAAGAACAAGCAGAGGCTAAATTCAATGCTTGGGTAGAAGCTAAAGCTAGCAAGGTTTCTAACAAAGAGCAAAAGTTGGCTAAAGACAAGGCTGCTGCTAAAGCTGCTGCGTTAGAAGCTGAAAAAGAAGCAAACGAGAAGCGCAAAAACGAGGCAGCTGCTAAAGCTGCTGAAGCTGCTGCCGCTGCTCAAGAAGCCGAAGCTGCTGCTGAAAATCAAGAAACAGAAGCTTAATGATATGACGTTAAAAGATTGTTTTTTCGTAGGAACAATTGTGTCTAAGTTTAGCTTTAAAGGGGAAGTTCTCATCAAATTAGATTCGGACAACCCTGAAATGTACGAAGAATTGGAATCAGTATTTGTTGCCTTAGGCAACAACCTGGTTCCTTTTTTTATAGAGCGGAGCACTTTGCACAAGTCGGATTTGCTACGGGTAAAGTTTGAAGAGGTAGATACCGAGGCCGATGCTGAGGCCCTGCTGAAAAGCAAAATTTACTTGCCACTGGCGGCTTTGCCCAAGTTATCGGGGAATAAGTTTTACTATCACGAAGTTATAGGTTTTGCAGTAGAAGATGTGCACTATGGCTATGTGGGGAAAATAGTAGCGGTGAACGACCAAACTTTTCAGGCACTGTTTGAAATAGAAGATGAACAGGGGCACGAAATTCTCATTCCAGTGAATGATGCTTTCATAGTGAAGGTAGATAAGCCTCAGCGCAAAATAATTGTAGATACTCCAGAGGGTCTGATAGACTTATATGTAGAAAACTAAAAGGGCTGTCCGAAGATAACGGACAGCCCTTTTAGTTTTGCAGTAATTTTTTTAGCAAAATTCGTTGTAAGCCTGTTGTAGATTTTCAGCAATGGTTTCGGCCATACGTCCTTCTATATGATGGCGTTCTAGCATATGTACTAGTTCTCCATCTTTGAATAGTGCGATGCTAGGAGAAGAAGGAGGGAAAGGGAGCATATACTGTCGAGCCTCTTCGGTAGCCTCTCGGTCTACCCCTGCAAACACAGTGGTTAGCAAATCAGGTTTTTTGGCGTTTTGCAAGCTGTAGAGCACAGCAGGGCGTGCATTGCGCGCTGCACAACCACAAACGGAGTTTACTACGACGAGGGTAGTACCTTCGCGTTCAATAGCATTTTTCACCTCTTCAACCGTTTTAAGTTCGTGAAAGCCAACCTTTGTTAGCTCTTCTGCCATTGGTTTGACCAATTCGGGTGGGTACATAATCAGTTGTTTTTTAAATTCGGTGCAAAGATACTAAAAAAAATGTATTAAAATAATTTTGTCAATTGCATTTTATGTAGTACTTTTGAGGCTCTAATAAAAAATACTCTTCAATGGCAAAAATAACTACGGCCGACGAGGCTCTGAAGGTAGTAAAAAGTGGTGATTTTGTATACATTCACGGAGGGGCAGCTGTTCCAGAAATATTGGTAGATGCGCTGGTGAAGCGAGCTCCTGAATTACGCAATGTAACGATTGGACATATCCATATAGAAGGCGAAGCACCTTATGCAGACCCTAAGTATAAGGATAGTTTTTACATAGAATCGTTTTTTTTGTCGCGCAATGTGCGCCATATCATCAAGGAAGGGAATGGCTCTTATACCCCTCTTTTCTTAAGCGATATGCCGCTTCTCTTCGACCGCAAACACGTGAAAGTAGATGTGGTGCTCATACAAGTTTCTCCTCCAGACAAATTTGGTTTTTGTTCGATGGGGGTGAGTGTGGAAGCTTCAAAATCGGCAATTAGAAATGCCAAATACGTTGTGGCTAAGGTAAACCCCAGAATGCCACGCACCTATGGAGATGCCTTGCTACACGTAGATGAGATAGATTTTCTCGTGGAGCACGATGCGCCTATTTTTTCGTTGCATCTTCCGGAACCTAATGCTATTGAGACCCAAATAGCACGACACATAGTGCCTTATATAGAGGACGGCAGTACACTGCAACTAGGAATAGGCAATATTCCTAATGCTACTTTGGCAGAGATGGGGCACCTCAAGAACTTGGGTATTCATACTGAGCTTCTCACTGAAGGCGTTTTAGATTTGGTGAAAAAAGGAGTTATCAATGGGTATGAAAAGAAGATTGACAAGGGGAAGATTATCGCCTCGTTTGCAATGGGGACACAAAACCTATACGATTTTATTGACCACAACCCATCGGTAGAAATAGCTGAAGCCTCTTATACCAATGAAGTAGCTGTGATACGCCAAAACCCCAAAATGATATCTATCAACTCGGCTATTGAGGTAGATATTACAGGGCAGGTATGTGCTGATTCTATTGGCACGACTATCTATTCGGGCTTTGGCGGTCAGATAGATTTTGTTCGTGGGGCAATGCTAAGCGAAGGAGGTAAATCGTTCATTGCTTTTCCATCGGTAACCAACAAAGGAGAGAGTAAAATAGTGCCTTTCCTGAAGCAAGGTGCAGGGGTGGTAACCACTCGCGCTCACGTGCAATACATCGTTACGGAGTATGGGGTAGCTGAACTATTTGGCAAGAGTTTGCAGGAACGTGCTAAAGCACTTATTGCTATTGCGCACCCCAATCATCGCGAACTACTAGAACGCGCGGCCTACGAAATGACTAAACGGTAAGAAAAAGCTGAAAAGTTGTGTGGATTGTTATTAGTGAAAACATCAAGATAGCGTTGGAGGCTATTAAGGGGCAATTCTTGCGAACAGTCTTGACAGTCCTTATTATTGCCATAGGTATTACAGCCTTAGTGGGTATTTTAAGTGTCATTACAGCCTTACGCAACACTTTGGAGGGGAATTTCTCTACCTTGGGAGCTAATACCTTTATGGTAACGCGATATGAGAACAACTATCGCGCAGAGGGCAGTGGTACCACTCAAAAAGTGCATCCCTACCTTACCTATCGGGAAGCAGAACAATTTAAACAACAGTTGGCCAGTCCGTTTGCTAAGGTGAGCATTGCTTTGAATGTGGCAACTTCGGCAGAAGTAAAATACGAGAACAAGAAAACTGACCCATTGGCTGTGCTGATGGGGATAGATGAATATTACATAGCCAATTCGGGACTCGAAATAGCTCAAGGAAGAGACTTAAACGAGTTTGACCTTGCCAATAATTCGAGGGTGTGCCTTATAGGTTCAGATTTCCAGAACACGTTGCTCAAAGAGGTAGACCCCATAGGGAAAACTATTTCCGTGCGCGGTTTCTCTTTTACTATTGTAGGTATTTTGAAGGAACAGAGTTCCTCTTTTGGCAATTATGAGAATTTTCAAGTACTCATTCCTTTGGGAATAGCGCGAAATGCTTTTGTAGTAGCCCAGCCAGACTACCAGCTAAAAGTAAGTGTGGACAACAAAGACAAACTCGACGCTGTGGTAGCTGATGCAACTTTGCTGATGCGCAGTTTGCGTGGGTTAGCCCCTTTGCAGGAAAACAACTTTGGCATAGAGCGCAGTGATGACCTCTTGCACCGGATAGGAAACATTACCAATGTGCTGACTATTGCAGGTTTCCTCATAGGGATGATTACGATACTGGGTTCTTCTATTGCCTTGCTGAACATAATGTTGGTCTCAGTAACAGAGCGCACAAAAGAGATAGGTATTCGCAAAGCCTTGGGGGCACAACGCCGATTCATCACTTTGCAGTTTTTTACAGAGACATTGCTTATAGCCCAAATAGGAGCTGTAAGTGGTATTCTGTTAGGAATTGGGATAGGGTGGGGAATCTCTAAGGCTGCTCATTTTGTTTTTACAATTCCTTGGGGAGTAATTTTTATAGCTATAGGTATTGCGCTGTTCGTAGCTGTTTTGTCTGGCTTGTATCCTGCTGTAAAAGCTTCGAAATTAGACCCCGTAGAAGCTTTGCGGTATGAGTAAATAACCACACAACATAATCCTAATGAATGCACTACAATTTGACAATCTTCAGATAGAAAACCAACTGGTGAATATTCCTCTTCCTGACGGGATTAGTTTGACTATCAAGCGGGAGGATAGGAATCACCCTTTTGTATCGGGCAATAAGCTAAGGAAGCTAAAGTACAATATTGCCCAAGCGCAAAAGGAAGGGAAGCATACGCTGCTCACTTTTGGAGGAGCCTACTCAAATCATATAGCGGCAACAGCAGCAGCAGGACATTTAGTAGGCTTAAAGACAATAGGAGTGATTCGAGGGGAGGAATTAAATGATAAAATTTGCGTTAATTTCACGTTAAATTTTGCTAAAAAATGCGGGATGGACTTCTATTTTGTTACAAGGGAAGCGTATCGGCAAAAACACACTCCTGAGTTTCAAGAATCGTTGTATAAGCGTTATGGATCAGATATTTACATAGCTCCTGAAGGAGGAACAAACGCTTTGGCTGTAAAAGGTTGCGAAGAGATTCTCACGCCCGAAGATGCAGCTTTTGATGTGATTTGCACAGCAGTAGGCACAGGAGGAACTATTTCAGGACTGATTAATTCTAGTGCTAATCATCAGAAAGTTATTGGTTTTCCTCCGCTTAAGGGGGAGTTCTTATCTGAAGTAATCAAGCAATACACTACTAAAACTAATTGGGAACTTATCCACGACTACCATTTTGGTGGTTATGCCAAAGTGAGTGATGAGTTGGTTCGGTTTTTAAATGATTTTAACAAAATTACACACATACCCTTAGATCCCATCTATGTAGGTAAGATGATTTTTGCTATCTTTGCCCTCGCAAAAGAGAGATATTTTGCTCCTAATACTAAAATTCTTGCCATCCACACAGGAGGCCTACAAGGTATAGAAGGTTTTAACAACAGTCAAATTAAAAAACAAAAAATTATATTGAACTATGATGATAAGATTTAGTTTCTTCATCCTATTTCTTTTTATTCTGTCATCTTGCTCTGATAAGTATTATAAGAGTAGTAAAAATCCCCATACGGTATCCTATCGCGGTCATCGCAACCACACCAGCAATCATGTAGGGATAGAAGTGAAGAAGCCTTCTCACAACGAGATAGCACAAAGAACTAAGGCCTTGATGGAAGCAAAGCTCAATAGTAAAGATTTCGTAGAAGACGATTTTCACGAAGTGCCTCCCCCTATGCAAGTTACTACTTTGGTAACACAAAAATACATTCAAGATTACAAAGAAATAGCTATGGTGGAGATGCAGCGCTACAACATTCCTGCTAGCGTTACTTTAGCACAAGGTATCTTGGAGAGCGGTTCTGGACAAGGCAGATTGGCACGCTATGGCAATAATCACTTCGGTATTAAATGCCATGCTACCTGGAATGGCAAGACTATTACCCACGATGATGATGAGAAGAGCGAATGCTTCCGTCGTTATAAACACGCTTTTGAATCGTTTGAAGACCACTCTACTTTCTTAAAAAAACGTGGCAGGTACAGTAGCCTTTTTGAGCTATCGCCTACCGACTATGAGGGATGGGCACACGGTCTGAAGAAAGCAGGTTATGCTACCGATCCTGCTTATGCTAAAAAGCTTATTGCTCTAATTAAAAAGTTTAACCTGCATCAGTACGATGAACAAGTGGTTGCGATGAAGGCTAAAAGTGCTTATCCTCCTGTTGAAAATGATGTGATTTCTAATCCTTCTCCTAAAGAGGTCGCTACTCAAGAGCCTATAATAGAAATTAAGGAAGCTCCTAAAACTACTGTTAGAGAAACTCCTAAGACCATAGTAAAAGAAACTCCTAAAACTGTAGCGAAAGAAAGTCCTAACTTAGTAGCAAAAGAGACTCCTAAGCCAGCTATAGTGAAAGAGGTTCCTAAGCCTGAAGAAATTAAGCCTGCTAAAACCGTCGCTCGAAAAGAAGTTTTGAAACCTGAAATAAAGGAGTCTCCTATAAAAAAAGAGGCTATTTCGGAGGTTTATTATCAAGTGCAAACAGGCGATACCCTCTATAAGATAGCACGTGAACAACAAGTACCTGTGCAGCAGCTAATGAAGCTGAACAATTTTGACAATCTGGCAAGCAGCAACTTGAAAGTAGGACAACAAATACGCGTGAACTAATGACTTTTAAAGACTTACGACTGTATTTTCAGCAATCGTTGGGCGAATATTACCCACCTGCTGAAATACAGTCGTTTTATTTTATTCTTCTCAACCATTACGACTCTTACAGAACGGCTGATATTTTAGCCCAACCAGATGCAATTCTTTCTGAAACTCTGCTGTCTCAACTTCGGGAAGCAGTAACTGCTTTGCAGACTTTTAAGCCCCTACAGTATATCCTTGGTGAAACATCCTTTTTCTCTCATCGGTTTTTGGTGAATGAAAATGTTCTTATTCCTCGTCCTGAAACAGAAGAGTTGGTAGACTGGGTATTGCAAGAGTGCCGGACTTCTTTTGGGAAAGAAGGAAAATCAGTTCGCATTTTGGACATCGGGACAGGTAGTGGGTGCATTGCCATTTCAATAGCTAAAGCCCTTCCTCAAGCAGAAGTGTCTGCTATAGACTTCTCGGTAGATGCCTTGCGAGTAGCGCAGTACAATGCCCAGCTAAATGGGGTAAAGCTGCACTTTTGGCAGCAAGATATCTTGCAGGTAGAGGCATTTTCTGAATACTATCATATCATTATATCTAATCCGCCCTATGTTCGCGAACTTGAAAAGGAAGATATGCAACCTAATGTGTTGGACTATGAGCCTCATTCAGCTCTTTTTGTTCCTAATGCCAACCCCCTTTTGTTTTATGACAAAATAGCCGATTTGGCGAAAGCCTATTTGCATCCGAAAGGCAAACTCTTTTTTGAAATCAATCAGTATCTTGGGCAAGAGATGAAAGAACTGCTTTTAAGAAAGGGCTTTCAGTCAGTAGTTTTACGAAAAGACTTGTTGGGGAATGATAGAATGTTAAAAGGAGAGCAAGAAAAGTAGAGACTATGAAGGGTATAGGTTTTGAAAATCAATGTGATGAAAAAATGATTGCAAAATAATGTGTTAAATATTTGGTTATTTAGAAAATAATGCGTAAATTTGCCGCAATTTTTAAGGGCGTAAAATAGAGTTAATGAATTGTCTCATCCTTTCCTAATAAAATCGCCCATTGGAATGCTCTATTTATTTTGTTAGGAATACAAATTTAAACATCAGCAAATGGCTGAAAACAAACAAACTCAAGAGGAGTTCCTACAGAACTTTGATTGGACAAAGTACCAAGAAGGTATTGATAGTGTACAAGAAGACCAATTGAAAAACTTTGAAGAATTGGTTAAAAACAACTTCGTTGACACACAAGACAATGAAGTAGTAGAAGGAGTGGTTACTCGCATCACTGACAGAGAAGCGATTATTGACATCAACGCTAAGTCAGAAGGGGTTATTTCACTCAATGAATTCCGCTACAACCCTAACCTAAAAGTAGGAGACAAAGTGGAAGTACTCATTGACATCCGCGAGGATAGAAATGGACAGTTAGTACTTTCTCACCGCAAAGCTCGTACGCTCAAGGCTTGGGATAGAATTAACTTGGCTCACGAAAGTGGCGAAATCGTAAACGGTTTTGTAAAAAGTCGTACTAAAGGTGGTATGATAGTAGATGTTTTTGGCATCGAAGCATTCCTTCCAGGTTCTCAAATAGACGTGAAGCCTATCCGCGATTACGAACAATTTGTAAACAAAACGATGGAGTTCAAGATTGTGAAAGTAAATCACGAGTTCAAAAATGTAGTGGTTTCTCACAAAGCTCTCATCGAAGCAGATATCGAAGAACAAAAGAAAGAAATCATCAGCCAACTCGAAAAAGGACAGGTATTGGAAGGTGTGGTGAAAAACATCACTTCTTACGGTGTATTTGTAGACCTTGGAGGTGTAGACGGATTGATTCACATCACCGACCTTTCTTGGGCACGTATCAACCACCCAAGCGAAGTGGTATCGGTAGACCAAAAATTAAATGTGGTTATCCTTGATTTCGACGACAACAAATCTCGTATCCAGTTGGGCTTGAAACAACTTAGCAAACACCCTTGGGAAGCTTTGGCCGACGATCTTAAAGTAGGTGACAAAGTAAAAGGTAAAGTAGTGGTTATAGCTG
>ERZ772971.598-NODE-598-length-22189-cov-2.456447_pt1 | contig 22189 bp, 14 predicted proteins | sample MGYA00511943_ERZ772971 | MGnify/ENA primary metagenome ERZ772971 (study PRJEB29015, sample SAMEA2737929) | human oral metagenome | biome: human oral; feature: human-associated habitat; material: dental | place: China | collected 2144 ... | reverse complement strand
CAAAAAGCAGGAAGGCCTTATGGAATTCACCGACATGGAACATTACGTCTTGGACATCCTTGTAGACAAAACCGCGGAAGGATTCACAGCGGAGCGGGCAGGAGAATTCCCGTCATCGGCGGCACGGGAGCTGCAAAAAAAATATAAAGAGATCATGATTGATGAATACCAGGACACCAATGATGTGCAGGAACTAATCGCCACGCTTCTCTCCAATGGCAGGAACCGTTTCATGGTAGGCGATGTCAAGCAGTCCATCTATCGTTTCCGCCAGGCTGACCCCACCATTTTCCAAAAGAAATACAGAAGTTTTTCCTCTGATGAGAATGCGGAAGACAGGCGCATCGATCTCAACCGGAACTTCCGCAGTGACTCCGCGATTCTCGCGTCAATCAATTATATTTTCCGCCAGCTTATGAGTGAAAAGCTGCTGGAGCTCGATTACGGCGATCGAGAAGCGCTTTATCCGGGGCGCCATGAAGACCCCCGTCCCGCTGCCTACGCAGGCGGTGCAGTCGAAGTGGAATTTATTGATAAAGTAACCGATGAAAATACTGTTCCCATGGATGAGTCCGTCAATGATATCACGAGCATCACCTTTGAAGGCCGGCTCATTGCCAAAAAGATCCGCGCCCTTATGGAAGAAAAGCGGCAGGTCATGAACAAAGACGGCACCTTCCGTTCCATGGATTACAGCGATATCGTCATCCTCCTCCGCAGTATCGATAAAAAAGCGCCTGCGCTCCTCAAAGTATTGAACGAGGAACATATTCCTGCCACCGCTGATAAAGATGATGATTTTATCCGCTCCATGGAAGTGCAGATCCTTTGGTCGCTCCTGAAAATTTTAGACAACCCGCGGCAGGACTTGCCTCTTCTTGCGGTGCTCCGCTCTTTTCTTGCGGGACTTGACGAAGAAGATTTCGCCCGTCTCCGCCTTGCCCTCGCGCCGGAGGAAGATTCTCTCTGGGATATTCTCCCGCGGGCCAAAGGAATTATCCCCGAAGAAAAAGCCCTCCGTCTTTCCCGTTTCCTTTTACTTTATGAAACGTGGAGGAAAGAGGCACGAAAAGACGGCGTCGCCCCCCTTCTCCGCAGAATCATTGAGGATACGGACTATCTGTCATGGGTGGCGGGACTGCCTAACGGCACCGCCGGCAAATCCCATGTCCTTTCCTTCTATGAACTGGCAAAGACAAGAGACTCCGCTACGGTAAACGGCCTCTTTTCCTTCCTGGAATATTTACGGCGGGCGCAGAAAGATTTTAAGACAATTTCCACGTCTGCCAAAGGGAATGCCGTACAGATCATGTCCATCCACAAAAGCAAGGGGCTTGAATTCCCCGTTGTTTTTCTGGCGGACGCGGCAAAGTCTTTCAATGTGAAAGATCTGGATCGGACCGTCATCTTTCATCGGGAAATGGGACTCGGTATCCATTACTTTGATAAAGAACATATGGCACACTGGCCGTCTCTTTACTGGATGGCGATCCGTACCGCCGCCGGCCGTGAAGCCCAGGCGGAAGAAGCGCGCCTTCTCTATGTCGCCATGACACGAGCGCGGGATTTGCTCTGTATCACCGCTTTCAGAAAAAACTTCATTCCTTATATTTCTTCCTGTCTGACCCCGCTTTCCTCCCTGACGGAAGCGGAAAGCCGCCTGCCAGCCCACATAACGGCCGGCGGGAAATCTTATCTTTCCTGGATTCTTCCGGCTGCCGCCCGCCACAGAAGCGCTGCCTGTCTGTGGGACATGACGGGAAAGATCCCCTCTTATCTCGCACCTGACATAAACGACAGCCCATCTGCGTTTCATTTCACCATCACACCGTGGCAGGAACTGCTCACAGGGGAAGAGCTGCGGACAGAAGAAATGAGCGGAGAAATGAACTTCGAAGAATGGGAAGAGAAAAAGAAACAAAAAGAAGCAAAAGATATTGACAACATAAAAGCTTTTCTTACGGCTCCCGCTTCAGACGTGCCGGATTGGATGGAAAAGCAGCTGCGCTGGCAGTACAGTTTCAACGGATCCGTTCAAACGCCTGCCAAGCTCACCGCTACCGCCGCGGTTGCCCTGAAAGAGCAGCAGGAATCCGGCGCCGAAGGCATAGAACCCTTTTCATCGGAAACGCTGGCTCCTGCCATGGAAAGCATTCCTTCCGGCGAAGAGTCCTCCCTTCTGCCGGGCTATGAAGACCCGCCCGCATTCCTTGCAGAAACTCCTGCCTTCACGGGTACATCTTACGGCACCCTCATGCATAAAGCCATGGAACTCATAGATCTCACCAAACCGTATGACGGCATTTCAGATCTCAGGAAAGAAGTGGAACGCATTTATGAAAATAAAGGTTTTACGGAAGAAGAAAAGAACGCCCTGCTCCAGGATTCAAAATACCGCGCGCCGCTCCGTGATATCCGGCGGTTCACGGAAAGCGCCTTAGGCCGCGCCATGAAAAAAGCCGCGGTAATCCGGAAAGAAATGCCTTTCTCCCTTCTTCTTCCGGCGAAACGTTTCTACCCGGGCTGCGAAGAAGGAGAAAAAGTTTTCATGCAGGGCATCATGGACTGCCTCATTGAGCGTGACGGCCATATCGTCATCATTGACTATAAAACGGATCGTACCGACTCCGTTGAAGAACTGCAAAGCCATTACAGAACCCAGCTTCTCGTCTATAAAGACGCGGCACAGCAGCTTCTCGGCAAGCCGGTCATCGGCGCATACCTGTGGTCTTTCCACTTGGGACAGATGATTGCCATCAAATGATATTTCAAAAAAGAATATTTCCAAATAACGAAACTGCCCCTATAAGTCAGATCCGGAAAATTCGGCTTATAGAAGCAGTTTCATTCCTATTATATTTTCTTTTTGCTTTTAGGTACAGGCAATTCATCAAACATCGTCTTGAATAATCCCGTTAAATAATCCTGATCATCCACATAATCCACCAGTAACATTTTCCCCGCGCCTTCATAAGGCAGCGCATACTCCGCATCCGGCATATACCGTACTGCTGATTTTACAGATTTTACAAGCAGCCTGTCATCATATATCCCTCCAACAATTTTGCCCTTGTAGTACAGAATATATTCTCCCATCATGGCCCTGCAGCTTACATCCTCCAAATCAGACAACTGTGCCAAAATAAAATTTAAATATTCTTTACTCGATGCCATATCATCCCTCCTTCATTTCTATCCGGCAGGAAACATCTTTCCCTTTATGCAAATTTATCCGTCTGCTTATACTCTCATATGCTTTTTTTGCAATCACCGCACCACATCGATTTCAGGCCGGCGGTCCCTGAATACATGGATAGTATCCCTGATTTGTTGAAGTATATCCGTATCTATTTCCCCGAAAGCAATCCCTTCTTCCGTTCCCAGACGGCAGACGTCATTCCCCCAGGGATCGAGAAGCACCGAGTTTCCCGCGTACTCCGTTCTCCCTGAAATTCCGCCCTGGTTGACGGCACACAGGTAAACCTGGTTTTCCACCGCTCTTGCCTGTCCCAAAAGCGTCCAATGGAAAAGACGCGCCTTCGGCCAGGCGGCAGGGACAAAAAATAAATCCGTTTTCCCTTCCAGGACGGAACGGCGCACAAGCTCGGGAAAGCGGATATCATAACAAATGACCATGGAACAGGAAATATCATCCAACGCAAAGGAAACCGCATGATCACCGCCTTTGAAATACATCGGTTCATGGGCATAGGAAAACCCGTGAACTTTATCGTATTCAGCAATTTTCCGTCCTTCCCTGTCAAAAACGAAAGAACGGTTATATACATCATCCCCACAAAGAACAGCTGCCGAACCGCCTGCGACATTCACATGGTATTTTTTTGCGAAAGAAGACAAGAAAGCTTCCGTCCGCTTTCCACCTTCATCAGCAATTGATTTTAGTTTGCGGGAAATATAAAACCCCGTGTTCCATGTTTCAGGAAGGACAAGAATATCCGGATTTCCCTCCATCGCCTGTTCCATCAATTCTTCCGCATGGCGGTAATTCGTTTCCACATCGGCAAGAACCGCCTGCATTTGTATAAGGGCTATTTTCTTTTTCATGAGATCTCCTTACGCTGCTGCATTTCTATTTCTTCATTATAAATAAAACAAAAACAAAATAAAACCGCCTGTTTCAAAGAACAAACGGTCTTATAAGCCAAAATTTATTTTTAGAAAGAGTATCGCGCAGAAAGGGTAAATGTCCTCCCGTCACCCGCATAATACTTATCAGAGGCGGATTCCTGATCATAGTATTCCCTGTCAAGGATGTTGTAAATGCTGAACTGGACAGAAAGATTTTTGTTCACCGCATAAGCGGTATCCATGTTCAAAAGGAAGTAGGCATCACGGGATTTGAATTTGCCGCTTTTCCAGCCCGGCTCATTCCTTGCGGAAACGAACATACTGTCCACATTCACGGTCCAAGGATGATTTGTGTACGTCACACCGGAATGGAAAAGGTGGCGGGGAATTTCATAATCTCTTCCCATGGCATAGCCATTATCCGCATCGGCCACTTTGCCAAGCTGCCAGGTATAATTGGCATAAACCGACCACAGACTGCTGAACTTATGGGTGACGGACAGTTCCGCCCCATGGGTCCTTGCCTCTCCTACATTTTTATATGTCTTTATATCAGCACCTTTAGCAGTTTTTCCGATAGTAACGAGGTCAATGTAGTCCTTTGTCCTCGCATAGAACAGGTCTGCGGAAATTTTTGTTTTTCCCAGGTCTTTTTTGATTCCCAGCTCCCAATTCGTCGTAGTTTCTGGTTTTAAAGAAGGATTCGGCTCATAACGGCCGCCATAGGACGGTTCCGCATACCGGTAGAGCTGGTAGAGAAGGGGCGGCGCAAACGATTTCCCGAAAGACAGGTACAGATTGGTATGATTATCCAGCGCATAACTGGCAGACAGCTTGGGCGAGAACTGGTGATAGGAATCAGATTCCAGTCTTGTCGGCGCCTTTCCTCTGTAATAATTATAACCGCCATATTTTTCATAATAGTCGTACCGTCCGCCGATGTACGCTGCCCAGCGGCTGCTGAGTTTCCATTTGTCCTGAATATATAAAGCCCAGGACTTCGCCTTGCCGCCGAGCCACTGATCATCTTTATTTCCTTTCACGGCACTGTCCCATGATTTCCAGTCGGAAACAGTCTTCCAAATGGTTTCATCAAACCGGTCCTTCCCGTAAGAACCGCCGAAAAGAATGGTATGGCTGCCTGCGGTCCAGCGTTTATTCAGATCAAAATCCCACGATTTTGAAGGATAGGATGTCTTGCTGCCGGCACCGTCAAAAGTATGGCTTGCCTTGACCGTTTTATCAGGCGTGATATATCCGCTTTTTGTGTAGTCGGTCATGCCGAAATGGGCATGGATTTTATCCTTCTGATCATTGTAGGTAAGACTGTGCATGTCATAGACGCGCCAGCCCCTGTTGCCGAAAAACGTGGACGCCGGTACGCCTGACGGTTTGCTGAAACCCGCAGACAGGTACGAACGAGGATCCGTATATTTCCATGTATAGTTGGAATGGGTGAATTTATAAGTAAGCTTTCTATCTTCCGTGAAATCATAGCCCAGATTGAAGCCATAGCTTTCAGACATGACTTCTTTCTTCCCCCGGTCGCCGATGATGTATTCTTTCCCGTCAGCAGTCGTGTCCAGAGAAGAAATATCCACGCCGGTAAAATTATTTTTTCCTTTGCTATTCTTTATGGCATAAGAGGACAGGTACGAACGCCAGCCATCGGTCATTTTATTTTCATAGAAGACACTCCAGTTCAATCGATCCCTCCGTCCGCTTGCCATGTAGCTCTGCTTCACCGTATTGTGGCTGCCGTATCCCAAGTTTACAGCACCATGGACACCATTTTCTTTCGCCGACTTTGTCATAATATTGATGACGCCGCCAACCGCACGCCCTCCATAGAGCGCCGACTGCCCGCCGCTGACCACTTCCACTTTGCGGATATTTTCCACAGGAATCATATTCCAGTCTACTGTGCTGTTCCAGGCGGTATTCATCTGCTGTCCGTCGACGAGGACAAGGATATTCTTGGAATTATATCCGCGAAGGTTCACGCTGCCTTCCACCGTAGTATCCACCTGCACACCGGTCGCCAAAGCGACGGCCTGTGCCGCATTCTGCACATTGCGGTCCTTAATTTCCTTTTCTGTCACGATCTGTACATTCGCAGGAACATCCTTTGTCGTTTCTGCCTGCCGGGTCGCCGTGACAGTGAGCCCTTTCAGTTCATACACCGGCACAGGCGCCGCACTCGCGCTTACACCGCCCGCGGCTGCCAATACGGCCAACATCATTCCATACTTTTTACTTTTCATCATCTTTATCCCCTTTACTTCTGCTGACAGGATTCTTAGATATAAAATAGCACAGCAGCACCTGATTGTTAATACTTAATAAATAATCAGACATAAGATATATTTATTCCCATATCACGCAGCTTACACACCGCCGCCCCCCCCGGGACAAACGTATTTATTCTTTCACACACTCTTTTTTCAAGCCGCCATCGGCGTAAGGGATATAGATGGAAAGGATTCCGAAAATGGCCAGAAGCCAGCAATACCACATATGGGGAATAATTTCCATCGCATTTATCACAGTACCATTTTTCGACGCCAGTGCGGAAGCGGTCAGAAGCTGGGCACCATAGGGAATAATTCCCTGAAACACACAGGAAAAAATATCCAAAAGCGACGCGCTTCTGCGGGAGTCTATCCCATATTCATTGCTGATATCTTTTGCCACACCGCCGCTGATAATGATTGCCACCGTATTATTTGCTGTGGCACAGTCCGTTAGGGACACGAGCGCCGCGATGCCCAGCTGGGCGGATTTATTCCCTTTGATCATTTTGCGCAGTTTGGAAATAAGCCATTCGATACCGCCATAGTAAGCGATCATTTCCGAAATACCGCCGCAGAAAAGAGCAAGGAAAAAGGCTTCCCCCATCCCCATAAAGCCGTTCCAGATATTCTGTGCGAAAGTAATAACCGTAAGCTCCGCCGATGCCATGCCGATAAATCCGGCAAGGAATATTCCTGCAGTGAGTACGAGGAATACATTTGCCCCAAGGAGCGCCAGTCCAAGAACGGCAATATAAGGAAATACTTTAAGGACTTTTACACCTTTTTTTTCAAGCTCCTGCAAATCAGCTGCCGCTGACGGCTGGCCGATAACAAGGAGAAGAAAAATCGTGAGAACTGCCGCCGGAAGGGCAATTCTGAAGTTCATTTTAAATTTATCTTTCAATTCACAGCCCTGCGTCCGTGTCGCTGCAATCGTGGTATCAGAAATCATGGATAAATTATCTCCGAACATAGCGCCGCCCACACAGGCCGCCACCATGAGCGCTTCAGAAATTCCGCTCTTCACGGAAATTCCCGCTGCAATGGGCACGATGGCCGCAATGGTTCCCATAGAAGTCCCCGTGGCCGTACCCATAAACGCAGAAATAATGAAAATGCCTGCCGTCAGGTATTGGGCAGGAACAAAACTGATCCCCAGATTTACTGTTGCGTCACGGCCGCCCATAGCGGCTGCCACGGCGGAAAATGCACCGGCAAGGATGTAGATCATGAGCATGGTCATGACATTTTCGTTGCCCGCGCCTCGTGAGAAAATGCCGAATTTTACCTGGAGTGTTTCATCTCCCATAAAGAAAGCGGAAAGAACCGCAATAAACATGGCTGTCACCGATGGAAACTGGTAAAATGCCATTTCCACGCCATGAATCTGAAAATAAATCCCCGCGCCGAGATAAATGACGATAAAAATTAAAAAAGGCAGAAGAGAGAGCGCTCCTTCCTTTTTGTGCCGATACCCCATCCGAAAATCCCCCTTTACGTTTTCACCCATTATAACAAGATTTGCCCTAAAATAAAAACAGCTTGAAGCCTTTCGCCCAAAGCTGCATCGATAACAAAATATTTCTTTCGGTCTGCTACAGCAGCACCATTTTCAATCCGATGGAAATGAGAATAATTCCGCCGAGGACAGCAGCTTTATCCGCCAGCCTCACTCCGAATTTCCTGCCGATCATTACCCCGGCCACACAAACCGCAAATGTTACTACCGCAATAATGAGAGCACAGACAAATGCGGCCGCCAAGTCCATTTGCTCATTGGTAAACCCTGCGGAAAGCGCATCGATGGAAGTCGCGACGCCTTGCAGCAAAAGCGCTTTTTTCCCCACGCCGGCCCGGATATGTCCCGCATCACCGGAAAATCCTTCTTTCACCATGCTTACGCCGATAAAGCAAAGAAGAAAACAGGCAATCCATGGGATATAGGACGCAAAGAATTGGAATACCTCCACAATGATATGCACACAGATCCATCCCGCCATAGGCATAAGCCACTGGAAGAATGCAAAAGTGCCCGCCATAAAACTGATTTTTTTCCATCCCATGCCCGGTTCATGAAAACCGTTCGCCAGAGAAACAGAAAAAGCATCCATCGCAAGACCGGCACCGAGGAGCACGCTGCTCAGCAGAAATACAAAGTCCATATTTTCTCTCTTTCGGAAAATAAAAAACCGGAACGCTATGCCCGGTAAATTTCCTAATCAGAGATCCCGCGCATAGCTTTTGCTAAACACGTGAGTCTCGCATTTTAAAGTAGAGCCAGACCATAAGGTCAGCATGTTGACTTACTGCACAGGATGCTTGCTACTCCCCCACTTATTGAGAATAATATCACCAAGCCTGCTGTCTGTCAAGTAAAAGAATCAGTATTCATCGCGTTTCCAATACTTGAAATATATTATCATTTAGAAATTTTTATTTCGCTTCATCTAAATATCTTTTTAGCTCTGCCGTTATTGTGCGCAGTCCTCTGACACCCGGTACGCCCCGCTTTCTCATCTCAGAAAGGGGACAGAATGACCGGTCATAGGTTTTATTCCGCCTGATACGCATACAGTACCGTTCCCGTTTCTTATCTTCTTTTCGGCAGGGAATATCGACTTCCACCGCTTCACAGCGGTACAGGAGAGCAGAATAAGGCGCCGCCATATACATGTACACTGTGTCTCCTTCCTCGATATGTCCCGCCTGCTTCCATTCCACAACATCCGTCTTCCGGAATGCGGAAACGATGTCATAGTAATACGGATTAGCAGGTATGATCCATGTATGGGGCACGGTGTCCTGTTTTGATCCGCTCTTCTTTTTCTTCGTCAATCGGTAACTTGCATCCAGAAATTCCATAATCTGTCCATCCGGCAGTGTATCGTCCAGAATCAGACTCACCCAGCTCTTTTTACTCATATGCCAGGCGGGATAAATACCTGCTGTTCCGCAGAGCCTTTTTCCCTCTTCCGGCGGAATTTTCACATTGATCGCTTCTATAACCGCCCCGTCTTTTCCACCATCCAGTTTATTTTTCGGAATTGCCACAATGATTCCGTACCATTTTTTATTTTCATGATTTCTGAATACGCCATATCCGGGATATTTTTTCCACGGAAAATCCGGACGGTCGCCGTACCGCATCCTAATCATCTCCGCAATCCGCTCCGACTGGTCGAAAAGAAAAAGTCTGTCAGTAAAGCATCCGGCGCCTATCGTTTCCAATATTTCCACATAACGGGCCCTGACCATATTCACAAAGGCCCCCGTCTGATAGGGCACATGGACGGGAAGATACTCCTCTCCCGCCGCCGTATCGAAAACGCGTCCGAAAACGTTCCCTTCAAGGCTGATAGAAATGTCCGCCCTGAAATCTCCATCCATAAATAACTGGGAATAATGGTACCCTTCTTTGTCCTTATGAAAACCGAACTCCGCCAGTTTCTCGAAATCCGGTCTTTTCCGTTCAAATACTTTTGCTTCCAACCCCATATCTTTCTCCTTGAAAATATGTTTTCTGTAATTACACGCAGAGAGCCGTCCGTAAAAAAGAGATTCCCGAAAGAATCTCCTGATCACACTATTCCCTTTTAGCCGGTTTGATCCCTTTCTCATAACTGGAGAAATCTTCCTTTATCCATGCCAAAAACTCTTTACATTCCGCCTTGAATGCAGGGGAAGGTTTCAATGCCAGGGCGCATCGGAACTCTTCTCCCGCACGCCGGCTCAATGTCTCCGCTTTTTTTACATCTTCTTCCTGCTCCGCGCAGTAATACAGGGCGAACCCGAGCCGGTAATGCCATTCATAGTTTTCCCTATTCCGATCCATGCGTTCTTCCAGAATTTCCAGCGCCTTTTCATACTGCTCCGTATTATTATAAGCCACGGCCAGCTCACCCATCAGGAGATCTGTCTTTTCTTCTTCGGGAAGAGAGGTAATGGCCTTTATGACTTTCTGCGGTTCGTCATCTACATACCATTCTCCAATCTGCTCCAGAAACGGCCGGTTCTTATCAAAATAAGCCTCCTCTTCCGGTGTATACTCCTCCTCCGCTTCACAGCAGATATACTCCATGACCATCCGGCAGAGATTTCCCGCCCTGTCGTAACCGAAGTACACGGGATAGCAGCCATCTCCGAATCCGCTCTGTATCATGGGAAGCCGGTATGAAGTCCCCGGTATCGTGAAATTGATCCAGTCGCCCCCTTCTCTCTGGAACCGGGGCGCTGCTTCATAGCTCTCTGCAAATATATCTGCAAAGAAATCATCATATATATTTCCTTCCGGATTCTTTTCATACCAGTCACTTTCAAATTTGCAATAAGCGTCCCTTACTTTGACATCTGCCACAGTCGCCAGCCCTGCATCGACAGCGAATCCGATATAATCAAAATTTTTCCAATCAGACAAATCTTCTGTACCGGTCAGCGCCAATTCATAGTAAGCCGCTTCTTCCTCAGCGAAACGGATCCGTGTGGCAATGTAGCGGAAATTTCCTTCTTCCATTTCTGCCGCCAGTGTCTCCAGCATAAACGTTCCAACAGGAACTTTCTCCCTGTATGGCACAGTGTTTTTATCCAGATACACAAGAGGGTCGCATACAATGATCTTCCCTGTAGGGAAAGTTACGGTTCCCATGGAAAATAAAAATAGTTTCTTACCCTGAAACTCACTTTTTGCAAACAACTCTTCATAATCGACAGCAGGCGCCAGCATTCCTTCCTTCTTTAATTTTTCATATGCTTTCACCCATTTTTCTTCATCCGACATCTCTATCCCGCCTTTCCGATATCATCTTTATTATATGATTTAATTCTATCATTCTCTTTTCTCGAATGTCCACGCCCGCAAAAAAGAGCCTCCCGAAGGAGACCCTTTTCATCAAAAGTAAGAACTATCCCTTAAAATATTTCACGCCTGCTTCCAGCAAAGGCTGGAATTTATTGCCGTAAATATTTTTCGCGATATTCGCGCCGTTTCTTTCCGTATGCCCCATCTTTCCCAGAACTCTGCCGTCAGGACTGGTAATGCCCTCAATGGACCAATTTGACCCGTTCAGGTTGTACCGGCTGTCATAAGTCGGGTGGCCTTCACTGTCTGTATAAAGTGTTGCTACCTGTCCATTGGCAATAAGCGCTCTGATCTGTTCATCAGACGCAATGAAGCGGCCTTCCCCATGGCTTACGGGAATACTGTGCAGATCCCCCGGACGGCACAAAGACAGCCATGGAGATTTTGTAGAAACCACTTTTGTCGTTACATAATGGGACAGATGGCGTCCGATGGTATTGAATGTCAGCGTCGGCGCCTCTTCTGTCAACGGCTTAAATTCACCGTATGGAACGAGTCCCAGTTTGATCAGAGCCTGGAATCCATTGCAGATACCGAGAACCAATCCGTCTCTTATATGGAGAAGTTCTTCCATGGCCTCCATGAGTTTTGCATTGCGGAATACGGCCGCAATAAACTTGCCGCTTCCATCCGGTTCATCCCCCGCGGAAAAGCCGCCGGGAAACATGACGATCTGTGATCTGGAAATACGTCTTGCCATTTCTTCCACGGATTCTTTCAGTTCCGCCGCATCTCTGTTTCTCATGATGAAGATGTCTGTATCAGCGCCTGCCCGTTCAAAGGCTCTCGCACTGTCCACTTCGCAGTTGGTACCCGGCATCGTGGGAATAAATACTTTCGGTCTTGTAATGGCGGTTTTCACGGCAAAGCGGAATTTCGGTTCCATTTCATCAATGACCGGAATATTTCCCGTAGGATCTTCCGCACGCCTTGGGAAAATAGGATCCAAAGTCTTCTCATACGCACAAAGAAGGTCTTCCAGAGAAATTTCCGTATCCGCCACTTTCATCACATCTCCGCCGATGGTGCCGAGAATTCTCGTGTGCGGCTGCTTTGCGTACTCTTCCGCCAATTCCGGCGCAGTTTCCACAATGATCGCCCCATAGAAGTTTCCAAAATACTTCGGCAGAGGCAAAGTCCCCGTCGTGAAGTCCACCCCCAGCTTATTGCCGAAAGCCATCTCCGCGGCAGTCACAGCGACACCGCCGTGTCCTACCGCTTTCATGGCCGCAATATTTCCTTTCTTCACTTCCTGATACAGGAAATCGGCATGCAGTTTAAATACGTCAAGGTTCGGCATTCCTGTCTCATCTTTGGGCATCCCGAAAAGCATGAGGGTATTTCCTTCCTGTTTCAACTCTTGGCTGACCGCTTCAGAAGCCTTTCCGGGAGCAACAGCAAAGGAAACAAGCGTCGGCGGTACATGGAGATCATTAAACGTACCGCTCATGGAATCTTTGCCCCCGATGGCACCGAGACCGAGAGCCGCCTGCATATGGAATGCACCAAGAAGAGCAGCAGCAGGTTTTCCCCAGCTTGTCCTGTCTATCAGTTTTTCAAAATATTCCTGGAGCGTGAGGTATGCCCTGCGCCAATCCGCCCCCATCGCCACGAGGCGTGTCACGGAAAGAAGAACCGCATATACGGCGCCATGGAAAGGGCTCCATTCCGCCAGATCCGGATCAAAGCCGTGTGCCATGAAGCTTGCGCTGTCCGTCTGGCCCCGTCGTACAGGAAATTTAGCCGCCATTCCGTCAGCGGGCGTCTTCTGGTACCTGCCTCCAAAAGGCATAAGAACCGTCCCCGCTCCGACAGTAGAATCAAAACGTTCCGCAAGTCCCTGCTGGGACGCATTATTCAGGTCACCCATGGCTTCTAACCACATCGCACGGATATCTTTGATTTCAGGACGGACAAAAAAGCCTTCTTCATCCGGTTTGGCAATATATACATCTTTTCTTTGGGACGCCCCGTTTGTATTAAGGAAGGCACGGGAAATATCAACGATCTTATCGCCCCGCCAGGTCATGACAAGTCGGCCGCTGTCATTCACATCGGCAATGACTGTCGCTTCCAGATTTTCTTCCGCTGCATAGGAAATAAAACGATCGGCGTCTTCTTTCCTGACAACCACCGCCATCCTTTCCTGTGATTCGGAAATCGCCAGTTCCGTACCGTCAAGGCCTTCATATTTCTTCGGCATGCTGTCCAAGTTGATGGAAAGACCGTCTGTCAGTTCCCCTGCCGCCACGGATACGCCGCCCGCGCCAAAGTCGTTGCACCGCTTGATCAGACGGGTCACTTCGCCGCGGCGGAAAAGGCACTGGATTTTTCTCTCCGTCAGCGGATTGCCTTTCTGCACTTCCGCGCCGCAGGTTTCGATAGATTCCGTATTCAGTTCTTTAGATGAGCCTGTCGCGCCGCCCATACCGTCACGGCCTGTCCTGCCGCCCACAAGGATGACCACATCACCGGCCTGCGGCCGTTCACGAATGACATGGCTTTCCGGAGCCGCTGCTATAACAGCGCCGATTTCCATGCGTTTTGCCATGAATCCGGGATGATAATATTCTTTCACTTCACCAGTTGCCAGACCGATCTGATTTCCGTAAGAGCTATACCCTTTCGCCGCTTCCACAACGATTTTCTTCTGCGGTAATTTGCCCGTAAGTGTTTCGGAAAGCGGTGTGTGCGGATCCGCAGCGCCAGTGACACGCATCGCCTGGTATACATAAGAACGTCCGGACAGCGGGTCTCTGATGCAGCCGCCGAGACAGGTCGCCGCACCGCCGAAAGGTTCGATTTCCGTAGGATGGTTATGCGTTTCATTCTTAAAGAGAAGGAGCCAGTCTTCTTCTCCATCGACAGTGTCAATCGTCACTTTGATTGTACACGCATTGATTTCTTCGGAAGAGTCCAGATTTTCCAGGCGGCCTTCTTTGCGAAGCGCCTTCACGGCCACCGTCGCCATATCCATGAGTGTCACAGGACGGTCGGTCTTTTCTCCGTACACGCAAAGACGGCTATCTGCGTACTCATTCCATGCCTCTTTGATCGGTTTGGTGAAAATGCCGTCTTCAATTCCTACTTCGGTAAGTTCCGTGGAAAACGTGGTATGACGGCAGTGATCGGACCAGTAAGTGTCAAGTACACGGATCTCAGTGACTGTCGGATCGCGCTTTTCTTCCGTCCTGAAATATTCACGAATCATAGCCAGATCATCATGGCTCATGGCAAGTCCCATGTCTTTAATCAGTCTGTCGATCCCGGCATCATCCAATTCACGAACACCCTCTACAACCGCCACAGGCTTCGGCTCTTCAACCGGCAGATCCAGGGTTTCCGCTTCTTCCAGAGATGCTTCCCTTGATTCCACAGGATTTACAAGAAATTTCAAGATTTTTTCCCGATCTCCGTCTGTAAAATCACCATGGAAAACATACACCAGAGCACACCGTACACGGGCACCGTCACGGCCTGTAACAATAGCAAGGCACTGTTCTGCCGAGTCCGCCCGCTGATCATACTGGCCGGGAAGGAATTCCACGGCAATCACCATATCCCCTTTCGGTAATTCCGCCTGCACGGAGTCTACCGGCGGTTCGGAGAAAACGGTCGCCACAGCCTTTTCATAATCGTCACCACTCAGATGATCCACATCATAACGGTGGTAAATGGCCGTTTCATGAATCCTTTCACCAAGAATTTCTTTCAGCTGGGCAGTCAGACTTTCTTCTCCCTGCCGGAAGTTTTCTTTCTTTCTCACATAAAGCCGTCTAATGTCAGACAAAGTGCACACCTTCTCTTTCATATATTTTCCAAATGACAGAACGGAAATAAATGGAACAAACCTGTTTATACACACTTATATTACCACAAAGCTTTCCCCGCCGTCCTCATGTTTTCCCGCATGCGCCTTTTATTTCCGCAGAGACATATTTCTCTTCTGTATCTAAAGGAAAAAATAGTTCTGTCCAACGAAAAAGCACCCGCCGGGGATGACGGATACTTTTGCAGGTCTTATTGCGGGAAGCATTTCATCTCTACACGGAAATGAGATAATAAAGAGCAGTATACAGGCGGCTTTACCCTTTCTTTCCATACCGATACGCTTTACCGCCTCAGTGAAATTCATTCAAAAAACGCATCCCCTGTTTTTTTATACATGGAAAAACCAATCCCATCCATCCGTCATCCGGCAGGGAATCCCCCGAGACTCCATCAATTGAAAAAACTCTTTCAATTTTTCCTCGGCACTTTCATAATTATAATACTTAAATCCCTCTCCCCAGATTATCATGCCTGTCTTCCTGCCGTTTTTTCGATACAGACGAATAAAGTACTTGGCGCCCCCACTCAGCGGGCGGCGGTACAGTAGTACTTTCCTTGCTTCCACCCGTTCTATATCGGACAGGGGACAAGAAGTTTCAAACACATTATGGATATACAGTATCTCATTTTCTATATGATAAGCGGTAAACGCTGTCCCCTGCCAGATATGGCGGAGCAGACGCCAGCCGTAAAAGGCAAGTACAAACAAAATGCCAAGAAAAAATGCACTCTCTGCAAAGATGACAAATCCCACAAGCCACAAAAAAGGATCCATGATGTCCCTTTCCTTTCTCAAATCCGTTCTGATACCGGTATCCCATTCCGGCTATGTTCTTTTGCAGAAAATATATCCTCCGCTTGCGGGGCTGATTTCTTTTCCTGATCTGTTTATCCAAGAAAATCCCTGACCCCTTCTGCATAAAATGAAGTTTTCCCATATCCAATTTATACTATGTCTTGTTTTTCACATGTTCCCATGCTGTATGAAGAAAACTCCGCAAAAAGATCTTTTTCACTACCAAATGCAGAATAAAGAACATGGCCGGAAGCGACAGGGACGAAGCAAACAGCCTGACTCCATAACCGCTATACAAATCGGGCATCTCTGCCGCAGAATCCGCAATATATCGCAGCAGAGGGAAATACACTCCTACAAACCATTTCCACGCCGCAGGAAGGGCAAGCAGCAGAATCCCCGCCAGCAGGATCAATACAACAAGAACAAGTATCCTGATCTTCCATACTACTTCATCATAAATACGCGCTTTTTCTCCTTCTGTAAGCTCCTGCAATTCCGGCATGATCTGCTCCCACTGGAGAAATGTTTTTTCCCGCCCTGTTCCCAGATGAACCAGATTCCGCGACTGCCTGCGCCGCACCCACAGCCCCAGAAAGAGACTCATTACACCCAGAAGAAAAGGCAGCCCCGCATAAAGCAGAAGATAACCGGGAGGAAATGATACCTCTACCGCAGACAGCACGGTCAGTCCTATCACCGGCAAGATGATGAGCAGTATCCCCATGAGCAGAAAAGGAAGCATGAAATAGTTAGAATACATCTGCCTCGTAAGACGCCACCCTTTCCCATACCCCATTGGCTCTGGGGACTGGATTCCACGGTCTTCCGCCATCTGCACACGAACGATATATTCCGTTCCAAAAAGGCCCTTTCCCGTTACACATTGGTATTTTGAACCGATATGATCAACAAACAGCCGCTGTCGCCACGCATCCGCCACATAGGGCCCGCTTTCCTTAAACCAGAAAAAATGCATATTTACATGACGGTAATGTCTGCCCCTCATCCTCCGCGTCTGATAATCACGGAGCGTAACAATTTTGCTTTCTTTCCCATGGATACAAAACGGATCCACCCAATGGAGAAGGATATCACGCATGCAGAACACGGAAAGGAAAGCACACACGGCCATCAGCCACAATGACTCCATTCCAAACAGGAAGCGGCAGAAAAGTACAACCGGAACTGCCAGCAGTATACTGGCGAAAAACAGCTTCCTCCGATCATATTCCAGATCTGTAGAAAAAAATGACGTAACATACCGCGGAGCAACTTTACGGCCAAAATACGGTCTATGGCTGGCCAGGTTCAATACGCCCAGCAGACAGATGATGCCTCCCGCAGTGCCTTCTCCCGTATCCATGGCAATGACAGTACCGCCTATTATAAAAGAGATGACGGAAAAGATCTTCCCGCCCGGCCCTTCGATGACATACCGGCAAGTAAGACAGAAAAAGCAAAAATACATAGTCAGCACAAGCCAGGATGTCATAGGCATACAATCTCTCAATGCAGCCATCATAAGACAGCCCCCTTTGTCCTATATTTTATAAAACCGTCATAACTTCTATATCATATGATATGCGCCGGCCTCCGTCAAAGCTGCAGGGAAATCTCCAAAGAACGCAGGTGTATACGAAGCGAATGGGAATGGAGAATCCCATAATGCCACAGTCCGTAATCTGTCTTCTGCTTTTCTAAAACCGTACTTGCTCCGGTTATCATAAAAAAACCGGCCCCTTTATGGAAGCCGATTCTTTGCATGTTCTTCAATTATCCGAGAAAACCTTTCGTATTCTGCGCTTCTACCACACGCTGGAGCGCAAGCATATACGCGGCAAGACGATAAGTGACTTTATATTTTTCTTTCAGTGCCAGTACATCTTCATAGCCCTGGCGCATTTTAATTTTCAACCGTTCATTGTATTCGTCTTCTGTCCAGTAGTAACCGGTGCGGTTCTGTACCCATTCAAAGTAAGAACCGACCACACCGCCTACATTGGACATGACATCAGGCAGCACTTCGATGCCTTTCTTTTCAAAACAGATATCCGCTTCTTCGGTGGTCGGGCCGTTAGCGCCTTCCAGTACCAGTTTTGCTTTCACCAGTTCCATTGTCTTTTCATTAAGCTGGTTTTCCATCGCCGCCATAAAGAGCACATCCACATCCTGAGAGAAAAGATCCATATCCGGAATGATGGTTGCCCCCGCTTCGGTATAGCCTTTCAGGGATCTGCCGTGGGAATTTGCGTATACATACATCGCTTCGATATCAAGACCGTTCGGGTTGTACCAGGTACCGTTAATATCGCCGACACAGACCACTTTCACCCCCTGCCGGTGGATCAGGAGGGCCCCGACAGAGCCTACATTGCCGAATCCCTGTACGGCCATGGTGAGTCCGTCCATTTTTTTATGATTCTTTTCGCACCAGGTCTCCAGTGTAAAGAGAAGTCCTCGTCCGGTCGCTTCATTTCTGCCGAGAGAGCCGCCAGTCGCCAGCGGTTTGCCGGTAACGACCCCCGGTTCCCATTTACCCGAAAGGGCGGCGTATCCATCAGCAATCCATGCCATGATCTGACCGTTTGTATTTACATCAGGCGCCGGCACATCTTTGTCAGGTCCGATAATCGGGAAAATTTTACGCACATAGCCGCGTGCCAGACGCTGGAGTTCGCGTTGGGACAGTTTATGGGGATCTACCTTGATACCGCCTTTAGCGCCGCCGTAAGGAATATTTCCGATCGCGTTCTTTATGGTCATCCATGCGGCAAGAGCTTTTACTTCATTCTCGTCAGAAGCAGGATGGAAGCGGATACCGCCTTTTGCCGCGCCGCGGGCTGTATTGTGCTGTACCCGGTACCCCGAAAACACTTCCACATGGCCGTCATCCATGCTGATCGGAATGCTCACGGTCAGTTCCCTTTCCGGATAACGCACAAATTCATAGTCATTCTTTTTGTAACCTAAAACTTCGGCTGCCTTGTCCAAAACATGGAGCATATTTTCATAAGGATTGTAGTTTGCCATTTCATCACCTCAAAGATAAAAATAAAATGAACATCTTAGATAAATATACCACTTTGCTTTCAGGATTACACTTAAATCGTCACATTATACCTTATTTGTATAATATAAATGTTTATGATGACAGAAAGTCAATCAGACATTCCCGCATGGGTTTCATGAGCCGAGCCGAACCCGCCAGTAGGGAATGCCATCCTCCGTCTCTACCCGTTCCAGTCCTTCGAAAAAACAATGATCGCCCAAATCTTTCCCTGCCAGCTGGTTGTGCACTTTCATCAAAAGCTCCCCGCTCGTGAAACAGCTTCCGTTATTTGCGGACAGCAGGGCTTCTATATCCGTCTGAAACAGGCCGTCTATCCGATTCTCCTCATCCAAATCAGATTCATCGACCACCTTTTCATTGGCAAGCAGTTCTTCTTTTCCGGAAAGAAACGCTTCATAGACAATATAGACTTTTCCCGCTTTCACAGCAGTTTCCTCCGGTTTCCAGTTCTTGCGGTTGTCTTCTATATAATTTTTCACATCTTCAGAAAAGGCAGCCGGTGATGTATATGGTTTTTCGTCAAAGGCCCAATAAATATAATTCAGCAGTTCTCCCTCTTCACGAAATTTATGAAGGAATGTATCTGCTCCATCTTGTCCGCTTGCAGGCGTATGAGCCGGCTCCCCGCTATTTCCTTTATCCGGTGTATCTTTAAGTGTGTACAGCTTTTCCCAGCCGGAGGTATCGGGAATGATATTCCGGTTCCTGTAATTTTGCAGCGCATACAGTACCTGCTCCCCAGTCTGCCTCTCTTTTCCGTAAATGACGCTTCCACCTTCTTCCGCCTTGCTGATTTCCAGAGTAAACAGATTCCCCTCATCATGAGCGGTCTGCATGAAAAGGCTGCCCATGACGGGCGCAGGCGGTGTCAGGATCAGATACTGCACATCATCTTTTTGCAGAAGCTCCATTGTTTTTTTGATGTCTTCCGAGGCAAACTGCACAGTTGTATTCACATCCGTTTCCAGGCGCCACCGTTGTGATAATTTCCCCGCTTCCCTTCTCAACAGCGGCTTCTTCAGAAAATAAACGACGGCAAGCGCCGGAATCACGATCGGCAAAACAAGGGGAAGCACATAAGGAAGGCTCATAACAGCCGCACCTTGCCGCTTTGCCATGGAATGCACGTTTTTATGAATCTCATTCACTTTATCCGCGCTGTGGTTCAACACATCAAAAAACGCCGGATCTTCCAGCGAAAGGAAAGAAAGACAGCAAAGGGCGGCACCTGCCAGAAGCCCTGTTAAAACCAATAATTGGAAAGTAACACGCCGGCATATCTCTTCTTTTTCCTGCTGCGTCAGGCACTCCATTTCCGGTATACCCCGGCTCCATTTTTCAGCCCGTTCTTCTTTTGTCATTCAGCACCTCTTTTTCATAAACAGGATAAACCATTTATTTTCATCACTTTAAGTATACCCTATCAGCAAAACAAAAACTCCCCCTGAGGAGAGTTATGAAATCAAATCATCCGATCAGACTGCGCGCTGCAATGACCGTAATCAGAAGCGGCAGGACAATTTGAAAATACGGTTTCAGCCAGCGGGGAATCTTCATGCCGTCGCCGGTATTCACTTCTTTCAGATAATGGTCGAATCCCCAGCCGTATTTCGACACACAGAAAAGGGCAAAAATCAGGGAACCGATGGGAAGCACAAGATTACTTACAATGAAATCTTCTGTATCAAGGATCCCTTTTGACCCCAGGATCTGCACATCAGACCACATATTAAATCCGAGAACACAGGGGATACTGCCGAAAAATACAAGCGGTAAAAGGATATAAACAGCCTTTTTGCGGCCCCATCCGAAGTTATCCATACAGTTGCCGATAAGTGCTTCAAATACAGCAGTCACCGTGGAAAAACTGGCAAAGGTCATAAAAACAAAGAACAATCCGCCCCAGATCTGCCCCATAGGCATATTGATAAAAATATTCGGAAGCGTAACGAAAATCAGGGACGGCCCCTGATCCGGTTCCACACCGTACGCAAAGCACGCCGGAAAAATAATAAGGCCGGCGAGAAGCGCTACGAAGGTATCAAGCGCCGTAATTCGTACCGCTTCTCCGCCAAGACTGTTCTTCTTATCCATGTAACTCGCAAATATTTCCATGGAACCCTGGCCGACAGACAAAGTGAAAAATGCCTGATTCATAGCGGCTGCCGCCACATTACCGAGACCGGCCTCAACTGCCCGCCCCCAGTCGGGAAGCAGGTAAAAGGCAATCCCTTTTTCACCGCCGGGAATCATGACGCTGTTCACCGCCAAAAGGATAATCAGTCCCAAAAGTCCGAGCATCATGAACTTTGTCACTTTTTCGAGACTGCCCTGCACACCGCCTGCACAGACCGCAAACCCTACAAGTACAGTAAGTCCCATAAAAAACATGAGTTCCATCGGACTGGAAACCATCTGTCCGAAAATATCCGCTACCCTGCCGGGCGATGCTTCCACAAAGGAACCGCTCAGGAATTTCCAGAAATAATCAACCATCCATCCGGAAATGGTGGTGTAATAAACCATAAGGATATAGCTGCCGATGAGACACACCCATCCGTGCAGATGCCAGTACGTTCCTTTCGGTTCCAACGTTTCAAAACCGCGGAGCACGCTTTTGCGGCTCGAACGGCCGACAGCCAATTCCATCGTAACCACCGGAATCCCGAGAAGGATTAAAAACGCCAGATAAAACAGTACAAAAACAGCACCGCCATATTCTCCGGTAATATATGGAAACTTCCACACATTCCCGATACCGATGGCACAGCCCGCACTGACCAGGATGAAACCGAGGCGGGATTTAAAACTGTCTCTTTCTTCCATACTTCTTTCCTCCAAAATGCTTTTCCATAACCGGCTTTATATTTCCCATCCTACATCAGTCCGCGGATTAAAATGACAAGGATCAGCACCGGCAGGACATACTGGAAGTACGGTTTCATGGCACCCGGCATTTTGATGCCTCTTCCTTTATTCACTTCCGCCAGGTAATGATCAAAGCCCCAGCCCCATTTGGTGACGCAGAATAAAAGATAAACCAGCGCACCGCAGGGAAGAAGCAGGTTGCTTACCAGGAAGTCTTCGCTGTCCAGCACGTCACGGCTGCCGATGAAATGCATGTCTGCAAGAACATTGTACCCAAGGACACAGGGAATGCTGCACAGGAAAATGATGATTAAATTGACAAGCACCGCTTTCTTACGGTTCCAGCCGAAATTATCAATGGAACAGGCGATAAGGTTTTCAAA
>ERZ772971.595-NODE-595-length-22244-cov-6.753977_pt1 | contig 22244 bp, 20 predicted proteins | sample MGYA00511943_ERZ772971 | MGnify/ENA primary metagenome ERZ772971 (study PRJEB29015, sample SAMEA2737929) | human oral metagenome | biome: human oral; feature: human-associated habitat; material: dental | place: China | collected 2144 ... | reverse complement strand
TTCCGTGGCTTTTTACTTGCTGCACAGCCTCTCTGATATGCGGATAGGTCAGCGGCTCTCCGCCGCCTGAAAAAGTGAGCGCCTTGACCCCCATCGCTCCCATATCTTCAATAATCTCCTGGAGCTTATCCCACGGTATCATATCACGATGCTCTATGTTGTCACGATTCTTCGTCTTTTGATAGGTATCACCGGAACCATAGGTACAGTATGCACAATGGTGATTACAGTAATTTGTCGGTTTCAAGCGTATATAGAACGGTGCGATATGCTGGCGCCGTTCCAGCGCATCCAGTGCGTCTTTATGGTGAAACACTTTAACCGCGCTATACGGATTCGCCAAACTACTCATCCTTTCATTTCTTGATCAAAAATTTGTCAGTACTTGCCTAAACGCCCAAATGATTGTGCATCATTTTCTCTTCCGGAATCGCATAAAGAACCGTTTCCGAGCCGATAAAAGAATGATGGCGAACCATGAAAATGTAATCATCCAACATATCCATCAGATAGAACGGGATATCAACGACATCATGGGGAGAGTGATATAACGATATAGCTAGAATAGGTCGATCGCGTTGAATCGTCATAATGCCGCCCTGCAGTGCATGAAGTTCTGCACCTTCAATATCCATTTTTATAAAATCAATCCGTTGTTGCTTGAAAAAATTATCAATCGAAATTATTTCAACGCGTGTCCCGTTATTTGATAAGTCAAGTTTTCCCCCTGCAATATCTTCTTCACTAAAATTCAGATATGCATTTCCATCACTTTCCCACACGCCTTTACGGAATGGGATAAATCGGTTCTCCAGATGATTCTTCTTCACATTTTCACACATCTCATCATATAACCATGGATTCGGTTCAAATGAAAAGACTTTTTCATACATGATCCCATGCTTTTCCAACGCAACCATTAAGTCTCCCGTAAAGCCGCCACAGTCGACAATAACTGGCTTTTCAGATAAACTTGCACATACATCGGAAATAAAGTAACAATCTTCGTCCGACGCAATTTCTATAAACTTATGATTATCTGTCTTCTCTTGCGCAGCAATAACATTACGAATAATTTTCATAACATGCTGTGATTCATCATCGTTCAAACGAGGAATCACTTGATCAAATTTTTCTAAAATATCAAGCCTCTCAGCATCATCCAGTGTTTCATGATAAAATGACTTTGGAAAAAAATCCTGCATCAATATGGAAAAAAGCTCAAACAGTCGTATGCTCGATATATCTTTAAGTTTCTTCAAAATCGGGCCACTGAATACACTTGTTAAAACGACATTGACTGCCGCCCCATCCACTGCTTCATTTTCACTAAGTTTCCGTAGCTGTTCAAAGGAAATGACAGGAATGCCCTCCACTTTGGTATCCCATTTATTAAAGTCATCATCACAGAAATACTGAACTGGAATTCCATGTTTTTTTAAAATACTCAATAGTCGAATTCCATTCCCTCCAGCACCGTACAAAACAGTACTGCCTTGCTTGAAATATTGGTTTGAAACTTCGTCTATATTATCCTTTGAAATTGAAATTAGACACTCCATCTCCAGCCCCTTTTCTATTACGATGAAATACCAAAATATAGAAATCAGTTAAAATCTCAGGAGATTTTACGATCTATTCTTTCCACAGCCCAACGCCATGATATAGCATGCCATTGGATACATTCCTGTATGAAGAACTTCATCGTTCATACCAAAGATAAATACATTTTCAAAATAGCGACTCATCGCATCATATAATCTTTTTTGATCATAGTTATTGATGTGAGCAATTTTGTTACAAGGACTTGCATACGGAACCATCGTCACATTAGGCGTACCAACAATTGCAAATCCATCATCCTTTAGATTGCGACAAACAGTCTGAAAATATAGATCTTCCTGTTCAATAGGGATATGTTCAATGACATCAAGGGAAATAACGCAGTCCCCCTCCCCTGGAAAAACGTCCATTCCCATAAAATCACCTTGGATAAAGGAGAGCCCTGTTTGCTTTAAGTTATCATTTGCCCATTGAATCGCGTCTTCATCAAAATCAACACCAACCACCTGATCACAATGACAGTTCTGCAAAATCATCAGATCACCAAGTCCCTCATTGCAGCCCAAATCCAGTATCTTGAGATTCTGTCGATTTGCCAACATCTTCAAAGCAAATTTATATCTGGCAAGGATAAAAAGTAATCCATGGGTAGAATTTCTAATCGTTGCAGATATTTTCCAACCAAGCGTCAACGGCTCTCCTGCCATTTGGTGCTTGACTTCATTCCACAGCTCTTTGGCATCCATATGATTCCTCCATCACATCTCACATATATTTTGTTCACGCATATCTTTTGACACAGCATTTACTGTCTCGTATTTCCAAGTCATACTCCTTGACTAATTCAGTACAAACAACACGTCAATCATACATTCATAACCGTGCTGAGGAACTTGAGCAAGTCAACCTTCTTCACGGCTTCCTTGTTTCCGACGACGTTTGTCTTGAGTGCTCCTGCCGCATTGGCAAGCAGTGTCGCGAGATCAAGCGGCATTTTATGCAGTGCGGCAAGTGCAGCAAGTGCATAGAACGCATCCCCCGCACCGATGGTATCCTTTACACGGAGCAGAAGCGCAGGAACGCGCACCTGCTCATCTCTTTCATTGCCAATCGCACCGTCTGCTCCGATGGTCGCCCATGACATATCGGCATGCAGTTTTTCAGAGAGCTGCCGCAGCAGCCGATGACGCGAGGTCAGAGCCTGCCCGAACGCAAGACGCAATTCTTGCTCATCGACAACGAAACAATCTGCCCGATGATACTTCGTAATCAGGTTTGTCCCATAGTTCGAACTGTTTGTCTGGCAGTTCACGGCGAGGAACTTCGCTTTCTCCTCAAGAATACGGAGTGCTTCGTCATCCAGAAGCCCATGTCCATAATCACAGACAAGAACGAGATCATACTCTCCGGCCATCGCACGCAGCTTATGGTGAAATGCAGAGTAGTCAAACCGTTTTCGCTGCCCTCTCTTGAGGAGATAGTTCACGGAAAAGAGCTTCGTATACTCCTGACGGACGGGATTCTGTTTCAAATAGCGACGCTTGAGGGGTGTCACAAAGTTTGCGTCTTGCAGCAGTTCGAGATGAACCCCCTCCATCTTGTCCACGATGAAGTCCATGAGTCCGTACTCTGTCCCCATCATCGAGAGCAGCGTAACATCCTGTGAAAAATTCGCCAAGTGACGCGCGATGGCAAGAGAACCACCTGCATAGTTTTCCTCGCTGTCGCAAAACGCCGAAAGCGTTGCATCCTTCATCGTAACGCCCTGCACGTTGCAGAAGACATACGCATCAATGATTACATCGCCAACAACCAGAATCTTGGTGTTCGAAAAGCGCTCCACTGCATCCCGCAGCTGAGAAAAAGCATCGGTTCCGTATTTTTTTCGCAGGGAGAACGCCATTTCCTTGACATTCTCGGGCAGTACTGCAAAGAAGTTATTGAGCAGTTTTGTCGAACTGTGGACTTCTCCCTGTGTGAAAAAGATCTTTCCGCCATATTTCTCGACGACGCTCTGTTCTGCCCCAATATTGCCGGTCACATCGTTCTCAGCACGGGCATACTCCTGCCCCTTCGCATAGATGTCCGGCTGCACGAAGTCGACAATCTCATGGACGGTGACAGCCTCACTCAAGAGAACATAGTCTACCATCTCAAGACTCGCCAAGAATGCCATCCGCTGACGATCATCGAAATAGGGGCGTCCCGGGCCTTTGTTGACATACTTTGCAGCAGTCACAGAGACAACAAGGATATCGCCCTGTTTTTTTGCTTCTTCCAAATGCTCGATATGCCCATAGTGCAGGAGATCAAAGACACCGTGACAAAGCACAACCTTCTTGCCCGCATCGCGAAACGTCTGTCGCAGCTTCAAAAAATCTTCTTTGCTGATGATTTTTTTGTCCGTCATGCCCGCTTTCCTCAATTCCCGAGATACTTGAACCAATCTGCTGTGGCTTCCTGAATCGTGTCCGGTGTCCAAACGGGAGCTTTTTTCCAGTAGTCAATGTGCTCCAATATATGCTGTACGCCTTCCTCGAGTGTCACCTTCGGATGCCAGTTAAGCATCTTGTTGATCTTCGTTGTGTCAGCCCATGTGCAGTCAGGCTCTCCGGGACGCTTCGGAATATGCACCACCTCGGCATCTGCCCCGCCGAGGAGTTCGACCAAGCGATTGACCGAGTAGGTATGCTCACTGCCCACATTGAAACGCTCACCGACCACATCCGACTTCGCCGCCGTGATGAACGCATCAACGATATCCGTCACATAGGTGAAGTCCCGCGTCTGCTCCCCCGTGCCGACAATCGTATATGGTTTTCCCGCCAGCTTTTGACCAAGGAACACGCCGAATACTGCGCCATACGTTCCAGAAGTGCGCGAACGCGGCCCATAGACGTTGAACAGGCAAAGCGAGACTACCGGCAGCTGATAGACCTTCGCCCAGTGGAGGGCAATCTCTTCGCCCAATCTTTTTGTCAGCGCATAGGGATACTCAGGGCGGATGTCCGCCTGCTCATCGGTCGGAAAATGATCCGGAATCCCATAGCACGAGGACGATGCCGTATACAGGAATCGCTGGACATTCGCCGCCTTTGCCGCCTGAAGCACCGAGAACGTACCATCCACATTGGAGTGAAAATACTCCTGCGGCTTCTGAATCGAGGGAACAATGTCCGCAAGTGCCGCCATATGGAACACCCAGTCCGTCCCCTCAAAGAGCGGCGCAATCGTGCCGTAGTCACAGATATCTGCTTCCACAATAGTAAGATGAACGTTCCCCTGATGATGCTCCAGATTCTCCAGCCGTCCCGTGCTGCAGTTATCGATGACAACAACATCATGCCCCTCGGCAAGCAGCCGATCCGCGATATGCGATCCGATGAATCCGCAGCCGCCCGTAACAATAGATTTCATTTCATCGTCCCTCCTGCGCATCGAGTGCCATAATTTCATCGACAACCTGCTGAAGTATCTGATTATGGATGGACTCTACAATCCCATACTCCATCGAAGGAACGTAGAGATTGCGATGTCCCATTGCCCGAAGGCAATTGTCACTCTTGAACCCCGTAAACGTGATGATCGTGCCGCCGACCGCCTGTACGGCTTCGGCAGCGCGCAGGATATTGGGCGAGTTGCCGGAGCTTGAAATCGCGACCAGAACATCCCCGGGGGTCGCCAAGATTTCCAGCTGCTTGCTGAAAACATATGCATAGCCGTAGTCATTCCCAAGACAAGTAAGTGTCGTAGGAGCATAGAGATCAATGGCACGCATCTGACCATTCTTCAGAAAGTCCGCTGTCATATGAACAGCAATTCCGGCACTGCCGCCGTTCCCAATAAAAAACAGCTGCTTTCGTCCCGCCCGCGCCTGGTACATGAGGAGCGACAAATCCTCAGCGACATGTGCGCTAATCGTATTACCATCGTGGTCTGTATAGAGTTTCTCATCGTATGCAGTACGGTACTGCACTTCATAGTCTTGTATTAGCATGTAAATTTCTTCCTCTAAACAACTGCAATCAACGCAAATTATCACCTATACCATGTGTATCACACCATCTTCAAACCGCACCTTGAAATCACACTCCGCCAGCGTGCTGGCGCGGTGTGCGATGGAGAGGATGGTGATCCGGCCTTTGAGCTTCAGTATGGTGTCGGTAATTCCCCGTTCCGTCTCGTTGTCGAGGGCGGAGGTTGCTTCGTCGAGGACGAGGACTGCGGGGCGCTGATAGAGAGCCCGCGCGATGCCGATACGCTGTCTCTGTCCGCCGGAGAGTTTGACGCCGCGCTCACCGACCATCGTTTCGATTCCCTTTGGCTGGGCATTTACAAATGCATCGAGTTCCGCCATCGCAAGTGCTTTATGAACCCGCGCATCATCAATTTCATCAGGGGCTTCTCCTAATGCCACATTCTCGCGAATGGTCGCATCGATCAGATAGATGGACTGCGGGACATAGGCGATATTCGCCTGCCACGCCCGCAGCTCGCGGCGAATATCTACCCCATCGACAGTAATCTTGCCGCGCGTGGGTAAAAACAGCCCCAGCAGGATGTCCACAAAGGTGGTCTTTCCCGCCCCTGATGGTCCAACGATGCCAACAAAACTCCCCTTGGGTACAGAAAAGTTGACATCTGTCAGCACTTCCTCCCCGGCAGGATACGAAAATCCCAGATGCTCCACGCGAATCTCCTTTGTAAAGGAAAGCGGCGGAGGGACATCAGCGATTTTGAGTTTACGGTGGTGATACTTACGGGATTTGATGGCAATCAGCTCGCGGTACAGCTCATCAAACAGCGGCAGCTGAAACTTGATGCCGTTTGACAGGTTCACAATACGGTTCGCACTCGGCATCAGCCGAAATGCCGCCAACGCCAGAACGCCGAGCAGCGGAACAATCTCTGACGGCGCATAGCCAACGGCAAGTTTTCCAATGATGAGCAGGAGGAGCGCGCATACGACGAGTGTCTCGATGATCATGCGCGGAAGCTGACTCAAAAAGAGATAGCGGCGATTGGCAGCGCCGTATTGTTCATAGTTCTCCTCGAACTCCCGAAGAAAATACTCCTCCTTCCGCATGATTTTCGTTTCTTTGATTGCGCCCAGTCCCTGATTCACGGAGCGGATATACCGTGCGGCAAAGGCATTCTGTATCTGCCCCGTCTTTTCCATACTGCGGCGGAAGGAGCGCAGGAGCACATAGATCATCCCGCCCATAACCCCCGCGACGATGATCGCCGTGAATGGATCGGCGGCGATCAGCACCAGCCAGATCGTCAGTGCCGTAACGATTTCGGTGAGAAGCTGAAATGTGGGAATTAATATGTTGGAAAAAATGACAATGCCGCTGCTGTTAACATTCCGCAGAAGCACAGCGGTGTTATGATTGAGATGAAAGAGATAGGGCTTCGCGAGGTAGTTCGCCATCAATTCCTTCGAGAAGTGAATCTGATTGGACAGGGAGAAGTCAATCTGCAGGCGAAGCTGCCATGCGAGATAGAGATTCTTTAGGATATAGAGTACGATGAGGAGCCCTGCAAGTCCCATGATGAGACCGGTGTGTGTCGTAACCCCAACGCGCTCGGCGTACGCGGCGATGTCTGCGTGCCGCGTCAGAAAGTCCGGCTGCCCCATCAGTGAAATGAGCGGAAGGATCGCCCCGATGCCGACTGCCTCGAGGACCGCGCCGAGCAGCATCACAACGACGAGAAACGCACAATACCTGAGCTCATGCGGTGTAAAAATTGAGAAAATCCGAAAGAATAATTTCATCGAGAAAATACTCCCCATGGATAGGAAGAACTATAGGAGCCCTTATAAAACAAGAGAATAGAAAAAGGATATGATAAAAAACAGTATAAACATTAAAATATCATTGTCAACACACTGGCAAAATCATTGGCATGGATTCTCACTTTTATCGCTCCGCCCGCACCGGATGTGCCAAGAAGTCCTGATAAGCGAGACGAATTCCTTCCTCGAGTTCTGTCTTATAGTGCCATCCGAGCCTCTCCGCCTTCGAGACATCGAGGAGCTTGCGCGGCGTGCCGTTCGGCTTTGTCGTATCCCAGCGGATCTCGCCGTGATAGCCGACCACACGGGCGACCATCTCCGCAAGAGCATGGATCGAGAGTTCCTTTCCCGTTCCCGCATTGACCGTCTCATCGCCGCTGTAGTGATTCATGAGGAACACACAGAGATTCGCAAGATCATCCACATACAGGAACTCGCGCAGCGGCGAGCCGTCCCCCCAACAGGTCACGGATGCGGCGTGTGCCTCCTTCGCCTCGTGAAAGCGTCGAATCAGTGCCGGAATAACATGGCTGTGCTCCGGATGATAGTTGTCATTCGGTCCATAGAGATTTGTCGGCATCACGGAGATATAGTCCGCTCCATACTGTTTGTTCAGGCAGGCACAATACTTCAGCCCCGCAATCTTCGCCAGCGCATACGCCTCATTCGTCTGCTCGAGCGCCGATGTCAGGAGGCAGTCCTCCTTCATCGGCTGGGGGGCGAGACGCGGATAGATACAGGAGGAGCCGAGGAACTCGAGTTTCCGGCATCCGTTCCTCCATGCAGCATGGATGACGTTCATCTCGAGCATCATATTCTGATACATAAAGTCTGCCGGAGCCTCGGCATTCGCCTGAATCCCGCCGACCTTTGCCGCCGCCAGGAATACGTACTCCGGCTTCTCCTCGGCAAAGAATGCCTCAACGGCATCCTGGCGGCAAAGATCAAGCTGTGCGTGAGTGCGCGTTATAACATGTGTATACCCCTGCCGCTCAAGCTCTCGGCAGATGGCAGAGCCGACCATGCCGCGATGCCCCGCCACATATATTTTTGCATTCTTTTCCATCATCGCACTATCTATCCTCGGTGCTCTTCTGTCCACTTTATCTTATCCTCTTTAGAAATCGATGAACCGATCTGAACCTCGATCACCACCATGCGCTCCCGCGCACTGATTTTATGCTTCATCCCTGCAGGAATATCGATCACATCGCCTGCTGCAGCAGAATGTGCCACGCCATCGAGGAGCACCGTACCGCACCCGCTGACCACATTCCATATTTCACGGCGATGTGCGTGACTGTGATAGTTCATCGCGTGCCCCGCATTCAGCGTCACCTTGATGGTCAAGCTCTCCTCCTCCACATCGATGATGCGAAAACTCCCCCATGACTTTTCCGCAAACATGACCGGCTGACTGATACGCTCGACATAGGGCTTCATGTGACTGGAAGATGCCTTATCCGCCACAAGGATCCCCTCGGGGCTTGCCGCGATGATGAGATGCTGTGCGCCCATGACGAGCACGGGAACATCCATCTCATTGACCACATGCGTATTGCGGCACATATCATCCAGTACGACATTCCCGAGCGCCGTTTCTTCCATGATCTCGGTCAGTGTGTTCCACGTGCCGAGATCCTTCCATGTGCCGCCATAGCGGAGCACGCTGATATTTGTCTCATGTTCGGCAACAGCATAGTCAAAGCTGATCTTCTCAAAGCTCTCATACGCGGAGAGGAGCCCCTCATAGTCCGAGCACCCGAGCAGCTGACGTGCCTGTGTCAGAACATACCCCAAACGATAGGCGAACACCCCGCTGTTCCAGAGTGCCCCTTCGTCGATGTACCGCTGTGCTGCAGCTTCATCCGGCTTTTCGCGAAAGGAGAGGACATGGCTCACGCACTCCTTATCCTGCGGCAAAATATAGCCGTATTTCTCACTTGGATAGGTTGGTTCAATCCCCATCAGCATCAGCTCCGCCGCCCCTGTTTCCGCAAGCTGCGTCAGCAGACCCACGGCGGCGAAATAGCGGTCTTCCACATAGGGGTCAACAGGACAGACAGCAACGGCTTCGTTCTCTTTGATGCCCTTGACATCATGCAGATAGGCACTGACCAGTGCGGCTGCCGGAAACGTATCACGGCGGCATGGCTCAACGCAGATATCAACTGTATCCCCCAACTGATTCCGCAGCACGGAAACCTGTGCTTTCGATGTCGCAATTGTAATATCAGCATGCGGCATCATACGGCGAACCTGTCCGCACACCCGCTGTGCCATCGAGCAGCGCGAACCGTCGCTTTGCCGAAAGAATGGAATGAACTGCTTGGAACGAATGTCATTCGAGAGCGGCCACAGACGCTTCCCCGAGCCGCCCGAAAGCAGAACGATGTGCATATACACGCTCCTTTGACGGAATCCTCAGTCCCCGTACTTCTCCCGATCTGCCTGCACCATCATGCGAATCAGTGCAGGGAACTCCACCTTACGCGTCCATCCAAGTTCCCGCTCCGCCTTCGACGCATCGCCCAAAAGAAGCTCCACCTCAGCAGGACGGAAGAAGCGCGGATCGACATCGACGAGCAGGCGGCCCGTTCTTGCGTCATATCCTTTCTCCTCGCCCCCAGTGCCGCGCCACTCAAGCACAATGCCCGTCTCACGAAATGCCGTCTCTACGAACTCACGCACCGTATGCGTCTCGTTCGTCGCAAGCACATAGTCGTCGGGGGTGTCCCGCTGGAGCATCCGCCACATCCCTTCGACATAGTCGCCCGCAAAGCCCCAGTCCCGCTTCGCGTTGAGATTGCCAAGAGAGAGCTTCTCCTGCTTTCCCGCAAGAATTTTGGCGACTGCCATCGTAATCTTGCGCGTCACGAACGTCTCTCCGCGGCGCGGCGACTCATGGTTGAAGAGGATGCCGTTCACGGCAAACATCCCATAAGACTCGCGATAGTTCTTCGTAATCCAATAACTATAAAGTTTTGCCGCACCATAAGGCGACTTTGGGTAAAACGGCGTCGTCTCGCTCTGGGGGGCAGTATCCGGAAGTCCGCCAAAGAGCTCCGACGTCGATGCCTGATAAAAGCGGATGGGAAGCCCGCTCTGGCGCACCGCTTCAAGAAGGCGTATTGTCCCAACCCCCGTCGCCTCTGCTGTATACTCCGGCACCTCGAATGAAACTGCCACGTGAGACTGCGCAGCGAGGTTGTAGACCTCATCCGGCTGAATCTCACGAATGAGGCGGTGTGCATTGCTCGAATCCGTCAGATCGCCATAGTGAAGGAGAATCCGCCCATCATATTGTGCATCAGAAAGCAGATGATCAATCCGCTCCGTGCATGGCGTGCTGTGCCGACGGATAATGCCGTGCACCTCATAGCCTTTGTCAAGCAAGAGCTCTGTCAGATAAGAACCATCCTGACCAGTGATTCCGGTGATTAGTGCTTTTTTCATTATATCATCCCCTACAGGAAAAATTGACATTCTATAATCACACACGCGCTCTGATTCCCCTGATGACATAATGGACCATATAAATCAAAGATCTCAGCATGGTGAGCTGCTGACTGTCTCGATAGACTCTCCATGTCCACAGCAGGCTCTTCAATTTATTGGCAGACAGTGAACCGCCTCGTACGCGATATCTTGCCAAATCATCTGTCATGCCATAAATCCTGACTCCTGTCTTTGCCAAGTTCAGCCAAGCAGCATAATCCTCATGGTGAACCATAGGCATACTCAGCGATGCGCATTGTGATCGATCGATCATCACCGTCAAACATCCGATGCAGTTTCCTCGGAGAAGCTTATCATAGGTGACATCCAGCACAATTGGAACGGGTTTTCCCGCATCCTGTATGTCATGGCAAAAGCGGCGATAAGAGGTATACGACATCGCAGCCTTTGTCTTTCTCATGAACTGGAGCTGTCTTTCCAGCTTGTCGGGAAGCCATACATCATCACTATCTAAAAAAGCAACATATCTTCCTGTTGCTTGTTGAATCCCTGCATTTCTCGCATTTGCGACACCTCGATTGCGTTCCAGTCGAATAAGATGAATCCTGTGGTCCTGAAGCAAAGGCGTAAGTACCATCTTTATGTCTTGTTGCGAGCCATCGTCGACAACAATCAATTCCCAAAATTGATATGTCTGACAGGAGACGGAACGAATCGCTTCACGAATATATTTTGTATCATTATAGACCGGCATAATCACTGATATACGTTTATCTACATAATATATTTCTTCCAACATCGTTATATTTCCTGTCATGATTGGGGAGATTCACACCGTCTTAACTTATTCTGAAAACACATGTATCGTAAAAGTGCAACATGCTCAACCTCTCGAAAACTCAAGCTTGACAATAAGTATATTACTTTTATTGCCATCATACCTCTTTGCGTCCGCACCAGCGACACAATGCCCATTCACAAGAATGCTGTTTGCCGCCCAACCGTTTTAGGAAGAACTTCATGAGTCCAATTCTTCGCAGGAATTCCTTTACAAACTGCTTCCAAGGAGTATAGAACATGCGTCGCACATGGAACATAATGTTTGTATCTAAATGGTACTTGTTCATAATATCAAAATATTCTTTATTCGTCTCATGGCTATGAGTGCTGATGCCCCCAGAACTATAATAGGCTATTACCATTTTCGAAAATGAGAACACAATTTTCGGGTCAAGATAAAGTCGCAAAAAGAAATCATAATCTGATGCAATTTTATATTTTAAATCAAATCGCTTTGATCCAAATAAATCACGTCGGACAAACATTCCTTGATGCGGGATCATCGCCCCATTAAATCGATCTTTTTTTTCAGCGAAGCTTCCATCTATATAGCGCTCTATCTTTAGCTCCTCGTCAACAAGATAAACTCCTGCACTCAATACATCAACATCATCACATAAACTTTCCGCTACAAGTTGAATGGTGTTTTCCTGAAACAAGCAATCATCTGTGCCTAAAAAATAAACATAGTCTCCTGTGGCTATCTCTAGCCCCTTATTCATAGCGTCATATATACCATGGTCTTTTTCGCTGATCCAATAAAAAATATCACTCTCGTATTGTTTTATAATATCTACTGTATTGTCCGTGGACATGCCATCTATGATGATGTATTCCACATTATCATACGTCTGAAAAACAACGCTTCGTATTGCCTGTTCTATCGTCTGTCCTGCATTATAAGAGACGGTTATAATGGAAAATCTATATTTATTTTTCATAGACTCCCCATCTTTCTTTTTGAAAATCAAAACGAATGATTGTAGGGTTAAACCATGTAGGGAATCCTCCCATTAATCGATCCAACAGAATCATTACCTTTTCCCACACATTAGGTTTCATAGCGCAAAATGATCTCAATTCCTCCATATAGGCATCTTGTGCTTCTGAAAGTTGTCCCCGCCGTTTGCGGAATCCTGCAAATAAGCAACTCGCAACAGAAAGTGTTTCCTGGGTACTAAAACATTTCCATAAATAATAATCTCCAGCCAGTCTTAACATACGAAATCGAGCAAAATCAACGAGTTTCAACAAGTCAGTTGTCCAAAAAGTAGATTCTTGCTGAATAAACGGAAGGTATTTTCCATTATAGTATCCTTTCTGAATAAACGCCGCTCTATATCGAAATGGAATCTTAGCGGCGACAATTTGACCTTTCACATTATACACTGCATTAATTCCAGTCAGCCACCGGCATCCAACATTCTTGAAAATACTACATACCGCTGCAAACGCATGTGGTTGATAAAAATCATCTGCATTAATATAGGCGCATATATCTCCTGTTACACGCTCGAATCCTTTCGTCAATGCATCATACATTCCCTTATCCGGCTCACTCACCCAATACGCAATTCTGTCTTCATATTTCTTGATGACATCAAGTGTGCCATCCGTCGAGCCGCCGTCAATGATGATATATTCAATATTCGGGTAATCCTGTTCTACGACACTGCGAATGGTCTGCTCAATCGTATCGGCTGCATGATAGACAACTGTGATAATCGAAATTTTGAAATTTGACACCTGCAAGCTCCTTATGAGTCTCTCCATAAAACCAGCATCGGCAGCCGTTGAAAAGGAATTCCCCATCAAATCCGTCAAACAGACATTGCTTCAGCTAAAAATCTCCATCCATGTTCTTCTGTATGTCGAATTCTTTCAAGCTCTCCTTCGTTCGCACGCCATGTACTCCCTCCGCCGCACTTTTTTGGAAAAGAACACGTACGGTCTGGATGATGATGGTAAGATCCGTACGAATGCTGGCATTCTGTATATAGACAAGATCATAGATGAGCTTGTCATACACTGTCGTGTTGTATTTCCCATAAACCTGAGCAAGTCCTGTAATGCCGGGTTTGACATTCATCCGATAGATGTACTCCGGTATCTCCCGCTTGAATTGCTCGACAAAAAAAGGACGCTCAGGACGTGGGCCGACGATGCTCATATCCCCCATAAGGACATTCCAAATCTGTGGAAGCTCATCCAGTCGGACAGCACGCAGAAATGCCCCAAGACGCGTGATACGGGGGTCATTCTCCTTTGCAAGCACAGGGCCGCTCAATTTTTCCGCATTGACACGCATGGTACGAAACTTATACAGTTTGAACGGCTGTCCATAGCGGCCCACCCGTTCCTGCGTATAAAAAATCGGTCCGGAGTCGAAAATCCTGACAGCAGCGGCTGTCAGAATCATAAGCGGAAGTGCCATGAGGAATCCCGCCGACGCCACTGCGATATCCATGATGCGCTTCAGGCTGCGCTGCTCAAGCGTGGGACAGAGACGCTGCGGACGAAAAACGGGAACATCATCAATCTTGTCAAGTATCATACTGCTGCAGAACACTTCGTATGCATTGGGGATCAGAAGAGCCTGTTTTTCATGAAGATTGCAGTAGTGAACGAGCCGTGCCTTGTCCTTGAGACGTATGTCCGGGCAGATAATGAGGACATCCACCTGCTCTGCCGCCGTCTCCCAGTCACTCCCTGCGAGATCTGTGCAGATGGAGCGCAGTTCCATCGCAAGCTGCGGCTGTTGTTTCATACGATGGTAGACGTGCTGACACTCTTCCTCGCCGCCAATCAGCATGACTCCGCGAATTTTCTGTCTGGCCCTGATATAACGCCAAACCAAATGCCGCCATACAGAAAGGAAGATCAGATCCAGTCCTGCACACGACAACAAGACACCGCGCGAAAGAGCAAACTCGCGAATGAAGAAGGTCAACGCCATTGTCAGGACGAGGATCTGCACGATACTGACCACCAAAGAGAACAGGATCTCAGCAAAGCGCTTGTTTTCAATCGTATAGAGGCCATTGATATTAAACAGGAGTCCCATCAATATGATCTGCACAGGGAGTATGCCTTGATATAGGCCAAAGTTGCCGATCAGGTCAACACGCACCAAGATAACAGTTGTCACAAAGGCGTATACGGATACGGCGATTCCTATATCACCAAAGAGCAATACCAGTTTCGGCAAGACAGAAAACTTCTTTTCTTCCATATCAAGCCACAACTTTCTATCTATTTACGCTCTATTTTATAGCATTAAATCAGCATATCAATCAAAACAGGAGTATCTCTCACAATCTAGGGAAACACTCCTGCACCTTCTTTACGCTTTCAAATTTTCTTTATACCACTGGATTGCCTCTGTGATTCCCCGTGCAAAGTCGTATTCAGGGTGATAGCCGAGGTGTTTTCGTATCTTTGCGATATCCGCACCGCTGCGGCGGATATCCCCCTTTCGCACGGGACCAAAGACCGGCTGCAAATCTTTGTTCAAAAGTTTGCTGAGCACAGCATACATCTCATTGAGGCTCAGCTGCTTTCCTGCGGCGACGTTGTATGCCTCGCCTGCCGCCTCATGCGGTGCGGCACATGCGAGAAGGTTCGCCTGTACGACGTCGTCCACATAGACGAAGTCGCGTGACTGCTCTCCGTCTCCGTTGATGGTCGGCGGCTCATCACGCAGAAGGCACTCGATGAACGTCGGGATGACCGCTGCATACGCTCCATTGGGGTCCTGACGGCGCCCATAGACATTAAAGTACCGCATTCCGTAGCAGTCAAGCCCATAGTGCATGGTATACTGATGCGCGTATTCCTCCGCCGCAAACTTCGTCACAGCGTATGTCGAAAGGCGCCGCCCGACGATCTCCTCCCGCTTTGGCATGGTCTCATCATCGCCGTAGACGGCCGCACTCGAAGCATAGGTGAACTTCTTCACACCATGTTTTGCCGCCGCTTCCATCATATTGACCGTACCGATGATATTCGTCATGGTGTAGTCAATCGGCTTATCGATACTCTCCGGGACGCTGACTTCCGCCGCCAGATGCAGTACATAGTCAACGTCTTGGCAGGCATGATGACATGCTGCGAGATCCCTAATGTCCCCTTCAATAAACTCGAACTTCGAGTTGCCGCAAACGTTCTCTATATTCCTTGCATGACCCGTCGACAAGTTATCCAGTACACGAACCCTGTGCCCCAATGACAAAATTGCTTCACACAGATTCGAACCAATAAAGCCTGCCCCGCCGGTGATGAGAAACAAGCTGTCCGCAGGAAGCAAAATGTCACGGTAATTCACGGCAATACTCCTCTATCCGATGCCATAGGTGCGGTATACAACCGCGCTGCTGTCGATGATTCTTCAGAAAAGCCCCAACGTCTTAAACAGAAACACCCAGCCGAAGATGGTAAAGCAGGAAAGTGCGCTGCTGTAGACAACGCAGTTGCCCGCGAGCTCGGCATCCGCCTGCATCTGCTGTGCCATGGCAAAGCCCGCGACGGCACAGGGCGTAGAGAAGATCGCGATGAGCGTGACAAGCTCGACGCCGCGAAAGCCGATCGCGACAGCACAGGCAAGCACGACAGCAGGCACGAGGATGAGCCGCGCAGCGACCGAGAAGATGAGCTGACGCAGATGCGCGTGATAGCTGCCGCCATGGAACGACGCCCCGAGGATGATGAGTGCGACGGGCGTGGTCGCCGCCGCGATCTGTGCGACGGGCTTCAGGACGGGCGCAGGAATCGGCAGTTCTGCGACGCGGCACAAGGCCCCCAGTATCGCGCCGAGAATCATCGGGTTCATTGCAACGCCGCGCAGGATATGCGGCAGGTTGAATTGCCCGCCGCGAAATGTCTCAAGAATAAAGACGCTGAGAATGTTGTAGAGGGGGACAATGACGGCGATCATCATGGTCGGAATGGCAATCGCCTCGTCCCCAAAGATGTTGCCGACAAGCGGGACGCCCATGAGGACGTAGTTGCCGCGAAAGCTCGCCTGGATCATCGGGCCGCGCCGTGCATTGTCCTTCTCGATCATGCAGACGATCGCACCGAAGACGAGCGCCGTCAGGATGACGCCGCCCGCACCGAAGACCATGAGCATCGGCTGAAACGCCTTCTGCGGGTCAGAGACGTAGATGTTGTAGAACATCATGAAGAAGAAGAACACACGGAACACCATACGGTTCACGTGCTTCAGTTCTTCCTCGGTAAGGAGGCGTGCGTGCTTAACGAAAAGCCCGACGGCCATCAAGCAGAATAGCGGGACGACGCCGCCAAGTGCGACAAAAAAATTGCTCAACACGACGAACTTTCCTCCGTCCATTGTCCTATATTATAGCAGGAAAAGAAAAAGAGGGCAATAAACAGCTTCACTCGTCGCAGATCTGCATCTTCCGCTCGCGGAAGGTGACAACGGTGAGGTCAAAGGCATAGGCAAGCTCACGCCCACGGTCACAGCGCACGCCGACCGCCTCGGGAACATGGGCATCCGATCCGATGGTGACATAGCGTCCGCCGAGTTCGCGGTAGCGGTGATAGATGGGCGCCAGTTCCTTGATGCCGCGCGGCGTGCCGAGGCGGCGCGTATTGATCTCGATCACGGTGTCCGTCTCGACGAGCGCACGCAGGACGGCGTTGATGTCGTCGGTGAAGTCGCCATAGCTGATTTCAGGGTTGTCGAACGGGGCACAGCGCGCGATGTAGTCGATGTGTGCAAGTGCGTTGATCTCGGGCTGAGCATAGATCTCTGTGCGCATCGCGGTGAAATACTCGTGGTACATCTCATGCTTTTCCCGCCCCGCATAAGTCTCGGGCAGATAGAGATCTTTGCTCTCCAGTGAGTGAATGGAGCCAAGGACAAAATCAAACGGAACACGCCGCAGAAATGCGGTGTTTTTTTCATGTGTCCCCGCCATCAGACCGACCTCGACACCGAGAGAGAGCACATCCCCGCGCAGCGGTTCGTATGCTGTCCAATACGCCTCGGGATCAAAGATGAACTGCTCCTCACCTGCTGCCGGGACGTCATAATCCAGATGATCGGTAAAGACGAGCCCAATCCCCTGCTCTGCCGCGCGGGCAAGAGCCTCCTGGGCAGACATCTCAGAGTCAGCAGAAAATGATGTATGGATATGGCTGTCAAAGAACATGGTCATTCCTCCTCCGGCAAAATCGCGCCCACGGCATCCGACAGTCGAGCGAAGTCCGCGAGGGAAAGCTGCTCCCCGCGTATGGACGCAGCAAGTCCTGCTGCCGCAAGCCCCGCGCGACAGAGTTCCTTTGTCAGCCCCGCCCCCGTGAGCGCATTAAGGAGTGTTTTGCGCCGCTGTCCGAAGGCAGCGCGAACGAGACGGAAGAACAGCTTTTCATCCGTTGGACAGACAGAAGGTGTCTCCCGCACACGGCAGGCAATGACGGCACTCGTTACCTCGGGTGCGGGCATAAAGGCGCGCGGCGGTACATCCATGACGATATGTGCATCCGTATAGTACTGCACAGCGATGGAGAGCGCCCCGTAGTCCTTCGAGCCGGGGCGCGCCGTCATACGGACGGCGACCTCCTTCTGCACCATGGTTACCATACGCGCGATGGGCAGATGCTGTTCAAGGAGTGCCATGAGGATCGGCGTCGTGATGTAGTAGGGAAGGTTCGCAACGACTTTGAACTGCTCTCCCGCACCGAGGTTCAGGATGCGGAGGATGTCCAGTTTCAGGATGTCCCCCGGCACAATGGTCACATTGTCATAGCCTTTCAGCGTCTCGGCAAGTACGGCAGGGAGCTTCTTGTCCAGCTCGACAGCAACAACGCGGGCACCGCTTTCAGCGAGTCCCTGGGTCAGCGTACCGATGCCGGGGCCGATCTCGAGGACAGTATCTGCAGGGCTGAGGTCAGCCGCATCCACGATGGCGCGCACCACGCCCGCATCCACGAGAAAGTTCTGCCCAAGCCGCTTGCTCGCGCGCAGGTGAAAGGCATTCAGGATGTGGCGCGTGACCTTTGGGTCAGCGATCACTGGGATACCTGCATTCATTCCATATCCTCCAGTGCGGCAGTAAACTCCGCGCGTGTAATGCCGTAAGTGTTGAGACGGCGGAGAAAGGTCTTGGCATTCGCGAAGCCGAGACCCAGGCGGCGTCCGACCTGTGCGCGCCGTACAGCGGCGTCATCCGTCCCCGTCAGTCCCGCGTGCATCATGTCGCTCATGGAAAAAGTCTCCTCCGGTTCTTCCATCGGCGTGCGCACCTTTTCGAGTGCCGCACGGACAGCCGCGGGGGATGCCTGCTCCACGCCGATGTCGCCGTCTCCCGCATTCGTCGCGTCCTCCACGGGGATAAAGGCGTGGCGGGCGCGCGGGAATATCTCGGTCAGGCGCGCACGAATGCGCTCACCGACCGTATCGGGGTCAGTGAGGATGATGATGCCGCGCTTTTCATAGGCGGCACGGATATTTTTGATTGCCGCACTGCGCAGACGAAATCCGTCGGTGATGATGCAGTCCGCATCGACGGCACGCCGCACCGCTGCAACGTCCATTTTTCCCTCGACGATGATGACTTCTTTGATCACAATCGGCTCTTACACTCCTCATCCTGGCACATCACTGTATTCGCCCCTTCCACCGCTCACGCGGTCCCCCTCCCCCGTAAACGGGGGAGGCTTTTTCATTTACAGGATACTGACTTTCCTATCGTAATACGGAGAGGTTTCATACAGCTTCTTCCAGCGGGTCTTTCACCACGGGTGACGCGTAGACCGTAAACGGATCAATATCGATACATTTCGTTTCATCACGATTGCCGGCGATATCCCATGCAACTGTGCCGTTCATCACCGTCAGACGATCCACGAATACCTTACGGTCACGAAGCTGTGCGAGGATGCCCGAACGCATGACAAGCTCCGATGCATCGTAACGACGCACCGTGCCATCGTTGAAATACGCATAGACGGTGTAGTTATCCCCTGGGACAACCTGCAGTACTTCGGGGAAGAAACGAGAATCCATCTTCCTCATCTCCTTATCATCGGCGGTATCGGATTGGGCTCTCTGCCAGCCTTGACCAATTCCCAGTCCTGCATGAGTTCATCCTGATAGAGAACACACCATGCCAAGACAAGTTTTAGCTGTCGATTGGGAAGGTACCCATTCAAAATACTGGCATTCTGAATATCTATCGTGGCTTTATTCCCTGCATATTCCGCATGGATATGCGGAGGGTTATGATCGTTGTGGTAAATCGTGATACGGATACCAAAGAACAGGCTGATTTCAGGCATGCGATTCTCTCCCCGTCGTCAAAAACTTCCCCACTTCCGCATACAGCCGCTCATGAATCTCCTCGATGGGGAGAGGTGCGCCGTCTGCGCTCGATGGGATGCGTACCCAGCCGCAGCGTGCGGTGAGCAGGACATAGGCATCGTGAGTGCGGCGCAGGTAGTCCGCGTCGCGCTCGTGAATGTCGGGCGTCTCTCCCTTCGCCTGTGCGCGCGCGGTGAGCAGGCGCTCTGCCGCGCACGGCTCCATGTCGAGGAAGAATACGGCGTCGGGCACAGGCAGTCCAAGTTTGTTGAACTCGAAGTCATCGAGCCAGTCGAGAAAGGCATCGCGCTCGGCTGCATCCCTGATCTTCACCGCCTGATGCACCATGTTCGATGTGGTATAGCGGTCAGCAAGGATGATTGTCCCAGCCTCATAGTCCTGCCCCCACTTCATCCGATAGGAGGCGTAGCGATCAACCGCAAAGAAGGTCGAGGCGGCGTATGGATTCACCTCGTCCGCCTGCGTGCCGAAGTCGCCGCGCAGATACATCCGCACCGGCATCGACGCATCCGCCTCGTAGTCAGGAAAGGCAACGGCCCGCACGCGATGCCCCTCGCGTATGAGACGCTGTGCGAGGAGGCGCGTCTGCGTTTCCTTGCCCGAGCCGTCGCCCGCTTCGATGATAAAGAGCTTTCCGCGTGCCATACTTATCCTTTCGCAATCACCGTCACCGTATCGAGAGACGCATCTGCCGCCCCCACGACACGCGCTCCGACTGCCCGCATCATCTGCAGATAGCGGAGCGTCTCTGCGTCGATCACGTCACCGGGCGCGAGGATGGGAATCCCCGGCGGGTAGAACACAATCGTCTCTGCTGCCGTACGCCCCACAGCATTCTCTGCGGGCACGTGCTCCGTGGGCGAAAAATACGCCTCACGCGGCGTGAGCCGCGTCTGCGGCAGTGAGGGGAGGCCGCAGAGTGCCGCCTCTCCTGCGCCGCGCGAGGTGCAGCGCGGCACACACTCCTCCGCCATGCTGCGGAGTGCCGCATAGAGCCGCTCTGTTTCCGATGCACCATCCGCATAGGAAAGGAGGAAGAGGACATTGCGTGCATCCGCCAGCTCACAGGCGATATTCCGCCGCCGCAGTTCCTCCTCCGCCGCAAAGCCCGTCATGCCGAGCCCCATCACCTGCACGGTGATCTTCGTGCGGTCGAGTGCCGCCATACCGGGCGCGCCCATATGTTCCGCGCCGAACGCCCACAGTCCCGGGAGCGCATTGATGCGCCGCCGCAGGTCATCGGCGCGGCGAACGAGATCGCCGATGCGCGGTGCTCCCTCCTCCTCCATCTGGGCACGTGCCAGATCGAGCGATGCAAGGAAGATCTCATTCGGACTGGTCGTCTGGAGAACGCCCGATGCCGCGCGAATCCGCTCCGGCGACACGTGCCCGCCGCGCATGAGAAGCATCGAGGTCTGCGTCAGCGAACCGAGCATTTTGTGCGTGCTCTCTGCCGACAGATCTGCCCCTGCCGCCATCGCCGACGGCGGCAGTTCCTCCGAGAACGCAAAATGCGCCCCATGTGCACCATCCGTGAGGAGGAGTATCCCATGGGCGTGGAGAACGTCAGCTATCGCCGAAAGCTCCGATGTGACACCGTAGTAAGTCGGATGGACGAGAAGCGCGGCACGCGCCTCGGGGTGTTCCTGCACGGCATGTTCCACCGTTCGCAGAGATACGCCCATCGCAATCCCAAGCCGAGGATCTATCTCGGGGGCGAGATAAACGGGCCGTACGCCCATGAGAATCATTGCTCCGACGACGGAGCGGTGCGCATTGCGCGGCACCAAAACAGTATCCCCGGGGGCGGCCGCCGCCATCAGCATCGTGTGGACGGCGCCCGTCGTCCCATTGACCATAAAGAATGCCGCGTCCGCACCGTACGCGCGCGCCGCCAGCTCCTCTGCCGCACGAATACAGCCCGTCGGGGCATGAAAGTCATCCAGTTCTGCTGAGAGCGAGACATCGGCACGAAGTCCCTCGTCGGTAAGCAGTCGCCGCAGCAGCGGATGCGCCCCGCGTCCGCCCTTATGTCCCGGGGTGTGATAGGGAGCAACGCCGCATCCCGCGTAGCGGAGCAGTGCCTCTGCAATCGGCGCGCTCAAGCGTTCTCCACCATACGGTTGCGCACACGCAGATGCACCTTCGTCCCCTTGCCCGGCTCGGAGAGGATCTGGATTTCGGCGCCGATGAGCTTTGCCCGCTCCTCCATGCCGATCATGCCGAAGTGCCGTC
>ERZ772971.586-NODE-586-length-22397-cov-4.900501_pt1 | contig 22397 bp, 26 predicted proteins | sample MGYA00511943_ERZ772971 | MGnify/ENA primary metagenome ERZ772971 (study PRJEB29015, sample SAMEA2737929) | human oral metagenome | biome: human oral; feature: human-associated habitat; material: dental | place: China | collected 2144 ... | reverse complement strand
GGTAGCTTTGGCTTTCTTGGGAGTCCTGCTACGAAGACTATGAACACGTTCTAAGATGGCGGCGGATAGTTTTGAGGCTATATCCATGAGCTGTGCGGCGGTCTGCTTGCCGTCGCTGTAAAGCTGCCAGAGGATGTCAGAGTCAAGTCTGCCGCCGCCGCTGAACCGCTTGTTGCAAGCGGTACATTTGTAGCGTTGTTTGCCATCACGGGTACCGTTTTTCTTGACCTGTTTTGAGCCGCAAAAAGGCATTTTTTGTGTTCAAAGGCTTTCAACTCCCGAAAGCCTTACAGCGTAAGGGCTGCGGCGTTTTTTAGCCCCCATTTTGTCCATTACACCTAAATTTTCAGGATACTTTCGCAAGATGTCTAATGAAAAAGCCCGTCTGCTGACGGGCTTTGTTGTGGTCGCTGCACGGGCGGTGCTTATTGGTAATCCAGCGGCGACGGGCAGGTGCAGATGAGGTGGCGGTCGCCATAGACGTTGTCCACGCGGTTCACCGGGGTCATGTATTTCGACGGGTTCATGCCTTCGACCGGATACACCGCTGTTTTGCGGTCGTAGCAGTGGTTCCAGTCGCCGGTAAGGTCGGCCATGGTGTGCGGCGCGTTGACCAGCGGGTTGTCTTCGTGTGTCCATTCGCCGTTTTCGACGCGGCGGATTTCTTCGCGGATGGCAAGCATAGCGTCGCAGAAGCGGTCGAGTTCGCCGAGGTCTTCGCTTTCGGTCGGCTCGACCATCAGGGTGCCGGGGACGGGGAAGCTCATGGTCGGCGCGTGGAAGCCGTAGTCCATGAGGCGTTTGGCGAAGTCGTCTACGCTGATGCCGGCGCTGTCCTTGAATGGGCGCACGTCGATGATGCATTCGTGAGCGACGTGGCCGTTTTCGTCGCTGTACAGCACTTCATAGGTACCTTTCAGGCGGGCGGCGATGTAGTTGGCGTTGAGGATGGCGACGGCGCTTGCCTGTTCGAGGCCTTTCGCGCCCATCATGCGGATGTACATCCACGGGATGACGTTCACCAATGCGCTGCCCCACGGTGCGGCGCTGACGGTCATGCCGCCGCGATGTTCGAGCGGGACGACGCTGTGTCCGGGCAGGAAGGGTTTCAGGTGTTCTTTGACGACGATGGGGCCGACGCCGGGGCCGCCACCACCATGCGGGATGGCGAAGGTTTTGTGCAGGTTGAGGTGGGAAACGTCCGAGCCGTAGTGGCCGGGCGCGGCGAGGCCGACTTGCGCGTTCAGGTTCGCGCCGTCCAGATAGACCTGGCCGCCGTAGCCGTGGATGATAGCGCAGAGTTCGCGGATGTTGCGTTCGAAGATGCCGTGGGTGGAGGGGTAGGTGACCATCACGGCGGCGAGGCGGTCTTTGTGTTCTTCGGCTTTGGTGAGCAGGTCGGCGATGTTGATGTCGCCGTCTTCGTCACAGGCGACGACGACGACTTGCATGCCGGCCATTGCGGCGGAGGCGGGGTTGGTGCCGTGTGCGGACTGCGGGATGAGGCAGATGTCGCGGTGGTTGTCGCCCCGGCTGTCGTGGTAGGCACGGATGGCGAGCAGACCTGCGTATTCGCCTGATGCGCCAGAGTTCGGTTGCAGCGAGGCGCCGTCGTAACCGGTCACTTCGCAGAGCATGGCTTCGAGCTGGTCGAACATTTCCCGGTAGCCTTCGGACTGGTCCAGCGGAGCGAACGGGTGGATGTCGGTGAATGGTGTCCAGGTGACGGGCATCATTTCGCTCGCGGCGTTCAGTTTCATGGTGCAGGAGCCGAGCGGGATCATGGTGCGGTCGAGTGCGAGGTCCCAGTCGCTCAGTTTACGCAGGTAGCGCATCATCGCGGTTTCGCTGCGGTGTTGTTTGAAGACGGGGTGGGTGAGGTAGGTGCTGCGGCGCACGGCAAAGGCGGGCAGCATCGCCTGCGCTTTTTCCAGCTTGATGTCGTCGTCGGTGCGGCCACTGAAGATGGCGATGAGCAGTTTGACTTCGGCCTCGGTGCTTTGTTCGTCCAGCGAGATGCCGATGCAGTTGGCGTCTATGCGGCGCAGGTTGTAGCCCGCTTCCAGCGCGCGCTGCATGATGGTGTCCGCGCGGGTGCCGACGTCAATGTGCAGGGTGTCGAAGAAGTGTTCGTAGGTGAATTTGAAGTGGTGTTTTTCCAGCGAGAGTGCCAGTTGTGTGGTCAGCTGGTGCACGCGCACGCCGATGTCGCGCAGGCCTTCCGCTCCGTGCCAGGTGGCGTAGAGGCCGGCCATAATGGCGAGGAGCGCTTGTGCGGTGCAGACGTTACTGGTCGCTTTTTCGCGGCGGATGTGCTGTTCGCGGGTTTGCAGGGCGAGGCGGTAGGCGGGTTTGCCGTGGCTGTCCTGCGAAATGCCGACAAGACGGCCCGGCATGGAACGTTTGAAACTGTCGCGGGTGGACATGAAGGCGGCATGCGGGCCGCCAAAGCCGAGCGGCACACCAAAGCGCTGGCTGTTGCCGACGACGATGTCGGCGCCCCATTCGCCCGGTGGGGTGAGGATGGTCAGTGCCAGGAGGTCGGTGGCAACGACGACGACGGCGTCTTTGTGGTGCACTTTTTCCACCAGTGCGCGGTAATCGACAACGTGACCGTGTGTGTCCGGATATTGCAGGAGGATACCGAAGTAGTCGTCCGGCAGTTCGCCGCTGCAATCCAGGACGGAGATTTCTATGCCCTGGTTGCCGGCGCGGGTGAGGAGGACGTCGATGGTTTGCGGGTGTACGCGCTGATCGACAAGGAAGACGTTCGATTTTGCCTTGCTCTGCCGGTGCGCCAGCGCCATCGCTTCGGCGGCGGCAGTCGCTTCATCCAGCAGTGAGGCGTTGGCAATGTCCATCGCCGTCAGGTCGCAGACCATCGTCTGGAAATTGAGCAACGCTTCCAGGCGGCCTTGCGAGATTTCCGGCTGATACGGCGTGTAGGAGGTGTACCAGCCCGGGTTTTCCAGCACGTTGCGCAGAATCACCGGCGGCACGATTGTGCCGTAATAACCCTGACCAATGAGCGAGCGGAATACCTTGTTCTTGTCGGCAAGCTTGCGCAGCGCCGCCAGTGCGTCCGCCTCATTGAGCGGGGCAGGCAGCTTCGCCATCCCGTCCTTGCGGCGAATATCTGACGGCACGACCTCATCAATAAACGCATCCAGACTGGAAAACCCCAGCAACTTCAACATCTTTTCCTGCTCGGCAGGTGAAGGCCCGATATGGCGGGCGACAAAAGGCGCGAAAGCGGACATGACAATCCCTCACTGAAAATTAAGAAAACAAAGCGCCACGGGACGCGGCGCTGGTAAAAGACATTACGTTACTTCGCAAAATCGCGGTAGGCGGCTTCATCCATCAGGCTGTCCAGCTCGGACGGATTGGCGAGTTTGACCTTGTAAACCCAGCCGTCGGCTTCCGGGGAGGAATTGAGCAGACTCGGTTCATCCACCAACTTCTGGTTGACTTCGACAACTTCGCCGGCAACCGGATTCTTTACATCGCCTGCGGCCTTGACCGATTCAATGGTGGCGGCTTCATCACCGACAGCCAGCACGCGGCCAACTTCCGGCAATTCAATAAAAACAATGTCTCCCAACGCATCCTGGGCAAAATCGGTGATGCCGATCGTGCCGATACCGCCATCAACGGCGATCCACTCATGATCTTCTGTAAACTTTTTCATAAGACACCTCATAAAATAAACATGCTTGTGCAGAAAGCATCCACATTCTAGCACAGGAAAAACACAAAAAAGCACACGGGTCCTATGCTACCCTAGCCCCATCCAAACCCACAATCGTAAGGAAAAACCATGAATATCATCCTGCTCGGCGCCCCCGGTTCAGGTAAAGGCACCCAGGCCGCCTTCCTCATTGAAAAACACGGACTGACCCACCTCTCGACTGGCGACATGCTGCGCGCCGAAATCGCCGCCGGCAGCGACCTCGGCAAACAGGCCAAAGCCATCATGGAGAACGGCCAGCTCGTCTCCGATGAAATCGTCATTGCCATGATCGCAGCCCGCCTCAGCGACAAAGGCGCGCTGTTCGACGGCTTCCCGCGCACCATCGCCCAAGCCGAAGCGCTGGACAAACTGCTCGCCGGACGCGGCAGCCAGATTGACGCCGTCATCGAACTGCAAGTCGGCAACGAAGAAATCGTGCAACGCATGCTCGCGCGCGGCCGCAGCGATGACAACGAAGCGACCATCCGTCAGCGTCTTGCCGTCTTCGAAGCACAAACCAAACCGCTCATCGACTACTACCAAAAACAGGGCAAACTACGCAGCATCGACGGCAGCGGCGAATTGGCCGCCATCAGCGCCCGTATCGAAGCGGCTTTGCACTGAGCGCCAACTGCGCGAAAACCGCATGACCGGTATAGCAGGGCGCGTTGCATAAAACATCCGCTTCGACCCGAAGGTAGCTTGCTAACGCGAGCCGAATCAGACTAATAAATTCCCCGCCACGCGCGGGGAAAATTGCCCGCCAAGCGGGACAACCGCACGGGTTCCTTTCAACCACTGACCACCACACCCCATGAGCGGCAACAGCATCGGACAACACCTCACCCTCACCACCTACGGCGAAAGCCACGGCCCGGCCATCGGCGGCGTCCTCGACGGTGCCCCGGCGGGCATCCCGCTTGACCTCGACGCCATCCAGCGCGAACTCGACCGGCGCAAACCCGGCACCTCGCGCCACGTCACCCTGCGCCAGGAAGACGACCGCGTCCAACTCCTCTCCGGCCTCTTTGAAGGCACAACCACCGGCACCCCTATCGGTATCCACATCGCCAACACCAACCAGCGTAGCCAGGACTATGGCGCCATCAAAAACCAGTACCGCCCCGGACACGCCGACTACACCTACCAGGCCAAATACGGCATCCGCGACTATCGCGGCGGCGGGCGGGCCTCAGCGCGGGAAACCGCCGTACGCGTCGCCGGCGGCGCCATTGCCAAACAAATCCTCGCCCACTTTGCTGGCACCACCATCCGCAGCTACCTCTCGCAAATCGGCGAACATCGCCTCGAATTCCGCGATTGGCACTACGTCCAGGACAACCCTTTCAACTGCCCGAACGACCACCAAACCGCGCTGCTTGACCGTTACCTCGCGGACATCCGCCGTGCGGGCGACAGCATCGGCGCAGAAATCACCGTCGTCGCCGAAGGCGTCCCCACCGGCCTTGGCGAACCCGTCTTCGACCGCCTGGACGCCGACATCGCCAAAGCGCTGATGAGCATCAATGCCGTCAAGGCCGTATCCATCGGCGACGGCTTCGACGTCATTACCCGCAAAGGCAGCGAAAACCGCGACGAACGTACCGCTGCCGCCGGCTTCCTGACCAACCACGCAGGCGGTATCCTGGGTGGCATATCCAGCGGCCAGCCCATCATCGCCCGCGCCGCCTTCAAGGCAACCAGCAGCATCCTCGTTCCCGGCCGTAGCACCGACCGCGACGGACAGGACGTGGAAATCATCACCAAAGGCCGGCACGACCCCTGCGTCGCCCTGCGCGCCTGCCCTATCGTCGAAGCGATGCTGGCACTCGTTCTCGCCGACCACTACCTGCGCCAGCGTGGACAGAACAACCGTTTCTAACTCAATCAAGGACGCCCATGAAAAAAATCCCCCTCCTCCTCGCCACCGCCCTCCTCATGCAAACGACAACGGCGCAAGTCCTCAAGCCCGAAGCCAAAGCGGCTGCCCAAGCGGATGACTTTAATACCGCTTATCTCAACTTCTGCATCAAGCATCTGCCGAACCTCAACGACCTGCGCAAAAAACTCGAAGACGCACCGCAACTGCCGGTGAAGCGGGCGGAATACTTCCTGCGCGGCCAGGATGGTAGCGCTTGGGCGGTGCCGACTCCGCACAACGACACCCTCATCCTTGCTATCCCGGCCGGGAAAAACATCTGCACCCTCTACGCCCGCCATGCGGACATCGCCCGTGTCGAAGAAGCCTTTGCCACCATTGGTAACACCACCCCGGACAGCGCGACCGGCGAAAAAATCAGGGACGAGCACACGACCGATAAGGCCGGACACAGTAGCCACACCATCGCCTACCAATGGCAGCTACCCGACACCGGACGCAAAATGCTGATCAGCCTGACCACGGCCCCGGACAGCGACATGCAAATCACGGCCAGCGCTGCTATCCTCAGAGACGAGAGCAAGCCACAAAGCAGCCCGGCAGTGCCATATACGCCATAACGCATGACCACAGGCGGGCGCACGTCCCGCCTTTTTCATGCACCGCCCAGGCGACGCCCAAACAGCCGCTTACGAGAGCGCCGCTTTTTTATTTTCTCCTGATGACGAGGCAGAGGATGGGCACTATCAGGTTAACCAGACCCTGCGCGGCGGCAAGCAAAACGATGTCTTCATGGTGCGCGGTCAGCCAAGTCTCTACGCCCAGGTTCTCCTGAATGCTGGCCGGGATGAAAAGGCAGGCCAGCAGGGTATTCGGCCAGAAAAGGAGTCGCTCCGTAAGCGGTGCGGTGGTGAGTATGGGGGGACGCAGCGGCAGCGGCTTTTTGCCTTCGCGGATGGCGTCAATCAGCGCGAGGGTTTCCGCGAGGCCAAGGCGGTCGTCATCGTCTTCCTCAAACAGCGTGTGGCGGATGCGGCGGCTGTGGCTGAGGCGGTCCGTGCAGGTCCAGGACGCGGTGAGTGATGCGGTGGTTGTTGCGGCCCATTTCGACTTCATCCAGGGTGGCGTCGCGGATATCTTGCCAGCGCAGGCTGAGGATGCGGCCATTGCGGTGATGGATGTGCAGACCGTCGCCGTCGGCGGCGCGCAGAATGCGCGGTGTGGCGGCGCAGGCGGCGCGATATTCCCGCACGATGACAAGGATGATAAACACGCCGAGCGCGATACCACCAGCGACAAGGAAGGGATAGAAGGCATTGAGCAGGGTGGTGGGTGGCGGATCGTGCCACTCTTCTGGCCACTGCAGGAAGGCGGTCAGGAAATACGGTATCGACCACAGCACACCCAGGGAATGCAAGTAAATCAAGCTGTAAAAAGCGTAGCCGTCGCGCCGTTCGTACCAGCAGTGATTAAGGTCGGGCGGCGGGATGACGGGTTGGAGCAGCAGCGCACCACCGCGCAGGTAACGCTGCGCCGTGGCGACAATGTCGTGGTAATCGGGGTAATCCAGATAGCCGCTGCGGTAGCAGACGGGTTCGCCCTGCCGTGGCTCCAGTAGCAGACCGTGCTGCATCCCGCGCTGATAGCGCACGTCGGCAAGCGCCGCCCAGCGCCATTGGTGGCGGATGCGGCCAAAGGCGTCGTGCAGGGTGATGCCGCGCGGGTCACAGACGACACGCGGGCGTGGTGCGTAGCGCGGGTTGAAATAGGCGAGGCGGCGCAGGTAGAGGAACAGGCCATAAGCACACCACAGCGGCAACCACAGACCAACCCAGGGAGTGAGAAACGGCCCGATGGTCGCATCATACATGGAGGGCAGTAGCAGCGCGGTGACGATTACCCAATAGGAAGCATGTGAGGGGTTGAGATAAGCACCGCCCCAGCCGCGTGTGCACGGGTCAGCGAGGTTGAGCGGGAAACGGTGGGCTGGGAGGGGCATGGTTTTTCCTTAGTGGGTGTTGTCCGCTTGTTTTGCGGGCAATAACGGGGGCTTTTCTGCCCGATGCTTTATGCACGCGGGTGGTGGGCAGCGAAGATGCTGGCAAGGCGTGCTTCGGCGATGTGGGTGTAGATTTGCGTGGTGCTGAGGCTGCTGTGGCCGAGCAGCATTTGCACGACGCGCAGGTCGGCACCGTGGTTGACGAGGTGGGTTGCAAAGGCATGGCGCAGGGTGTGCGGCGAGACGGGCGCGGTGATGCCGCAGGCGGCGACATAGCCGCGGACAAGTTTCCAGAAGGCCTGACGGGTTATGGCTTTGCCGCGTTCGCTGAGGAAAAGGGCGTCGTCCAGCGGGGTTTTGAGCAGTTGCGGGCGGGCGCTATGGATGTAGCGCTCGACGGCAGCCACGGCGTCTTCGCCGATGGGGACGAGGCGCTCTTTTTGCCCTTTGCCGCGTACACGCAGGATGCCGTCTTGCAGGTTGAGGTTGCCGAGGCGCAGGCCGACGAGTTCGCTGACGCGCAGGCCGCAGGCGTAGAGCAGTTCGAGCATGGCGGCGTCGCGGCTGCCGGTTGGCGTGGCGGGGTCGGGGGCAGCCAGCAGTTTTTCGACGTCTGCTTCGCCGATGCTGCGCGGTAGCGGTTTTTGCAGGCGCGCGGGTTCGAGACGGGCAGTCGGGTCGTCGTGGCGGTAGCCGTTTTCGGCCAGCCAGGCGAAGTAGCGGCGCAGGGTGGTGCGCATATGGGCAAGCGAGGTGGGTTTGCGTTGCAGGTCCATCATCCGCGCCAGGACGTTTTGTACATCGTCCGCGTTGAAGCTGCGCACGGGCTTGTCAAGCAGGCGCGCGGCGAGTTGCAGGTCGCTGCGGTAGCTGGCGACGCTGGCGGCGGCCAGGCCTTCTTCGAAGAGCAGGGCGTCGCAAAAGGTTTCTATCATGGCTTCTCTCGTCCGTTACAATGGTTTCTCGGATGCGCCGCGAACCGCATGGTTGTCTCGCTTGGCGCGTGTTTTGGTTTTGGGATTATAGGTTTGTTAATGCGTTTTCGGTTTTTTTATGGATGGTTGCTGGCGGCACTGATGGCGGCCGCTGTTGTCGCTTGTGCCTGGTGGTCGCTGCATGATTCTCGTGCTCTGGTGCTGCGCGATCAACCGTTGTTGCAGCTTACGGCGCAGCAGGAAGCGGCGATTCGCGCGCTTGAGGGCGAGATCGTGCTGGAAGCGTTTGTACGCAATAATCCGCAGATGCGGCGCGGGTTCAGTGATTTGGTCGCGCCGTTTCGGGTGTTGCAGCCGAATTTGCGTCTGGAATTTGTCAATCCCGACACGGACCCGCTGCGGGTGCAGGCGCGCGAGGTCACGCGCGAGGGGCAGTTGTTTTTGTCCGACGGTACGCACGGTGAGCGGATTGATGTCGCCAGTCCGCAGGGGATTGCCCAGGCGCTGCTGAATCTCGGCGAGACGAGCGATGTGCAGATTTTGCATTTGCAGGGGCACGGCGAACGCGCCTACCGGCAGGACAGCAGCGGCAATTGGCGCGCGGCGTATGAACGGGTGCGCAATGCGAAAACGACGGTCACGGATCAGGATCAGACGCGCACGGTGGAAATTCCGCGCAGTGTCAATGTGCTGGTCATCGCCGATCCGGAAGAGATTCCGCAGGCACATGGCAGCGCGTTGCAGACGTATCTTGCGCGCGGCGGCAGTCTGCTTTTTACGACGGATACGCGGCACCCGTATTTGCCGCCGTGGCTGGCGACGTTGAGCGGGTTGCGCCTGGTTGAAGGCAGTGTGGTCGATGCCGGTGCGAAGGGCTACGGACTGGATGACCCGCAGTTGTTGCTGGTGGAGGAGTTGGGCGAGGATGTGGTCAGTGACGGCATCAAGCAGGCGCCGCTGCTGCCGACGGCGGTCGCGCTCGTCGATAATCCGGACACTCCGCCGACCAGCGACTGGACGCGCCATGTCCTGCTGTGGTCAGGCAAGCAGAGCTGGGCAGAGAAAAATGCCGATGCGGGCGTCATCATGCCGGACGAGGGCGAGGCGAAAGGGCCGTTGCCGCTCGGCTGGGCACTGGAACGCGATTTTCAGGGCAGGAAGCAGCGTATCGTTATTCTCGGCGACAGTGATTTGTTTCAGGACAATTATTTGAACGTCGGCGGCAACAGCACCCTGGTGCAAAATCTGTTTGCCAGCCTGATGCCCGCCCGCGCCCACGCCAACATCGCCCCGCCGGAACTGAAAGACCAGTACCTCTCGCTCACCGAAGGGGAAATGCTGTGGCTGGCCATCGTGCTGATTGTCATCCTGCCGCTGTTACCGTTGATTATCGGGCCGTATCTCGCATGGCAACGCAAACGACGTTACGGTTAAGCGCGCTGGCGCTGTGGGGTGCGTTGCTCGCCCTGTTTCTTGCGCTGAACGCGCGTTTGGGCGGGGTTGAGCAATTCCTTGACCCGGCACAGGTGCAGCATATCCGCATTGATTACAGCGACAGCCGGATTGACCTTAAGCGCGACGAGGCGGGTTGGGTCGGCGACGGCAAACGCATACGCGACGGGCGCACGGAACAGATGCTCGACATCCTCGCTACCTGCCACAGCCCGCAGCCGCTTGCCGCTATCCAGGCCGCGCCCTCGCGTCCCGTCACCCTCGGCATCAACGGCAAAACCTACACCCTCGGCGCCTACAACAGCTTCCACCACGCGCACTATCTTGATGATGGCACGACCGCGTGGTTGTGCAATGAAAACCTCAAAGCCATGCTCGCCCAGCCGCCGGCAAGCTGGTTTCCTAAGCCCACGCCTGATCATGCCTGAATTACCCGAAGTCGAAACCACCCGACGCGGCATCGCGCCGCACATCGAAGGACAACGTATCTACGCCGTCCACGCCCGCGTCGCCAAACTGCGGCAAACACTGGATAGCGCCGCGCTTGACCGCCTCGCCGGATGCGTCATCAAACACGTCGCCCGACGCGGTAAACACCTGATCTTGCACAGCGACGATCCGCACCGCGCCCTGCATATCCACCTCGGCATGAGCGGCGCATTGCGCATCATTCCAGCGGACAGCCCGCTCAAAAGGCACGACCACGTCACGGTAACGTTAGAAAACGGGCAGGAACTGCGCCTGCACGACCCGCGCCGCTTCGGTCATGTCGCCGTCATCGATCCGCTGCAACCGCCGCCCGCTCTTGCCGAACTAGGTGTTGAACCGCTGGATGACGCCTTTAACGGCACCCGTCTCTACGCACAAACGCGCGGCAAAACGGCGGCGATCAAAACGCACATCATGGATCAGCGGCACGTCGTTGGCGTCGGCAACATCTACGCAACCGAAGCACTGTACGCGAGCGGCATCCACCCCGCCCGCCGCGCTACCCGTCTCGATGAAGCTGAATGTGCCACGCTGGCGGCGGCTATCAAACGCGTCCTGCAAGAAGCCATCGCACAAGGCGGAACCACCCTGCGCGATTTCAGCCAGCCCGACGGCACCAGCGGCTACTTCGCCGTCAAACTCGCGGTGTACGGCAAAAGCGGCAAACCCTGCCCGCGCTGCGGCACACCGCTCGCGCACGCAAACATCGGCGGGCGTAGTAGCGTGTATTGCCCCAAGTGTCAGTCTTTGTTATGAGGAAGCAGGAGAACATGAAAAAAGTGTTAGAATGCATGTCAGTCCTGTAATGGACGGCCCACCTTACAGTTTTTACACACGGAGTTATTCATGCAATACCGGAACCTTCTCACTGCTGCCGTTACTCTTGGCATCCTTACCGCCTGCGGCGGCAGCGACAATAACGTCGCCGATCCACGTCCCGTCGCCCCGGCGGCAAATTCAGGCACCCCTGCTTCACCTTCTGCCAGAGGCCCATGGCTTGTACAGACCGATAATGGCAGCCGTAATGACGACAACAACAATAATAACAATAATGGAAATAATAACGGCAACAATGGAAATAATAACGGCGGTAATTCCGGAAATGGAAGTATTGATGCTGACTGGAAGAAAGCAATCAATAAACTCCGTATCAATGACCAGGAAATCGAACTGCTGGCCTCTAACATCACGCGCGGCAGCGGTGGCTACTTCAAGGGTGAGGACGATTCTTACAGAAAAATCGTCGGTAACAATCTGCACAATGCCCTGTACGGCATGGTGTACGACAAACAGCGCGGCTCCTACCACACTTTCTTCCAGGGCCCGTCTCCACAGCAAGTTCCGACCACTTTGCCGAAGAAAGGCGAAGCACGTTATAGCGGTTTGTCGGTACATCAGGCGGAAGGTGCTGATATGCAAGAAGGCTTGGCTGAATTTAATGTCAATTTTACGACTAAAGATGTAACTGGCCGGATCTCGGTACCGGGGAAAATAGATCCGATCAGATTAAAGGCAAGAATTAATAATAATACTTTCAGTGGCTATTCTGATGAGCGTACCTATACTAATGGTAGCTTCTATGGACAGAATGCCGCAGAAATGTCTGGTGTTTACGAAAAATACTCACAAACGCAAGCAGGCGAGCGTGAATTTCGTGGCGCGTTTGGTGCTACCAAGCGGCCTTGATAATGTCATTCGGTTTTCAAATATTAAAGGCCCCTCAGGGGCCTTTTCCTTTTTATTGGAAAACTGCTGCTAGACGCGCATTTATCCACCCCGTGCTATGATGCGCCGCTTCTTAAGGACAGATAAGACCACATATTCATGAATTACTGGTTGATGAAATCCGAGCCCGGCAATTTTTCGCTGGATGATTTGCAACGCCGTCCCGCGCAGACTGAGCCGTGGGATGGTGTGCGCAATTATCAGGCGCGCAATTTTATGCGGCAGATGCAGGTCGGCGATCAGGCATTTTTTTATCATTCCAATGCCCGTCCGTCCGGTATTGTCGGTATCGTCGAGATTGTCCGCGCGGCGTATCCCGACCCGACGCAGTTTGACCCCGCAAGCCGTTATTTTGATGCGAAGGCGACGGTGGATGCACCGCGCTGGGATTTGGTCGAGGTGAAATTTGTGCGTGCCTTCCGCCACATCATCGCGTTGGACGTACTAAAAGCAGTGCCGGAACTGGCCGATATGGCGGTGGTACGGAAGGGGAACCGTTTATCGGTGATGCCGGTTTCGCCCGCGCATTGGCAGGTGGTGCTGGCACTTGCTGATGCTGAGGAGGGCAGGGCATGACGGATATGGTCGTCCGCGTCGAGCATCTCTCTTTCTCGCGTGGTCAACGCAAGATTTTTGATGACGTGAGTTTTATCATCCCGCGTGGTGAGGTAGTGGCGGTGATGGGGCCATCCGGTACGGGCAAGACAACCTTGATGCGCTTGCTGACTGGGCAGTTGCGCCCCGATAGCGGCACGGTCGAGGTGTTGGGTGAGTCGGTGCCGGATTTGTCCCGCGCCGCGCTGATGCGTCTGCGCCGCCGTATGAGCATGTTATTCCAGTCCGGTGCGCTCTTTTCCGATATGTCCGTCGCCGAAAATGTCGCTTTTCCACTGCGCGAGAAGACACGGCTGGATCGCAAATTGATTGCGACGGTCACGGCAATGAAGTTGCAGCGTGTCGGCCTGCGCGGCGCGGCGGCACTGATGCCCTCGGAATTGTCCGGCGGTATGGCGCGGCGGGTGGCGCTGGCGCGCGCGATTGCCTTTGATCCGGAATTGATGATTTACGATGAACCGTTTACCGGCCAGGATCCGATCTCGCTAGGCGTCCTCACCCGCCTGGTGCGCGACTTGAATGATGGTCTGCGCATGACCAGTTTCGTGGTTTCGCATGATGTGACGGAGGTGAGCAAGATTGCCGATCGCATCCTGCTTTTCGCGGGCGGCAGGCTGCTCGCTAACGATACCCCGGCGGCGGTTTATGCCAGCACGGATCCGCTGGTGCACCAGTTTATGCACGCTGAGGCGGATGGGCCGGTTGCCTATCATTATCCCGCCGCCGATTATGCGGCGGAGTTGCTGGAGCGTGTCCGATGAAAACTGTGCTGGATTTTCTCGCCGCTGTTGGCTCGACGACGCTACGCTGCCTCGCTGCGCTGGGTGATTTTTCGCTCTTTGCCATGCTATTGCTGCGTCATTGTGCGGTGCTGGTGCGCAAGCCGCTGTTGACACTGCGCGCGACTTATAACGCGGGCGTACTGTCGCTGCCAATCATTCTTGTCGCCGGCCTGTTTGTCGGCATGGTGCTGTCATTTCAGGCGTACACGACGATGGTGCGTTTCGGTGCGGAACAGTCGCTGGGACCTATGGTGGCACTGTCGCTGATGCGTGAACTGGGGCCGGTAGTTGCGGCACTGCTCTTCGCCGGGCGCGCCGGTTCGGCGATTACCGCTGAAATTGGTCTGATGAAGACAACGGAGCAGCTGGCGGCGATGGAGATGATGGCAATTGAGCCCGTTGCCCAAGTCGGTGTGCCGCGTTTTCTTGGCGCACTCTTTGCCCTGCCGCTACTCACCATTCTTTTTGTTGCCGTCGCCATTCTTGGTGCGCATCTGGTCGGCGTGGTCTATCTCGGCCTGGATGATGGCGTCTTCTGGTCGGGCATGCAGAACAGTGTCGATTTTGTGAGCGACATCGCCCGCGGCATGTTGCTGAAAAGTCTGGTTTTTGGCTGGGTTTGCGCGGCACTAGCCGTCTATCAGGGCTTTAGCTGCCCGCCCACCGCCCGTGGCATGGCGAATGCGACTACCACCACCGTGGTGATGTCGTCGCTTGCCGTGCTCGGGCTGAATTTTGTCCTGACCGCGATGATGTTTGGAGGTTGAAGTGCAATCAAATCGCAGTGTATCCGTCGCCGTCGGCGTTTTCGTGTTAATAGCCCTCATCGGCATCGTTTTCCTTGCCTTGCAAGCGAGTAATGCGCGCGGTTTCCGCCTGCACCATCCCTATGAACTGGAAGCGCAATTCGGCGACATCAGCGGTCTGTCGAAAAATGCCAAAATCACCATGGCCGGGGTGCAAATCGGCAAAGTGAAAAGCATCAGTTACGATCAGGACAGCTACAAGGCCAAAGTCATCCTGCAAATATCCGGCGAATACGATCGTCTGCCGCTTGATAGCAGCGCCGATATCCTCACCGCCGGGCTGTTGGGCGAAAAATACATCGGTATCGTCCCCGGCGGCGATCTGGAGACCTTACAAAATGGTGATACGGTTCGTTACACCGGTTCGTCTATGGTATTGGAGAAGCTGATCCAGCAATTCGTGACCCAAATGTCCGCCAAAGATGATGGCGGCAACACCCCAACCCAGGAGCAAAAACCATGAAAAGATTCCTCATGACCCTCGCCCTTAGCGCCACTGCTTTTGCCGCGTTCGCCGCACAGCCGACCACTGACGACGCGCGTAGCCTTGTCGAACAGCAGGCCAAAACCGTCTTCACCAACCTGAATGCCAACCAGGCACGCTACCAAAGCGACCCCGCCGCATTCAGCGCCCTTATCCGCAATGAAGTCCTGCCCTACATGGACTTTGAACTGATGTCGCAAGTCGTTCTTGGCCGCCATTGGCGTGAGGCAAATGCACAACAGAAAACCGACTTCACCGCCGCCTTCCGCGACCTCTTGGTGCGCGTCTATTCGCGCGGCTGGACCAACTATGCCGGCACGCCGGTCGAAGAAGCGGTGAAGGTGCTGAGTGCCACGCCGGTGGACAAATACCAGCGCACTGATACCCGCATCCAGGTGCGCGATAAAAACGGCAAGCAGGCCATCGTTGTTTTCAGCCTGCGCTTCAAAAACGGCCAATGGAAAATCTACGACGTATCCTTTGAAAACGTCTCCATCCTGTCCAGCTACCGCAACAGCTTCGATAGCGAAATCAACCAGGGTGGGCTGGACAAACTCATCGCCAAAATCAAAACCATGAAGGGCGACGAAAAACTATGACCCTCGCCGCCTTAGGCACCCTGCGCGACGGCGTGCTGCATCTGCATGCCGCACTCACCGCCCGCAGCCTTGATGGCATCCCCTTCCGCGACGAAACCCTGCCTGATCCCCTCACCGTGGACGGGCAGGCATTGCAACAAGCCGACAGCATCGGCGTCGCTGCACTCGTCTGGCTGGCAGGCCAGGCGCAGCAACAACAGCGGCGCACCACCTGGCAACACCTGCCACCCCACCTTGGCGAACTGCTCGCCCTCTACGAAATTGACCTGCCCACCATGAGCCAATCCACCCCATGCAAGAAGAACTGATCACCGCACGCATCAAAGCCGTCCTGCCCGACGCTGACATCTCCCTCAGTACCTTCGACGGCGTACATTACAGCGCCCACGTCCGCTCGGCAGGCTTTGCCGGCAAGAGCCGCCTTGAACAACACCGCCTTGTCATGAACGCTCTTGGCGACATCCTCGGCAGCAACGAAATCCACGCTGTCGCCCTGAAAACCGAGGTCGCCTGATGGAACAACTGAAAATACGCGGCGGCAAACCACTGCACGGCGAAGTCGCTATCAGCGGTGCCAAAAACGCCGTCCTGCCCATTCTCGCTGCCACCCTGCTCGTTGCTGGCGAAACCATCATTGATAACGTACCGCGCCTGCGCGACGTGTACACCTTCATCAAAGTCCTGAACGCCATGGGCGCCAAAGCCGCCTTCACTGGCGATAACCAGGTCACGGTGGACGCCAGCCACATCACCAACCCCGAAGCACCTTACGAGCTCGTCAAGACCATGCGCGCCAGCATCCTCGTGCTGGGACCGCTGCTTGCCCGTTTCGGACAGGGACGCGTTTCCCTGCCGGGTGGCTGTGCCATCGGTGCCCGCCCCGTGGACCAGCACATCAAAGGCATGCAGGCTCTCGGTGCCCATATCGACATCCACGAAGGCTATATCGAAGCCAGCGGCAAACTGCGCGGCAGCCGCTTCCTCATGGACGTGGTGACCGTCACGGGCACCGAAAACCTGCTCATGGCCGCCGCACTCGCCGAAGGCACCACCATCCTCGGCAACGCCGCCTGCGAGCCTGAAGTCAGCGACCTCGCCCACTGCCTGAACGCCATGGGAGCGAAAATCAGCGGCATCGGCACCACCACCCTCACCATCGAAGGCGTACGCGTCCTCAAACCGGCGCGCTACGTTACCCTGCCGGACCGTATCGAAACCGGCACCCACCTCATTGCTGCCGCTATCACCGGCGGCGACATCACCACGCGCCACACCCGCCCCGACCTGCTCGAAGCCGTCCTCGAAAAACTCGAAGCGGCAGGCGCGGAAATCACGCGCGGCGACGACCATATCCGTCTCGTACAACGCGGGCGCCCGCGCGCTGTCAGCATCCGCACCGCGCCGTTCCCCGCTTTCCCCACCGACATGCAGGCGCAGTTCATGGCGCTGAATACCATCGCCCAGGGCACCGCGACCATCATCGAAACCATCTTTGAAAACCGCTTTATGCACGTCCCCGAATTAGCGCGCATGGGCGCAGACATCACCATCGAAGGCCACACCGCCACCGTGCACGGCGTGGAAAAACTGAGTGGCGCACCGGTGATGGCAACTGACCTGCGCGCCAGTGCCTGCCTTGTCCTCGCCGCCCTGGCCGCTGAAGGCGAGAGCACCATTGACCGCATCTACCACCTCGACCGGGGCTACGACGCCATCGAAAAAAAACTGAGCGCGCTCGGCGCCGACATCTGCCGCATCCGCGCCGCAGAATAAAGCGCCAAGCGGGACAACTGCGCCATTGAGCACACACCAAACATGCATCGCGACAAACTACACACCTACCTCAACGACTACCTGCAAAGCAGCCGTTACCGCGACTACGCACCCAACGGCATCCAAATCGAAGGCAAAACGGAAATCCGGCGTATCACCACCGCCGTCACCGCCTCGCAAGCAGCTATTGAAGCCGCCATCGCCCAACAGGCGGATGTCCTGCTCGTTCACCACGGTTACTTCTGGAAAGGCGAAGCGCCTGCCATTACCGGCATCAAAAAACAGCGCATAGCCGACCTTCTCGCGCATGACATCAACCTCATCGCCTACCACCTGCCGCTTGACCAGCACGCAGAACTTGGCAACAACGCCCTCTTTGCCCGCCATTTCGACTGCGAAACCGTGTGGCAATCTGCCGCCGAACCGCTCATCTGGCATGCCCGCATCCGCCCAACCACGCTGTCAGCCCTGCTTGATCGCCTGGCACACGACCTCGACCGCATCCCGCTTGCCGTCGGCGAAAACACAGGCGAACTCACCCATATCGCCTGGTGTACCGGCGCGGCACAAGACTACCTGCAACAAGCAGCGGCAGAAGGCGCGCAAGCCTACATCAGCGGTGAATACGCCGAACGTAGCTACCACGAAGCGCGCGAAAGCGGCTGCACCTACATCAGCTGCGGGCATCATGCGAGCGAACGCGCGGGCATCCGTACCCTCGGCGAACACCTCGCCACTACCTTCGGCCTCGACGTCGCTTATTACGACGAGCCCAATCCGTTCTGAATCCCCCAATTATCTCGCTTGGCGGGCCGGTGTCCGCCTCAATAGGCTATAAAAACATCCCTGCGCAAAAAAACGAGATTTTGCTAAGATAACCACCTCGAAAAAAACCTAAACCCAAGGCAATACGCCGTCTTGATAAGAATCAAACGATGCGCGGAGAAAAATCATGAGCAATGCAGCGAACCTCAAACCGGCATTCATCCCGGCGCACCCCATTGAAAACCCGGGGCGCCGCAAAATGCTGGTCGCGGTGACAACAGGCGCGACAGCCGTCGGTGCCGGATTCGTCGCCGTACCCTTCCTGAAAAGCTGGTTACCCAGCGAGCGGGCTAAAGCCGTCGGCGCACCCGTCGAAGTGGACATCACCAAACTTGAAGCGGGTGCCATGCAGACCGTACTGTGGCAAGGAAAAGTCGTATACGTCCTGCGCCGCACTGAGGACATGCTGGCCACCCTGCCGCAAGTCGGCGGTGACCTGCGCGATCCCGAATCCAAAGAATCCATCCAGCCCGAATACGCACAAAACGAATGGCGTGCCGAACGTAAAGACGTCCTCGTTACGCTTGGTATTTGTACCCACCTTGGTTGTGCGCCCAAACTGCAATCCCGTGCCGAAGGACGGGAAGTGCGCGGCGATGCTACTTGGGAAGGCGGCTTCTTCTGCCCCTGCCACGGTTCCAAATTCGACTATGCCGGCCGCGTGTACAAAGGTGTACCTGCGCCGACCAACCTGACTATCCCGCCTTATAACTTCAAAAACGACAACCTCGTTGTCGTCGGTGCCAGCAGCGAAGGAGGACAAAATGGCTAGCAACCCGTACAAAACCACCGGACTGCTCGGCTGGATCGATAACCGCTTCCCGCTGACCCTGCTCTGGCACGACCACATGGACCGCTACTATGCGGCGAAAAACTTCAACTTCTGGTACCTCTTCGGCTCGCTTGCCCTGGTCGTGCTGGTTAACCAGATCCTCACCGGCGTCTGGCTGGCGATGTTCTACAAACCGAGCGCTGCCGAAGCCTTTGCCAGTGTCGAATACATCATGCGCGATGTAGACTACGGCTGGCTTATCCGCTACATGCACTCAACCGGTGCCTCCTTCTTCTTTATCTGTGTTTATATGCACATGTTCCGTGGTCTGATGTACGGTTCCTACCGTAAACCGCGCGAACTCGTCTGGCTCTTCGGCGCACTAATCTTCCTCGCTTTGATGGCAGAAGCTTTCATGGGCTACCTGCTGCCGTGGGGGCAAACCTCCTACTGGGGTGCAAACGTCATCATCTCGTTATTCAGCGCTATCCCGATTGTCGGCGATGCCATCGTTACCTTTATCCAGGGCGACTTCTATATCTCCGATGCGACATTGAACCGCTTCTTCTCGCTGCATATCATCCTTATCCCGCTGGTGCTGGTGATGCTTGTCGCCGCGCATATCATTGCGTTGCACGAAGTCGGCTCGCTTAACCCGGACGGCATCGAGATCAAAGAACATTTGGACGAACGCGGTGTGCCGCTGGATGGCGTCCCCTTCCATCCGTATCTCACCATCAAAGACCTGGTCGGTTTTGGCTTCTTCTTCATGATCTTCGCCGGCATCATCTTCTATATGCCTGAATTTGGCGGTTACTTCCTCGAACTTGCCAACTTCGAACCCGCGAACGCACAAGTGACGCCGGAACACATCGCTCCCGTCTGGTATTTTGGCGCCTTCTATTCGATTCTGCGCGCCATGACTTGGGATTGGTTCGGCATTCCGGCAAAACTGTGGGGTGTTATCGCTATGTTTGCCGCTGTCGGCATGATTTTCATCGTGCCGTGGCTTGATCGCTCGCCGGTCAAATCCATCCGTTACAAAGGCTGGATATCGCGTGTGGCAATGGGGCTCTTCGTCATCGCGTTCATCACGCTGACCAAACTTGGCACCATGCAGCCGACCAATACCGTGACGCTCTTGGCGCAATTCTTTACCGCCGTGTACTTCGCCTTCTTCCTGCTGATGCCGATATACAGCAAACTCGACAAAACCAAACCGGTACCGACACGGGTGACCAAATGAACACGAAAAAAATCCTGCTCCTGCTGACCGCAACACTGACGCTGGCTCAGGCAGCGTTCGCATCGGGCGTTGCGGGCTACCCGAATGACACCTTTCAGGCAGACCTGACCAATAAAGTCTCGCTGCAAAACGGCGCCAAATACTTCATCAACTACTGTGCCGGTTGCCACTCGCTGCAATACCAGCGTTACAACCGCATGTTCAAAGACCTGGAAATTGATCCGGAAATCGGGGCGAAAAACCTCATCTTCACCGGCGCCAAGGCGGTAGAACAAATGCACACCGGCATGAGTGCCGCTGAAGGCCTCAAATGGTTCGGGCAAACCCCGCCTGACCTGTCGCTGACAGCGCGGGCCAAGAGCGGGGCATACATCTACAATTACCTGCGCGGTTTCTACCTTGACGATACCCGTCCGCTTGGCTTTAACAACTCCATCTTTGCCGGAGCCAGCATGCCGAATCCCTTGTGGGAACTGCAAGGTATCCAGAAACCGGTGTATAGCGAAGAGAAAACCTGCGCGACCGTTGACGGTAAAGAAGCTTGCGAAACGCATAGCACCCTGACTGGCTTCGACATTGTTACACCGGGAATCCTGGACAAAGATCCTGCCAAAAACAAAGAAGCCTACGACCAAGTTGTGTATGACATCAGCAACTTCCTCAGCTACGTTTCCGATCCATCCGCGCTGGATAGAATGCGCATGGGCCCATGGGTACTGGCATTCCTTGCCTTCCTCACCATGATCTTCTACCTGCTGAAAAGAGAGTACTGGCGCGACATCCATTAACACAAAGGAAATTATGAGTATCGTGAGCCAAAAACGGGGCGGGCTGGCATTGTTCGGCAGCCCCATCCACGCCGCCAGTCACCGCTTGCGTCTGGTGTGCCAACTGAAAGACCAGGAAATTGATTACGTTGAAATTGACCCGGACAACATCCCGGCGGATCTCATCGAAATCAACCCGACGGGGCGCCTGCCTACCCTGATAGATCGTGACCTCGTTCTCTTTGACGAACGCGTGGTGAGCGAATACCTGGATGAGCGCTTTCCACATCCAGCATTAATGCCGATAGAAGCAAACCTCAAAGCCAAAATTCGCCTCTTTTGCTATGAACTGGAAACCAACTGGTATCAACCAGTGGATCAGTTGCAACACGCCAAACTGACCCCTGCCAAGAAAAAAACGGCACAAAAACAACTGCGCGAGTCCGTACTGCTGATGTCGCCGATGTTCAAAGGTCGCGATTACCTCATCGGTTCCGAGATCAGCCTGCTCGACTGCTGTGTGCTGCCGATCCTGTGGCGCCTAGAAAGCCTGGAAATTGATCTGCCCAAAGCTGCTGCGACGATCCAGCACTACATGGACTTCCACTTCGCCAAAGACTACTTTAAAAACTCGCTTTCCAAACAGGAAGCTGCGTTGCGGAGCAACGCATGAGCGAAATGACTGACCGTAAGCCCTACCTGCTGCGCGCCATCTACCAATGGATCGTGGATAACGACTGCACCCCGCATCTCGTTATCGCCGCCCCCGGCGCCGGTTGGGTACACGGTGTGCCGTCACACCTGCTGCAAGAGGACATGCTGGTGCTGAACATCTCGCCGCAGGCAACCGCACACCTGCAAATTGAAGACGACAACATTACCTTCCACACCCGCTTCGGCGGCAAGTCACACCAAGTCTGGGTGGCGATGGAAGCCGTCGCTTCGCTGGTTGCGCGGGAAAATGGCGAAGGTATCAGCCTGCCTGTAGCCGATGATATTGAAGCCGGGCCGAAAAAAACGCGGCAACCGGCGAGCGATAGCACAGACAAAACGCCTGATAACCCCGTGCCTCCCGCCGGAGGCAGTCATCTACGCATTATCAAATAGTGCTAATGCCCGCTTAGGCGGGCATTATTATTGGTGGATGACACAATAACGGCCTTACCTTGTATCCGTAGTTGTAAGTCGCCGTCTTTTGCGGAGTAGGGGTTTTCTTGGGTAGACCGTTCTTCCGCCGCTTCCTCTGTGTTGGGTGTTTGACCCAGTTTGTCATTTGTCTCAATATTTGCCGCTGAAAGGTTCGCATCTGTACTTAGGCGAGGGGGTAAGTAAAGCCCGAGCGAGTGCAGAAGTTGCGAGCCTTTTTCTTTATCCCCATTAAGTCGTAAATACGCGCACGTTTTTTCGGAAGTTCCGTTCTTTCTTCATTACCTCTCGCATCTCTCAGCGAGAAAAATCTTTTTAGAACGTGTTCATTGTCTCAGCCTCTGCTGTAAACTATCGGCATGAACAGAAA